>Ga0207752_1000545_pt1 | contig 17795 bp, 13 predicted proteins | sample Pon2CUnioCityCA_6_FD_187272 | JGI IMG/M metagenome (GOLD analysis project Ga0207752, IMG submission 187272) | Marine sediment microbial community from Union City, CA, USA - Pond 2C Sediment 2 (SPAdes) | ecosystem: Environmental > Aquatic > Marine > Intertidal zone > Salt pond sediment ...
TGAATTGCCGTACGTGTTTAGCCAGAGAAAAGCCATCGCCATCCCAATAACAGGAATCGGGATGAGGCTGCCGCCAGTCGTGGCACGGCCATCTTGGTCGTATTAAACACGGGCTGGAAGCCCGTGCCACGTTTGAGCGAAAGGTCGGCTAAACACGTACGAATTGCCGGGCTAAATATTGGGATTTATCGCGGGGTTATTCCGACTATTGAGCTTGCAGCTCGGCTTCTTCCATGATAAGCTCGTAAAAATAGCCGGCGCCGAAATCTTTTTTCAGCGTAATCTTTCCTTCGAACGTCGCTACGTCTCCGACCTCGACATCGTCGGTGGTCGTGACCGTCAGGTCGAAATTGCCGGATTCACCGGTTCCGTCCTGCAGGTGGACCCAGTTTTTGTCCATTATCGCTCGGTTGACCTTCGTTACCTGGCCTCTAACCAGGACGGTCTTTCCGGCATAAGAATCCCTGTCGGCAAACAGCTCTCCGATAGTTACGCCGCCTTCGACCGGCCCGACTGAAATTTCTTTCTTCTCCGGCTCCGGCCTGGTCTGGCCGGGCATGCCCATGGATCGCTGAGTTGTACTCGATTCGCCGCCAATGATCCTGTTAACAAAATAGATCTTCTCGAAAGTCCGCTGCAGGTCCTTGCTCTGGAAGTTATTCATTTCCAGAGGGTTTGCAAAGGAAATCGTCGTGCCCGGCTCGATTTGCCTTTTCGTAACTGCGATCCAGTACTCTTTGTCCGCTTCTCTTACGTTGAGGTAAGTGTAGGACGTTGCCTGGAGTACTTCCTGAACTACCGCCGTGTGCACTTCTGCGGCGCTCTGCTGCATACTAACATTCTGCTGCTGTTGGGTCGGCTTTTGCTGGGCCTGCTGCTGCTCTTTATCCCGGCAGGACAGCGACGCCAGGACCAGCAAAATCGATAAGGTCGTTAATGTAAGTCTCATATCGCACCTTTGAAAAACTACAAAATATCTTTTTTAACATTTAGTAGTTTATCATACAAATGCCGGAATTGCAACCATAGCCTCAGATGCTTTAATTCGTCTTTGCCTTTTTTCGAGAAGATACGTCAGACTGGGCCTTTTCCAAGGGTGCATGTCATCTTTGTAGGTAAAAAACAGAAAAAGCCATCCCCATCCCGATTAATCCGCCTCCGGCGGATAAACAACGACCGGGATGAGGCTGCCACCCAACCCGGATTGGCGAACAATGGGTGGCAGCCTCAAAGCCGCAGGCTTTGGGGATGGTTGCACCTACTTTTGTGACACGCACCGCTTCTCTAATATTTAAAGGGATTGGCATTGACACAAATAATCCGGGCTGATAAAATCCGTTTTTTAGCTGGAGCATTATTTGTGGTGAGAGTAGCTCAGCTGGTTAGAGCACCAGATTGTGGATCTGGGGGTCGCGGGTTCGAATCCCGTCTTTCACCCTTCTTTATAGTATGGGGGCGGTTATGTGTCCGGCATTTTGACTGTGGCCGGCAATTCGGAAAACGAAAAGGAGAAACGAGATGGAGAAACGCATTTTTTATTCGAACCTGCTGTTTACTATCGCCGGGCTGGCTTTTGTTTTGCTCATTATTGTTGTTTTCACCACCATGAACGCAAATGCCGAGCAGCCCTTGAACAAGCCGCCGGAAGGATTTGTCGCCCTGTTTAACGGCAAAGACCTGACAGGCTGGAAAGGGCTTTTGAAAAGCCCGTATGACAACCCGATAAGGCGGGCTGAGCTTTCGCCGGAAAAGCTGAAGGAGCTGCAAAAAGAGGCCAACGAAGACATGCGGGCACACTGGAAGGTCGCCGATGGAGCATTGGTCTTTGACGGCAAGGGACGCAGCCTCTGCACGGCGAAGGATTACGGCGACTTCGAGATGCTCGTGGACTGGAAAATTCTCAAAGACGGCGACAGCGGAATTTACCTGCGGGGCACTCCGCAGGTGCAGATTTGGGACACGAATAGGCCAAACGCCGAGGTCGGCTCGGGCGGCCTGTACAACAACAAGATACACAAAAGCAAGCCGGACAAAGTCGCAGACAAGCCCGTTGGCCAGTGGAACACCTTTAGAATCATCATGATCGGCGAGAAGGTCACGGTCATACTAAACGGCGAGATGGTCGTCGATAACGTAATCATGGAGAACTACTGGGACAGAAACAGGCCGATCTTCCCGACCGGCCAGATCGAGCTTCAAAATCACGGCAACACTTTGTACTTCCGGAACATTTACATTCGTGAAATCCCGCGCGAAAAAGGAACCAACCAACTGACCGCAAAGGAAAAGGCCGAGGGCTTTAAGCTGCTGTTCAACGGCACCGATCTGACCGGCTGGGAAGGCAACAAGCAGGGCTACGCCGTCAAAGACGGGATTTTAATTTGCGACCCTTCTCTTGGCGGCAGCGGCGACCTTTTCACCGCGAAAGACTACGGCGACTTCATATTCAGATTCGAATTCCGGCTGTTGCCCGGCGCCAATAACGGCCTGGCGATTCGCACGCCGTTCGGCGGCCACGCTGCGTACGACGGCATGGAGCTGCAAATTCTCGACCATAACTCGCCGCGATACACAGGCTGGCTGAAGGACTACCAGCACCACGGCTCGATTTACGGCGTAGTTCCCGCCAAAACCGGATATCTCAAGCCCGTCGGCGAGTGGAACTATCAGGAAGTAACCGCCCGCGGAAAGCAAATAACTATCAAGCTCAACGGCAAAACAATCGTGGATGCAGATATCGAAAAGGCAAGCACGCCGAAGACGCTTGACGGCAGGGATCATCCCGGCCTGTTGCGAGATAAAGGCCGGATCGGCTTCGCCGGCCACGGCGACCAAGTCGAATTCCACAACATAAGAATCAAATCTCTCGATTAGACTTTAGCAATCCATTTACAAGGTAAAGATAATGAGCGACCAAAGAATCAGTAAAGCAGCGAACGTAACCCGCAGAGATTTCCTTAAAAACACAGCTTACGCGACAGGAGCCGCCATCGTCCTGCCGGCGATTGTTCCGGCAACGGTATTCGGCGCCGATGCTCCGAGCAATCGCATCACGATGGGCTGTATCGGTACAGGCGGCCAGGGTAGTGGCAACATGAGGGGATTCCACGCAAAATCCGATTGCCAGGTAGTAGCCGTATGTGACGTAGATGCCGGCCATAGAGAAAACGCTCGCAAGAGGATTGGGTTAGATCCAAAGTCCTCTTATAACGACTTCCGCGACCTGTTGGCCAGAGATGATATTGACGCGGTCTCTATCGCCACACCCGACCATTGGCATGTCCCGACGTCCGTCACCGCAGTCCGCTCCGGCAAAGATGTTTATTGCGAAAAGCCGCTGACTTTGACTATCGCCGAAGGCCGGACCCTCGTCAACGAAGCAAAACGTTACGGCAGAGTCTTACAAACCGGCTCCCAGCAGCGCTCCGGCAATGAATTCCGCAAGGCCTGCGAGCTGGTCGTCAACGGACGCATCGGCCATTTGCATACGATGAGAGTCGGAATCTCCGGAAACAATCGAACATGCGAGCCGACCTGGACACCGGAACCGGTGCCGGAAGGCTTCGATTACGACATGTGGCTGGGGCCTGCCCCGTGGGAACCGTACCACCACCAGCGATGTCATTATCAGTTCCGCTTCATTCTCGAATACTCAGGCGGGCAAATGACCAACTGGGGCGCGCATCATCTGGACATCGCCCAATGGGGCAACCAGTCGGACGATACAGGCCCGGTAGAGATTCGCGGCAAGGGCGAGTTCCCAAAAACCGGCCTGTTCACCACGGCACTGAACGCAGAAGTGGAGTACACATACGCAAACGGCGTCAAAATGTTCCTCAGCAGAGGCGGCGGCACGCGCTTCGAGGGCACCGAAGGATGGATTTACGTCAATCGCGGCAAGCTCGAAGCAAAGCCAAAGTCACTCCTGGATTCTGTCATCGGGCCGAATGAGATTCATCTGTACGAAAGCAACGACCACAAGCAGAATTTCCTCGATTGCGTCAAAAGCCGCAAAGATCCGATTTGCACCGCCGAAATAGGACACCGTTCAAGCACGGTTTGTCACTTAGGCAATATCTCGATGCTGCTCGATAAACCGTTAAAATGGGACCCGCAGAACGAACGGTTCATCGGCGACGACGAAGCCAACCGGATGCTCTGGCGCCCAAGAAGAGCACCCTGGAGACTGTGATATCGCCGGCTTGGGCAACTTGTTCCCAACGGATATTCTTAATATTTTGATCAATAATGGCTTTGAAGATTCGAAAAGCTGACCGTGATGACATAAAAGACATATTGGCGATCTATGCCGAGCCGGACATTGACAGCGGAAAAGTACTCGACATAAACAGCGCAGAAACAATTTTTAATAAAATGAAAAGCTACCCGGACTACACACTGTACGTCGCTGCGGCAGATAATCAAATCGTAGGGAGCTTTGCCCTGCTGATTATGGACAATCTTGCGCACATGGGCGCACCTTCAGCGATAGTTGAAGACGTCGTCGTGAGTTCAAAATGGCGAAGTCGAGGAATTGGAAGGCAGATGATACGGTTCGCAATGGAAAAAGCCAGAAAAGCAGGATGTTATAAACTGGCATTGTCATGCAGCATAAATCGGGGCCGAGCACATAAGTTCTATGAATCCTTGGGTTTCGAAAAGCACGGATACAGCTTTCTAATAAAGTTATAATGAAGAAGTCCGTTATATGAAAATGCCCAACAAAACATGCAGGAGTTAATCTAATCCTTTTGCGGCGGTGAATTCATTTGATTGTTATATAATATCCTGTTATAATTACAGTATGAGTCCCAAAGCAGAACATGTTATTAAGCAGGCTCTCGAGCTTCCAAGCCAGGTCCGAGCCTTTATTGCAGAAAAACTGCTGGAGAGTCTTGATTTTGAGGAGCCTTTCGATCTTAGCTCTGAGTGGATAGATGAAATAGAAAGACGCTGTCGTCAGATTGATAAGGACCAGATCCAATTGACTGCAGGCGATAAAGTATTCAAGGAAGCCGCCAAGAGACTGCAAAGATGAAATGCTGGTTTCACCCGGAAGCACGAATAGAGTTCCTGGAATCCGTTGTCTATTACGAATCGCATCAAACAGACCTTGGCCGGCGTTTCCTTGAAGCCGTTATGTATTATGAAGCGTGGTTGCATGAAAATTCTGAATGAATCGTGTGTGATTCTTAGTAATGTCGTAATGATAGAGACGGTCGTAGTGGTTCTGGCAACGGCCGGCTTCGGTCGCGAGAGGGTGGTGCCGCCCCTGGCGGGATTTGAAGTCGGGCCTCAAATGGATGAGGTTGTGCCGGAGCGGTTTATCGTCGATCCGCCGACTATCGAGAACCTGGGTTTCCGCTGGTATATCGAGGGTGACAGCAACAGAAACGCATCGGTGTACGTGGCTTTCCGAAAGAAAGGCAATTCCGAATGGAAAGACGCCCTGCCGATGCTGCGTGTTCATCACGAGGTCTCGAACCAGGCATACGGGCCGTACCGAACAGGCAATCTTTTCGCCGGAAGCGTGCTGTTTCTGGAGCCGGCGACGACTTATGAGGTGCGTTTCAAGATGCGCGATCCTGACGGCGGCGCGCCGGACAAACCAAAGTTCGTCGAGACGGCTACGCGGGCGATACCAAAGGCATTCGACGACGGACGGATTATAGAAGCCATTCCTGAAAAGGGACTGATGGCTGCGTATAAGCAAGCGGGGCCAGGGGACATTATTGAGCTTCGGCCCGGCATTTATAAGGGGCCGTTCGAGCTAAACAAATCAGGAACTGCCGAGCGCCCAATTGTCTTTCGCGGCCCCGGTAATGGCGAAGCGATTCTCGAAGCCGGTGGCGTCGGCGGCAGGTCGCGAATCGTAACGCTCAACGGCACACATCATCTTCATTTCGAGGGACTTACGTTCCGCCACGCGCATACGGCCATCTATGCGGCAAAGCCAGGCGGCTCGGACGGGCTGGTCGTACGCCGATGCAGGATTCACGATGTTGTCTTCGGCATCAACACCGGCTGTGAGAATTCGAGGAACTGGTACATTGCAGATAACGACATCGTCGGCATCAATCCGACGTGGTATCCGCGGCCGCGCGAGACCTACATGAGTCCCGGCCACACCGGCATTAACGTTTACGGCCGGGGGCACGTAATCTGCCACAACCGCATCACGCGGTTCAGCGACTCGGCGGCGATTTACAACTTCGGCCCGCCGGTGGACGATGTGCTCAAGCACTGTGTGAATATCGACTTCTACAATAACGACCTGTCCTGGGCGCAGGACGACACGTTCGAGGCCGACTACGGCTGCCATAACGTGCGATTCTATCGCAATCGGTGCTACAACTCCCACACGGGTATGTCCACGCAGCCGTTCTACGGCGGCCCGGTCTATCTTATCCGCAATGAGGTGTACGGAATCACCAGCCTCAGCTACAAGCTGAACAACTATCCCGCCGGCATTCTGGCTTATAACAATACTACCTGCGCCGCCGGCTCGGGCTTTCGTCCGCCGCCTATCTGGCAGAACGGCCATTTCCACAACAACCTTATCATGGGCGGCTCAGGACACGCACTGATTTCAGGTTCACCCACGGCCTACAGCACGATGGATTACAATGCCTACCGCCGGAATGAGGCCGACCGACTCATCCAATGGACGGATCATCGGGGCAAAAGGAGTCAGTATCGAACCCTCGAAGCGTTTTTTAAGGCGACCGGCCTTGAAGAGCATGGCATGATAGCCGATTACGATATTTTCGTGAGTGCCGGTCCGCCCGAGAAAGGCAAGACTTATGAGCCGGAGGCCTACGACCTGCGGCTGAAAAAAAATGCCAAGGTGATTGACGCAGGCATCACACTGCCTCAGGTTACAGAGGATTTCACTGGAAAGGCGCCGGATTTGGGCTGTTACGAACTGGGCAAAGAACCGCCGCACTATGGGCCGCGGCAACTGCGATAAACTACAAATGTTAATCCCGTGAGATAAAGTTTTACCTATCTCACGGAGTAAATCTAAATCAATGAAATGGAGATTAGTTATGAGCCGGACAAAATTAGTTGTTATGTTATTGGTAGTCAGCCTTGCCGGAAGCGTCACCTGCGGGGCGGGATTTTCCTGGAAGGATACCGAGGGCAAATACCTGGACCTGATGTATGACGGTCGGAAAGTAATTCGTTATATGTACGATTACGATGAGTCGAGCGAGCAGCGGACCTTCGAGACGTACAAGGTATTTCATCATGTCTTCGATGAGAAAGGCGAACATCTGCTGACCAACGGACCGGACGGGGAGAATCCATATACAAAGAAAGTCCGATACCCCCACCATCGCGGCCTCTTTATCGGCTGGAACAAGCTGCGATTCGAAGGCGAATCATACGACACGTGGCATATGTCGAGAGGAGTCAGACAGGTTCATCAGAAATTCTTAGAGAAAAAAGCGGATGCGGAAAAGGCTGTTTCTACGGCATTGATTCACTGGAAAAACGGCGACGGTAAAGTCATGGTGGAAGAAAAGCGGACAGTTACTGTATACCGGCCGAGAGACGGAGCAATAGCATCGCTGGACTTCGAGACGGAGTTGAAGGCCCTTAATGGCGAGGTTTATCTTAACGGTGACCCGGAACATGCCGGTTTTCAATATCGTGCTCATGATGATGTTGCGAAAGGACCATCAGATGTGAAAGCAAAATATCTGTTCCATAAAGAAGGCCTCGATCCGAAAAAAGACAAAGACCTGCCGTGGGTCGCGATGGAGTACGGGCTGAACAACAAGCGGTACAACGTTCAGTACATGAGCGATCCAGCCAATCCGAACGACGATGCGGTTTATTCGGCTTATCGTGATTACGGGCGGTTCGGCGAGTTTTTCAAGCACACAATCGGTGCCGGGCAAACATTAAAGCTCCGCTATCGCATCCGGGTAAGCAAAGGTCCGCTGCCGGACCGAGAATCGCTGGCAAAACAATACGCAGCCTTCACGATGAATTAACCGCTTGCCAGTCAAAGCGTTAAATCATTCGTCGATATCAAATGTGAACGACTTTTATCCCGGCAAGCTGACAGTATGCCTTGAACGGCAGCTCGAGGTCGCCGTAGATGAAAAGCTGGTGGAAACCCTTCGTGTCGCGCGCATCGGCGACGTCGTCCAGCTCCAGCTCAACCGAAGTCCGGCAGCCGCCCGCCGGCGGCGTATCGATGTTGCCAAGCACACGCCCGGTGCCGAGGATGATAGACTCGGGGCCCTGGAATTTCATTATCGTTACCTTCTGGCCTTCGCGCCAGAGCACCTGCGGCGCCACGCCGGTGTTGGATTCAGAGTGACTTCGCAATATCAGAGGCTCCGGGGGTTTGTCGATGCCGTCGAGCTTGGTTGGGCACGAGCAGTGCGCGCCCATCAGGCTGTTGTTAACGGTATTCGGCGCCGGGTCCTGCATGAAGCCGGGCCTGTCGAACAGATAGCTCGTCAAACGAAGCGAAATGGCGGCGTTCCAGTCGGCTTCGCAGGCCCCGACCGAGCCTTCATCGTTGAGCCGCAGCCATGCCATGCACGGCGGAGCGGGAATCAGCCGGTTCTCGACCAGAGGCAGGCAATCGACGGAGATGCCCTGGCAGTTTTCATCGGCGCAGACTTTCCGGGCCAGCACATAATTCTTCACCGAGTTCATAATGTCGCGCTGTGTCGGCTCGACGATTTTCTTCGCCTGTTTCGTGTAGAAATCGGCCAGAGCGCGGACCTCATCGCTGTCGGCCACCTTGCGATATTCTTCCGGGTAGCGCCGGCGAGGGATATAGTGCAGCGTCGTACCGATGACGTCGAGTTTCTTGTCCTCTGGTTTGTCACCCCGCACTATGCAAATGCGGGCATGCTCCATGTCCCAGATGGTGCGGAGCATTCTTATGCCGAAATTTAGCCATTCGATGTCCTGCGTGGCGGCGACGTAAACGCCGGGGATGTCCCGCGTGCCCTGGAGGTGACCGGTGAAGGATGTCCCCATGGGGCTGAATACAATCGTCGGGATGTGGCCGCGCTCTTGTGCGATCTTGTTAATATGGGGCCAGGATTGATTCAGGCTCATGCTGACTACGATAAGGCCGTTCGGCGACTGGGCCTTTAGCTGTGAAAGACATTTATTGACGTCGCTTTCATCGGCGAGAGGTTCGGACTGCAGGTCGAGCTTGACATTGAACTTCTCGGCGGCGGAATTCAGCACTCGCGTATAATGACGCTGGCGCTCGCCGATATCATAGGCGGCGCCTGGCCAGCCCATCCAGTAGCCCTTGACGTCCGGCCGCACGAATACTACACGGACGATGGGCCTGCCGGCGGTTCTCGGCTCGGCGGCAAATATAGATGAGGCGAACTCGAACAATCCAGTATTTATCGCTGCCGCCAGGGCGCCGGTACCGGCAAGGAAACTACGGCGATTAAGCGTAAATGGGCAGCCGGCCCTGGCACAGGTTTTATTTGTCTCGGTCATGATTTTTTTCTCCTTCAAATATAACGTGAATCAGGCTCTCATTTGGTCATATTTTATTTTTTTCCGCCATCCTTGCGGCAGGGTCATAATCCGGGTTTTTATCAGTGGGAACCGGGGCGTCAACGCTCTTACGCCACTCGATGAGCGTGCGGTGCAGTTCTTCGGCCTTCTCCGGCATCGTTTCGGCGAGGTTGTTTTTCTCGCCGAGGTCGTCTTTGAGATTGTAAAGTTCGATTTTGCCGTCCTCGAAAAATTCTATCAGTTTGAAATCGCCCTGCCGGACCGCACCGGCGGGCGTCGTGCGCCACGGCCTCTGCTTTTTGTTGTAAGGCTCAAGATACGCCGGGAAATGCCAGAAAATCGCCTTGCGATTCAAAGTCTTTTTGCCTCTGAGCAACGGCACAATGCTCACGCCGTCGAGAATCTTCCCCGAAGGCATCGGAGCTCCGGCCATCTCAAGCATTGTCGGATAGAAGTCGATGCCGATTACAGGCTCGTCGCAAACGCCGCCGGGCCTGGTAACGCCGGGCCGGCGAACAATCATCGGCACGCGAATGCCGCCTTCATAGAGCATTCCCTTCGAGCCCCGCAACGGTTCCATCGACGTGGCGTTGGCATAGCCGCCGTTGTCGGAGAAGAAAAATACTACGGTGTTGTCCTTCAGCCTAAGCTTATCGAGCTTTGCCAATAGTCTGCCGACATTTTGGTCTAAGCTATCTATCATTGCGGCATAGACCGGATTATTGTGAGCATCGGTGGACTTTTTCTTTTTGTACTTCTCGATGAGATGCTCTGGTGCCTGGATCGGCGTATGCACGGCGTGATGCGACAGGTACAAAAAGAAAGGCCCGCCCTTATTGGCCTCTATGAACTTTATTGCCTCGTCGGTCAGCTTGTTCGTCAGATATTCGCCGTCCTCGGTGAAATGGCTGCGGCGCCTGCGCTCGAACGCGACATCGAAGCCCTGGTCGACGGGCCTGTGCGGCGCTTTGCCGCCAAGATGCCATTTGCCTATGCACGCCGAGCTGTACCCGGCCTGTTTCAGCGCTTCGGGAATTGTAACAATTTTGGAGTCGAGCTCTGTTTTGTTTGGCGTCGGGATAAGTTTTCGCAGCTTAGACTGGCCCCGCTCGGGCGTTCCAACCGTATAAACTCCATGCCGGGGCGTATACTGGCCGGACATCAGGCACGCACGCGTCGGCGCGCAGTTCGGAGCGTTGGAGTAAGCGTTAGTAAAGACAACTCCTTCGCCGGCAAGTTTGTCGATATTGGGCGTCTCATAATACCGGCTGCCCATAAAGCCCAGGTCTTTGAAGCCCAAATCGTCGATGAGAATAAAAACGAAATTGGGCTTGCCTTTAGCCAACCGGCGAGATGCACTCTGAGCACATCCCGGCACAGTTAGTACCGCCGATCCCATGCCGACGGCCTTTAAGAAGTCACGGCGTCTCATGTCTTCTTTATCCTTTCTTTTTTATATCGTCCCGGTGACCTACTGTCCCGGCAGAGGCCAGTGCTCCGACGGCGTTCTGGCCGACTCCATAGATGCTTCGATCTTCGCGACTATCGACGGATGCCGGGCGGCAACATTGTTCTCTTCACCGATATCTTTTTCCAAATTATACAGCTCGATCGGCCCATCGGGATTCTTGGCTACATTCTGCCGGATGCCCTTCCAATGGCCCATTCGCACGGCTTGTCTCTTGCCCTGCTCGTGAAATTCCCAATAGAGATATTCATGCTCTCTCTGTTCATCGGGCCGGCCCAGCATGGTTGGAACCATCGAGATACCGTCAATATCTCCCGGAGCTTCCATACCCACCAGCTCGCAGCAGGTCGGCAGGAAGTCCCAGAACGCCGAGATATGATCGCTGACCGAGCCGGTCTCTATCATACCCGGCCAGCGGGCGATCATCGGCACGCGAATGCCGCCTTCGTACAGGGCGCGCTTGTAGCCTTTCAGCGGGCCGGAGCTGTTAAAGAACGCCGGGTCCGCACCGCCTTCCTTGTGCGGGCCGTTGTCGCTGGAGAACATTACCAGCGTATCGTTATCGAGGCCAAGCTCCTTGAGCTTAGCCATCAGCCGGCCGACGTCGCCGTCCATCCGCGTTATCATCGCGGCGTGACCTTTTTGTTGCTCGGGCCAGTCCATATCCGCGTAAGGTTCGTACGAAGGCACTTCCATCCCCTCATTGCCCGCCTCGTTGTTTGCGTGAGGAATGGTCAGAGCAAGATAAAGAAAGAACGGATTGTCTTTATTCTTCTCAACGAAGCTCAAAGCATCTTCGGCGAACAAATCGTGCGAATACTCCACGCGTTTTGTCGCCACGCCGCCGGGCGTTCGGTCTCGTCCGCCGATTATGTGATTGACTTCGTTGTCCAGCTCGAATTTTTCCTCGTTTTTCCAGAGATACTCCGGATAGTAATTGTGTGCGTGCCTCTGGTTGAGATAGCCGAACCAGTAATCGAAACCCTGCCGGTTGGGTATGCCGGTGCTGTCAGGCTCGCCAAGGCCCCATTTACCGATGATTCCTGTGCTGTAGCCGGCGTCTTTGAGCAGCTCGGCGACGGTCACATCGGACGGTCGCAGCGGCACGCGGGCATTGCCTCGAACAAGGGCGTGGCCCGTATGGAAACCAGTCATCAGGCAGCATCGCGATGGTGCGCAGACTGTGCTTCCTGCATAGTGCTCGGTGAAGCGCATCCCTTCTTCGGCCAGCCTGTCGATATTCGGCGTTTTGATTGTTTCCTGACCGTAGCAGCCAAGATCGCCGTAGCCCAAATCATCGGCCAGAATGTAAATAATATTAGGCCTTTTGTTTTGCGCTCCCGCCATCAAACCCGTGCCGGAACAGCCCGGCAGCAGGCTGTAAGCCCCCGCAGAAGCCGCCGTAATACCCATCAACTTAATAAATTCTCTCCTGTTTTGTTTGCCCATAATCTTTCTCCTTAATAAGAACAAGATACCGAAGTATATGAAGTCTATGAAATGCTGTCAACCGTCAACAAAACAAGAGATTCAGACTGACTTAAGGACGCTTCTTGTGCGCTTAATTTGGCCTCGGAGCCGCTGTAAAATGTTTGAATAATCCGGTATGTCGACGAGGTTGTTCGTTTCCTTTGTGTCCTGTTTTAAGTCGTATAATTCCTCGAAGACGACCTGTGACAGCTCGCTTTCGTCAAAGGTCTGTATCAGCTTGTATCGCTGTGTGCGCAATGCCAGCAGAGGCCGACTGCCGAGAGCGGGCGTGGGGGCTTCGTAGAGAAAGCTCTCCTTCCATTTTGCTTTTTTGCTGTTGAGCAGCGGCAGGAGACTTTTGCCGTGCATATTCTGTGGTACAGGAATTTGGGCCAATTCCAGGATTGTCGGCGCCAGATCGATGTTGAGAACCAGTCGGCTGTCCGTACCTTGCCTTATGCCGGGTCCAGCGATAATCATAGGGACGCGTATCGACTCTTCATACGGCAGGACTTTGCTGGTGAATCCATGCTCGCCCATGAACCAACCGTTGTCCCCCATGAAAATAAAGAAGGTATTGTCCCGCAGGCCCATCTCATCGACGGCCTTCAGGACTCTGCCAAGTGCGGCATCCATCTCGGTGATCGCCGCATAGTATCTCTGGAAATGCCGGCGTATGTTTTCTGCCTTGTCGTAGCCGTAATGCAGCGCCTGTTTTCGACTGCGGCTCTCTTTCAAATATGCCGGCTTGCCCTGCAAATCGTCCCGCCACGTCTGGGGCACAGGCATTAGGCTCTGGTCGTAAGTAGCCAGCGTTTCCTGTCGTGCCGGCCAGTCGAAAGTATGGTCCATGTGCGGAACCTGGGTGCACAGCCAGAGCATAAACGGCGAAGATGAATCATCCTTGATAAAATTAATCGCCTCCTGCGCGTTGAAATCCTCGATGTATCCGTGGGCCGTTGCCGGTTCACCGGACTTGAGTACTTTCCGATTGTAATAAGTTCCGTTGGACTGAAAGAACGTGGCGAAATCGAATCCGCATTCGGCGGGCGAATTGCCCAAATGCCATTTGCCCACCATGCCCGTTCGATAGCCGGCTTCTTTTAGATAGTGTGCGATAGTTTTCTCATTCTTATTTATGGTGCCTAGAACGCTTGTTACGCCGGTTGCGCTGCCGTAACGCCCGGTCAGATACGCCGCCCGGCTGGGACTGCAAATCGAAAGGGTGACAAAGGCATTTTCAAATCGAACGCCTCGAGCAGCCAGCAAATCAAGATTCGGCGTGCGAACCAGACGATTTCCCGCACAACCCATAGCATCATGACGCTGGTCGTCCGTCAAAATAAAAACAATGTTCGGCCTGTCGATATTTCGGGCTACGTTCTTCTCTCGCCCTTTGCTCGGAGAATTCATAGCGAACGAGCACACCGCCCCAACTCCCGCCGTCTTCATAAAATCTCTTCGCGTGTATTTCATCTGCCCGTCTCAATCCTTCCCGGTAGTTCTTCAAAGGTTAGTAACCTACCGGTGTCCTTTTCGTAATCCGGAAGAACTTCGTAAATCTTCCGAACAATCAGCGATACCTCGTAATCGGCATTATCCACACATATAGCAAAATGTTTTTTTGAGTATTCATTATAACGGTGAATCCAAATTTGACATCGTTTCATGATATACTCTTTTAATAGATTCCTCGACTGCGCTTCGCTCCGCTCGGAATGACAAGCTCTTTTAATACAACATTAATTATACATAAAGTACGCCGTAGCTGTACAATCTTTATCTATACTGACTCGCACCCAATGTGCGGAAAAGCCTTCGGGGAATTCGTGGTGTTCGTAGCCTTTCGCCGGCACGTCTATAAGGGCGTATTGCTTCCATGATCCGTTGCCGAGGAAATCTACTTCAATTGTAAAAGTGACGCTCCGAGCGGAATCGTGGGCAAGATGCACGACTTTCTTGTCGAAGCCGGTCATCAGGAACGGGTCGGAAACCGCGCCGGCTTTTACGGGCGTTTCCCACCAGGGGCCTCCCCAGCCGGCGGGCTTGCCCATCGAGAAGAGCTCGTCTATGTTACCGAACCACAGGCCCGACTGCGGCTGGCCCTGGTCGTGGTCGATCTGGTCGCTGGCCATCACGAACATGCCGCGCCAATGGCAGAAATCCGGCACAACGCGGAGATGGCTGCAAATCGGACGGATGCCCCATATTTTGCCCTCGTAAGAAAGTGCCGGCAGTTCGTAAAACATGCCGTGAACGTCCATCAGCAAACGTTCGGTCACGGCGTGACGTATCCGCATCCATTCGGTGTTCCAGGCGTGGTCCCAGGTGTGGCTTGCTTTGGGCAGCAGGTAGCGCTGCCACTTGCCCTTAACGAATGCGCGAAGCACGACAGACGATTTTGTCCAGCCGGTCGCGTAGATTGTATGGCCGCCGTAAGAGCTGCCCGAGGCGCTGCCGCCGACCCCGACGAAGGGATTGCGCTCGATGATGGTCCATTTCTTGCCGTCCCATTCGGCCAGCCGTCCGGCGTCTCTCTGGCCCAGGAACTCTTTCTCGTCATAACTGTTGTTCGCCACGACGACCCGGCCGTTGGCGCTGTAAGCGCCTTTGAAATGTGCTTTAGCGTTTTCTATCTCGAGCTCTTTGACCAGATCGAACAGCAGCTTCGATTCGAGGCTGTTCACGTCCACCTCCCAGAACCGCCCTTCCATGCCGAGGAAATATACCTTGTTTTTCGGATCGGTCAGGTGGTTTACCGTCGCGGTAAGGCGGTATTTCTTGAGCGATTCGATGGTTCGGACATTGCCGTCGGCGTCAATCGCGTGCGGCCCGATGAACGCCTGACCGGAAGGCCAGTGCGCCATCCGGTTGGCAAATGTGCCGGTTATCGCAGCAGGATGACGCCGCATCGTCATATCATCGCTGATTTCATAAAGCCCGAGACCTTCGCCCCGGATGTGCGCGACGTATCCGACGGCCCAGAGCTTTTCCGCCCAGGGAATCAGCGCTCCGATGCCGGCCTCGGTATCGCTGCCGGTTCCTTTTGACATCACGGTCAGATTCGGAAATACGCCGTTGACATGAACCGGGATTCTTTCAGCTCCCTGATTTACCGCCGGGGTTGTCTTTTCACCAGGAGTCTGAGCCCACCCGCTGACGGTTCCGGCAGCTATTGCCAACAGAACAAGTATTATTGAGCGACGGCTGTACTTCCGCCGGACAAACAGGCCATTTCTTGGAAGTCTAAATATGCCGTATCTTTTCATAATAGTTCCCTTCCACAATAACTACTGAAATCTCCTCCTTTAATATTATGCCCGGCCGGCAATGTCAATGAAGAAAAACGCAGGACAACTGGATGCAGAAAAGAATTAAAGACAGGCAAAACCAGGGATGAATTAAAAATATTCTAATCTATAAAGCAAAAATAGTTGATTTGACCAAAAGAGTTTAACGACAGGATTCTGAAAAGCCGAAAGTTGGATTTACAGAAAAGAGCGGATGCTAATTCTTCTCGCCATTATCGCCCGCAGACTTTCGCCCCACGCCCCGGCAGCTCTCACAATCACAGACCCCAACTTGCTTAAGGTGAGATGTGCCGGCGAGTTTTCTGGTATCGATCAACCTGGCTCCTTTGGTCTCCATCTTACGAAGGGCCAGTTTTGCCTCCCTGTTGTTATGCGAACCTGCTGCATCGACGACCACAGTAACTTTTTTGCCTCTCTGCAGCAATCCCAGGGCCGTCATTTTAACTGCGCCTTCGAGGCTTGCTCCGACCAGAATGAACTCACTGGCACGCACCTCGCTAAGCAGCCTGTCAATCCTTGGCTCATCAAACGGATCGACGCAGCGCTTATGAAGAATTACCTGCCTGTGCTGCCGGAGCATATCTCTCGGTAAATCCGTATTACCGTCCGCGGGCATACTAACCCTGTCTTTAAGCAGCGTGTAACGTACCTTCTTTTGGCCGTCAGTGCCGTCGATGCAGTAGCCTATTGGTTCATCGCCGTTGTTATTGGGATAAACCTCTGCAGTGGAGATGACAGGAATATGCTGAGATCTTGCCCAGGCCATCACCCGGCGAATACGCGCCAGAACTCGTCTATGGTTTCTAATACAAGCCTTGCCCTGGGCTAACAGAAAGTCTTTTTGCGTATCGATATCGACGAGTATCTGTTTCCGACGCGACTTGACCAATTGTAAAATCATTTTCCAGATATCCTTCCCCGGCTTCTGCGATTCTATCTTAAAATTAATACGCATGAGCCAACAATGAGTTCACAGCATCTTATCGAACGGTCGCGACATGCACTTTAATCGCAATCAAATTCAAAAAAAGTTTCAAAATTCGCCGAAATACCCGTTTTCAGGTATAATGGAATCTGTCGATGCTCATTATTGTTTTATTGTGTTGTATTTAGAACGGACTTGATGAATGGCCAGAACCTTACAGGACTATCCCGGAATTTCGCTGAATCCTGAAGAACTGAACGGCAAAATTGATTTTGTCCGGATTTTCGGACGTCCCGGGCCGGTTCATATTGAAATCGGCTCCGGCAAAGGAACGTTTCTGCTCGGCCAGGCGCATGCACAGCCCGGCGATAATTTTTTCGGTATCGAATGGGCACGCAAATATTATCGTTACGCCGTCGACCGCATCGGCCGGTGGGGCCTGATAAACGTCCGGATTATCCGCACAGACGCCGCCGGTTTTATCGCGGAATTTGTACCGGACGAATCAGTCGATTGTTTTCACGTCTATTTCCCAGATCCCTGGCCCAAGAAACGTCATCACAAAAGACGCTTTATCTGCCCTGCCAACCTGAGTCACCTGATACGCTGCTTGAAAAAAGCCGGGCAAATACGTATTGCGACAGACCACGCCGATTACTTCGAGCAGATAAAGAGAGTCATAGCCGAACGGAATGACGCGCTTGAGGAGATTGATTTTATCAAGCCCGCCGGAGCAGAATCAGGAGAATGGACCGGCACAAATTTCGAAAGAAAATATATAAAAGACCAAAGGCCAATCTACACCATCGCCGTAAGAAAAATATAAAGCTCATTCATAAATTCGAAAGAGCAAAACGGTTGTTTTATGATAGAATGTGTTCGATCGACTCTTTTACACGTTCAGCTATAGCCATACACTGCCTGCAAATCTGTTCATCCGGCTCAAAATTCGGAAGGACACTTCCCACTGGATACTTTGAAGGCAGATAAATCGAATCGATCAAGTCACGCTCGTCCCTTTCGATATCAACTTTTAGACCGTTATCGGCAAGGATCGTCACCAACTCGTTAACGCTATGAGTCTTTCTTATTTTAATCTCGGATTCGG
>Ga0207752_1000546_pt1 | contig 17756 bp, 16 predicted proteins | sample Pon2CUnioCityCA_6_FD_187272 | JGI IMG/M metagenome (GOLD analysis project Ga0207752, IMG submission 187272) | Marine sediment microbial community from Union City, CA, USA - Pond 2C Sediment 2 (SPAdes) | ecosystem: Environmental > Aquatic > Marine > Intertidal zone > Salt pond sediment ...
CTATTGGCTACGCTGGCCTGCGCGAGCGGAACGCCACCGGCAACCGCGCTCCCACCCCCGCCGCTGCCGGCCGGGCAGCCGACCGCCACCCCGCGACCTCTTCGCGGCACCCCCGCCGCCATTGATGCACCGCCTCGGGCAGATCCCTTTTCTCCCTATGTTCTGCCGGGCGAGGAAGCAGAACACTCGGAGGTAGTTCCCGCTTATTCACTTGATCTGGAACTGGTCGAGAACGCAGATACCCTCTCCGATCTGAGCAAACCGCAGCGGGACGCACTGATTGCCAGCGGTTTTGTCGTCTTGCCCACCACCTTTCGATCCTTCAGCGATCTCTTCCGGGAAACAGCAGAGCAAGATTTACCGCTATTCGTTACCGTAGATGCCGCCACCCACGCCCTGGACCTGTTGGGCGACGTGGCCCGCTTGCGGGCGGAACAAACGCTGGCCGCCGACCTGGAAGCCCTCAGCCAGGCCCTGGTTGCTACCACTCTGGCTCAATGGCAGGCAGCGCCCAATGAAGCCACCGCTTCGGCTGCTTGGCGCAATCTCGCTTTCTTCGCCGTCGGCCACCGCCTGCAAGCACCGCAGGCCGATCTGCCGCCGGCAGTAGCAGAGATCGTGCACGATGAACTGACCCTGATCGAAGAGGGAGGCACCTTCCTTTCCCCTCTGCTTGAGGTTACCCGTGATTACGGCCGCTTCCAGCCGGCCGGCCACTATGCCCGTGATCCGCTCCTGGCCCGTTACTATCGCGCCTTGATCTGGTACGCCCACCCCTTTTCCCTGGACACGAGCGATGTGACGGCCACGCGTGGCGTGGCCCGCCAGCTCCTTCTGTTAGCCAGCGCCCTCCATACGTCCGAGAATTACAGTCGCTGGCAGCACCTCTACCGCGCGCTTGCCTATTTGCGAGGCACAGCACCTCGCTGGAGTGTAGAGACCGTTTCCGTTGCTGCGGACGCACTCTATGGGCAGGTTCCTCCGGTCACCGGCGTTGCCGATCCTGCAGCCCTTGATGATTTTGTAGCCACCATGCAGGCCTATCCCCAATCGGTTGCACTCTCACCGCCGTCCCCGGCCACCTTTCGCTTTCTCCCGGCGCCAGAATTGCCGGATCGCCCCTGGCTGGACACCTTCGTTTTCAACCGCGTCGGCGGCTACACCGGCAGCAACACGGTCGCACCACTAACCCTGGTGGAAACCACAGCCGGGCCGGTGCGTGGCCTACCCCGGGTGCTGGACCTGGCAGCCGCTCAGGGTTCGCCGGTAGCGTTTGGTTGGCTGGATGCAGAACATGATACGGCTTATACCGGTTATGAAACCCAGTTAGAGTCAGCCCGCGCGCATCTGGCACTGCTGGATCAGCAGGTGTGGACGCAAACGTGGGCCGGCGGCTGGCACTACGGGCTGCAGCCGCTGCTGGCAGAGCCGTCTCCACTACCCTTTTCCGATACCGCTTGGGAGGCGAAAACCCTGAATAGTTGGTATGGAGCCTGGGTTCGGCTCCACACACCTACCACGCTTTCCCCGCGGCCGGTTGCATCAGAGGTACCGGTGGTGGGCCGGGCCGGTTACGTCGAGCCCTACCCGGCACTCTACGCTCGGATGGCAGCCCTGGCCCGCCAACTGCATGCCGGGCTTGACCAATACCGCCTGTTAGACGAGGAAATCGACGAGAAACTGTTGCGGCTGGAGCGCTTACTGCTCGCTTTCCAGGCCATCGCCGTCAGAGAATTGAACGGAGAACCCTTCACCGAGGATCAGCGCCTGGTGTTGCGCCAGGCAGGCACCCGGCTGGAGAATCTACTTACCTTCGCCCCGCCAGGCGAAGGCAGCGTTCCGTTGACCGAAAGAAACATTGCACAAATCGTGGATGTTTATCCCAGTCCCGGCGGCGACGAGTTGCTCCAGGCAGGGGTGGGCGGTATCTGGCCCGTCTACGTGCTGGTGCCCGTGGAGGAACAACTGGTGGTCGCCGTAGGAGGCGTGTTTGCCACTTATGCGTTAAGGGTCGGCCAGCAGGAGAAGTGGGACGTTGGGACATGGCCGGCTCCAGTTGAAGCTGTGGCACCGGCCGGATGGACAGACGCGTTTCTGGCGCCATAACCCGCCAGCTCCACTTCCGCCTCCGTTCTTGCCCATCCTCGCCGCCGGTCACCCGCTAACAGCCCCCTCACACCGCTGCCAATTTCTTGACAATTCTCGCCCGCTCCGGTACCGTTAAACTCACCATGAAGTGTGTACGTGCGTTTACTGTCAATCATCATCCCACCCCTAGCGGCCCCGTGGGCAACGGGGCTGTCCGGTGTTGGTGCTGAACTTCTCGTAAGACGGCGATAGCCGCACGTTCCCACCTGATACCCGACGCCCCTGCCACCGGGGCGTTTTTCTTTGGAAAATGACCATTATCAAAAAACCTGCGTACCATCTACCATGAAGGAGAAATTACGAAATGCGGATGAGTAACCTATTCAGCGAGACCCTACGGGAGGTCCCGGCCGAAGCGGAGGTCACCAGCCACCAGTTGCTGCTGCGAGCCGGTTTTATCCGGCAGATCGCCGCCGGGATCTTCAGCTACCTCCCCCTCGGCCAGCGCACCGCGCAGAAGATCGAACAGATCTTCCGTGAGGAGATCAACGCTATCGGCGGCCAGGAGATGGATATGCCTGTGGTTCACCCGGCCACGCTCTGGCAGGAGACCAACCGCTGGTACGAAATCGGTTCCGAGCTGGGCCGCTTCAAGGACAAGAACGACCGGGACATGGTCCTCGCCCTGACCCACGAAGAAGTGGTCACCGACCTCGTGCGGCGCGAGATCCAGTCGTACCGCCAGCTACCCGCCCTGGTCTACCATATGCAGACGAAATGGCGGGATGATCCACGCCCCCGTGCCGGCCTGATCCGCGCCCGTGAGTTTGTGATGAAGGACAGTTACAGCCTGGATCGGGACGATGCCGGGCTGGACAGGCAATATCGGGCCCATTACCAGGCCTACTATGACATCTTCAACCGCTGCGGCCTGCCGACTATTGCCGTTGAGGCAGATGTCGGCATGATGGGCGGCACGCTGGCCCACGAATTCATGTACTTCTCCCCCATCGGCGAGGACACCCTCCTCCTTTGTGACAATTGCGGTTACCGTGCCAACCGGCAGATTGCCACCTTCCAGAAACCGCAACCGGCTGCAGAAGAAGCGCAACCGCTGGAGAAAGTAGAAACGCCCGGCGCCAAAACCATCGCCGGCCTGGCCGAATTCCTCGATATCCCCACCTCCCGCACAGCCAAGGTGATCTTCATGATCGCCACCATCACCGAGGATCAGGAAGATAAAGAGCATCTGGTCTTTGCCATCGTGCGCGGCGACATGGATCTGAGCGAGACAAAGCTGGTCAATGCGCTCAAGGCCAAGGAGCTACGCCCGGCCCACGACGAAGAGATTGAAGCGGTCGGTGCAGTCCCCGGTTACGCCTCCCCGGTGGGGCTGGATGCCGATGTGATCGTGGTCGTAGACGACCTTATCCCACAGTCGCCGAATCTGGTCGCCGGAGCTAACGAAGCCAGCTACCATCTACTCAACGTCAACTACGGTCGGGACTACAAGGCAGATTACGTTACCGATCTCGCCGCCGCCCAGGAAGAAGATCGCTGTCCCCAATGTGGCACGCCGATGAATATGTCGCGCGGTGTGGAAATGGGCAACATCTTCAAGTTGGGCACTCGCTACAGTGCCGACATGGGCGCCACCTACACCGACGAAGACGGCGAGCAGCACCCGGTCGTGATGGGCTCCTACGGTATCGGCGTCGGTCGTCTGCTGGCCTGCGTTGCCGAGGAGCACAATGACGAGTACGGTCTGATCTGGCCCATTACAATTGCCCCCTATGAGCTGCACCTGGTGGCTCTGCGCGGCGGCTCCGAGGTGGCCGGCGAGCTATACGACAACTTGCGCGATGCCGGCGTGGAAGTCCTCTACGACGACCGCGACGAAAGCCCTGGAGTCAAGTTTAACGATGCCGACCTGATCGGCGTCCCCATTCGTATCACCGTCGGCAAGCGCGGCCTGGATCAGGGTGGTGTCGAGCTGAAGCTCCGCCATGAAAAGGACCGGGATCTCGTCCCCCTGGACGAGGTCGTGGCCCGGGTCTTGGAAGAGAAAGCAAAGCTGTACGACGCCATTGAAGAAACGATAGTCGAGGTCCCCTTCGGCGAGTAACGATAAGGGGTAGCTACGGCTACGGCCGGGCCTGTGCCTTACAGGCCCGGCTTTGTCATATCGGGGTCAGATCTGCCACGCTCTGACACCGGCAGCTAAATTCTGCCGGATTGCCGTTCTAATCGCTGAAAAAAAGCAGCGGCAACCTTTAGTCCGCTGTAATGGCGTTCCCTTCCTCGCGACACTCGCACGCTTCCTTGATTTCATTCCCCCGGATCAACTGGCCGTCATACTCCCGTCCCAGCCCGGCCGATACCCACCCCCCCATAGCAAAGGGCATCGCGCCATCAGCCGCCACCCAGCGCCCGTTGTAAGTCCGGGCCAGGTGGACGTGCGTACCGTTCGAATAGCCTCCTTCACAGGAAGGATGTCCCAGGGGATCTCCCGTCTGCACCATCGTGCCTACGGCCACCCGGTCTCGGCTTTCCAGGTGCATATAAGTAATCGCCCAGCCGGTACCCGCATACCCGTCACCATCCAGATCCACGACCACAGCCCCAAAATCGCTGCGGGTAACCACACCGGGGGCCATCGCCCGCACCCATGACTCAGACGAATAGCATCCTAACTGCTGGTGGTTTGGCACAAAATCAAGGGCAGCCCAGGCTGACCCTGACGCCCAGCCACCGTGGGGTCCGCCCGTAAAATACCAGGTCTCTCCCGTGGCCCAGGGCAATGCCAGCGTAGGTTGTACCAGTCCTTCTGGCCAGAGTGGTTCCACCGTATACGCGAAAGCGTTGCCCAAGAGCCGGGCATAAGTAGCGTAAAATCCGGCCGGGCCGGCGTCTTGCAGCCACCGGTCGTAGGTCGCGCCCGTGTGCACGCCCAGCCAAAACTGCACACCGGTCGTGCCGTCATTTAGTTCAGGAGCAAAACCTATCCTGGTGCCATCGTCAAGTGTGAAACTGGTCACCCCTCCTTCGGCACGCCCATAATAGCCCCAGTTCAACTGGTCGGCAGCCCAGGTAAGTTGCTTGTAGAGTCCTTCGTAACCGGCCTGTACTCTACCTAATGGATATTCGCGTTCGGCGGGTTCCGGCTGGGTAAGCCATCCGCTGCGATACTCCAGCGCCACCAGCAGGAGCCGAGGGTTAACGCTGAAGCGATCGGCAACCAGCTGCACGATCTCCGGTCCGGTAAGCGGCCGCCCTTCAACTACCTCCTCGTGTCGCAAGAGATAACCACCAAACTGGCCGGCCCAGGCCCTTACGTCGAAATCGGCCGCAGCCGGTCCGTAAACCAGCTCGCTATCCGGAACAATCTTGAACGCAGGACTGACCAGCGCGGCATCACCGGGCACGCGCAATACCTGCCCCACCTGTAGAAAATCAGTCGCTGTCAGGTTGTTAAGAGCCATCAGCTCTTCAGCGCTACTGCCATAATAGCGGGCAATATAGCCCAGGGTTTCATTTTGTTGTACCGTGTGGGTCAGTAGCTGCCGGCCGTCGGTAGCCACGTCCCGCGCCCGGGTCGGATCCGGTGTCGGGGTCCCGGCATAGGCTGGCAGATCGGGCGTGACCGTGAGCGGAGCGGGAGTAGGCGTGGAGACAATGACGCCTGCTTCCCCACCCAGGTTAAGATTCGTCTGGCCGGCAGGGGCCACCGCAGCCGCCGCATTCGTAACCATGATCGTCGTTTCTGGGTCCGGTCGCACGCAACCCGCCAGGAAAACGGGAAAGAGCAACAAGAAGATCAAGCAACGTCCAGATGAGAATGCCCGTTCCATGCCGTCATTTTATCTGAGATCGCGTCGAAAGCGTATAAAGAACGGGTTAGATTAGATTAGAAGCCGGTGATCCCTTTCTCCTCTTGCCCCAAACCGATTTTACACTCACCTCCAAGCAGAATAGGATAGGCGCCATGCAAGCGAATTACGTACAGCGATTACGACTAAAATTCAGCAAGAGCGGGCCTACCCGTTACATCGGCCACCTCGATCTGGCGCGGGCGCTGGAGCGAGCTCTGAACCGGGCGCACATTCCGGTATCCTATACCCAGGGATATAATCCGCGCCCCCGCATGCAATTCGCATCCGCTCTCCCGCTAGGCTTTACCAGCGGCGGTGAGCTGGCCGACATCTGGCTCGAAGAGACGATGGAGCCGGCACAGGCTCGGGAACAGATGATGGAGCGGATGGCCCCGGGTATCGTCGTCCACGAGGTGTGGGAAGTGCCACTGAGCGCTCCGGCAATGCAGGCCAGCACCCTGGAGACAGAGTACCTGGTTACCTTCATCGATCCCATTGAACGAGAAATCCTGCAAGAACGAGTAGAGTCCCTGCTGGCAGCAGAGACATGCATGCGCGAGCGACGCGGCAAAACCTACGACTTGCGCCCCCTGATCCTCTCTCTAACCCTTGAAGACTCGGAAGAGGGCGAGGTCTGCCTGCGGACACGGCTGATGTTGAAGCCAGGCAAAACCGGCCGTCCGGATGAATTGCTGGAGGCACTGGCGGTCGATCCCCTGACTGTGCGCGCGCATCGGACCGCCATCGTTCTTGAAGATGAAGCCCGCATTCCCGAACGGCGTACGGGCCGCGGCTGACCATGCACGCTCGCTCCCTCTGGCTATCCCTTTCCCTCTTTCTGTTGTTGCCGGCCTGCAGCCCAGATGCGCCGCTTCTACCTGCAGCAACGGCAACCGTGGCGGCAACGCCCACAATTCCCAATCCCTCTCCCCTCATTGCCACCTCGTCCCCTGCCCCCACCGCCACACCAGTCCCTCTCGACAGTGGCTGGCAACAACTACAGCCGGGGCTGGAGCAACGGACGCTGAATGTGGTCGAAGACGGCAACTGGCAGGAGAGCCTCACCGTTCTTCGCCTGGACCCGGAGCGATTTCATTTCGACGTGGCTTACCGGCCGGGACTACCCCAGAGTCTGGCCACGTGGCAGGCGGAAACCGGTGCCCTGCTGGTTGTGAACGGCGGATTTTATACGGAGAGATATGAGGCAACCGGCCTGATTGTCAGCGATGGGATTGCCCGGGGTCATAGCTACGACGGCTTCGGCGGCATGTTCGTTGTGACCGATGAAGGGCCTGAATTGCGCTCCTTGCAGGCCCAGCCTTACAATCCAACGGAAGAATTTCAGGCCGGCCTGCAATCCTTCCCGATGCTGGTAAAACCTGGAGGTAGCCTGGGCTTTCCTGAGGAAGATGGACAACAGGCACGGCGTACCGTGGTTGCGCAAGACACAGCCGGGCGGCTTTTGTTCCTTGTCGCACCCCGCGGCCACTTCACCTTGCACCAGTTAAGCCGTTACCTGGTCGCCTCAGATCTCGAACTGGATGTGGCCCTCAACCTGGATGGTGGCCCTTCCACGGGTCTACTGCTGCGCCAGCCCCCTCTCTTTGTACCGGCTTTTGTTCCCCTTCCGGCCGTGATCACAGTGGTAGAGAAGCAAGATTGAGTGGAAGATTCAACCAGAACGTCGGGTATTTGTTTGACCGAGATCCCATCAAAGGTGAACCAGGAGACGTCACTTTTTTTGAGGGCCTGCCCACCTTTCTCTCATCTCTCTCCAAAATAACCCTTTTCTAATACGATTTCTTTGACAAGGTTGCTTCTCCTGACTATAATCGTGGGTCGTTGTATTGGTCACCCGACACTACCAATACGTAAAGCTTTGTAGCCGGCAGCCGAAGTATGCCGGTTCTTTTTGGAGGTTAATTGTGTACGCAATCGTAGAAAGTGGCGGTCGGCAGTACCGCGCCGAGGTAGGGCATACCTTTAGCGTAGAAAAGCTGCCTTACGAAGTCGGTGAACAGATTGAAATGGATAATGTCTTGCTCGTGGCGGACGACGGCGAAATCAATGTCGGCCGGCCGTACATAGACGGTGTGTCCGTCAAAGCGACCATCGTCGAGCAATATAAAGGCAAAAAGATCTTCGTCTGGAAATACCGGCCGCGGAAGCGGTATCGTCGTCGCCAGGGACATCGTCAACAATATACACGTCTGCGGATTGACGAAATCAATCTGGACTGAGTGAGAGAGATTAGGAGAAGGTATCATGGCGCATAAAAAAGGTGCAGGTTCAACTCGTAACGGCCGTGACAGTAATTCGAAGCGGCTCGGCGTAAAGCATTACGGCGGCGAATACGTGATCCCCGGCAATATTATTATTCGCCAGCGGGGCACCAAGGTTCATCCCGGCGAAAATGTTGGTCTGGGCAAAGATTACACGATCTTTGCTCTGGTCGAAGGGGAAGTCTCCTTCGAGACCAAACGTGGGCGTAAGTACGTCAGCGTATATCCGGTTGAGGGATAAGGACTATGAGAGAAGATATTCATCCTGAATGGTATCCTGAAGCCGAGGTCGTCGTCAACGGCGAAGTCGTAATGACCGTTGGCTCTACCAAACCACGACTGAACGTAGAAATCTGGTCAGGCACCCACCCCTTCTTTACCGGCCAGCAGCGGCTGCTGGACACCGAAGGGCAGGTTGAGCGCTTCCTGAAACGCCTGCAGAAGCGGGAAGAGATCCTGGCCGAGGAAGAAGAAGAGGAAGAGCAGCGCTCACCTCTGGCGCTGGCTATTGAAGAGATTGAGCTCAACACCCGCGCGGAGAATGCCCTTAAGGAAGTGGGTATGACCACCGTGGGTGACGTTTATGAGCGTTTCCAGCAGGGCGAAGATGCTTTGCTGGCCATCATGGGCATTGGCCAGAAGGCGCTTATCGACATCAAGAAGTTCTTCCGGGCAGAAGGGCTGATTGAGTAGCCGGTAACTGGCACAATCCGCATATTTCGCTAGAGTTAGGGCAGATACGAAATCGTATCTGCCCTTTTTAGTTTATGGAGGAGAATAGATGGGGAAACATCGCCACGGCCGCATTGAGTTGATCTGCGGCAGTATGTTTAGCGGGAAAACCGAGGAGCTGATCCGGCGTCTGCGCCGGGCCGTGATCGCCCGGCAGAAGGTACAGGTTTTCAAGCCAATGGTAGACACACGCTACCACCAGGAGATGGTCACCTCCCATAATGGAATGAACTTCGACGCCCTGCCTGTGGAAGTAGCGGCTGAGATTGAAGAGAGATTGGACGAAGACACCACGGTAGTGGCCATTGACGAAGTGCAATTCTTCGACGACGGTGTTCTTGACTTGTGCGAGAAGTTGGCCGACGATGGACGGCGTGTCATTTGTGCCGGGCTGGATACCGATTTTCGCGGCGTCCCCTTCGGTCCGATGCCGGCCTTAATGGCTCGCGCCGAGGAGGTGGACAAGCTCCACGCGATCTGCGTCGTCTGCGGCGAGGAAGCGAGCCGCACCCAGCGCCTTATTGACGGAGAACCGGCCGCCTCTGACGATCCGGTAGTGCTTGTCGGGGCAGCCGAGGTCTATGAAGCCCGGTGCCGTCACTGCCACGCCGTTAAGCCGGCCCGTAACGGAGGAAATTGACAGTGCCTACCCGCGCTTTGCGAGAGGATATTGCCGAAGTACTGATCAGCGAGGAGCAGTTACAAAACCGGATTCGGGAGCTGGCCCGGGATATCCAGGCCGATTACGTTGATGTGGAGAACGTGTTGCTTCTCTGTGTGCTTAAAGGCGCCTATATCTTTCTCTCCGATCTCAGCCGCCTTCTGGACATCCCTCACGAAGTCGATTTCATGGCCGTCAGCAGCTACGGCAGCGGTACCACCAGCAGTGGCGCCGTGCGGATTGTGCTCGACCTGAAGCAGGATATTACCGGCCAGCACGTGCTGATTGTGGAAGACATTATCGACAGCGGGCGTACGCTGGCCTACATGCGGCGCAACCTGCTGGCCCGCTCGCCCGCCTCGCTGCGCATCTGTACACTCCTGAACAAACCGGAGCGGCGCGAAGTGGACGTCCCCGTCGATTACCTCGGCTTTGATATCCCCGACAAATTTGTCGTAGGTTATGGTCTGGATTACGCGCAACACTACCGTAATCTGCCCTTCATCGCCGTCCTCAAACCTGAGGTGTTTGCCCCAGAAGTATCAGGCGACGAAGGCGCCTGAACCCGGCCATGACCACCCCTGAAGACACGCCCGGGCTGGCCCTCCCGCCGCTCCTGGACGAGATCCGGCCGGTTCTTGTCGCCCGGGACACACCTGTCTATCTGGTGGGCGGCGCTGTCCGCGACGCCCTCTTGGGCCAGGCCAGTCATGATCTTGATTTCGTCGTCCCTGAGAAAGCGATTCAACTGGCCTTTACCGTCGCCGATGCGTTGAACGTACCCGCCTATATTCTGGATCGGGAGCGGGACACCGGCCGGGTAGTCCTGCCCGATCTGCAAACGATGATCGACTTCGCCCGTTTCCGTGCTCCGGATCTGGAAGGGGACCTGCGTGACCGAGATTTCACCATCAATGCCATGGCCCTGCCGGCCAGTGCGATTTCCGCGACCGCTATCATAGACCCGACCGGCGGTCGGCAGGATCTGGCCGCGGGCCTGATCCGCCTGACCCACGCTGCCTCCCTCGCCGACGACCCGGTTCGTGCCCTGCGTGCCCTGCGGCTGGCCGCCCGCCTTCACTTCAAGCTGACGCCGGACACAGAAATGGCGGTGGCCGCCGCAGCCCCCCTCCTTAACCAGGTCTCGCCGGAACGGATCCGCGATGAATTGCTGAAGTTGCTTCTGACCGGTGCACCCGGCACCGGGCTTGCCCAGATGGCCGCGCTTGAGCTGCTCCCCGTTATCCTCCCCGAAATTGCCGCCCTGGCCGGCGTGACTCAATCCTCCCCGCACCACGAGCCGGTTCTGGCCCACACCATCAGCGTGCTCCGCTGGCTGGCGCAGGTAGAAACCGCCGTCGTCTATCAGGAAGAAACCGTCACGCCTGCCCTCGCGCAGGCCCAATCGCTCCTGGCCCCCTATGCAGCCGCGTTGGCCGCGCATCTTTCCCGGCCGGTTGACGGTGGGCTGCACGGCCGGACTCTGCTCCGCTTGGGCGCCTTGTTCCATGATGCGGGCAAAGCTGAGACCCGGGCAGAAGAGATCGTCGAGACCGGCGAGCTACGAATCCGTTTTTTTGGCCACGATAAGGCCGGTGCCCGGCTTGCCGGGCGCCGGCTGCGCCGCCTTCGCCTCAGTAACGCTGCCATTAAAACGGTCCGGCGCATAGTGCGCGGGCATATGCGCCCACTCTATCTGACTCAGGCAGAAAAGGTGACGCGCCGGGCCGTCTACCGCTTTTTCCGGGACACAGGGGAGGCAGGGCTCGATATCGGTTTGCTCAGCCTGGCCGACCATCTGGCCACGCACGACGGGCCGGGCCAGGGAGGAGATTGGGAACGGCTACTGGCGGTGGTAGCCCGTCTCTTCCAACACTATTTTGACGCCTATGAGGAAACAATTGCTCCCCCGCCCCTGCTGGGTGGAGGTGAGTTGATTACTGCGCTGGATTTAGAACCAGGGCCGGAAGTAGGGCGCTTGTTGCGCCTGATTGAAGAGGCACAGGCCGCGGGAGAGATTGAGACCAGGGAAGAAGCAGTAGAACTGGCGCGCACCGCACACCAGCGCGGACCGTGAACGATAATGAGTGGCCAGCTTGTATCTGACCACTCATCGCGGGTTTCTCATCGCTAAATCTTCTCGCTATTGCGCCGCAAGTGCTCCATAAACTCATTGCGGGTTTTAGAATTCGTTTTGAAGATCCCCAACATGGCGCTGGTAACCATCCGCGCCTGTTCTTTCTTCACACCCCGCATCATAGAACACATGTGAGCCCCTTCAACCACCACGCCAACCCCCTGCGGTTCCAGGACCTCCATCAGCAATTCGGCGATCTCCTGCGTCATCCGTTCCTGTACCTGCAGGCGGCGGGCAAACATCTCCACAATCCGCGGAATCTTTGAGAGCCCGATCACTTTCTCCGAGGGAATATAAGCCACATGCGCCCGGCCATAAAAGGGCAACATGTGATGCTCGCACATGCTGAAAAACTCTATATCCTTGACGACGATCATCTCATCATATTCGACGTCGAAGAGAGCATCGTTAATCAACGCCACCGGGTCTACGTGGTAGCCGGCCAGGAGTTCATCATACATTCGCGCAATGCGGTTCGGCGTGCGTTCCAGTCCCTGTCGCTCAGGATCTTCGCCCACGTGGGTCAGGATATCCCGAACTGCCTCTTCAATTGCCTGCTTGCGCTCCAGATCTCCGTCCAGATCGGCCAGACGCATTGCTTCACTACTACTTCCATTCATTTTTATCTTTTCCATCATTCACTCCATCTATTCCATATGTCAGAAGACCAGGCCACACTCCGGGCACTGCTCCTCATTAGGGCCAACCAGGGTTTCACATTCGGGACACACGTACTCGAACGCCGCGCCACATTCAGGACAGGCCAGATCCTCCTCGCCAACTGCTGCCAGACATTCGGGGCAAAGCGTTTGCTGGCAATAGGGGCACACATCACTACCCGGCGGAACGTCCTCCGCGCAAACGGGACACCGTGCCCGGTCTTGCCTGCTACTCCGGGAATCGCTTTCAGCACCTTGCCGCACCGCCTCCGGCGCCAGGCCACAACGAGGGCAGACATTATCTGCCTCCAGCAAGGTCACCTGGCAACGGGGGCAGATGCGTGCGCCACAGCGGGGACAGTCACTAACGGCCGGGCTGAAGTGCTCGTCGCACTGCGGGCAGGCCAGAACCGGCGCCCGCTTGTCACCCACCACGACTACCTGCACCACCCGTGCGCCCGGCCGGGGCTCATGCTCGACCGGGCGGCCGCAGGCCCCGCACTGCGCGTCCGTCAGACCCACCACCTCACCACAGCCCGTACAGTAATTGGGAAAGAGCGCCTGGCAATTCGGGCAGATCTCAGTTCCCGTCATCAACTCAAAGCCACACAGTGGGCACGAGAAGTAGAGGGTCAGTCCGCACTGCTCACAAACATCATCCTCCTCGTCAATCGCTTCACCACAGCCGGGGCACAACTCCTGGCCACACTCCCGGCAGAAGCCATCAGGCAGGTAGATTACTTCCGAACACGTCGGACAAATGCGCGTCTCTTCATCCAACAATGCGGCGCCCACTTCCGCCGCCTCCGCTTCAGCCTCTTCCGTAAATGCCAGGCCACACGCCCTGCAAAACTCAGCATCCGCTTCCAGCGCGCTCTCACAACGAGGACAGAGGAGATCAAACGCCGTGCCGCACGCCTCGCAACGCGTGTCCGAGGCTGCCAGCGGCGCCCGGCACTCCGGACAGAACTCCTGCCCGCAGGCAAAGCAACGATCTGCAACCGGAGCCAGTAGAGTCTGGCAAGAGGGACATTTTACACTTGTTTTCGGCATGATACCCCGGTGATTCGTCTTGACTCCAATCGGCCCGGAAAGGTAGCCAGCGATATTATGAAAAGTAGCCCATTATAACAGCAACTTTGTCGCCAATGCTAACAGACATGTTAACGAACAGTCACCAATACACTCGTGAAAACCCTCACAACATGACAAAATTATACCACATGTCATGGTTTTGTCAATGTAAAGTAGATTACATATCTACAATTTCTCTACAAATGAAGCTAATCTTCCTCCCGCTCAACCAACCTCCACCGGGATATTCTTAATCGCACCCCTTCTCCTGAACGGTTCTGATGCCATTCCCGAACCACTGCTGGAGATGGCAATCGCAGCCACCGTGGCAACGGTGCCTGGCAAAGCACGTGAAATGATGAGGCGAGCGGATGGAGAGTGGCTATTCCTTCAGTTCTTGAAGCGTAGTCATCAGGTCGCCGAGGGTGTGCTCCTGTAATGGCTCCCCGTGACCACAGGCGAAGACGGCAGGGGTAAGCGCCAGCAGGCGGCGCGCCGAGCGTCGTGCCGCGCCGGCGTCGGCGGTGATAAAGTTAGGAGAAAGGCCTATTTTACCGGAACGCGTGCCCAGGGCATCGCCGGCGAAGAGAATACCGGTCGTCGCACTGTAGAAAGCATGATGATCCATCGTGTGGCCCGGGGTAAACAACACCTGCAAGCCACCACACACCGGTAACGTCTCTCCCTCTTCTAGCACCTTTAGCGCTTCCGCTGGTAGCGGATGGAAGTGGGCAAGGCGATCGATGAAGAACTGAACCGGCCGGGGCAGATGGGGCGGCGTATTTCCCCGGCGCAAATAGCCGGCCGTTTCCTCCCCGGCATACACCGTCGCACCCGTCGCTACCTGCAGCGCCTGCGCGCTACCGGCGTGATCCCAATCCGCATGCGTGATCACGATCCGGCGCAGGGCATCCGGCTCCCGTCCCAATGTCTGGCGCATGTATGTCAGAATTATCTCTTCCTTTCCCGGCGATCCGGTATCCACCAGCGTCACGCCTGTCTCTTCCACATAGAGATAGACGTTGGCGTACCCGGCCTCGAGCCAGTGAAGATTTGGAAAAATCTCCATACCGTTCAAGCCTTCACCGGCTCAAGATCCCCCGCTTTCTCGTCAAAGGCCATCTGCAAAGCCTCGTACTCCGCTTCTGGCAGCGGTGTGCGATCCACGTGTTCCTTGAAATAACCACGCAGTTTCGTCACATGCATTGCCGGGATATCCGACCCTTCCAGATCGAGATTGCCGGCATTTTTGGTCGTGAAGACGATGAGCGCGCCGATGGGAACTTCTTCAATTTCCGGCGCCTGCTTGTTAATATACGCAGCCAGAGCCTTCACGTCGCGCTCCACCTCCCGCGTGGGATTGCCTAAAGACTCCTGGCTGAAGAATTTACGCAGGATTCCTACCCCTTTCTGCCGCCAGCGATCGCCCTCTACGCTGATGTCGCCGGCCTGGAATTTGGCAACAAAAACAATTGGACCACCACGCGTAAGCAGCACGTGGGGAGCCGGCAAGAGATAATGGTACATTCTGCTGTTGCGGGCTACCTTGCGCAAGGCATCGTCCAACACCTCGTCCGGCCGGGGATCGCGCACATACCGGTGGGCCAGGTAAAGGCCAACCTGAGAGAGCAACCAACCCAGTGGTAGGGCCAGCACCTGGAGCCACAGATACTCCTCAGGATTGATGAAGCCAAGCACCAGGCCAATAATCAGAATCAGAAAACCTACGCCACTGGCATACTTGGCGAACGTTTTCAGCCGTGCAACCCGCCGTTCGTCTCGCAAAACAATCATGGGTTCGCTTCCTTCCCGTCGTCGACGCGACCCAGAACGATACACGCATTCTGTCCGCCTAATCCGAAATTGTTGCTCATCGCTACCCGTACATCCACCCTGCGCGCCTCGTTCGGCACGTAGTCCAGATCACACTCGGGATCTGGCGTCTCGTAATTGATTGTCGGCGGCAGCACGCCCTCCTGCAGGGCCATGGCGGTGAAGATCGCTTCCAGCGCGCCCGTGCCCCCCATCGCATGTCCCATGACCGACTTAGTGCTACTCACTGCGATCTCGTAGGCATGCTCGCCGAACAGCTTCTTAATCGCCAGCGTCTCTACCTGATCGTTGATCGGCGTGGAGGAACCATGCGCGTTAATGTAATCCATCTCTTCAGGCGCAACCCCGGCATCCTGCAGTGCCCAGCGCATCGCGCGGACTGCCCCGGCCCCTTCCGGGTCGGGAGCAGCGACATGGTACGCATCAGAGGAAGAGGCATGTCCCAGGACTTCCGCGTAGATGTGCGCGCCGCGGGCCAGCGCCTGCTCTAGTCGCTCAAGGATTACGATGCCTGCCCCCTCACTCAGCACGAACCCATCCCGGTTAAGATCGAAGGGACGGGAAGCCTTTTCAGGATCCTCATTGTGCGTGGTTGACAGGGCCCGCATGGCCGTAAAGCCGGCCAGCGCTCCCTCGTGGATCAACCCCTCCACGCCTCCGGCAATAACCATGTCGGCTACACCCCGGCGAATATATTCCGCCGCCTCCCCTAACGCCTGGGTCCCCGTCGCACAGGCAGCGACGACCGTGTTGATCGGGCCCATCGTCTGCGCCATCAGGCTGACATGATGGCTGGGCATATTGGGCAGCGAGGCGGTCAGGGCGAACGGATTCACCCGGCTTGCCCCGCGCTTGCGCAGCACCACCATGTTCTCATCCGCCTTCTCAAAACCACCTATGCCCGTACCGATGACCACCCCCGTCCGCTCCGGATCAGGCACCGTTTCGCCCAACCCGGCGTCCGCCAGTGCCTCGACTGCTGCCGCCACGGCCAGCTGCGAAGCGCGCGACATGCGCCGCGCCTCTTTGAAGTCCATGTACTCTCGAGGATCGAACTCCTTCACTTCGCCGGCAATCTGGCAGGGATATTCGCTGGCATCAAACTGGGTGATCCGATCGATACCGGAGCATCCGGCGACCGCATTCTCCCAGCTTTCGCGGACGCTGTGCCCCAGGGGACTCATCGCCCCCATGCCGCTGATCACAACCCGGGGACGCCCCCGTTCATCAACATACTTGTCCATTGCGCTCTGATCCTTCTCTTTGCGAGTTAATCTGCTTGTTCGGTCACCCCGTCGCGAATGGCGGTGACAATATCGTGCTCCACAGCCCGCCGGGCCTGGCCAATCGCTTGCCTGATAGCATAGGCATTGGAGCGGCCATGGCCGATAATGACAACACCGTTTACACCCAGCAAAGGGGCGCCACCCACTTCATCCGGATTGAGCTGGCGTGAGACCCGGCTAAATGCCGGCTTGGCCAGCAAGCCTCCCAGCGCGGTGATGGGATTCGCCTTGAGTTCCTGCCGGATCAGATCGCCCATATAGCTGGCAATTGCTTCGGCAGTCTTGAGAATGATGTTACCTGTGAAGCCGTCGGTCACGGCCACGTCGGCCTCGCCCCGCACAAATTCCTTCGGCTCGATGTTGCCAATATAGTTCAGATCACTGGCAGATAGCAAAGGAATCGTATCTTTGATCAACTGGTTCCCCTTGCCCTCCTCCTCGCCATTAGAGATGAGTGCGACCCGGGGCCGGCTGATGCCGCGCACGCGTTCCACGTAGATGCTGCCCATCCGCGCGAATTGCAGCAAGAACTCCGGCCGGACGTCGGCATTCGCTCCATTGTCGATCATCATCGGATGCCCGGTTATGGGAAAGATAACACCCAGAGCCGGGCGTTTAATGCCCCTGATCCGGCGTAACGTTTGCAGCATCGCCACAGCCAGGATGGCACCGGTGTTACCCGCCGAGACAAAAGCGTCGGCCTCCCCTACCTTCACCAGATTCAGGCCCACATGCATCGAAGATTCCCGCTTGCGCCGCGAAGCCTCGCTCGGTTTATCCGTCATCGTGATCACTTCGGCAGCGTGAACGATCCGCAGGGGGAGTCCTTCCGTGCCGTGTTGGGCCAGTTCCGCTTCGATCCGCTCTTCGTCGCCCACCAGGATCAGCTCGTCCGCTCTACCGGCACGCGCATTCTCCTCGGCCCACTCTCGCGCAGCCGCCACCGCCCCGGCCACATCGGCCGCCGGGTGATTATCGCTGCCCATGGCATCCACGACTATACGCATTGCGGTTCCTGCCTCTTCCATAGGGAAGGCACGGCTTCGATAACCGTGCCTCGTCGTCATAATTGATCTCAGTAATGGAGGGAGATTCTACCGATGGGGGGAAATTACGTCAAACAGTCAGGGGG
>Ga0207752_1000547_pt1 | contig 17749 bp, 16 predicted proteins | sample Pon2CUnioCityCA_6_FD_187272 | JGI IMG/M metagenome (GOLD analysis project Ga0207752, IMG submission 187272) | Marine sediment microbial community from Union City, CA, USA - Pond 2C Sediment 2 (SPAdes) | ecosystem: Environmental > Aquatic > Marine > Intertidal zone > Salt pond sediment ...
GCGGCCGTCTTCCTTGGGACGCTGTCCTGGCTGGGAGAGGGCATCGGCTTGTACGTGGTGCTGCTGGGATTGGGCGTGCCGGCCGGCTCGCAAACGCTGTTCCTGGCCGTTTTCGTGCTGGCATTCTCGACCGTGATCGGGGCAGTCTCGACTCTACCAGGCGGGCTGGGCGCTTCCGAGGCGTCCATCGCCGGCATGCTCGGCTTTTTGCTGGCGCTGCCAGCCGGGGAAAGCGCGGCGGCTACGCTGCTGATCCGCTTCGCCACCCTGTGGTTCGGGGTCGGCCTGGGGCTGCTGGTATGGACGTTTTCTGGGGACCTGCTGGGCATGCAAGCCCCACAGGCAGAAGAAAACCCGGGCAGGCGACAAGCCTTGGAATCCGGCCCCCAAGATTAATTCGGAAGAATTTTTAGCGGTGAGAGGGAGCGATGAGCGAGCGGTTGCGGGTTGAATTTCACTGCCACACCATCTATTCCAAGGACAGCCTGACGCGACCCGAGCAGTTGGTGCAAGCCTGCCGGCAGAAAGGCATCCAGCGGGTGGTGGTCACCGACCACAACACCATCAGCGGCGGGCTGCGGGCGCAGCAGATCGATCCTGAACGGGTGATCGTGGGGGAAGAGATCATGACTCGCCAGGGAGAATTGTTAGCCTTTTTCGTGCAGGAAGAGATCCCGGAAGACCTGGATTGCATGGATGCCATCCGCTTACTGCGCGAACAGCAAGCCTTCATCAGCGTGTCGCATCCCTTCGACACGCTGCGCGGCGGCCATTGGGAGCTTGAAGATTTGCTGAAGATCGCCCCGCTGGTGGATGCGATCGAGGTCTTTAACGCCCGCTGCTACCGGGCGTCCTTCAACCGGCAAGCCCAGGATTTCGCAAGCCAGCACGACCTGGCGGGGACGGTGGGGTCCGACGCCCACGCGCTTTACGAGCTGGGCAAGGCCACTTTGCGGCTGCCGGCATTTGAGGACGCGGAGGGGTTGAAAGCGGCGCTGAAAGAGGCGCGCGCCGACCTGAAGCTGCTGCCGGTGTGTACGCACCTGTCCTCGCGTTATGCGGTATTGCGCAAGAAGTTGGGTGGGCTGGATGAATACCGGTCTGCCCCTTGACCTGTGGCATTCTGTGTGTAAAATTAACTGCGGCAAGGGGCGGTGGCGGAATTGGCAGACGCAGGGGACTTAAAATCCCCCGATGGAGACATCGTGTGGGTTCGACCCCCACCCGCCCTACTATATTTATAGCGGATCGCCGTACTCACACCCCACATATTGGATCATTGGGCCTGCATTTCTGCGGGCTTTTTGATTCGGTGTGCAATGAATGTGCAGTAACCGGGTTGAAGTATCTACAAAAACTGCCTCATTTGCTTACGCTCCAGCTTCCAGCATGATATCTGGAAGATGGGATGCACGCAGATGCTTTCGTGTTAGACTTTGCTATCATGGCAGAAACTCAAATCCAAACCAACTTGTTAATGAATCGATTGCGCACCTTTGAATTCCTGCGCGGGCTCGAGGAAGAAACCCTGGCCGAGCTTGCAAAAAGCGCTTCCTGGATAATCTATGCTGCGGATGCAGTCATCTTCTGGGAGGGCGACATCGAAAAGAATCTGTTTTTTCTTCAATACGGCTGGCTGAAGGTGATGCGGTCTGCTCCTGACGGCCGGGAGCAGGTGCTGCGATTTCTCGGGCCTGGAGAAATATTCAATGAGTTGGGGGTCTTCGCCAGGCGACCCAACCCGGCTACTGCCATTGCGCTGGAGGAAGCCGGCATCTGGTTAATTCCACGTCATGCCCTCGAACAAATCCTGTTCATGCATCCGCATACGGCCATGCAGATCATGGAAAATATGGCCGACCGTTTCATCAGCCTGGTCGATCTGACAGTGGATCTCTCTTTGCGAACTGTGGAAGCCAGGCTGGCCAAACTGCTGTTAGAACAGGCGCAGGATGACATGATCCCACGCCGGCGCTGGTTGACCTTGACCGAGCTGGCCGCCCGGCTCGGGACAGTCCCGGATGTGCTGAGCCGTATCATCCGCGAGTTAACTCGGGCGGGATTGATTGAAATGGATAAACAGCAGATACGGATTTTAGATCGTGAACGACTGGCAGAACGAGCCATGATACCAGACGAATCAAACTGGCGCTAAAAACCCGACAAAAGTCGGGGAAAGAAATTGGGGGAAAGGGTATAGTCAGGCAACTATCGTTCAAAGGAGGATAGAATGCCTGACATCGTTTCAACCATCTATGTAGACAACATAAAAGACCAGGCTGTTTTCAGCACCGGAGAGCCTAAGCCACAGTTCCTAGTGGATACATCTGCGTTCAAGGCGCTGGTTGTCGGTCTAGAAGCTGGACAGCAGGTCCCCCTGCACCCCGCTGAGTTGGCCATGTATTATTTCCTGGAAGGGGAAGGCCTGATGACAGTGGGTGATGAGACTTATGCCGTCCGGCCTGGCGTAATGCTGATCGCCCTTGACGGTGCGCCACGTGGCATCAATGCCAAAACCCGGTTGATTTTTCTGGGTTCGAAAGGAGCATGATCATGCCCGGTCCTTATATCCTGACAACCTTACTCTATATTTTGGTAGCTTTATTGGCCGCCTTAGATGCATCGCTGGTGAGCGTCAATCTGGCGGGGACATTCGTAGCCCTGCGCTGGGTACGGGTGCATTTCATCACCCTGGGGATTATTTCGCAGTTTATTTTTGGCCTACTGCCCGGGTTGACCGCCTCGCTTTCGAATAAACCTCGCCCCGCGATGCGTTGGGACATTTACCTGACGCTCAACGCGGGTTTTATCGCCCTCGTGGCCGGCTTTAACAGCGCCAACCAGTCGATGATCCTGGCGGGCGGCACGCTCATTTTCACGGCCGCGACCTTGCTGTTGGTTCAACTTTGGCGGGTACGCCAGGGCAAAGTTCCCGCAAGTATGAAATTCTATATCACGGGCGTTCTCTATCTGCTGGTAGGCATTATCGTGGGGACTGGGCTATGGCTCAACTGGAGCGCGGCCTTGCGCATCAAAGTCCCGCTCGAAGTCCATATTCATGCCAACTCGTGGGGCTTTATGTCACTGATCTTCGCCGGTTTGCTGGTCGATTTTGTGCCGATGATGACTGGTCGAGCGTTGGGATCGCAACGATCCATCGCTTTCATCTACTGGGGTATGACGCTCGGGGCTTTTGGGCTTGTTCTGGGTCCGTGGCTTGGCGGGAGCCTGCCGCCAACCGTTGCCGGTCTGGTGTTGCATTTGAGCGCCACCATCTGGTTGCTGGTAGTGATGTTTCGGGCTTTCCAGGCCAGCGGAAAACTTAAATCGGCCGGTGCATGGCACTTGGTTGCATCCTATCTCTGGATACTGGCGCCAGTGCTGATCGCGCCCCTGATCCTACTTGGTTATCTTGCCGGAGGCCCGATCGAATCGACCGCGCCGCAAGCCCTGATCTATGGTTGGGTGCTGCCGTTTGGGATCGCCTTAATCCCTTACATCTCCCGGCGATTCCTGCTCAAAGAAGAGAATCCCGCCTTAGGCGGCTGTTGGGTAAGCCTGGCGGCTGTTACCATCGGCAGCGTCCTGGTTTGGCTGAGTATCTTCATTGTTCCGGTTCAAGGCCTGCTGTACGGGATTGGCTTTGGATTGTATGCGATTGCCTTGATCCATCCGTTGAAGGAGATGGCTGATATCGTCCGGACCGGTTTCCGAAGATACGAGCAGATCTGATACTAAAAAGGACAGGAATGTAGAACAATAACATCACTGGCAGGTAATGATTGGAAAATCGTCATATGAAGCGTTTCACATTTTTTGTCTTGCTAATTATTTTACTGACGGCATGCGGTTTCAACTCTGGGGAGAAGGATCTACAACCCCCCGGAAGTAGTACGGAAATAGATGGCACAGGTGGTCTGGAGGCCAGGCATGACACCCGGATCCCAGCCCAATACGCAGGAAAAGGCGATCCTACCTCTACCGATGAAGAGTCCATTGCCCGGGGAGCGGCCATCTATGCCGCCAATTGCGCCAGTTGCCATGGCGAGAGTGGAATGGGAGATGGCCCAGCAGGGGCGGCGCTGAATCCCGCCCCTGCTGCACTGGCTACTTCAATCTCAACAGTAGAGGATGATTACCTGTTCTGGCGCATTAGCGAAGGCAGCGGGCCTTTCAATAGTGCGATGCCGGCCTGGAAATCCGCACTGGATGAACAGTCACGCTGGGATCTCATCCATTTTCTACGTAGTCTGGAACAATAACCGTAAATCTTACTGCCCCGCCGGACCCTCATGGAATAGTTCCGGCTGCTCTTGTCCGGTGACCGTCAGATAGCCAACTAAGCACCATCACGGGTTATTATTCCATAGCAGCATTTCAATGCCTTGTCTTCCGAGGTCCAAGAAGCAACCCTGGCAATGGCATCATTACGCCATTTTAAAGTAGGCCAGGTAATCTATTTGGAAGGGGAGCCGGCCGAATCAGTCTATATTTTGAAGCGAGGCAGGGTAAAAGCCTCGCGAATGACTCGCGAGGGTCGCGAACAGGTGATGCTTTTCTTGCCCCCGGTAGAAGCGCTTCTTACTTACCGTGAAGTGGGAGCCCATACTTCCCACGGATGATCCAAACAAGCAATGTGATCTTAGAATGCCGAATGCCAGCGAACCACCACGCCAATTTGTGTGCAGATAGACGCGATTCTGATCACACAGTTGACAGAAATGATTAAAATCACCCCCATAAGTGGAACCCAATCACAGGAAATGGCTACATATACGGGGTAGACGGATTTCTCTTCTGCTTAAAATCCCTCGGTGGTGAAAGCGGGTGGGTCCGACCCTCGTCCGCCCTACCAGGCACAGGCTTGATCATTAAGCCTGTGCCTTTTATATGCAATTCGATTCTATGGGGGAAAGCCGCTTACCAACGATGTTGGTTGAATGTAATTCAGGGCTGAGCAGCAAGATTTCGATGGTGGGAGTTAGCTGCTTGGAAGATGTTCCTTCAGATAGTAGGCAATGGTGCGCACCGGCGCGGTCCAGACCGCTGGCTGAGCGGCCAGCCTAAGCCAGGAAACGGGCGTGAACGTCCTCATCGAGATCCAGGTCGTGCGTAGCGGGCCGGATGCCATGCAGCATCAAGAGCGCGGTGAGCTTGGCGGCGCGTTGCTCGGCCCGTTCCAGCGCCGCCCCGCTGTACTCGCGGTTGGCGAGCGGGACGAGATCGAAGGCAGCCGTGCCGAACAGGAATTGGCGCCTGGTTTGTCGAACGACCAGCTCCTGGTTGGCCAGCGACGTACCGTCCGCTTGAAGCAGCGTGAGGGTGACATCTGCCGTGCGGTTTTTTCTTATGTCGCTGTTCATGGTTTGCCTTTAAAATAAGCGTATTCATTTGGAGCGGGGAGCACCCGGCTTTCGAGCGCCAGCTCGACAACACGAGTCGAGAAGAAGTTCTGAAAAACCTAGATTCTTAAAAATAGTTGACTTTTCTGTGAGGGTATGCAATAATATCGGTAACGTTGCCGGTAACGTTACCGGAATTATAACACTTTTCCTAAGGTTCGAAATGCAAAAGAAAAAACGAACGGTGACCATTCGTGATGTTGCCAGGGTAGCGGGGGTATCCGTCTCTACGGTTTCGCGGGTCTTGAATGGTAAAGAGGATGTCGCCGTTGAGACTCAAGATCGCATCCTGTCCGTGATCGACGATCTGGGCTATACCACCAACCTGGCCGCGCGCAGCATGCGCAGCCAGAAGAACAATATGGTCGGCCTGATCATGCCTGATATCGCTTATCCGTTTGCCATCGAGGTGATGAAGGGGGTCAACCGGGCGATCGCGCAATCCGAGTTCGACTTGCTGGTGTATACCACCGGCGACGTTCGCAAAAGCGGGCGCGCTTCCCACGAACAAAAATATGTTTCCCTGCTCACGAATTCCATAACCGATGGCGCCATCATTGTGGCGCCTGTGGCGGGGGAATTTCTAACCGATGCGCCGATTGTTTCCATCGATCCGTTGATGAGCGACCCGCACTATCCGGCCGTGCACGCCACCAATTACCAGGGTGCAGTAGATGCGATGCAATATCTGCTTGGCCTGGGACACCGGCGTATCGCCCATATCAGCGGGCGCGCTGAACTGGAAAGCTCGAATCGCCGCCTGAATGGTTACCTCGATTCGTTAGAAAAGGCAGGCCTCGCCATCGATCCGGCCTTGATCATGCCTGGCGATTACACAACCACGACAGGCGCCAAAGCCGCCAGAGAGCTGCTGTCGCTTGACCATCCGCCCACGGCCATCTTCGCTTCCAATGACCAGACGGCCATGGGCGTCTACCAGGTGGCCGAGGAGATGGGCCTGCGCATACCGCAGGATCTGTCCGTAATCGGCTTCGATAACATCACGGAATCAAAATACATGGGTTTGACCAGTATCGATCAATTTATTTCCGAGATGGGTTTTGTCGCTACGCAAATGCTCATCAAGCTGATCCACGAGCAGCCGTTAGAGGAACAAACTTACAGGATGCAAACCCAGCTCGTCATCCGTACTTCCTGCCAGGCTGTGAGCCAGAACCAATAAACGCCAGCCGGAACATACAAATCAAGCGATCCCAAGGCGAGGGAAAGCATTCTAGAAAAGGAGGTGAGCACATTATTCGTTCGTTAATAAAAATTTGGAGGTCTCCTCTTCAGCCCTGAAAAGTCAGAAGGAAGACCTCCGCATTTGTGTGGAGTCGTCTCCGCACGCCTCTAGTATAACCTACGAAAAACCCGAAAGGAGAAGAAATGTCTCGCAGGATAATCATGATTTTGAGCGTCTTGCTCATTGTTTCATTTACGCTGGCTGCATGTGGTACAACTGCAACCCAGGTTCCTCCTGCAGCGACCGAGGCGCCCGCCAGCGAAGAGCAGCCATCCGCAACCGAGGCCATGGCCGAGCCTACGGCAACCGAGGCGATGGCCGAACCCACAGCAACCGAAGCGATGGCTGAGAATGTAACCATCACCTGGTGGCATATCACGACTGCAGAAAACCAGAAGGCAGTCTGGCAGAAGCTGGCCGACGAATACATGGCCGCTCACCCTAATGTGACGATCGAGATCACGGTATTGGAGAACGAAGCCTTCAAGACCAAGCTAACCACCGTCATGCAGTCCGGCGAGCCGCCGGACATCTTCCAGAGTTGGGGCGGCGGTGTGATGAACGAGTACGCCAACGCCGGTTTGTTGAAGGACATCACAGCCGAGCTCGACGCCGATGGCGGCGCCTGGCGGAACTCTTTCTCGCCCGGTGCACTGGGCGTCTACAGCTACCAGGGAAAGAACTATGGCGTGCCTTGGGACATGGGCATGGTTGGTTTCTGGTACAACAAGGACCTGTTTGCCCAGGCGGGCATCGAGGCCCCGCCCAGCACCTGGTCCGAACTGCTGGCGGACGTGCAGACGCTCAAGGACGCCGGCATTACACCGATTGCTCTGGGGGCCGGCGACAAATGGCCGGCGGCATTCTGGTGGGAATACTTTGCTGTGCGCATGGGCGGCCAGGAGGCTTTTAATGCCGCTTCGTCACGCTCGGGCTCTTTCGCCGATCCTGCCTTCGTGCAGGCGGGCGAGAAGATCCAGGAGCTAGTGGCCCTGGAGCCATTCCAGGATGGTTTCCTGGGAGCTACCTGGGGCGACGAGGCTACCGCCATGGGCAACGGCAAGGCGGCCATGGACCTGATGGGCCAGTGGGCGCCTGGGGCCTTCAACGATAACAGCGCCGACGGTCAAGGCATCGGCGCTGCTTTGGGCTGGTTCCCCTTCCCGGCTGTGGAAGGCGGCGCCGGCGGTGCAACCGACGCGCTGGGCGGCGGGAATGGCTTCGCAATTGGCAAGGACGCGCCGCCGGAAGCGGTGGACTTCGTCCGTTACCTGACGCGGCCCGAATCGCAGGTGGCTTGCGCCGAGGAAGGTTTCTGTGTCCCGGTGGTCAAAGGGGGCGAGGCCGGCCTGACCGATCCATTGCTTCTGGCTGTCCAGCAGGGCGCGGCCGCCGCAGATTATTTCCAATTGTATTACGACCAGTACCTGCCACCGGCCATGGGCTCAGTGGTGAACGACAACGTCCAGGGCGTATTCGCAGGCACCGAGTCACCCGAGCAAGCCGCCCAGGCCCTCGAAGACTCTGCCGCACAAGAATTGAAGTAGATCCTTAACAGGGGCAGGTGCGGGTAAGGTTTTTTTGAACTGTTCCCCGCACCTGTTCTGATCCACCATCTTCCCGCAGACCGTCAGGCTAACCTGCTGGATGGCTTTCGAAATCTTTTTTTACCAAGGCGCAGGGCGTCCCACCCATGGAGGCCCGTAATTAAATCAGGAAAGAGGCTTTGTATGGAACACATGCCAGCCAGATCGGACGCGCTGCAAATCAGAAGCCCAGCAGGCGCTGTGCGACGCCTTCGAGATAACTTTACCATCGTGCTCTTCCTGCTGCCTGCGATGATCCTTTTCGCACTCTTCGTAATCTACCCCATCTTCCAATCCATTTATTACAGCCTGTTCGATTGGAAGGGCTTTGGCCCGGCGGTAGATTTTGTGGGGCTGGAAAATTTCATCAACATCCTGAGCGATAAGGTCTTCCTGATGGCGCTGCGCAACGGACTTTTTATCATCTTGTTCTCCCTGGTTATCCAGCTACCGCTCTCGCTGGCGCTGGCCGTGTTGGTGGGGCGCGATCTGCCGGGCCGAGTGATTTTCCGCACCATCTTTTTCCTGCCCTACGTGCTATCCGAAGTCATCACCGCCATCATGTGGCTTTTCCTATATAACCCCGATCCCGAGCGCGGTTTTATCAATGCGGTTTTGGTGCTCTTCCCCGGCGCCGAGGCACAACCCTGGCTGGGCAACACGGATACGGTCCTATTGGCGCTGTTCGTAGTGCTTACCTGGAAATATTTCGGATTCCACATGCTGCTGTACCTGACCGGGCTACAAAACATCCCCACCGAGATCGAAGAAGCCGGACGGATCGATGGAGCCAGCTCCATTCAGAATTTCTTTTACATCACGCTGCCGCTGTTGGGCAGCACCATCCGCACTTCGGTCTACCTGTCTGTGCTCGGTTCAATCCAGCAGTTCATCCTGGTCTGGATCATGACCAAAGGCGGTCCGGTGAATGCCAGTGAAACACTGGCAACTTACATGTACCGCTTTGGTTTCGTCCGCTTCCAACTCGGCTACGGCTCGGCAGTGGCGATTTATATGTTCCTGATCTGCCTGACTTTTTCTCTGATTTACCTGCGCCTCACGCGCCAACCCGATTACTTAACCGGTATCTAGGAAAGGTATAGCTATGGAAGCCTCGCAACCTTTGCTTCGCTGGCGGTCACGCAGACTGCTCTCAAGATCGCTGCAGTACCTGATCCTCTCTGTGGTGGTCGTGCTGGTCTTCATGCCCATCGTCATCCTGATCTTTGGGGCGCTGAAAACGCGCGGCGAATTCATCACTCACCCATACACGCCTCCCATCCCACCGGTGTGGGATAACTTGAAAGCCATCCTGGAAAACCCGAATTATTCGTTCTGGCAGATGATGCGTAACAGTTTGCTGGTCATGCTGGCAGCGACTTCGGGCGTGGTCCTGATCTGCAGCCTGGCTGCCTTCGCCTTTGCGCGGATGGAATTTCGTTACAAGCACCTGGCCTTCTCCGTTTTCACCCTGGGCCTGATGTTCCCGATTAATATTGCCATTCTGCCAGTCTATTTTGTCTTGCGCCAGATGAACCTGATCGATAATCTGTGGGGGGTGATCCTGGTGCAGATCGCTTTTCAGCTTTCTGGAAATATCATGATCTTGCGAGGTTTCTTTACTGCCATTCCATCCGAACTACAAGATTCAGCCTACATCGACGGCTGTACGGCCTTCGATTTTTTCTGGCGCATTTTGCTGCCCCTGGCGCGGCCGGCGCTGGCGGCAGTGGCCGCCCTGACGATGATCGTGAGCTGGAACGATTTGCTCGTGCCGCTGATCGTGATCAACAGCGACAAGTTGTGGACACTGCAGCTTGGCACCATGCAATTCCAGGGGCAATACGGTCAAGACCTGGCGCTGGTCTCCGCTTTCGTGGCCTTATCGGCCGTGCCGACGGTGATCTTTTACCTGTTCGCTGAGCGCCAGATCGTCTCAGGGCTGACCGCCGGCGCCATCAAAGGCTAGAGCCCAAACACGACCGCTACTTATGAAGAAGCTGACCCTGTGCCTGACGATCGTTGCTGTATTCACCTCCACACTGATCACAAGCTGCTCGGCGAGGCCTAAAGCCGGCCCCACCGCGACCGCGATGGCTACAGTGACCTCGCTCCCCGCTCCGCCCCCGCCGTCAGGGGCTTTCAGCAGCGGAGCATACCGGAATCAATTCGCAGAATATCCAGGCAAATCCGAAGCCGAAGTACAGACCAAGCTTGAAGCTGCCTGGAAGCAGATGTTCTACGGAAATGACGGCTTTGAGCGCCTGTACTATCCGGTGGGTGAAGATATGGCTTACATCGAGGATACCGGCAATGGCGACGTGCGTACGGAGGACATTTCTTACGGCATGATGATCGCCGTCCAGCTCGACCGGCAGGAGGAATTCAACCGTTTGTGGAAATGGGCCAAGACCTACATGGTTCAATCCAATGGCCCCTACCAAGGGTATTTCGCCTGGCATTGCAGCACAGATGGGGAAAAGCTGGACGCCAGCGGCCAGTTCAAAATCTATAGCCTTCATTAAAGGAGAGCCTTATGGCAGATTACATACCCAAACCCGAGCATAAATTTACGTTTGGATTGTGGACGGTTGGCAATACCGGGCGCGACCCGTTTGGGGGCCCGGTGCGAGCGAAAAAATCCCCCGTGGAGCTGGTGCATCTCCTGGCGGAGGTCGGCGCGTGGGGCGTCAATTTCCACGATAACGACCTGGCGCCGATCGATGCAACCCCTGCGGAGCGGGCGCGCATCGTGCGGGATTTCAAAGCTGCCCTGGACGAAACGGGTCTGGTGGTCCCGATGGCGACCACGAACCTGTTCAGCGATCCCGTCTTCAAGGATGGCGCCTTTACCGCCAACGACGCACGCGTGCGCGCCTATGCCCTGCAGAAGACCATGCAAGCCATCGATCTGGGGGTCGAGCTGGGAGCCAAAGTCTACGTCTTCTGGGGCGGCCGCGAGGGCACGGAAACCGACGCCTCCAAAGACCCGGTCACCTCCATCAAGCGCTCACGGGAAGCGCTGAATTTCCTGTGCGAGTATGTGCGGGATAAGCAATACGAGCTCCAATTTGCCCTGGAGGCCAAGCCAAATGAACCACGCGGCAACCTTTACAACGCCACTACGGGCCATATGCTGGCGTTCATCGCCAGCCTGGACCACCCAGAAATGGTGGGTGTGAATCCGGAGGTGGCGCACGAGCACATGGCGGGGCTCAATTTCGTACACGCCGTCGCCCAGGCCCTGGAAGCCGGCAAGTTGTTCCACATCGACCTGAACGACCAGGCCTTCGGCCGCTACGATCAGGACTTCCGCTTTGGCGCGGTGGACCTCAAGAGCGCCTTCTGGCTGGTAAAACTGCTGGAGGACCACCATTACGAGGGCAGCCGCCACTTCGACGCCCACGCCTACCGCACCGAAGATTACGAAGGGGTCAAGGATTTCGCGCGTGGCTGCATGCGAACCTACCTGATATTAAAGGAAAAGGCTGCCCGGTGGAAGGCCGATGGCGAGATCCAGGCCCTGCTGGCTGAGATCAATGCCGAGGATGGCTCGATGGCGCCTTACTCCGGCGAGTACAGTTCCGAAAAAGCAAGCGCATTGGCATCGGAAACCTTCAACCGCCAGGCGCTGGCCGGGCGCGGCTTGCAGTACGAACGCCTAGACCAGTTGACCAATGAGGTATTGTTGGGGGTGCGTTAATTGGTTTTGAACAACCAGCCTGACAGGTTTTAAAAACCTGTCAGGTCTAGAAACCTGTCAGATCTTCCCTAGACGAAATGAAGGAAATACATGGAATCCATCGAACAACGCGTGCAAAGCTTGCTCTCACAGATGAGCCTGGAAGAAAAACTGGCCCAAATTGGCTCCTATTGGATGTATGACCTACAGACCGACGGTGTATTAGATTGGGATAAAACCGCGCAAAAGCTGAAACACGGCATCGGGCAGATCACGCGGGTAGCCGGCGCATCCACACTCGACCCGCTGAATGTAGCCAAAACGGCCAACCGTCTGCAAAAATTCCTGGTGAAAAAAACCCGCCTGGGAATCCCGGCCATTATCCACGAAGAATGCTGTTCGGGCGCATTGATGTTAGGCGGCACGGTCTTCCCGCAGATGCTGGGGCTGGCCAGCAGCTTCCAACCCGAGCTGGCTGAAGCGATGGCGACCGCCATCCGTGCCCAACTACTCGCCATCGGCGCCCGGCAGGGGCTGGCTCCGGTGCTGGACGTGGCGCGCGACCCGCGTTGGGGGCGCGTGGAGGAAACCTTTGGCGAAGACCCGACCCTGGCCAGCCATTTTGGGGTGGCTTACGTGCGCGGTTTGCAAGCAGAGAGCTTGAGGCAGGGCGTCCTGGCAACCGGCAAGCACTTTATCGGCCACAGCCTCTCGCAAGGCGGGCTCAACTGTGCGCCGGCCCATGTCGGGATGCAGGAACTCTACGAGGTCTACCTGGCCCCATTCCAGGCTGCGATCCGCGAGGCGAAACTGGCTGCGATGATGAACGCCTACCCAGAACTGGATGGAGAAGTGGTGGCGGCCTCGCGCCGTATCCTGACCGATTTGCTGCGCGGTGAATTGGGGTTCGACGGGCTGCTCGTCTCGGATTACGAAGCGATCCTTATGCTGCACAACTTCCATAAAATCGCCGCCAATCTGGGCTGCGCCGCCGGCCTGGCGTTGAACGCCGGCGTCGACGTGGAGCTGCCCAACACGGTTTGCTACGGTGAGCCGCTCAAAACTGCCCTGCAGAATGGGGAGATCAACCTGGAGCTCGTAGACCTGGCCGTCGGGCGGCATTTGCGCAAGAAAATCGAACTCGGCCTGTTCGAAAACCCCTACGTGGACGAGGGCAAGGTTTTGGAAGTGTTCGAGACCCCGGCGCAGCGCGATCTGGCGCGCGAGATCGCCCGCAAAACGATGGTGTTGCTGAAAAACGATGGGCTGCTGCCCCTCCCGAAATCGATCGGGAGTCTGGCTGTCATCGGGCCCAACGCCCACGACGGGCGCAACCAGCTCGGCGATTATTCCTACGCCGCGATGAGCCAGTTGATGAAGTGGAAAGCGCCCCAGAATTCCGCCTTCATTCATGACGATCTGGAGGCGCTCGCCCAGCATGAGGTCAAGGTGACAACCGTGCTGGAGGGCATCCGGTCGCTCGTCTCCCCACACACCAGCGTGCACTACGCGCACGGATACGATACGCTCGACGGCGACGAGCCCGGCTTCCAAGCGGCGCTGCAAGCCGCACAACAGGCCGAGGCCGTGGTGTTGGTGCTCGGCGATCGTTCGGGGCTGACGCTCGACTGCACCACGGGAGAGACGCGTGATAGCTCGGATCTGAAACTGCCGGGCAGGCAGGAGGAACTGGCCAAAGCGCTGCTGGCGACCGGGAAACCGGTGGTCGTGGTGCTGATCACAGGCCGCCCCTACGCCCTGTCTGCGCTGGCAGAAAGCGCCAACGCCATCCTGGAGGCCTGGCTGCCAGGTGAAGAGGGCGGCCGCGCCATCGCGGAGGTTCTGTTCGGCGACGTGAACCCGGGCGGAAAACTGCCGATCACGTTCCCACGATCGGTTGGGCAGGTGCCGATCTTTTACAACGCCAAGCCGGCCGGGACCCGGTCGCACTGGTACGAAGATTACGTATCCGAGAAGGTGACGCCCTTGTACCCCTTCGGCCACGGTTTGAGCTATACTGTCTTCGAATATCGAGATCTCCAAATCGGGCCGAAAAAGGTTGGCAGCGGCGAGCAGGTGGACATATCGCTGGCAGTTGAGAACGTGGGCCAGAGGGCTGGCGAGGAGGTCGTGCAGCTCTACATCCACGATGCGCTGGCCTGCATCCCGCGCCCGGTGAAAGAACTAAAAGGCTACCAGCGCCTGAAGCTGGAAGCGGGCGAAAGCAAGCGGATCACTTTCCACCTGCCCGTTGACCTGCTAGCTTTCTATGACCTGGATTCAAAGCTGGTGGTTGAAGCCGGGCAGATCGAAGTGATGGTGGGCAGCTCGTCGCAGGACATCCGCCTGCGAGGCGCATTCGAAATCGTGGGCGCCTCGAGATGGGAAGTCAAGGAACGAGTATTCGACTGTCCGGTAAGTGCGGCTTAGAGCCGGCGGCTTAGAACCGGTTGTCCTGATCCGAGGTACACCTGCCCGGTGGGCCTGTACTCATGGGAGTAAAAAGTATGGCACATTTTCTTGGCATCGATACTTCGACTACAGGCAGCAAGGCGATCCTCATCGACGAAAGCGGGCAGATCTGCGCGGCCGCTTCTGCCCCCCATACGCTGCAGACTCCCAAGCCGCTTTGGTCAGAGCAGGACCCCAGCCAGTGGTGGCGGGCTGTGGTAGACAGCACCCATGCGGTCGTGGAACAGGCCGGGCTGGACAGAGATAGCATAGTAGCGATCGGTTTGACGGGCCAGATGCACGGGCTGGTTTTGCTGGATGAGGCGGGAGAAGTCTTGCGCCCGGCCATATTGTGGAACGACCAGCGCACCCAGCGCCAGTGTGACGAAATCCATGCCCGGATTGGCAAGGAAAAGTTCATCCAGATTACGGGCAACGTGGCGCTGGCGGGATTCACGGCTCCGAAAATCCTGTGGGTGGCGGAGAATGAGCCAGAACTCTACGCCAGGGCCAGGCATATTCTGCTGCCGAAGGACTTCATCCGCTACAAGCTGACCGGCGAGATGGCCATGGATCAAGCGGATGGGGCCGGTACGGTGTTAATGGATTTGAAAACCCGCCAATGGTCGCCTGAAATCCTGAAGGCGCTGGATATTCCCGCGAATTGGATGCCCGAGTTATACGAAGGCCCGCAGATTACCGGAACGGTTACCCAGGAAGCTGCAGAGCAGACCGGTCTGCCAGCCGGGATTCCGGTCGTGGCAGGTGGCGGCGATCAGGCGGCTCAGGCGGTGGGTGTGGGGGCCGTCCACGAAGGGATCGTAGCGCTGACGTTGGGCACGAGTGGAGTGGTCTTTGCCACCACCGATTCGCCCTTTATCGAGCCGGAGGGCCGCCTGCACGCCTTCTGCCATGCGGTTCCGGGCCGCTGGCATCTGATGGGAGTCATGCTTTCGGCGGCGGGGTCGCTGCGCTGGTACCGGGATACGATCGCGCCAACAATGGATTACGAGCAGTTACTCGAACCGGCTGCTGAAATTGACCCCGGCGCGGATGGCTTAGTGTTCCTACCTTATCTGACCGGCGAGCGAACGCCACACCCCGATCCGCTGGCACGCGGCGCCTTCGTGGGGCTGACCGTGCGCCACAGCCTGCCGCATCTTACCCGGGCTGTTTTAGAAGGGGTGGCATTTGGCTTAAGGGACTCTTTTGAGTTGATGAAAAACGCCGGATTAGCCGAGATCGATCAGGTAAGAGTATCGGGCGGCGGTGCGAAGAGCCCCCTGTGGCAGCAAATTCTGGCAGATGTTTTTGGCAGCGAACTGGTCACGGTCAATACCAGCGAGGGGGCCGCCTTCGGCGCGGCTCTGCTGGCCGGCGCCGGTGCGGGACACTGGCCGTCCGTAGAGGCAGCCTGCCAGGAAACCATCCGGATCACGGGCCGAGTGACTCCGAATGTAGAAGTTGCCCAGCGTTATGAGGATGTTTACAAGATTTACCGCGGGCTCTACCCAGCCTTAAAACCGAGCTTTATGCGCATGAATGGGTAAAAGTCTTTTATGATCTTCTGACGAGAGGCTTGAAAGCGCCCAAAGGAGCGCTTTCACTTTTAATGCACATCCCCTACATTTTGGAAACTTGTAAGGTCTCTACGTTGTGGGGAAGTGACGGAGGGATTTCGACGCACAGGGCCATGGCGCAGAGAAAGGTGGACATGGTTGAGATATGCTATAGATTAGACCTGGCAGATTTTTGAAACCTGTCAGGTCTGCAGAGGGAACCACTGGCGCCTGGCTGGTGTATATTATTTAAATGAACCTCACTGAAGAGGCGCCGACCAGCGAAGGAATCCTGATCCAACACGCTCGCCAGGGTGATGAGGCTGCCTGGGAGTCCCTGGTGCACGACCACCAGGAACCCATCTTCCGTTTTGCTTATCTGTTTTTGTACGACGCGGATGAAGCGCAGGATGTGGCCCAGGAGGCGTTTATTCGCGCGTATCATCACCTGGAGGACTTTGATACATCGCGCCCCTTGCGGCCCTGGCTGCTCAGCATCACTGCCAATTTGGCGCGCAACCGGCGCCGATCGCTGGGACGCTATTGGGCTGCCCTTACGCGTTGGTTTAAAAGCCAACCACCACCCGATCCGCAGATAGAGGCGCTCAGCAGCCGTCATTTCGAAAAACAATCGCTGTGGGAGGCCATCCGCCGCCTGGGACAGACCGACCAGGAGATCATCTATCTGCGCTATTTCCTGGATTTCAGCGTGTCGGAGACGGCGGAGATTTTACAGGTGGCGGATGGCACAGTGAAATCACGCCTGCACCGGGCGCTCAATAGACTGAAAGCGGTCATCGAGCGAGATTATCCTGGCTTACGAGGGTTTCGTGATGAATGAACGGAAATTATCCAATTGGGAAAGGCGCCTGCAAAGCTACGCGGCCGATTTCCCCTATCCCCCAACCCCGGATATCGCCACAGGGGTAGCGCGGCAATTGCAGCAGCCAGGTAAAGGGTACGCCATTCGCTACAGGCTGCTCGTCGTGCGCCTTGCGTTAGCCATTATGGTCCTGGTGGTTGCCTTGCTCTCCGTGCCAGCCGTGCGCGCTGCGGTCCTGGAGTTTCTACAAGTCGGGGCGGTGCGCATTTTCCCCAACCGGCCGGCTCCCACCGAGACGGTCACCCCCGTCCCTCCAGCCGGGGTGATCCAACCGGCGACCCAAGCTCCGGCGGAGACGCCAACCGCTCTGGCTTCCATGCTGGATGTGGTGGGTGAAACTACACTGGAAAATGCGCGCATTAAGAGCGGGTTCGCCCTGCCCTTGCCGGATTATCCCGCCGGGTTAGGCCCTCCCGATCACGTTTTTTTGCAAGATAGCGGCGATGACTTCGTGATCCTGGTCTGGATGGACCCGGAAGCTCCCCAAAGCGTGCTGCTCAGCTTGCAATTCATCGGCCCGCAGAGTTGGATGATCCAAAAATACCAACCCCGGGTCGTACAGGAGACCCGCGTTGGCGGGCATACCGCCATCTGGGCTACAGGGCCTTACCCGCTGCTGATGAGCAATGGGGAACTTGAACTTCAGCGCCTGGTCACAGGCCACGTGTTGATCTGGCAAGAGGAAGAGATCACCCACCGGCTGGAAAGTGATTATTCCCTGGACGAAGCATTGAAAATCGCCAAATCATTGTATCAACCAGAAAGATAATCCAGCGGGAACCCCTTGCACCTGGGCGGTGTATATTGGATATAGAAGGTTTAGATAATCTAATATACACTTCTGGAGGTTTCCCCATGCTGCGCCGTATCTCTCTTATTGCAATCCCGTTCACCCTGGTTGTGTTGGCCCTGGTTGTGCCGGTCTTGGCCGGCGGCTGGG
>Ga0207752_1000548_pt1 | contig 17706 bp, 16 predicted proteins | sample Pon2CUnioCityCA_6_FD_187272 | JGI IMG/M metagenome (GOLD analysis project Ga0207752, IMG submission 187272) | Marine sediment microbial community from Union City, CA, USA - Pond 2C Sediment 2 (SPAdes) | ecosystem: Environmental > Aquatic > Marine > Intertidal zone > Salt pond sediment ...
CCTCTCGCGCGGCTGTAGTGCGCTGGATGTGTTCCGCCTGATCTGCGGAACCGGGGTGCAGGCCCAGCCGCGCGCCGCCGAACCCGGGCGATGATCGATATCACCATCCTGCTCGGCATTATCCTCGCCGCCGGCGTGGTGCGCGGCTACAGCGGTTTCGGCTTCTCCGCGCTGGTGTTGCTCAGCGGCAGCCTGCTGGTGGCGCCGCAGGCGCTGGTGCCGGTGCTGTACCTGCTGGAGATCGTCGGCGGCGCGGCGATGCTCTACGCCGGCGGCCTGGGCGCGGTGCGCTGGGCGCTGCTGCTGCCGCTGATGGGCGGCAGCGTGCTGGCCATCCCGCTGGGGCAGTGGCTGCTCGCCGGCAGCGACGCCTCGCTGGTGATGGTGATCGCCGGCGCCGCCGTGGCGCTGTTCTGCCTGCTGCTCTGGCGCGGCTTCGCTCTGCCGCACACGCCGCACCGCGCGGCGACCTTCGCCGTCGGCATGACCTCTGGCGCGCTCAATGGGCTGGGTTCGCTGGGCGGCCTGCCGATCGCGACCTATCTGCTGGCCACGCGCCAGTCGCCGGAGCAGTTGCGCGGCACGCTGGCGATGCTGGTGGTGATCGTCGATGGCTATTCCTTCGCCTCGGCGAGCTGGTTCGGGCTGGTCGATGCGCAGACCTGGCGCCTCGCCGCGCTGGCGCTGCCGGCGCTGGGGCTTGGCTTCTGGCTTGGCCATCGGCTGTTTTTGCGCAGCGATCCGGTGCGCTTTCGCCGCGTGCTGCTGTTGTTACTGGCGACGCTGGCGCTACTGCACCCGCTGCGCCATCTCGGCGGGCCGCTGCTGGCAAGCGCCGCACTCTGCCCGGCGGCGCCGCGCGCAGGGCTTGTGGGCGGCGCCGCCGGCCGCTGCGCGCCGCACGGCGAGCGCGCAGACGGGTAGTTAGCCGTCGTCGCTGAGTTCAAACCTGAAGTCAAAGGCGAAGGCCGTGTCCAGATTCTGCGGATTGACCCACTGGAAGCAATATTCGCCGTCCGCCACCAGCCGAACGCGCTCGTCCAGGGCACCGCTGACACGCCGTTTCAAGGGGTACTCGGTAACGGTTTCGGCATGGCGGTGGATGTTGAAATCGACCGGCTGCGGCGTGTCGAAACGCGCCCGCAGCCACTGCCCGGCGTGCGCTTCGATGCAGCGTTCCATGGAGTAACTGGCATGGCTTTGCATCTTCACGCGCATCTGCTCGCCGGCCGCATCACCGTGGGCTGCGACCACAGCCGGCAACAGCCCGAAGCTCAGTGATATGGCGGTCAGAGCGGCGCGACAGCGGCCATTGCCAAGCGGCGCTCGCCGCGAAAAAAAGCCGGAGGTCATCGGGGCTACTCCCTGTGTTGGATTCGCCCCTGAGTGTAGCCGGCGCAGTGCGATGCAGCGGCCGGTTTACTGGATGCTGTCGGGCAGCGCGGCGGGCAGATCATCGAAGGCGCGCCAGTCCAGCGCCGCGGCATCCACCACCGAGCCGGCCGGCGCGGCCTGCTGCAGCATCGACAGTGACACGAAGCCCTCGCTGATCGCGCCGAGCAGCTGCGGCAGGTCGATGTGGTCGAGGGCCGCGCGCAGACCGGCGACACCCGGCCGGCCGGGGTCCGGCAGCCGCTTGAGCGACTCGCGCAGATGCACGGTGAAGGTCAGCTGCTGACGCAGCGCGCTGCTCAACTGACGCCGAAAGCCCTGGTCGTCGACGCCACCGCCAGCGGCGGCGCGCTGCACCTGCGCGTGGATGCCGGCGAAAGCCTGCCGCGAAACCCGGTACAGATAGGCGGCGCGGGCGCGATCATTGCTCCCCGCGGCGAGCACCGCGCGGGCGCCACTGGCGGCGTTCTGCGCCTCGCGCCGCGCCTGCTGCAATTCGGCCACCAGGCCGGCCAGGCTGCGCTCGGTGCGCGCCTGTGCCGGCGGCGTGCAAATGCCCCACAGCAACAGCGCGCCCAGCAGAGTGGCCAGTAGCGGAACCGTCGCCGCCCGCCCCCGCCAGCGCTGCGCCGCCATCCGCTCATTGATCGATGCCGTCATAAGCCGCTCCTCAAATCCTGCCCACTGGCAATGTAGCGGATTTGGCCGCGGCAACGAAGCGCTCCGTGGCCAATCGTGACGGAGCTGCAAGGCTAGGAACCAGATGCCCCTACAGCGGCCCAAGTGCCCGGTATCGCATGTATAATCGCGCCCTCGTCATCGCCGCCGCCGCTGGAGTCGGTCCGGTTGTGCGGGGGCCGCGGCGCCGACGCGCCCCTGACGATGCGATGCCAATTGCAGCGGGTTGTCCGCCCGATTGGCCCGGCTCGGTTAGCAGCCCAGCCATGAGCCCGATCGGCCGCTCCACTCGCCGAACCACCGCAGACAAAGGATTCCCCATGAAACGTCTTTCCCTACTGGCCGTCGCGGTCAGCAGCCTGCTCGTCAGCCAACTCGGCCAGGCGGCCGAAGAAGCACCGGAGGCCAACCGTGCCAACATCAGCTATAGCCTTGGCATGATGGTCGGCCAGCGCTTGCAGGGCGAGTTCAGCCATATCGATCTCGACCGCTTCCGCGCCGGCGTCGAAGCCATGCTCACCGAGAGCGAGACCGAATTGACCATCGAGCAGGCCAGCGGTCTGCTCAACCACCACCGCGCCTCGCTGCAGGCGAAGCAGGCCGAAGAGGCCAAGGCGAAAGGCGCAGCCTTCCTCGCCGAAAACGCCGAGCGCGACGGCGTGACCGTCACCGAGAGCGGCCTGCAGTACGTGGTGCTGACCCCTGCGGAAGGCCCCAAACCCAAGCCCAGCGACACGGTGAAGGTGCACTACGAGGGCACGCTGATCGACGGCACTGTATTCGACAGCTCGATCCAGCGCGGCGAGCCGATCAGCTTCCCGCTCAGTGGCGTGATCCCCGGCTGGACCGAGGGCGTGCAGCTGATGAGCGTCGGCAGCCGCTACCGCTTCGCGATCCCCCCCGAGCTGGCCTACGGCCAACGCGGCGCCGGTCAGGCCATCGGCCCCAACGAAGTGCTGGTGTTCGAGGTCGAGCTGCTCGGCATCGAAGCCGGCGACACCGCAGACGCGGCCGACGCGGCTAGCGAGTAATCGAGCCTCGCCGTCGCGGCCTCAGCGCCGCGGCGGCAGCTTCATCACCGCATCACCCTCTCCGCCACCGCCGTCCACGGCGATGTAGATGGCGCCATCGCCGTCCACCGCGATCCCTTCCTGATCCCGCCCGGGCAGGCTGCGCGCGAGCAGCACCTCGCCATCGAGCGACAATTCCAGATACAGATTGTGGCGGTCGCTGATCAGTGCCAGCCGGCGCCGCTTCGGCAGATAGTGCATGCCGGCCAGATCGCCGATGCGACTGTCGAACACGCGCAGAATGTGCCCGCGGCCGTCACCGGGGGTGCTCAGCGGCAGCTCCAGCTCGACCAGTCGAGCCGCCTCTTTATCACCACTCACCCCCTCGCCCTGATTGGCGACCCAGAAAGTGCCGCCGTGGCGCCGCTGCGGATTGGGCACAAAGGCGATCGCCTCGATCCCGTTGCTGCCTTTGGGAAACGCCGTGAACCCACTCTGGCGGCGCTCGATATCAAACTCGCGGAGCAGCTTCAGCTTCTTCGGGGACAGCTCCAGCACCCGCTCGCGGCCCTCCACAGCCACGTACAGCAGACCGGTGTTTGGGTTGACAGTGACACCTTCGAGATCGCCGCCACCGAGCCGCTTGCGCTGTAAGCGGCGGCCCTTTCGATCGATCTCGCTGATGCGGCCTTCATCGCCGACCACAAACAGGCTGTCGCGACCCGGGTGATAGACGATGCCGGAGGGCTCGTTGACGCGCTTGCGAAGGATGTTGTCGCGCCACTGGGCGGCGAGGTTGAACTCGCTGTCCAGCGTGCCCGACTGTCGGCCATCGGCATGGGCGCTGAGCGTAACCGCCAGTAGCGCAGGGGCGGCAGCGGTAAGCAGCGTACGGCGAACCGGGCGAGGCAGTAGCATTGGCATGCTCCGTGTTGGTGGTGGGTGGCTCAGGGCGATGATGCTAGCGCTCGACGACAGCGGCAACGCCCATGCCGCCGGCGGTGCACACCGAGACCAGCCCGCGACCGCCGCCGGCTTCGGCGAGGATCTCCACCAGGGTCGCGAGGATGCGCGCGCCGGTGGCGGCAAAGGGATGGCCGACGGCGAGGCTGGAGCCCTTGACGTTCATGCGCTGCGCGTCGATGGCGCCCAGCGGCTCGTCGCGGCCGAGTCGATCGCGGCAGTAGTCGGCGGACTCCCAGGCTTTCAGCGTGCAGGCGACCTGGGCGGCGAAAGCCTCATGAATCTCATAAAATTCAAAATCCTGCAGCGATAACTTCGCGCGATTAAGCATCTGTGAAACAGCGACTGTCGGCCCCATCAGCAAGCCTTCTCCGGAGACATAATCGACCGCCGCAGTCTGCGCTTCGGTGAGGTAGCCGAGCACCGGCAGACCGCGCTTTTTCGCCCACGCCTCCGAGCCCAGCAGCACCGCGGCAGCGCCATCGGTGAGCGAGGTCGAATTGCCCGCGGTCAGCGTGGCGCGCTCGCCGCGCTCAAAGCAGGTCTTCAGCGCTGCCAGCTTCTCCTCGCTGGTGTCGGCGCGCAGGATATTGTCGCGCAGCATGCCGGCGCAGGGCACGATCAGCTCATCGAAAAAGCCGGCATCGTAGGCCGCGGCAGTTTTGCGGTGGCTGGCCGCCGCCAGCGCGTCCTGCTCGGCACGGCTGATGCCCCACTGCTGAGCCATCAGCTCGCAATGCTGGCCCATGGATAGAAAGGTGCGCGCCTCGGCCACCGCCGGTGGCTGTGGCGCCAGCTCGCTGAAACCGAAGCCCTTCAAGGCGCGCAGCTTGTCTTTGACACTGCGCGCCTGCTGCAATCTGAGCAGGCGCTGGCTGAAGCGTTTGCCGAACACGATCGGCGGGTCGGAAAGGGCCTCGGTGCCAGCGGCGATGGCGCACTCGATCTGCCCGCTGGCGATTTTGCCGGCGCTGAGCATGGCCGCCTGCAAACTGGTGCCGCAGGCCTGCTGCAGGGTGATGCCGGGACTCAGCGACGACAGATCGGTGGACTGCAGCGCCTCGCGGGCGAGGTTCCAGTCGCGGCTGTGGCTGATCACCGCGCCGGCGATGACCTCATCGATGAGTTCGCCCTTGAGGCCAAAGCGCGCCGACAGCCCCTGCAGCGCACCGCTGAGCAGATCGAGATTGCTCAGTTCGGCGTAGGCGCTGTTGGCGCGGCAGAAGGGTGTGCGCACGCCGCCGATGATGGCGACCGGACGGAGGGTTTTGCGGGCCATAAATGCGCCTCCCATGCTCAGGCCGCGCCGCGGCCGGTGGATTCAAGATAGTGCAGCGGGCCGCCGCGGAACGGCGCGAAGCCGGTGCCGAAGATGATGCCGGCGTCGAGCAGATCGGCGTCGCCGACCACGCCATCGGCCAGGCAGGCGCGGCACTCGGCGAAGAACGGCTCCAGCAGCTGTTCGGCCAGCGCCTCCAGCTGGCTGGCCGAAGCCTGGCTCTGGCGCTCGCGCTGGGGCTTGCCATCCTTCCACGGGTACATGCCCTCGCCGCTCTTTTTGCCGAGCTTGCCGGCGGCCACCAGAGATTCGAGTCTGGCGGTGGCCGTAGCCGCGCTGTCGCCGCCGAGGGTCTGGATGACTTTCAGGCCGACGTCGAGACCGACCACATCGGCCAGTTCGACCGGCCCCATGGGCATGCCGAAGCGGGTCGCCGCGGCGTCCAGATCCTCCAGCGAACTGCCCTCGGCGTGCATCTGCAGCGCGCGCAGCATGTACGGCGCGAGCACGCGGTTGACGAGAAATCCGGGGCTGGACTGCACCGGCAGCGGCAGCCGGTCGATCTGCCGGCAGAGGGCGGCGCCGGCGGCGAGCTGCGCCTCGCCGCTGTGCTCGCCGCGCACCACCTCGACCAGCGGCATCTGCGCCACCGGATTGAAAAAGTGCAGGCCGATCAGTCGCGCCGGCTCCTGCAACGCGCCGGCCAGCTCCTCCAGCGGGATCGCGCTGGTGTTGCTGGCAAGGACCGCGTCGGGCTTGAGCTGAGGCTCAAGCTCGCGAAACAGCGCACGCTTGACCTCGGCATCCTCAAAAATGGCCTCGATCACCAGATCCGCGCGCGCCACCCCGCGGCCATCCACATCGGCGATCAGCCGGGTCTGCGCCGCGGCCACCGCGGCGGGCTTCTTCAGCTTGCGGCGGAACAGTTTTTTCGCCCGCGCCAGCGCCGGCTCGATGTATTGCAGCTCGCGGTCCTGCAAAGTCACTTCGAGGCCGCGCAGCGCGCACCAGGCGGCGATATCGCCACCCATCACCCCGGCGCCGACGACGTGCACGCGGCGGGCGTGAAAATCGCTGCTCTTGCCCTGGGTCTTGAGGCGTTCCATCAGGTGAAACACCCGGCGCATGTTGCGCCCCACGTCGCCGACCATCAGCTCGCCGACGCCCTCGGCCTCGGCCGCAAAGAACGCGGCGCGATCGCCGCGGTGCTGCTGCCAGGCATCGAGGAAACGATACGGCGCGGGGTAGTGATCGGGATTGGCCTTTTTGCTCACCTGCTTGCGCATCATGCCGGCCACCAGCGGGCGCAGCGGCGCGCTGTTGCTGAGCCGGCCGACGACACCGGGGGCGCGACTTTTGCGCTTTTTCAGAATCGCCCGGCGCGCCGCCCAGCGCAGCTCCTGGTGTGCGCCGATCACTTCATCGACCATGTTCACGCCGCGCGCCGCGCGCGCGCCGAGCGCCCGCCCGGTGAGGATCAGTTCCAGCGCTTTAAGGCCGCCGAGACGCTCGCTGAGCCGCACGCTGCCACCGAGGCCGGGGAAGATGCCGATTTTCACCTCCGGCAGGCCGATGCGCGTCTCCGGCACGTCCTGGGCGATGCGCCAGTCGCAGCACAGCGCCAGCTCCAAACCGCCGCCGAGGCAGAAGCCGCGGATCGCCGCCACCGTCGGGCAGCTCATGTCTTCCAGTTTGGCGAACACCGCGTGGCCGCGGCGGATCAGCGCGCTGACGTCCTGCGCCGCGGTGAAGTCATCGAATTCGCGGATATCGGCACCGGCGATGAAGCCCGATGGCTTGGCGGAGAGAATCGCCAGCCCGGTGGGGTTGCCGCGCTGCGCTTCATCCAGCAGGCCGTCGAGTTCATCGATGACCTCGGCGCCGAGGCTGTTGGTCGATTCGCCGGCGCGATCCAGCCACAGCCACCAGATATCCTGGGTATCGACCTCGACCCGCCAGTGCCGCCATTGCCCCGTGCCGCCAGTTGCCGCCGCCATGTGCCACCTCAAGATTCGAACAGTTGTTTGAATCGGCGAGTCTAACCGCCGTCCGGGCGGGCGACAATAGTGCGCCGCCTCTTGGCAGAAGGCCGCAATATCAGAAGGATGCGCTGGTTCCGGCGTAAACCTTGTAATCGCCGCTGCGCGGGTGATAGCCGATATCGATGCTCAGATCGGTGTTCACGAAAGCGTCGATCTTCCAGCGAAAGCCGCCGCCGAGGGTGGCTTCCAGATCGCCCAGATCGAGGTGATAGCGCGGCCAGGCGTTGCCCACATCGACGAAGCCGAGCAGCCGGAAGCGCGGGTGGCGGCGCAGTGCGCGCAGCCATTCGACCCGGTAGAGCAGCGACGTATCGCCCTCCAGCGATCCCGATTCGATGCCGCGAATGCTGCCCGAGCCCCCCAGCGAGAAGCGCGGCAGATCCCAGGCGCTGCCGTTGGCGAAGCCCAGCCGGAAAGACATGTTGAGGTTGTCGGCGACATCGTCCAGCGGCATGTAGGCGCGGTAGTACAGCAGCATGCTGCTGTAGGCGTAGTCGCCACCGGCGAGCTGGCCGCCGAGGGTGATGTTGCCGCCCCAGGCGCGGCCGAAGCGGCGGTAGCGATCCTGATGCACGCCGTTGTAATCCAGCGCCAGCGAAATGCTGCGATCCTGGCCGCCGGCCGGCCGCTGGCCGCCACCGCCGTCCAGTGGTTCGTGGTAGCGCTCGTTGTGGGCGATGCCGAAGGCGATGCTCCAGCCGGGATCGGATGGCCTGAAATCGTCCAGCTGGCGACGCGCGCCGAGGCGCAGCTGCCTGTCGCTGCGCGACCACTGGCCGAGCACCCCGGTGTCGCTGCCGGAGGACACCGGGTAGCGCTCTTCGGCGATGCGCGCGTTCACCCCCCAGCGGGTGCCGATCAGTCGCGGCACGACGTAGTCGACGCGTAATCGATCGGTCTCCCGGCCGCGGCCCTCGTCGGCCTTTTCGCGCTCCAGGGTCACACTGAACTGGTGGTTGAGGCCGAGCAGGTTGTCGAAGCGCAACTGGCCGCCGAGGCTGATATCGCCTTCCGAGTTGCGCGACAGCCGCGGCAGTGGCAGCAGGTAGTATTTCTCATCCACCGCGAAGGACAGGCGCACGCCGTAACCGACCTGCTCGGCGCGCGCGCTCACCTGGCGGAACAAGCCCAGATCCATCAGCGCCTGGCGCGCCTTAGCCAGTTGCGTGTCGGTGTAGGCATCGCCGATGCGGACATCGATTTCATCGCGCAGCAGCACTTCGCTGGTGTCCTCATTGCCGCTGAAGACAATCTCGCGCACCGGGCCGTACAGCTGTTGCGCCGGCGGGTGCGGCGAAGGCCTCGCCGCCGCCTGTGCGGCCAGCGCCACAGCTTGCATCGCCGCCGGTGCCATCCAGCACAGCACGGCGCACAGCAGCGCCAGCGCGGTACGGCGCCGACAGCGGACTGTGAGCTTGCGCGGCGCAATCGACGCCCGACGCGGCTTGCTGGTCAAATCGTTTCCTCGTCAGTGGTGGCCGCCCGACAGCGGCCACTTTTGCAATCGCCGCTTTGGCCGCCGACCAGCCCGGCTGGCCGGCCGCCGGCGGCGACGCCAAGCAGTGCGGTGGTCGCGTGCGACGCGCACCGGGCTACAGCTGCGGCAACCTATCCGCTGCCGCGTCGTCCGCCGCCTGCGGGCCGGATTCCAGCGGTGCCAGCAGGCGTGGCAGGTCGCGCCACAGGCCGGCGTCATCGGCACCGCCGTAGCGCGCCGCATCGAGGCGGCGCAGGGTATCGGCGATGGCCTCGCGGCGACGCGGATCGCTACAGACCGCCGCCAGCCTCGCCGACAGCGCCAGCAGGCTACGCGGCCGCTGGCCGCCGTCGAGCTCACCAGCCACCGCGATGGCGCCGGCGTGCGCCTCGCCCCAATCCAGCAGCGCCAACTCGACCGCGCGCGGATCGGCGCCGGCGCAGGCTGCGGCCAGGCGTTTGCTGGTGGCGCGGCGGCGACGCTGGCCCTCCTGGCCGCGCCGCCGCGGCCGACGCCAACCCAGCAGCAACGACAGCGCCGGCGCCGGCTGGCCAGCGGCAGCGGCGGCGCGCCGCTGGCGCCACCAGAGCAGCGCGAAAGCCGCCGCCAGCAGCCAGCCGGCCAACACCAGCAGCCAGCCGGTGGCACCCCAATCCGTCGCAGCAGCGGCCGCCGGCGGGCGCTGCCCGGCGCTGCCCTCAGTCGCTGGCGATGACGCCGCGGCCGATCCGTCATCGCCCGCCGCCGCACTCGCCGCCGCACCGGCTGCCGGACTGGTCGCATCGCCGGCCGCAGCGCCCGAAGTGGTCGCACTGGCCGCCGGCAGCACTTCGATCTGCACCTGCGGCAGACTGAGTAGCTCCTCGCGGCCGGTCTCGGTGTTCCACCACGGCAGCTCGATGGCCGGCAGCGTCAGCGTGCCTGCCTGAGTCGGCACGATGGCCCATTTCTCCAACCGCGTGCCGCGCAAGCCATCCTCGCCGGCCAGCTGGTCGTCCAGCTCGGCGCGGTCCGGGTAGATGCGAAAACCTTCGCCGACCGGCACGTCCAGCTCCGGCAACTGCGCTGCGGCCAGACCAATCGCCTGCAGTTGCAGGCTGCGCGTGATCGGCTCGCCGACGCGTGCCTGAGCGGCATCGCCACCCGACCAGTCCGCGCTCAGCGTCAGCGCCTTCGCCGGCAGCCACCAGCGGCCGCTGAATTGTTCCGGCCGCGGGCGCACATCGAGACCGAGGCGCTCGCCGTGCAGGCGTACCGTGCGCTGGCTGCCGAGCAGGCCGCCGCCACCGCCGCGCAGCCGCGCGGTGAGCGCCGGCGGGGTAATGACGATGCGCCCGCTGCGCTGCGGAAACAGCGCGTAGCGGCGCTCCAGCACCGCGTAGCGGCGACCGCCACGGCGCTCCTCGTAGCGCAGATCCTCGCCGAGTGTCTGCACCTCCAGCCCCTCGGCCTGGGGGCCGCTGAGCGAGCCATCGACCATCGAGCGGGCGTGGAACAGGCGCAGGCGATAGATCGCCTGTGCCTGCACCCAGGGCTCGGCCGGGGCCACATCGACCTCCAAAAACACATCGCGGTGCTCGTGGCCATCCACCGCCGCCGGCGGTGCATCGACGCGGATGGTGATCGCCGCGCTCTGTGCCGCGCCGGCGCGCAGCGGCGGGATCTGCAACTCGCCGCTGCGCAGCGGGCTGAGGCTGTACAGCCAGATCACCCGCTGATCGGCTTCGCCGTTGATCAGGCTGAGCTGGCTGCTGCGGCTGGAGCGCAGCACTTCAAAATCGCTCGCCAGCGGCGACAGATCCGGCTGCGCGTCGGTGCCGCGCGCGCTCAGTTCCAGGGTCAGCGTCTGCCCCAGCTCCAGCTGCTGGCGGTCGACGCGCGCGCTCAGCGTCTCCTCGGCCAGCGCCGCGCGGCTGCTGGCGAGCGCCGCGGCGAACGCGATGACGACGGCAACGGCGAGCCACAACAGTGTCGCCAGCGGGGATTCGGGACGCTTCACCATGGCTGTGGGTCTTTTTTCAGGCGCGCGTGTTCACGCTGATGGATCAACTGCAATTTACGCCGCAGCAAGCCGCCCGGGTCGTCGGGAATCTGCCGCAGCCAGGCCTCGGTAGCCTGCTCGGATTCGCTCAGCGGCGCGGGCTGGGCCACGCCGAGCCCGGCATCCTCGCCGGCCTCGGCCTCGGAGGGCTGCGCCGACTGCGGCTCGTCGAGGGCGGCGGATTCTACCGCCTCGACCGATTCGGACGACGATTCGGGTGGCGATTCGGGCTCCGGTTGCGACTCGGGCTGCGCGGGCTCATCCGCTGCGCCCTCGCCGGCTTCGGGCTGCTCCGGGCCGGATTGCTCATCGCTCGATGGCTCGCCGGGGGCTTGCTCGTCCGGCGCGCCATCAGGCGATTGCCCATCCGGGGATTGCCCATCCGGCGATTCACCGTCATCGGGGGCTTCGCCATCCGCGGACTGCTGCTCGTCGCCCTGCTGCGGCTGCGATTGCTGCTGGGCGTTCAACTGCTCGCGCACCCAGTCGAGGTTATGCCGCGCATCGGGATTGTCCGGGTCCTCGTCCACCGCCTGCTGCAGCGCACCGAGCGCGGCGGGCAGATCGCCGGCGCGGGCCAGCGCCGTGCCGCGATTGTAGTGGGCGCGCGCGGCGGCCTCGCCGCTGCCGCGCGCGGCGGCGGCGAAAGCCTCGGCGGCCTCGGCGTAGCGGCCGTCGCGAAATAGCGCCGCAGCGCGCCGCGATGGGTCGGCGAAACCGCGCGCCGCGGCGGCGTAGTCACCGGCGTCGAAGTCGCGCTGGGCGCGCTGTGCCGGGGTGAGCCACAGGCTCTGCCAGCCGGATTGCAGGGCGGCGCTGGAATCGCTGCCGGCTCGGCTGCCCGAGTCGCTGGCGACGCCATCATCCGCCACCCCCGCGGTGGCCGACAGCGCCGCGACCAGCAGCAGCGCCGCGGCCAGTGGCAACGCGCGGTGGCGGCGATCACCGCTCCAGCGACGGCCGCAACGGGCGCTGCACACCATCAGCACAGCCCCCGGCGCAAGCCCAGCAGGCCGAGCAGCAACAGCGGTGGCAGCAGCCAGGGGCCGGATTCGATCCAGCTCTCGGTGCTGCGACCATCTTCGCGCCGCGCCGCGCCGAGGCTGCCGTCCGGCGGGCTCAGCAAGCGCTCCAGATCGGCGCCGTCGGCGCTCAGCGTGGCGTAGTCGCCGCCACCGTTGCGGGCCAGTTCGCGCAGCCCGGCGGCGTTCAGTTGCGGCATCACGATGGCGCCGTCGGCATCCTCCAGCAAACCGCCGCCGCGCAGCGGCACCGGCGCGCCCTGAGCACTGCCGACGCCGAGCACCTGCAGGCGGAAGCCGGCGTCGCGCAGGCGCGCGGCGGCGGCGTGATCGGCGGCCTTCGGCTCGGCGTCGGTGATCAGCAGCACCTCGCCATCGCCGGTGGCGGCGCGGCGCAGCAGGCGCTGGGCGGCATCCAGAGCCTGATCGAGGCGGCTGCCCTGCAGCGGCGGCAGGCTGCTGTCCAGCGCCGGGAGCATGCCGGCGATGGTCTGCACATCGTCGCTCAGCGGGCTGAGCACATAGGGCGCGGCGGCGAATACCAGCAGCGCGGTCTGGCCCTCGCCGCTGCGCGCCAGCACGTCGGCCAGCTTGTGGCGGGCGCGCGCCAGGCGCGATGGCGGCAGGTCGGTGGCATCCATCGACAGCGATAGATCCAGCGCCAGCACGCGCGCCGACTGCACCCGCCAGGCGGGGATCTCGCGCCGCTCGAAGCTCGGCCCGGCCAGCGCCAGCACCGCCAGCAGCCAGGCCAGGCCGAGCGCCAGCAGCGCCGCGCGGCGCTGTGCCGGGCGAACTTCGCGCTGCCGGCCCTCGCCGCTTTCGCCGAGCAGCAGTGGTTGCAGCGCCGGGTCGATCACCGCGCGCCAGGGGCTGTGTGCACTGCCGCCGCGGGCGATCCGCCAGAGCTGCCAGGCCAGCGGCAGCAGCGCCAGCAGCCACCAGGGGCGCAGCAGCTGCAGATCGCCAAAACTCACGCTGAAATCCATCTCATCCGTCCCTTACAACGAGCCGCGGGCGATGCGCCCGGCCAGCCAGGCACTGAGCAACAGCGCCAGACCCAGCGGCCAGTGGAACAGCTCGGCCAGCGGGCGGAACACTTCGGCTTCGCCGGGCAGCGGTTCGAGGGCATCGATCTCGGCGTAGATCTCGGCCAGCTCATCGGCATCGCGAGCGCGGAAGTAGCGCCCGCCGGTCTCCCCGGCGATCTGCCGCAGGGCCGGTTCGTCGAGATCGCTGGAGCGATTCAGCAGACCGCTGAACAGGCTGTTGCCGCCGGGCGAGCTGCCGACGCCGATGGTGTGGATGCGGATGTCCTCGCGGGCGGCCACGCGCGCCGCCTCGTAGGGCCGCGCGACGCCGGCGGTGTGGCGGCCATCGGTGAGCAAAACCAGCACGCGCTGCTCGCGCGGGCGCTCGCGCAGGCGCTTGATCGCCAGGCCGATGGCGTCGCCCAGCGCGGTGGATTTGCCGGCCAGGCCGACCGCCGCTTCGTCGAGCAGATGGCGCGCGGTGGAGCGGTCGAAGGTCAGCGGCGTCTGCACGTAGGGGCGATCGCCAAACAGGATCAGGCCGACGCGATCACCGACCCGCCGCTCGATGAACTCGCCGGCGACCCGCTTGACCGCGTCGAGGCGGTTCATGCGCTCGCCGTCGAGGACGAAATCCTCCTCGGACATGGAGCCGGAGACATCCACCGCCAGCAGCAGATCGCGGCCGCTGATCGGCAGTGACTGCGGCTCGCCCAGCCACTGCGGGCGGCAGGCGGCGAGCACCAGCAGCAGCCAGCAGAAAACCAGCAGCGCGCGGCGCGCCCAGCCGCTGTGCGGCGCGCCGCCGACGCCGGCCGCGCTGAGCGATTGCAGCTCCGGCAGCGGCGCCCGCAGCGCGGCGCCGCGCGGTGGCTCGACCGGCGGCAGCCAGCGCCGCGCGAGCAGCGGCAGGGGCAGCGCGAGCAGCATCCACGGCCAGGCAAACTCAAGCATCGCCGGCCCCCGCGACGCTGTGCTGCCGGCCGCCGCCGGAGGCCCGACCCGCCTGCTCGCCCGCCTGCTCAGCCGGCGGCCGGTCCGCCTGGCGGTTGGCGGCGAGACGTTTGAGCAGTCGCCGCGTGGCACCCTGCAGCGCGGCCAGATCGGCCTCATCGACGCCCGCGCCGGGCGGCCGGTAGGGACTCTCCAGCAGCAGCCGGCCGGCGACCGAGCCGCGGAACAGTGGCTCGCCGGCCAGTTCGTCGAGCAGCGCCAGCCAGCGCTGGCCGGTGAGCGCGGCGACCTCCTCGCGCGAGCGCACCGCCAGCGCCACCCGGCGCAGCAGCCGCGAATAGGCGACCACCTGCGCGGCGCGCGCGGCCGGATCGGCGCCGGCGGCCTCGGCCTGCAAGCGGTGCAGCTCGCCGTGCGCGACCGGCAGCCAATCGCGCCGCTGGTGGCGCGCGCGCCAGCGGCGCATCAGCGGCAGGCCGACGATCAGCGCCAGGGCAAACAGCAGCGCCAGCGCCAGCAGCAGCCACCAACCGGGCGCCAGCGGCCACCAGCCGACCGGCTCCGGCAGTTGCAGACCGCGCAGGCCGGCGGCATCTGCCACCGCGCCCTGCAGCGCCGACGGCTGGAGCGGCGCTTCAGCCATCGGACCCCGCACGCCAGCGCTGGCGGTAGAGCACGCGCTCGGCCTGCTCGGCCAGCGGCTCGCCGGTGGAAGCCTGCGCATACCAGTTGCCGCGGCCGGCGAAAAAGCGCTGCAACTGCATCTGCCGCATGCGGTACACGCCGTGATAGCCGTGGCGCGATTCGCGCGGCGCGGTGTCGATTTGCAGCACCCGGCCATCGGCGCTGCGCAGCGGGTAACGACCCGCCGGCGGCAGCTCGCGTTCGAGCGGATCGCTGATGTGCACGGCGATGAATTCGTTGTGTTTGATCAACCAGTTGAGATAGACCTCGACCATCGGATCGAAGTCGCGGAAATCGCTGATCAGATAGATGCTGGCGCCGGTGTGGGCGAGGCGCCGCAGGCGCGCCATGGCGTAGACCAGATCGTCGCCGCCGGCGGCCGGCCCAGTGCTCGGCCCGGTATTCGGACCAGTGCTCGGCCCAGTGCTCGGCCCGGTATTCGGCCCACTGCTCGGGCCTGGCCGGGAGCCGCTTGCATTGCCGGCTGTATCGCCGGCGCCGCGCGCATCCACCTCGACCAGCGCCTGGGCCAGCCGGCCGACGCCACGGTGGCCGCCGGTGGGCTTCAGCTCGCGGTGCAGGCCGTCGGCGAAAACCAGCCCGCCGACGCGGTCGCCATCCGCGCTGGCCGACCAGGCGAGCAGCGCGGCCAGCCGCCCGGCGGCCACCGATTTGAAGCTGCCGCGGGTGCCGAAGCGCATGCTGGCGCGCAGATCGACGCAGATAAACACCGGCCGCTCGCGCTCCTCGATAAACAATTTGGTGTGCGGCTTGCCGGTGCGCGCGGTGACGTTCCAGTCGATCTGGCGCAGGTCGTCGCCGGGCAGGTATTCGCGCACCTCGGCGAAATCCAGCCCGCGGCCCAGTGCCCGCGAGCGCGCCGGGCCAGCGCGCTGGCTGCTCACCTGGCGGCGCGGCGCAGCGCGCACGCGCTCGGCCAGACGGCGCAGGCCGAGCAGGTCGTCGAGCTGCAGGCGGGCCGGGTGTGGTGCCGCCCCGGCGGCGTGCTGTGCTGCGCTCACGGCCGGATCAGGGCACCGCGACGCGGTTCAGCAGGGCGTCGATGGCGGCGTCGGTATCGACCGCTTCGGCTTCGGCCTCGTAGCTCAGCAGCAAGCGGTGGCGCAGGCAGTCGTGGGCCACCGACTGCACGTCATCCGGGGAGACGTAATCGCGACCGGCCAGCCAGGCGCGGGCGCGCGATGCGGCATCCAGCGCCAGCGTGCCGCGCGGGCTGGCGCCCCAGGCCAGCCAGCGCGCCAGGCGCTGCTCGTCGCCGATCTCGTAGCGCGACGGATCGCGGCTGGCGCCGACCAGGCGCACCATATAGTCCTCGATATTGTCGGCGACGTGGATCGCCAGCACCTCGCGGCGCGCCGCCAGCACGCGCTGCACGCTGACCCGCTCGGCGGGCACGGCTTCGACGATGGCAAGCTTTTCGCGCCCGCCTTCGCGCGCCGTCCGGCGCGCCTCATCGCGCACCAGGCGCAGCACTTCGCGCTCGTGCTCCGCGCCCGGATAGTCGACCCGCACGTGCATCAGGAAGCGATCCAGCTGGGCCTCGGGCAGCGGGTAGGTGCCCTCCTGCTCGATGGGGTTCTGGGTGGCCATGACCAGAAACAGCTCCGGCAGCGGATAGCTGTCGTGGCCGACGGTGATCTGCTGCTCGGCCATCGCTTCGAGCAGCGCCGACTGCACCTTGGCCGGGGCGCGGTTGACCTCATCGGCGAGCACCAGATTGTGGAACAGCGGCCCCGGCTGGAACTTGAAGCTGCCCTCCTGCGGGCGGTAGACCTCGGTGCCGGTGAGATCGGCGGGGAGCAGGTCCGGGGTGAACTGGACGCGCTGAAATTCGCAGTCGATCAACTCCGCCAGGGCCTTGATGGCACGGGTTTTGGCCACCCCCGGCGGGCCTTCCACCAGCAGGTGGCCATCGGCCAGCAGGGCGATCAGCAGTCGCTCGACCAGATCTGCCTGGCCGAGTACGCGGGTGGTCAGCCGCGCGCGCAGCTTGTCGATGGCTTGATGGGCGCTCATGGGCCTCGCTCGGGTGTTCTCGGGTGGCGTGTATTTTAGGGGCTGGTACAGTCCCGCGCGAGCGACTGCAAATCAAGGATTTCCCGTGGAAAATGACGATTGTGCAAGACCCGCGGTACTGATCACCGGCTGTTCCTCCGGCATCGGCCTGTGCGCCGCGCGCGGTCTGCGGGCGCGCGGCTACCGGGTGCTGGCCAGCGCGCGCCGCGCGGAAGACGTGGCGCGGCTCGCCGACGAGGGGCTGGAGGCGCTGGCGCTGGATCTCGACCACAGTGCCAGCATCCGCAGCGCGGTGGATGAGGTGCTGGCGCGCTGCGACGGCCGCCTCTACGCGCTGTTTAACAACGGCGCCTACGGCCAGCCCGGCGCGGTGGAGGATCTGAGCCGCGACGCCCTGCGCGCGCAGTTCGAAACCAACCTGTTCGGCTGGCTGGAGCTGACCAACCGGCTACTGCCGTCGATGCGCGCCGCCGGCGAGGGGCGCATCGTACAGAACAGCTCGGTGCTCGGCTTCGCCGCGATGCCCATGCGCGGCGCCTACAACGCCAGCAAATTCGCCCTCGAAGGGCTCACCGACACGCTGCGACTGGAGCTGGCCGGCAGCGGCATCCACGTCAGCCTGATCGAACCCGGCCCCATCGAAAGCCGCTTTCGCGACAACGCCCTGCGGCATTTTCAGGCCAATATCGACATCGAAACCAGCGCGCACCGCGAGCACTACCGGAAAACCCTCGACCGGCTACAGAGCAAAAGCGCCCCGACGCGCTTCACCCTGCCCCCGGAAGCGGTGCTGAAACGGCTGATCCACGCCCTCGAAAGCCCGCGCCCGAAGGCCCGCTACCCGGTCACCGTGCCGACCTACGCCTTCGCCTGGCTAAAGCGGATTTGCAGCACGCGGGTGCTGGATTGGCTGTTGTTGAAGGCCGGGAATAGTTGAGTGTTCGGGGGAGCAATGAGGCCGCGGCAGAAAGCCGCGGATAATAAATTACCCAAATCGCCAGCGACAAACGAAACCTGAGCTTCAATGAGGCCGCGGCAGAAAGCCGCGGATAATTTGTCAGTCCAACGGTCAGCTGGCTTGACCCAATCAGCTTCA
>Ga0207752_1000549_pt1 | contig 17646 bp, 12 predicted proteins | sample Pon2CUnioCityCA_6_FD_187272 | JGI IMG/M metagenome (GOLD analysis project Ga0207752, IMG submission 187272) | Marine sediment microbial community from Union City, CA, USA - Pond 2C Sediment 2 (SPAdes) | ecosystem: Environmental > Aquatic > Marine > Intertidal zone > Salt pond sediment ...
GAGGTCGAACATACCGCTGACATCGCGATTCGTGTCTGGGGGTGTGACCTGGCCGAACTGTTCGCCCACGCTGCCTACGGCATGGCGTGCCAGATGGCGGACGTCGAGGGGATCGCGCTGACGGTCGAGCACGCGGTCGAGCTGGAGGCCTACGACATCGAGACACTGCTGGTCTCCTGGCTGGGAGAGCTGCTCTACCTGAGCGAGCGGGACGGCTGCGTCTTTGCCGACTTCGACGTGCTGGAAGTGGCTCGAAGCCGGCTGCGCGCAGTCGTCCGGGGCGGGCCGGTGTCCGACTACAGGACGCACATCAAGGCGGTGACGTTCAGCGAGATGGAGATTGTGCACACCGACGCAGGCTACGAGACCACGATCGTGTTTGACGTTTGAAAAGGAGGGAGAGGATGGTGCAGAAGAGGGATTTTCGGCGGGTAGACAAGTACGTGTGGGAGCTGCCGAAGGACGTGCGAGGCGACATGCGCGTCCCGGCCCGGTTGTTCGGCGACGCAGAGCTCTTCGATGCAGCCTTCCGCGACCGGACGGTGGAGCAATTGACCAACACGACGACGCTGCCGGGCATCGTCAAGTACGCGCTGGCGCTGCCGGACTTCCACCAGGGGTACGGTTTCCCCATCGGCGGCGTGGCGGCGATGCGGGCGGACAGCGGCGTGATCTCGCCCGGCGGCGTGGGCTACGACATCAACTGCGGGGTACGCCTGCTGGGCACACAGATGGAACAGGAGGAGGTCACGCCGTACCTGGAGAACCTCACAGGAGCGATCTACCAGACCTGCCCCAGCGGCGTGGGCGGCAAAGGGCGGGTGCGGGTCTCCGAACGAGAGCTCGAGCAACTGGTGACGGAGGGCGCGCGGTGGGCGCTCAAGCAGGGGCTGGCGCGGCAGGAGGACGTGACCCACACAGAGGAGCAAGGCCGCCTGGCAGGAGCTGATCCGGGCCAACTGAGCGCCCGGGCCAAGGAACGCGGCCGTCCCCAGGTCGGCTCGCTGGGCGCCGGCAACCACTTCCTGGAAATCGACGTGGTCCAAGAGATCTACGACCCGGAGGTGGCGCAGGCGTTCGGCCTGTGGGAGAACCAGGTAGCGGTGCAGATCCACTGTGGCTCGCGGGGCTTCGGCCACCAGGTGTGCGACGACTACGTGAAAGGATTGCAGTCGGCGGTGAAGAAGTACGGGATCCAACTGCCGGACCGGGAACTGGTCTGCGCGCCGATCGATTCCCCCGAGGGCCGGGCCTACTACGGCGCGATGGCGTGCGCCGTCAACTACGCCTTCGTCAACCGCCAGGTGCTGGCCATGGGCGTGCGCGAGGCCTTCGAACAGGTGCTGGCCGGCCAGGTGCACGACTTCGACCTGTTCCAGGTCTACGACGTGGCCCACAACATCGCCAAGTTCGAGGAGCACGAGGTGGACGGGCGGCGGATGAAGCTGTGCGTGCACCGCAAGGGCGCGACCCGGGCGTTCGGGCCGGGGTACCCGGGACTGCCCGCCGACTACCGCGACGCGGGCCAGCCGGTGCTGGTGCCCGGCTCGATGGGCACGGCCTCGTACGTGCTGGTGGGCGCGCAGAAGGCGATGGAGCTGACGTTCGGGTCGACCTGCCACGGGGCCGGGCGAACGATGAGCCGCACGCAGGCGCGCAAGACGGTCTGGGGAGCGGACCTGAGGAAGGAGTTGGAGGGGCAGGGAATCGTCGTCCGGGCGGGGAGCAACCGCGGGCTGGCCGAGGAGGCGCCGCAGGCCTACAAGGATGTCAGCCGGGTGGTCGAGGTGGTGGACAGACTGGGGATCGCGACGAAGGTGGCCCGCCTGGAGCCGCTGGCCGTGATCAAAGGGTGACGAGGTCTGAAGTCCGAGGTCTGAAGTCCGAGGTCCAAAGTCCAAGGTCCGAGGTCCGGGGAGTACACGTCAAAACCATATGCAGAGCACAACTGAGACCAATATCCACCGCGAACGCAGCTTGCTTGTCATCGTCGTCGCCTTCCTCCTGGTCGGCGTGGCGACGCTTACGCTGAGTGGATCGCAACTCGCGTCGCTCAACCCACGAATCGGTGGACTTCGCCTTACATTCGCCGTCTTCTCCTTCGTCGGCTGTTTCACGTTGGCCCACGTCCTCCTGTGGCGCTATCTCCCGCAGCACGACCCACTTCTGCTGCCCACGGTGGCACTGCTGACCGGCTGGGGGCTCCTGCTGATCGGGCGGCTGGCGATCAACTTCCTGCTGCGGCAGACGGTCTGGCTGATCATCTCGACAGTCACGCTCATAGGCGTGATACGGCTGGGCCGTGATCTGCGCTGGCTGCGACGGTTCCGCTACACCTGGCTCTTCGGCGGGCTGGCACTGCTGGCGGTCACGCTCATCCTCGGCGTCAATCCCTCCGGCTACGGCCCGCGCCTGTGGCTGGGGGCCTGGGGCGTGTACTTCCAGCCCTCTGAACTGCTGAAACTGCTGATGATCATCTACCTGGCCTCTTACCTGGGCGAGAGGGGAGAACTGCTTCTATCGGAAGGATGGAAGATCGGCCGCTGGCGTCTCCCTGCGCTGGCTTACGTCGGCCCGCTGTTGGCGATGTTTGGGCTGGCGGCGGTGCTGCTCATGTGGCAGCAAGACCTGGGCGCGGCCATGCTGTTCTTCTTCACCTTCCTGGCGATGCTGTACCTGGCGACCGGTCAATGGGGATACGTGGCTGCCGGGCTGGCGCTCTTCGTTGTCGTCGGCCTGGCCGGCTACCAGCTCTCCGACCGGGTCGCGCTGCGGGTAGACGGCTGGCTCAACCCATGGCCAGAGGCGTCCGATCGGGCGTTTCAGATCGTGCAGAGCCTGATGGCCTTCGGGGCCGGGAGCGTCTTCGGACAGGGGCTGGGGCTGGGCCAACCGACCTATATCCCCGCCGTGCACACCGACTTCGTCTTCGCTGCCGTCGGGGAGGAGTTTGGGCTGACAGGGATCGTGGCCATCGTCGCGCTGTACGGCGTACTGCTGCTGCGGGGATTCCGCATCGCGGCTCGCGCCCCCCACTCCTTCGAGCGATTCCTGGCCGCGGGCCTGACCGGCGGCTGGGTGATCCAGGCCTGGGTCATCATGGCCGGAAACGCCAAACTGGCGCCGATCGCCGGCGTGACGTTGCCCTTCGTCTCTTACGGCGGTAGCTCACTCCTGACCAGTTTCATCGCCCTGGGTCTTCTCCTGCGCATTTCGAGTACAACGTCCAGCGTCCGAAGTCTCAGGTCCAACGTCCGAAGTCTCAAGTCCAACGTCCGAAGTGCTACGTCCGAAGTCCGAAGTGCCAGGTCCGAAGTCCGAAGTCTCAGGTCCGAAGTCCGGTCCGAGGTCCAGGGCCTGGGAGGCGGTACCGGCCGGCGGAACATTCAGCCATTGCTCCTCGTGGCGTGTACGCTGGCACTGGCGCTGGCTATCCTGGCGGCCGTGTGCGGCTACTGGGCCGTCGTGCGCACCGATGAGCTAGACGCCCGGTCCGACAACCCGCGCCAGGTACTCTACGAGCAGCAAATCGTGCGGGGGCGTATCCTGGATCGCGCGGGGGTTGTGTTGGCCGACGCGGAGATTGCGAGCGACGGCACGGTCGAACGCCGCAACCCGGTCCCAGAGGCCGCGCCGGCCGTGGGCTACGCCAGCCTGCGCCACGGCACAGGCGGGATCGAGGCCGCCTTCGACGCCGATCTACGGGGGGAAGTCGGCCGTGGCGACTGGCAGGCCGCGTGGGAGGAACTGCTCCATCACCCACCCCACGGCCACGACGTGCAGTTAACGCTGGACGCGACGCTGCAGATCGATGCCCAGCGGGCGCTGGAGGGTCACGCCGGGGCCGTCGTGTTGCTCGACGCCACAACCGGGGAGGTCCTGGCGCTGGCCTCGGCCCCTACCTTCGACCCAGAACGCCTGGAGGCAGAGTGGGAGGCGCTGCGCGAGGACCCGGCGGCGCCGCTGGTGAACCGAGCCACACAGGGGCTGTACCAGCCGGGATCCGCGCTGCAGACGGTGATCGCAGCCGAAGCGCTGAGGAACGAAACCATCGATCTCTCTGTTTCCGTCTCAGGCGCGACGGCAACACTCTCCGTCAACGGCACACGGGTGGGATGCAGCGAGGTTCTCTCGCCCTCAGAGGAGGCCACGCTGGCCAGCGCCTACGCCGCTGCGTGCCCGGCGCCCTTCGCCGACCTGGGCGAACGGCTGGGCACCGCAGGCCTGGAGGCAGCGGTCGACCACTGGGCGCTCACCGCCCCACCCTCATTGGGGATCCCGACGGAGGCAACCGACTGGAGCGGCGAGACAGTTTCAACGACAGCGGCGCTGAGGGCTGAGGCGATCGGCCAAGGAAGGCTAACCGTATCTCCCCTACACGTGGCACTCATAGCTGGGACGCTGGCCAACGAGGGGAAGATGCCCGTCCCCCGGCTGGTGCTCGGCGTCCAGGACGCAGAGGGAGGCTGGCGGGAGCAATCCAGTGATGGAGAGGCCCGGCCTGTCCTGGCACCGGACGATGCTCGGGCGCTGGTGGATGCGTGGCACAGGTACGAGGGGACGGTCGCCGGGCATTGGGGCGTCGCCGTGGCCGGTCAAGAACGACCGCCGCACGCGTGGTTCATCGGAGTGGCGCCAACGGACGGCCAGATACGCTACGCCATCGCAGTGTTGATCGAGCACGCCGCTTCGCCCGAGACAGCGGCGAACGTCGGTACGGCGCTGCTGAAGGCCGCGTCGGCGCGCCAGTAGTACAACCTTGTTGGCTCAGTGCGGGCGCAGTCCGGCAAGACCGTGTGCTGACCACGTTTTCGTTATTCGCATAGCCTATTTTGCCGTTTCAGGCCGATGAACGGGAAGTCGACAGTCAGGCATGATCATAATGACTACGCGAAATAAGGAAGGCTTCTACGTTAAGAGCGGTGGACTGTGGTCCACCGCGAGCCCAGATGCCAGCGCGAGCCCTGATAACAACGCGAGCCTCGATGCCAACGCGAACGCCGGTGACAACCGCGTGTCCTGGCAATCAATCAGCCGATTTCCTCGTCCAGCCCTTCGGCCTCCACGGCCAGCTCCACGTACTCCTGCTTCACCAGCTCAGGTTGTTCAAGCTGAAGCAAATCCAGGAGATCGCCAATCAGCTCCGCCTTCCGCTCCGCATCCTGTCTCGACCAGGTGCGGCTCTTGATCTCCAGAAACATCCCCGGTAGCTCAGGCTTCAGGGGTTGATCCAGGTTGATGGCAAAGTCGGTCCCGCCATATCGAACGCGGTAGCGCCGCCGCTCTTTGTGGACTGCGACTTCGGCCACCGGCTTGAAGTACTCCCGATAGAAGCGCCGGCTACGCGTCGCCGGGGCGTCGAAACGGGAGCGTGAGAGCAAAACCAACCTGGCGTACTCCCGTTCCTTCGTCTCGCTGATCAGCGTCAAGCGGTAGAGCGCGTCCTGCACCTGACCATCTTCGTCGATCAGCTCATCCTCGCGGTAGCGGAGGCGGCTGTGGTAGGGATCGTCGAAGAGGAAGTAGGTATCATACTGGCGGCGCACCGAGGGCTTGACGACCACAATCTCCGAGCTACTCAGCAGTCTCTCGGCCGGCTGTGCGTCAGTCAAATGCACCTTCACCTGGACCTCGAACGTCTTCTCTTGGGCCACCTGGCCGATGACCAACAGTTTGCTGAGGACGCTTTCCTCACGGTGAATAAGGAACGTGTCGATCTTGCGGGCGATATTGGCCGCCTCGGCTGCCAGTGCCTCCTCGTCAAGCGTGAGCAAGTTCCGCTCGCGCATCAGCCACTGTCCCTGGCACATCACGTCCCGGACGTCGCTTCCCTTGGCAGCATAGACCAGTTGAGCGTAGAGCGCGTCCGGATCACGCGCAAACCTGGGTGTATTGTGGATGCGCTGCAGGTCAACGACGGCGACGTCTGCCCGTTTACCGGGTTCAAGCGAGCCGGTGTGCTGATCCACGTGCAGTGCCCGTGCCCCGCCGATGGTCGCCATCGCCAGCGCTTGCCGGGCAGGCAGTGCGGTCGGGTCGGACGTGACGCCCTTGGCCAGCAGCGCCGCCAGCCGCATCTCCTCCCACATATCCAGGTCATTGTTGCTGGCCGGGCCATCGGTGCCAATACCCACGTCGATGCCCAACTCCAGCATGCGCACGACCGGCGCAAATCCGCTGGCCAACTTGAGGTTGCTGGTCGGGTTGTGCGACACACCGACCCCGTGGTGCTGCAACGTGTGCATCTCCCCCTCGTCCAGGTGCACGCAGTGGGCGGCGGTCACCTTGGCCTCGAAGACGCCCTGCTTCTTGACCCAGGGCACCATCGGCATTCCGTGCTCAGCCCGGTGCTCCTCCACCTCCTGCGCGGTCTCTGCAATGTGGATGTGAAGTGGCACGTCGAGCTCCAGCGCCATCTGGGCACAGGAGCGCAACAACTGCGCCGTCGTCGTGTACGGTGCGTGGGGTCCCACCGCCGGCATGATGAGCGGATGTCCCTTCCAGCGCAGGATGAAGTCGCGGGTATGTTCCAGGCCCTCGTCAAAGCTCAGCGCATCCGGCGTGGAAAACCGAAGCACAGTCTCAGCACAGATCGCACGCAGGCCCGCTTCTGCCGCAGCATCGGCCACAGCCTCCTCGTAATAATACATGTCGGCGAAACAGGTCGTGCCCGAGCGGATCATCTCGGCGCAGGCCAGTTGGGTGCCCAACCAGCAGAAATCGGGTCGCACGAACGTCTGCTCCACAGGCATGACGTAGCCCATCAGCCAGACATCAAGCCGCAGGTCATCGGCCACTCCCCTGAGCAGCGTCATCGGGGCATGCGTATGGGCGTTGATCAAGCCAGGTATGACCGCACATCCGCCGCAGTCCACGACCTGTTCCGCGGTGTACGCGGCCAAGATCTGGTCAGCACTCCCCACAGCCTGAATGAGTCCCCCGCGGACAGCGACCGCGCCAGGGGAGAACAGATCAAAATCATCGTTCATCGCGGCGACGCTGCCGCCGGTCAAGATAGCATCGACCTCAGTCATAACCGATCCTCCTCCGCCCTGACGTATGGACGAATTGAGCTTAGACAAGAACGCGCACGGACAAAGTTGGCCCATTATAGCTGGATTTATGGCTGAGTGCAATTTTCCAATCCCACAGGACTTGTGTTATAATAACCGGACACAGCCTGCCCAACAGCAGAAAGTCGAGGTAACCTATGCATGCAACAGACGTAATTTCCCACAAGCGCGACGGCGGCGAGCTCTCGCGGGAGGAAATCGAGTTCTTCGTCCAGGGCTACACGCAGGGCGATATCCCCGATTATCAGGCCGCCGCCTGGCTGATGGCCGTGTATCTGAACGGCATGACAGACCGGGAAACGACGGATCTGACGTCAGCCATGGCCCACTCCGGCGACGTGCTCGATCTGAAGGACGTCGCTCCCCTTGTGGTAGACAAGCACTCCACAGGCGGCGTCGGCGACAAGGTGAGCCTGGTCGTAGCGCCGCTCGTCGCTGCCTGCGGGATGCCGGTCGGCAAGATGACCGGGCGGGGGCTGGGCTTCAGTGGCGGGACGGTGGACAAACTGGAATCTATCCCAGGCTACCGGACCGACCTCAGCCAGTCCGAGTTCAGGGCACAACTCAGCGAGGTTGGCATCGTCCTGACCGGTCAGAGCGCCGACCTGGCGCCGGCCGACCGCAAGCTATACGCGCTGCGGGACGTGACGGCCACGGTTGACTCCATCCCGCTGATCGTCAGTTCAATCATGAGCAAGAAACTGGCCGCCGGCGCCGACGCGATCGTGCTGGACGTGAAAACAGGCAACGGCGCGTTTATGAAGACGCCGGAGGACGCGGAGACCTTGGCCAAGGCGATGGTCCGACTGGGCAGCCAGGCCGAGCGCCGCGTGGTCGCTCTGATCTCCGACATGAACCAGCCACTCGGCTGGGCAGTAGGCAACGCACTGGAGGTCCGAGAGGCAATCAGCACGCTGCACGAGAGCGGCCCCGCCGATTTCCGCGAGCACTGCATGGTCGTGGCAGCGGAGATGCTGTTGCTGGGCGGCAAGGCCAGCGACAACAACGCCGCGCTCACGCTGGCAATGGAGACATTGGCCTCCGGAGCAGCATGGCACAAGTTCATGGAGATGGTGGAAGCCCAGGGCGGTGACGTGCGCTACATCGAGGAACCGGAGCGCCTGCCGCAGGCCAGGCTGATCGAACCAGTCCCCGCACCGCGCAGCGGCTATCTAGCCTCCGTGAACGCAGCCGAAGCCGGCATGGCCGTGGTTGATCTGGGTGGCGGGCGGGAGAAAAAGGGCGATCCGATCGATCACAGCGTCGGCCTGATCGTGCACTACAAGGTAGGAGACCTGGTACAGAAGGACACGCCGCTGTTCACGGTTCACGCCAACGACGAGGCGAAGCTGGCGGCAGCCCGCGAGCGCGTTCTGGCTGCGCACACGTTCAGCAACTCCCCTGTCCAGCGTCTGCCGCTGTTCTACCGGCGCATCGCAGCGGATTAGGCCTATCTTGACAACCGACAATGAATCGCCGACTACGAACGAAACACAACATCGCCCAACGATTCACGGCACGCGCTCGGGCGCGCCATCGCTGTTGATGCGATACCAGTGCAGGGGCGCGGTGGTCCAGCTATGTCCAGCGTCCAGCACGATCGAACCCAGCACCCCATGACGCTCGGTGGTCGGGAGCACCGTCGCCATGCCCTCCCGGGTGGGCGCCCCGTGCACAGCGATATCGCGTCGGAGCGCCTCAAGCAGCACCCAGGTCGCTTCGTACGCGGGGGCGGCCAGCGGGCCAGGCGGCAGCTCGTTAGATACGGAGCGATAGGCAGCCGCAAAATCCGCAGCAGCCGGTGCATCCGCCGGGAAGGGCCAGGGTGTGACAAAGGTCACCCCCTCGGCCGCCCGACCTGCCACGGCGCCGAAGTCGGACGCGGCCAACTGCGGCCCGCCCAGGACGCTGCCTCCCCAGCCAGCGGCACGCAAGGCCGCAACGACCTCGCCCGCTACCATAGGGCGGGCGTCGCACAAGACCACCTGTGACCCTGAGCCCGTTATCTGGGGCAGCCAATCCGCGTCCTGCGGCGACACGCTCGGCGACACACGGAGCCCGTGGCGCCAGGCGCCCTGCTGCAACGCCACCCCCAGCGGCCCGCCGTCAGTCACGAGCGCGACCTGGCCGTACCCCGATCGATCGAGTCGACGAAGCAGTGCACCCGCTACCGTATCGGCAGCCGGCCCCAGACGGTAGACCCGGCGGGTCTCTGCCTCCCCGTGGGTGAGCGTTGGGTCAAGCACTGCCGGGGCAACGAGCGGCAGGCCTGCCTCGACGTAGGCACTCCGGGCAGCAGCGGTCGTCTTCTCGCCGAAATGGCCGATGGCGGCGACCACATCGGGATCAACGGCCAGTTTGCGGGCCTGCTCGACCGCCATCGCGGGGTCAGCCTGGTCGTCATAGGCCACAAGCTCTACACTGTACCCCCCCACCCCACCGGCTGCGTTGGCCTCCCGCAGCGCCAACCTGACCGCGTAGATCAGGTCGTAGCCGACGTAGCGATAGCGCCCCTCGAAAGGCGCGACGAGGCCGATCTTTACGGTCGGCCGGACGGCGCCGGGAGCCTGGCAAGCGGTCAGCAGGGACGCGAAACAGGCAAGAAGCAATACGCAATGCGTGATACGTGATGCGGCGGCATTCCGAAATGCCGAGTGCGTGTTGCGAGTGAGGTGGTTACGGGATTTGGCCACCGCACTTCTGGTAGTTGCTGAGGTGCTCCTCTTCCGTGACGGCGAAGATATGGCTGCCATCGTCCTTCGTGCAGTCGGCGAGGAAAAAGTAGTAATCGGTCTCAGCCGGGGAAGCAGCCGCCCGGAGCGAAGCCAGGCCAGCGCTACAGATCGGGCTCGGGGGCAAGTCTCGGTTGCGGTAGGTATTGTAGGGCGAATCCACCTCTGTAGCCTGCAGCGTGAACTGAGGCCACCAGCCATCGGGAGTGCCCAGCGCGTACTGGACGGTGGGACAGGCGCCGAGAAACCATCCCGCCTGCAGTCGATTGTGATACACACCGGCGATCAAGGGGCGTTCCTCGTCGATGACGGCCTCTCGCTCGACGATAGAGGCCAGTGTGACCAACCGGTAGACGTTCAATCCGTGCTCTGCCGCCATCGCCCGCACCTCAGGAGTGACGCGCTCGTCAAACGTCTCGAGCATCCGGGTCAGCAGATCGAGCGCAGCGGCATCCTCGGGCAGCCGGTAGGTATCGGGAAACAGAAATCCCTCAAGCGTGGCAGTGGGTGGCAGTTCGGCCAGGAAGTCGAACGAGAAGCCGGCGCTGCGCCACTCAGTCGTGGCCCAGGCCAGGAACTCCTCCTCCGGTATGTCCGTCTGCTCCGCCACCAGCGCGGCCACCTGCTCCAGCCGGAGCCCCTCCTGAAGGGTAACGACCTGCTCCGGGCGCTGCCCACGCTGCAGCGCCTGAGCGATCTCAGGAATCGTCATCGTTTGTCGCAGGGTAAAATCACCCGCCTCGATACCGGCATCGAGCCCGTGATACTGCACGTAGCGACGGAATAACTGGGCATCAGAGACCAGGCCCGCTTCCTCCAGCCGATCGGCGATTTTCACCGCCGTCTCCCCCGGTTCAACGACGAAATTGACGGGGGTATCGTCGCTCCCGGCTCGTTGCTCCAGGTCAGCAGCGTTGGCATCGAGGTAGAGGCCGATCAGAAGATCGTCCGGCGACGACAGCCCACACAAGCTGAGAGAAATGGGCCCACCTTCAGGTGCGGAACGGCGGAGAAACAAGCCCACGCTACCAACAGCACCGAGAATTGCAGCCAATGCCACCAAGAAAGCGATGGCCCTGCCTACTTTTTTCAAAATGGTCTCCTCTTGTCATTGAGATAAGTGGGACATCCCAGACCTGACAGGTTTCACGACCTACTTCCCGGCTTAGACATATCCCTGAGCAAGTCCAGCCTGGCTCAAAACGATGCCTTTGGAAACCTGTCAGGTCTCGACCGGGCCAACGCTATCCAGGTAGCTCTGCAAGATCACGGCGGCTGCTATCGCGTCCACCTGGCCGTCGGTGCGAGCACGACGCCGCTCCTTCTTACTCCGACTCCGGCACAGGATCTCGTCGGCCGCGACCGTGCTGAAACGTTCGTCCCACGAGACCACGCGGACAGGGAGGTGAGCGGCCAATGCCTCGGCGTAGCGAGCGACCCGCCGCGCCTGCGGTCCCTCGGTACCGTCCAGGCTGAGGGGGCGGCCAACGACGACCAAACCGACGTCGTGTTCGACCACGAGGTCGGCGATGGCATCGAAGTCCTCCTCGCGCGAGCGCCGCTCCAGCGCCCGGAGCGGGCGTGCCAGGGTACCCGTAGGGTCGCTGACAGCGATCCCCACGCGCCGCTCCCCCGGATCTAGCCCCAGAATGCGCATGCCCTACCTCACAGCCGTCGAGGCCAAAGCCGCGGCCTGGCCCTGCGGCTTCACCTTGACGCGGATGCGGATAGGAAGCAGCGGCATTCGCGTCAACCCCTCTGGCCAGATCGTCATCTGAGGGGGTTCGGCCAGGGGCAACTCCTCCAGCAAACGCTGACGGGCATCGACCGCCGGCTCACCTCGGACGAGATCGACCGCCGCACCGGCATCAAGGGCAGCGGCGGCGCTGCCGTGAGCAGTAACGAAGAAGGTGAACCGACCCGGCCCAACGTCCTCCTCGGCCACCTCGCCCAGCTCAAAACGGGCGTCCACCAACACATACCCAGGCGGCAGACGCTGCGACAGGTCGATGTATGCCACACTCTCCGCATTGTCCACGTCCACCGCCAGCCCACTAACCAGCAACCGCATATCAAGCCCGACGGTGTCGGCCTGTTCGGAGATGAAGCGGGTGTAGCTTTCCTTAGGGACAGCCTCGATGAAGAGCGACTGACGAAGCAGAAGCTCCGTTGGCTCCAGCAGACCGCCCATGTCCACGTACGCCTGATCAAGCAGCTGTTGTATCAACTGGCTGCGCGCCCGGTCATAGTCAGCCTGGGTGACGACGCGTGCCTCTTTGGGCTCCGCCCCCGTGGTTGGCTCCGGGTTGATCACCCGCACAGCGGAGGCAGCCACGCCTTCAACCTGGTTGATCTGGTAAGCGCCCACGTTGCCGACCCTCTCCTCCAGCGCCTCAATGGGCACCGTCGTCTGCCCCCCGGCAGGCAGGGCAACGTCGGCGGTAGTGCGGAAGCGAATGGGGTAACTGGTGGAGGAGGTACGGACGACCGTCCCGGCCGGCACGACGTAATTCTGCGCCAACAGATTGGTGAAGAGGACAGCGCCGCCCGCCCGGCCCAGGACGACGTCTCTGGTGCCGGTCGTTTCGACCTCGGTGTAGCCCTCCACCTCGAGGCCGACCCGCCGCGCCGGAATGAGGCGGTCCGCGTGATTCACAGTCTCGACGTCGGAATCGACCGACACGGGCACGATGGTGGTGAACTCCTTACCCGCAGGAACCAGCGTCACCACGGCGCTGGGGACGATGATGTAGGCACTACCGGCAAGAACCAGCAGTGACAGCAGGAAGATGCCGACGCGGATCCCCAGCTTGACCCAATCGAGCCATCGAACGGACGGGCGAACAGGTTGGGGGCGAAGATCGACCTCTTCCTCCCACCAATGAACGGGCGGCGGCTCCACGGGCGCCGGCGCCTGGCGACGCCACACCTCGGTACGCCGTGCATCCTGGACGCTGGCGAAGGCAGGGAACCCACACCCACCGGCCAGACGCCGCCGCTCGGGATCGGCGGAGACGATGGCGAGCTCCAACTGCCATCGATCGGCCTCGCGCCGGAGTATGTCGAAATCCAACTCGCAGGAGAGAAAGCGTATGTCCCAGGGAAGGACAAGCACGACGCGACCTCTGTCCAGCCAACTGAGCCGATGCCGAACAGAGGCAAAATCGTCCTGGAGCTGCAATTCTACAACTGAGAGGGAACTCACCGCGCGATCATCTCCTCCAACATGCGAGGAGCCTGGCGCAGCGCATCATCGAGCCGGCCGGGATCACGCCCACCGGCCTGGGCCAGGGTAGGCCTGCCACCACCGCCACCGCCAACGACGCGAGCCATATCACGGATCAGCTTAGCGGCATCCACGCCGCGCTCGACCAGGTCGGGCGTGACGGCGGCGACGAGCGCGGGTCGCTCGCCCAGGACCGTGCCCAGGACGACGACACCGGAGCCCAGCCGATCACGGAACCAGTCGGTCATCTCACGCAGCATCTCCATACTAGGCGCGGTCACCCGAGCACTGAGCAACGACACGCCGGTCACCGACTGCACCTGATCCAGCATCGCCTCGAACTCGTGGCGAGACAACTGTCCCTGGAGGTGGGTGATTTCCTTGCGCGCAGATTGCAGCTCATCCAACAGGCCCAAGGCCTTGCGATCCACCTCGTCCGGTGGAACGCTCAGGTAAGCGGCGGTGCGCCGGAGGACACCGAGTTGACGCTCGACCAGATCCACCGCCGCGCGCCCGGTCACCGCCTCGATGCGGCGCACACCTGCCCCCACGCCCTCTTCGGAGACGACGTGAAAAAGGCCAATCTCGCCGGTTTCATCCACGTGCGTGCCCCCACAGAGTTCTCGGCTGAACGGCTCACTGGGCCACCCGATGCGCAAGACGCGCACGACGTCGCCATACTTCTCACCAAACAGGGCGATGACTCCCTCACTGATCGCCTGGTGATAACCTTCCTCAGCGACCGCCACCGGATAGTTCACCAGAATCGCATCGTTGACCGAACGGGTGACCAGGTCCAACTCGTCCTCGGTCAGCATGGCCGGGTGCGTGAAATCGAAGCGCAGGCGGTCGGGCGAGACGAGAGACCCAGCCTGCTGCACATGTTCGCCCAGGACGTAGCGCAACTCGCTGTGCAGGAGATGAGTGGCTGTATGGTTGCGGGCGATATCCATCCGCCGCCCGAAGTCCACGACAGCCCAGACATCATCGCCGACCGTGGGCCGCCCCCTCTTGACCACGCCGACGTGCACGATCAGGCCCGGGACAGGCTGCTCCATATCTTCCACTTTGATCTCCCACTTCGGTTCGTCCTCCCCCGGTGGGTAAGCAGCGATGTAGCCCGTGTCGGAGACCTGACCACCGGACTCGACGTAGAAGCACGTCTCCGGCAGAACGACCTCGACCTGATCCCCTTCCTTGGCCAATTTGACCGGTTCGCCGTCGCACAGCATCGCTGAAACGGTGGTCTCCAACTCCGTGGTGGCATAGGGATCGTGTGCAACGCCGTCCTCACCCAGGAGGCCCTGCTCCTGCAAATCCTTAAGGATCTGTGTGTAGCGTTTCAGGGACTCCTCGTCGCGAGACTCAAATTTGTCCGCCTGTCGGGCACGCTGCCTCTGTTCCTCGAGCGCAGCCTGGTAGCCGGCCTCGTCCACCCGCAGACCTCGCTCACCGGTCACATCGCGGGTGATCTCAAGTGGCAGGCCAAAGGTGTCGTAGAGCCGAAATGCTTCCTCGCCAGGCACGGTTTTCTCATCCGCCGCTTCGAGTTCAGCCAGTACCTCGTCCAGCCGCGAGAGCCCCAGGTCGAGCGTGCGCAGGAAACGTTCCTCCTCCTGGGTAATCGTGGTGAGGATAAACTGCTTTCGGGACTCGAGCTCTGGAAATTGCGCCCCCATGGTCTCGATCACAACCTTGGCAACTTCAGCCAGGAATGGATCGATGAAACCAAGTTTGCGCCCGAAACGAGCCCCACGGCGCAGGATCATGCGCAGCACGTAGTTGCGCCCCTCGTTACCCGGGAGGACGCCATCGCCGATGAGAAAGGTAACCGCCCGTCCGTGGTCGGCGATCACGCGGTAAGCGACGACGTTGTCCCTCACTTCGGCGTCGGTATGCCCCATCATCTCCTGCACGCGCCGGATGATGGGTGTAAAGACGTCGGTCTTGTAGTTGGAGTCCACGCCCTGAAGAATGGAGACCAGGCGCTCGAACCCCGCGCCGGTGTCGACGTGCTTCGCCGGCAGCGGTTCCAGGTTTCCATCGCCATGCTTATTATATTGGATGAAGACGAGGTTCCACAGCTCGATGAAGCGCCCACAGTCGCCGTTGACCTGGCAGACGTGACCGGGCTCGCCCTGGCACTCGCAGGCCTCAGGGCCCCTATCGTAGTGGATCTCGCTGCACGGCCCACAGGGACCCGTATCGGCCATCTCCCAGAAGTTGTCCTTGCGGCCAAAGTACAGGATGTGATCGGGAACGAGCTCGGTCTCAGATCGCCAGAAGCCGGCCGCCTCCTCGTCAGGATCGAGTTCGTCCAATTCATCCTTGAAGACGGTGGCCCACAGCCGCTCCTTGGGCAACTCCCAGACCCCGGTCAGCAACTCCCAGGCCCAGGCGATGGCTTCCTTCTTGTAATAGTCGCCGAAGGACCAGTTGCCCAGCATCTCGAAGAAGGTATGATGGGTCCCATCACGCCCAACATCATCCAGGTCGTTGTGCTTACCAGAGACGCGCATACACTTCTGGGTGTCGGTAGCGCGGGTGTAGGAACGGGTACCCAGACCCAGAAAAACGTCCTTGAACTGGTTCATCCCGGCGTTGGTGAAGAGCAGTGTAGGATCGTCCTGAGGAACCAGGCTGGCACTAGGTACGATCGTATGGCCCTTGGAGGCAAAGAAATCGAGGAAACTTTGGCGCACTTCGGCGCCGGACATCTTCTTCATCAGACCCCTCTCTCTATTCCAGACTGGGCGATATTCTAGCCGGAAGGAGAGAAACTGTCAACTGCTAGATGAAGAGGGTGACGTTTGAGTTGCGAGCCTCCTGGATGTAGGAACCCACAGCGCCGTATTCGTCGATCAAGTCCTCACGCAAGTCCTGACGACGGATACCCATGATCTCCATCGTCATCTCGCAGGCGATGATCTTCCCACCCAGTTCTTTGAAATCCTGAAGCAGCTTTTCCAGGGAGGCGACGTTGGCCTTTCTCATCCGCTGCTTCACCATCCACTTGCCCAGACCGAGGAGATGCATCTTCGAGAGCGGCCCCTTCTCCAGCGCGCCCTTCTTCAGCCGCTGCAAGCCCCAGAAGGTGAAGTAGATAGACGCTTCCATCCCCATCGCCAGCGCGCCATTGGCGATGATGAGTGCGCTGTACACCTTGTCCATGTCACCGCTGTGCAAGACGATGGTCACCCGGTCGGCCGTCGTGTTCAGTTGATCCATTATAGTCTCCGATCAGCTCATCTCGCGCATGAACCGCCTGACGTGATAGTCCCACTCGCGGGTCTCCAGCTCTACCGTTGTCCCTTTCTCTCCAGCGCCGGCCGTCACGTAGATATGTCCGCCACCGCCTTCGAAATAGGCACAGCAAGGACCCTGCTCAATCACCTCAAGTCCAAGACTCGCCTCGCCGAAATAAGCTATGGCCATCTCGACAGCTTTTTCGGGACCCCATTTCGTTTCAACGCTGTACCGGGCCATCCCACACCTCCACCGAGTATTCCGGCTCCATCAGCCTTTGCTCCCACGGATGGGCTCCAACTCGTCCAGCACCTCGCGCACCACGCCCGCCGATCGGTGCAGGGCCCGTGCCTCGGCCTCGCTCAATTCGAGATGGAGCACCCGCTCCACGCCCGCGCGACCGATCACCGCCGGCAGGCTGAGGTAGACATCCCCGACGTCGTAGCATGCGGGGACCAGGCTGGAGACAGACAGAACCGAATGCTGATCGCGGAGGATGCTTTCAACGATGCGGAGCAATCCCACTGCCACGGCGTAGTAGGTGGCGCCTTTGCGCTGGATAATTTCGTAGGCCGCGTCGCGGGTTTGGCGGGCGATGCGATCACGCACCTCGGCCCCCAGCTCACACTTGTGGCGCACGCAATAGTCGTGGAGCTGCATACCGGCCACGTTGGCCAGGCTCCAGACCGGCACCTCGCTATCCCCGTGCTCGCCAACGACGTGGGCGTGCACGTTACGCGGGTCCACGCGCAGATGTTCCGCCAGCAGATAGCGGAGACGCGCCGTATCGAGGACGGTGCCTGAGCCGATCACCCGCTCAGACGGGAACCCTGACGCCTTCCACGCCACGTAGCTCAACACGTCGACCGGATTGGTGGCGATGAGCAGGATGGCGCTCTTGTTGTGCTCGACCACACGCGGGATGACGTCTCCAAAAATGGCCGCGTTTCGCTTGACCAAGTCGAGCCGCGTCTCACCCGGTCGTTGGGCCACGCCGGCGGAGACGACCACCACGTCGGCTCCGGCGGTGTCGGGATAATCACCGGCCCAGATACGGACGGAGTGAGAAAGGGGCACAGTGTGGTTCAGATCCATCGCCTCGCCCTCAGCTCGCCGGCGGTCAACGTCAATCAGCACAATTTGGCCGACCAGCCCATTGAGCAACAAGGCATAGGCGAAGGTGGAACCGACCTTGCCCGCGCCCACGATGGCCACCTTGTGGGGACGCGGTTCAAGCTGATTCGACACACTCTCACTCACGATTCCTCCATCCTCTCAGCGCCGAATGCGTATCGTCCAGTCGGTATCTGCGCCCTCGACACTCAGCAACTCCAACCCCAGGGCATCGACCGCCATGGGAATCTCTTTT
>Ga0207752_1000550_pt1 | contig 17640 bp, 18 predicted proteins | sample Pon2CUnioCityCA_6_FD_187272 | JGI IMG/M metagenome (GOLD analysis project Ga0207752, IMG submission 187272) | Marine sediment microbial community from Union City, CA, USA - Pond 2C Sediment 2 (SPAdes) | ecosystem: Environmental > Aquatic > Marine > Intertidal zone > Salt pond sediment ...
CATCGGCGCCGGCATCGGCGCCGGCATGCTCAAAGCTGTCGATCTGTACCGCGGCGGCGGCGCGCAACGGCGCCAGCCCCTCGTCGATCGGCTGATACAGCGCCGCTGGCGGCAGAATCGGCCGTTCGACATCGTGGCGGCGGTCTTCGTAGCGCGCTTCGAGCTGCTCCCAGAAATGTGCCGCAGCGTCTTCGCAACCCGCCGCGGCGATGATCTGCGCGCCCGCTGGCAGGTAGTCGGTGAGGCTGGCGAGGCCCGCGCCCGGCGATGCTTCGCCACGCTGGAAGAACAGCGGCAGGTAGTACTCGATGCCGGCCGGCAGCAGGCCGTTGCTGACATCGCGATACAGCGGGCTGTTGCGCGCCTCGGGCGGGAACGCCTCGCGAAAGGCGGCGCGGAAGGTGGCGATGGCGTCGTCATTGAAGGGGAATTCGTGCGCCGGCAACAGGCGAACTTCGTCGATCTGATCGATGCTGCGCTGATCGTCGGCGCTGAAGCTGCGGATCGACTCCAGCTCGTCGTCGAAGAAATCCAGCCGCAGCGGTGTCTCGCTGGCCATCGGAAACATATCCAGCAGCGAGCCGCGCAGGGCGTACTCGCCGTGCTCCAGTACCTGCTCGACGCGGCGGTAGCCGGCGCGCACCAGGCGTTCGCGCAGTAGCTCGCGGGAGATGCGTTCACCGCGCCGCAGCAGCAGCACCTGGCCGTCGAGGAAGCTCGGCGGCGCCAGCCGCTGCAGCAGGGTGGAGACCGGCAGCAGCAGGATGCCGCGCCGGGTCTGCGGCAGGCGGTGCAGGGTTTCGAGCCGCTGCGAGATGATGTCCTGATGCGGCGAGAAGCGGTCGTAGGGCAGGGTCTCCCAATCGGGCAGGCCGAGCACGGGCAGGTCGGCACCGCTGAAGAAGCGCAGCTCCTGCTCCAGCGTCAGCGCCTCGGCCATGCCGGGCACCACCACCAGCGTCAGCGAGTCGTGGCGATGCGCAGCCTCGGCGATGGCCAGCGCCGGCGCGCAACCGTACAACTGGCCCCAATGGCGCGCCCTGGCTGCCGGCTCGATCAGTACTGACTGCGGCTGTGGAGCGGGGTCTGGGGGAGCGGGTGATGGCGAGGTTTGCGGCATGGGCGTCCGGCGACGGCAAAAGCGGGGAATTTTCCCACAATTTTCGGCGCGGCGCAGGCCCGTAGCGCTGCTGCTGCCGCGCGGACGGCGGTGTCGCGGGTGCTGGTCGGGGGCGGATCGCTTGCCAAATGGCAAGCCGGTATATTGACATCATGTGTCATAAAACAGACACCTGAAGCGAATCACTGACGCGATTTCTGCCGAAATGCTGACAGCCGAAGCGTGATCGTGTTAAAAGTTTGCGTCACTCGGCGGTTTTATTTGCCGCCGCTGATGGCATCGCTCTCGCGACTGGCAGGGCCGATTCCACACCGCCAAGACTCCACGCGGAGACCCACATGCGACGTGCGATCTACAACCAGAAAGGGGGGGTTGGCAAGTCCAGCATCGCCGCCAATCTCGCCGCGATCAGCGCGCATCAGGGAAGACGCACACTGCTCATCGATCTCGACCCGCAGTCCAACAGCAGCCAGTACCTGCTCGGCGAACGCTACGACAGCGATGTCGGTGCCGGCGTGCTGGAATTTTTCGAACGCGCGCTGGAACCGCGCTACGTGCCCGCCAACGACGATCTGCACCAGTACCTGCTGGATAGCCCCTTCGAGCGCCTGCAGCTGATGACGGCCGCCGCCGAACTGGATCATCTGCAGGGCAAGCTGGCGGCGCGCCACAAGATCTACAAACTGCGCGACGCGGTGGAGAAGCTCTACGAAGACTTCGACGCCATCTACATCGACACCCCGCCGGCGTTCAATTTCTTCAGCCTGTCGGCGCTGATCGCCGCACACGGCGTGATCGTGCCCTTCGACTGCGATGACTTCGCCCGCCGCGCGCTGTACAGCCTGCTCGACAACATCGTCGAGACGCGCATCGACCACAATCCGCTTTTGCAGCTCGACGGCATCGTCGTCAATCAGTACCAGCAGCGCGCCAATCTGCCCCACAAGCTGGTCGAAGATCTGCGCGCCGATGCCCTGCCGGTGTTCGCCTCGCGGCTGTGCGCCTCGGTGAAGATGCGCGAATCACACCAGCAGTGCCTGCCGCTGATCCACCTCGCCCCCACCCATCGACTGACGCTGGAATTCCTCGCCCTGCACGAAGAGCTGTCGCGCGGCCGCGCCGCGGTTCGCGATGACGACAGCCTGTCCTCGGCGCGCGCCGGTTTCGCCTGCGCCTGAGCGGCATTGGCGCCGCCGCGCTCAGAGCGCAGCGCGCAGTTCGATGGCATCCAGCGCCGCGGCATTCAGCGGTGACAGCGGCGGAATCTCGGCGATCACCCGGGCGCCGCCGTAGTGCTCGATAGCGGCGCGGTTTGAAGCATGCCGCTCACCGATCATGATCACCCCCGCGCAGGCCAGATCGCGCTCGCCCAGCGCCGCCAGCGACAGCAGGGTGTGGTTGATGGTGCCCAGCCCGCTGCGCGCCACCAGCAGCACCGGCAGCGCCAGCTGCACCATCAGATCGATCAGCAGATCGCGTTCGTTGAGCGGCACCAGCAGACCGCCGGCGCCCTCGACGATCAGCGGCTTGCCGGTCTGCGGCAGCGCAAAGCGCGGCAGCTCGATCTGCACGCCGTCAATGGCCGCCGAAGCGTGTGGCGACAGTGGCTGGCCGAGCTGATAGGTCGGCGGGTGAAAGCGCTCCGCCGGCCACTCGGCCAGCTCGCGCACCCGCTCGCTGTCGCCGATCGGCCGGCCATCGATCCAGTCCAGCCCGGACTGGATCGGCTTCCAGTAGTCGGCGTCGAGCTGGCGCAGCAGCCAGGCGCTGGCGACGCTCTTGCCGACGTCGGTATCGGTGCCGGCGACGAAGTAGGCCGGCGGCGGCTCTCTCTCGCTCATCGCGGTTTCTCCAATAGCAGGTAGATCAAGTGGTAGCTGATGCGCGCGCCGGTGCTGTCGAAATGGCGCAGCACGCGGCGCAGTGCACCAGCGGGCAGGCTGCGATAGCCGCTGTCGGGCAGGGCGGCGCCGATGCTTTTCAGCGCATGCAGAAAGTCGCGCCCGTCGCGATAGCCGACGAGATGTCGCTCCTCGGTCAGCGACCGCCGCGCCGCGCTCGGTGCCAGCGCGGCCAGTGCCGCAGCCCGCGGGTACTCGGCCACGCCGCAGGGCAGGCCGAGGGCGCGATGGCTGGCGCGCCACTCGGCGAAGCTGTCGGCGCCGAGGGTGGCGATCGCCAGCCGCCCGCCGGGAGCGAGCAGGGCATACAGTTGCGCCAGCGCATCGCCCGGCCGCTCGAACCACTGAAAGGCGAGGCTGGAGGCGATCAGTTCGAAGTCGCCGCCGATGTCACTCGCCGCCAGCCGCGGCTGCTCGGCATCGATCAGTGCAAAGCGGGCGCGCCGCGCCAGCGGTCCATCGAGCTGTTGCCGGCAGTGCTCGACCATCGCCGGAGCGATATCGCTGATCAGCCAGTCGCAGTCCGGCCAGCGCGCCAGCAGGCCGCGGCTGAGATAGCCGGTGCCGCAGCCGAACTCCAGCGCGCGCCGCGGCGGGCACCCGGCGAGCGCTGTGTCGAGGCGCGCCAGCAGCGCATCGGCGGCGTGGCGCTGGGCCTGCGCGTGCTGGTCGTAGCTGGCCGCCGCAGCGCCGAAGTGCGCGGCGATGTCGCGCTTGCGGTTCATCAGCGACCCTCGATGAAGCGGGCGATCCGCTCGGCGCACCAGTCCGGCGCCGAGCGCGGCAGCAGGTGGTCGCCGCCGCTGCGCCACTCCAGCCTGCAGTCGGGGCCCGCGAAGCTGGCGCGGCTCAGTGCCGGCGGCACGATCCGGTCCGCATCCCCGGCCAGCGCCAGGGTTGGCACCGGGGTTGGCACCGGGGTTGGCACCGGGGTTGGCACCGGGGTCGGTGCCGGCAGCCGCGCGTCGCGCAGATCCCAGTCGGCCAGCCAGCCGAGGCCCTCGCTCATGCGCGCCAGATCGAAGTCCGGCTGGTCGCCATCGCACTGGCCATTGCTGTCGCCATCGCCATCGCCATTGCCATCGCCAGCGCCGCAGCGGTCGCGAAAATCCGCCCACACCGCCTGCGGCTGACGGGCGAACTGCCTGCGCATCCGCGCCAGCGGGCGCGCCGCCACGCCCGGCCAGTCGCCGCGCTCGTCGGCGGTGAAGCGGGTGAAGCCGTTGATCGCCACCAGCGCGTCGCAGGCGATGCCCTCGCGCAGCAGCCAGGCAAAACCCAGCGAGTGGCCGATGGCGACTCGCGGTCGGGTCGGGTCGAGCTGCGGCGTCTGTGCCGGGCCGCGAAAACCCAGATCGATGAACTGCTGCTCGCCGGGCAGCTGCCCGGCCAGTCGCTCGGCCAGTCGCTCGGCCAGCGGCGCCCAGAAGTGGCGGTCGTAGCCCCAGCCGTGGGCGAAGAGTAATTGCACGGCGGCCACTTCAGGCGATCTCCGCCAGCGCATCGCAGAGCTGGTCGAGTTCGGCGTCGCCGTGCGCGGCGGACAGGGCGATGCGGATGCGCGCGGATTTCGCCGGCACCGTCGGCGGGCGGATGGCGATCCCCAGCAGGCCGCGTTTGCGCAGCCTGTCGGCGGCGGCCAGGGTGCGCTCGGCGCTGCCGAGCACGATCGGCACGATCTGCGTCTGCGAGCCGCCGCAGTCCAGCTCCAGCCCGGCGCAGCGCTCGCGCAGCCGCTGGCCGTGGGCGTGCAGCCGGGCGCGCTCGGCATCGAGCTGCGGGATCAGCTCCAGCGCGGCATCCATCGCACCGAGCACCGCCGGCGGCAGTGCGGTGGCGTAGATGAAGGCGGCGCAGCGGTTGATCAGATAATCGCGCAGCGCGGCCGAGCAGCAAATGTAGGCGCCGAAGCCGCCGAGAGCCTTGGAGAAGGTGCCCATCACCAGATCGGTGTCGCCGCCTTTGCACAGCCCCCAGCCGCCATCGCCGAGCACGCCGGTGGCGTGGGCTTCGTCGGCGTAGAGGAAGCAGTCGAATTCGGTGGCCAGCGCGCGCAGCTCGGCCAGCGGGGCGATGTCGCCGTCCATCGAGTAGACGCTCTCGATGAGAATAAAGCGCTGGCCCGGCTCGCTGGCATGCTTTTCGAGCAGTCTGCGCAGATGCGCACAGTCGTTGTGGCGAAAGCGGATCGGCGCGACGCCAGCGGCCGCCAGCCCCTGATACATGCTGGCGTGGATCAGTTTGTCGGCGAATACCAGCGGTTTGTGCGCACCGAGCAGTTCCGGCTGCAGCAGGGTGGCGAGCACCCCCGCATTGGCCTGAAAGCCGGCGTTGAACACCAGCGCCGCCTCGCTGCCCTTGGCCGCGGCGAGTTGCGTCTCGATCCGCTCGTGCAAGGGCAGCGTGCCGCAGACCAGCCGCGAGGCGGTGGCGCCGGCGCCCCAGTCGCGCGCCCAGTCGCAGGCGCGCTCGATCAGCAGCGGGTGGCGGCTGAGGCCGAGGTAGTCGTTGGAGGAAAAGTTGATCGGCCCGCGGCGCTGCACTTGCAGGCTGCGCAGGCGGTGCTCGCGGGCGAGTTGATCGAGCCGCTGGCGCGCGCGCCGGTCGAGGTTGCTGTCCAAGCCGGCGCCGCCCGCGCTCAGTGGCTGGCGCAGTTGCCGCCGCAGCCGCTGCCCTTTTCCTCCACTTCGAGCACCTCGATGGGCAGGCCATTGCCCTGCTCGACGCCATCCAGCGGCATCGGCCGCAGGCCGAGCTTGTCCATCATCGCCACGTCGCGGTCGCGGCTCGGATTGGGCGTGGTCAGCAGTTTGGGGCCGACGAACATCGAGTTGGCGCCGGCGAGGAAACACAGCGCCTGCACCGATTCGGGCATCTGCTCGCGGCCGGCGGACAGCCGCACCATCGAAGCCGGCATGAGGATGCGCGCGACGGCGATGGTACGCACGAATTCCAGCGGATCGAGTTCATCATTGCCGAACATCGGCGTGCCCTCGGCCTGCACCAGCAGGTTGATCGGCACGCTCTGCGGGTGCTCGGGCAGATTGGCCAGGGTGACCAGCATGGCGGCGCGGTCGCGGCGCGATTCGCCCATGCCGACGATGCCGCCGGAGCAGACGTTGATGCCGGCATCCTGCACCCGGGCGAGGGTGTCGAGGCGGTCGTCGTAGCTGCGCGTGGTGATCACGTTGCCGTAGAACTCGCGCGAGGTGTCGACATTGTGGTTGTAGTAGTCGAGGCCGGCGTCGGCGAGCTGCTGTGCCTGCTCGTCGCTGAGCATGCCGAGGGTCATGCAGGTCTCCAGCCCCAGCGCGCGCACGCCCTTGATCATTTCGACGATCTTCGCCATGTCGCGGGCTTTCGGGTTGCGCCAGGCGGCGCCCATGCAATAGCGGCTGGAGCCGCTGGCCTTGGCGGCGCGGGCTTCGTCGATGACCCGCTGCGGGTCCATCAGCTTCTCGGCTTTCAGGCCGGTGTCGTGATGCGCGCTCTGGTTGCAGTAGCCGCAGTCCTCCGGGCAGCCGCCGGTCTTGATCGACAGCAGCGTGGAAAGCTGGATCTGGTTGGCGTCAAAGTGCTCGCGGTGCCGTTGCTGGGCGCGGTAGAGCAGGTCGTTGAAGGGCAGCTCGAAGAGCTCGACGACCTCGGCGACACTCCAGTCGTGGCGGGCCTTGTCAGCGGCGGTGCCCCGCTGTGCGCGGCCGGTGGATTGCGGATTCTGCGGCTGTGCCTTGCTCATCGTCACTACCCTTTGCGAGGCCGGCGGGCTGCCGGGCTTGTGGTGGGGGCGAACCTTAATCAGTGTCGGCGGGCTTGGCAATCCGCACTCCGCCGCAACGGCCGCGCAACGGTGCGCAGCAATGCGAAGGGGGCCGCTCGGGCCCCCTCCATGGCGCACAATGGCTGGGTTTACAGCAGCTCGCTGATCGCCTCGCGCTCTTCCTTCAGCTCGTTTTCCGAGTCGGTCATCTTGCCGCGGATGAAGTCGCTGATTTCCAGACCCTGGACGATCTCGTAGTCGCCACCCTTGCAGACCACCGGGAAGGAGTAGATCAGGCCCTTTTCGATGCCGTAGCTGCCGTCCGACGGCACCGCCATCGAGACCCAGTCGCCATCCGGCGTGCCCTGAATCCAGCTGGCCATGTGATCCAGCGCGCCGGAGCCGGCGGAGGCCGCCGAGGAGGAGCCGCGCGCGGCGATCACCGCGGCGCCGCGCTTGGCGACGGTGGGGATGAATTCCTGCTCGGTCCAGGCCTGGTCGGCGACCACTTCCAGCGCCGGCTTGCCGCCGACGGTCGCGTGGCTGATGTCCGGTACCTGGGTGGTGGAGTGGTTGCCCCAGATGATCATCCGCTGGATATCGGCGACCTGACTGCCGGTTTTTTCCGCGACCTGGCTCAGCGCGCGGTTGTGGTCGAGGCGGGTCAGCGCGGTGATGTTGCGCGGGTTCAGATCCGGCGTGTTCTGCGACAGGATATAGGCGTTGGTGTTGGCCGGGTTGCCGACCACCAGCACCTTGCAATCCTTGCTGGCATTGTCGTTCAGCGCCTTGCCGAGGCCGGCGAAGATCTTGCCGTTGTCGAGCAGCAGATCGGAGCGCTCCATGCCCGGGCCGCGCGGCTTGGCGCCGACGAACAGCGCGGCGTCGGCATCCTTGAAGGCGACGTTGGCGTCATCGGTGCAGACCACGCCTTCGAGCAGCGGGAAAGCGCAGTCGTCGAGCTCCATCTTCACCGCTTCGAGCACGCCCAGAGCCGGGGTGACTTCCAGCAGCTGCAGGATCACCGGCTGCTTGGGGCCGTACATTTCACCGGCGGCGATGCGGTACAGCAGGTTGTAGCAAATCTGTCCGGCGGCACCGGTGACAGCGACGCGTGCGGGCTGGGTCATAGCCATTTTTCCTCTGACTTGTGTTGACTGTCGGCATCCGATGCGGTGACCGGACGCATTCCGCGGGCCGTCGCGCCGCTGGATGCGGTGCTGGCGCGGCTCATTTGCCTCCCCCGGAACGGGGGGCGATGCTAGCACAAATGCTTCTCGCAGGGCAGCTTTCCCGACCGATCATGCTGCGCTGCGAAAAACGAAAGCCTTCGTCAATACTGGCGTCGAAAGGTGATCGAGAGCGATTTTTGTGCACCGCCGCGCAGGTCCAGCAAGACCCGGCCGGTGCGCTCGGCAGACAGCGACAGGCGGCCCCACAGACCTGCTGAATCGCTGTTTTCAAAGTCGACCGTGGCCTCTCCCGCAACCTGGCTGCGGCGCTTGCCGGTCACCGCCAGGGCGTAGCTGCCGACCGCCACCGACCAGCGTTCGCCGAGGTTGAAATCCAGCCCCAGCGCCAGTTCGGCGCGGTTCCAGTCGAGATCGACGCGCTCGCCGCTGGCGCGCCTGGTATCGGTCTGGTGGCGGGCCAGCGCCGCTTCGGCCAGCAGCCGCCAGGCGCCCTCGGGGCCGGCGTCGCGGCCCGGGCCGGGCAGCGGCTGGCGCCACTCGGCGGCGATGCCGAGGAAATAGCCGGTCGGCTCCAGCCCGTCGAGATCGGCGCGGTCATCGACGCTGGCGCCGGAATTGCCGCCGAACAGGCGCAGGCGCAGGTGCTCGCCGAACGGCTCGGCGACTGAAAAGCGCAGGCTGTAGTGCTCCAGTTCGCGCTCGCGCGCCTCATCGTCGAAGCGCACGGCGATGCGCTCGCCGGCCAGTTGCAGATCGAAATCCGGATAGCCGGCGAGTCGCTCCAGCCCGGCCGCGCTCACCGCGCCACTGCAGGCGCAAAGCAACGCCGCGGCAGCCGCTGGCCGCCGTGCGCGGCCGGCGCTGAGGCAGCGAGTCGCGTGCCGACGGGCTGGGCGGTGCCGGGTCGCGCTGAACAGGGCGCTGAAAAGGCGGGACGAAGCGGGCATGCGGTTGCGATCACTAGTGGCGGGATGGCGCCAAAGACACCAGATGTTGTGCCGGTCACTGTGCAAGAACGGTGCTGGCTGGCGTACAATGCTACCCGCCTCCCGCCACCGCATCCAGCTACGGAGATCACCTTTCATGCGTTGCCCGTTCTGCCGCGCGCAGGATACCCGGGTCATCGACTCGCGCCTCGCCAGCGATCAGGATCAGATCCGCCGCCGCCGTGAATGCAGCGCTTGCGGCGAGCGCTTCACCACCTACGAAACCGCCGAACTGAGCCTGCCCAAGGTGGTCAAGGGCGACGGCAGTCGCGAGCCATTCGCCGAGGCGAAGCTCCGCGCCGGAATGCATAAATCGCTTGAGAAAAGGCCGGTAAGCGTCGAAGAAATCGAAGCTTCCGTGAGCCGAATCAAGCACAAACTGCTGGTCGCCGGCGAGCGTGAGGTAGCCGCAAGAGACATCGGCGAGTGGGTTATGGACGAGCTGCGCCGACTGGATCAGGTCGCTTATCTGCGCTTTGCTTCGGTGTATCGCAGCTTCGAGGACGTACGCGCCTTTCGCGAAGTGATCGACCGGCTGGAGCGCGAACCCTCGCCGGAGGAGGTACGCGATCAGCTGCCACTGCTGCGCGACGGCAGCGCCGGCGACGGCGGGCACTGAACACGGCCACACAGGCCGGCCGCAGATGCTTGCAGACGGGCCGCCGCAGGCTGCAAAGTGCGCCGCCGCAGGCTTCAAAGCGCACCGCCGCAGGCTTCAAAGCGCGCCGCCGCCGAAGCCGCACAGAGCGCGCTCTCAGCACCGTCATTCCGCCACATTGCCACAGCGAGACCCATGAGCGAATTCACCGCCAGCGATCACCGCCACATGGCGCGCGCCCTGCAACTGGCCGAGCGCGGCCTGTACACCACTGATCCCAACCCGCGCGTCGGCTGCGTCATCGCCCGCGACGACGAGCTGCTCGGCGAGGGATTTCACGCCCGCGCCGGCCAACCGCACGCCGAAATCCACGCCCTGCGCGACGCCGCTGAGCGAGGCCACCGGCAGGCGCAACTGGAGCAGGCCAGCGCCTACGTCACGCTGGAGCCCTGCAGCCATCACGGGCGCACGCCGCCCTGCTGCGCGGCGCTCGCCGAAGCCGGCATCGGCCGAGTGGTCGCCGCCATGCGCGATCCCGACCCGCGGGTCGCCGGCGGCGGCCTCGAATACCTGCGCGAGCGCGGCGTCGCCGTGCACACCGGCCTGCTGGAGCCGGCGGCGCGCGAGCTCAATCGCGGCTTTGTCGCACGCATGACCCGCGGCCGGCCGTGGCTGCGCGTGAAACTGGCGGCGAGCCTCGACGGCCGCACCGCGATGGCCTCCGGGCAGAGCCAATGGATCACCGGCGAGGCGGCGCGTCGCGACGTGCAGCTGCTGCGCGCCCGCGCCGGCTGCGTGCTCACCGGCTCGGCCACCCAGCGCGCCGACGATCCGGCGCTGAATCTGCGCCTCGGCGCCGATGAGCTGGGCATCGACGGCGAGCCGCGGCAACCGCTGCGCGCGCTGATCGACGGCAAACTGGGCGTCGATCCGCAGGCGCAGATGCTCAATCTACCGGGCGAGCGGCTGGTGTTCACCGCTTCGCGCGAGGTGATGAAAATCAACCTGTTGCGCCAGCGCGGCGTGGATGTCTGCCAGCTGCCGTCGGTGGCCGGGCGGGTCGATCTGCAAGCGGTGCTGGCCGAGCTGGCGCGGCGCGAGATCAACGAAGTGCAGGTCGAAGCCGGCGCCACGCTGTCCGGCGCACTGCTCGAAGCGGGGCTGGTGGACGAGATCGTCGTCTATCTGGCGCCGCTGCTGATGGGCGATGCCGCACGCGGCCTGTTCCGTCTGCCGGCGATCCGCGAAATGGCCGAGCGACTGCCGTTGCGGCTGGTGGATCTGCGCCGCGTCGGCGACGATGTGCGCCTCGAACTGCGTAGCGGCCGGGAGTAGCGCCATGTCCACCATCGTCGTCGTGCAAAAGCGCGGCCAGGCCTGCATCGCCGCCGACAGCCTGACCAGCTTCGGCGACCTCAAGCTGGCCTCGCAGTACGACCGCTTTCACGACAAGATCCAGAGCTTCGGCGACAGCCACATCGGCATCGTCGGCAGCGCGGCGCACGTGCTGGTGATCGAGCACCTGCTGCAGCGCGATGATTTTGAAGCCAATTTCACTGATCGCGAGACAATCTTCCACGGCCTGCTGGAGATGCACGCGCTGCTCAAGGAACACTACTACCTCAGCCCCCAGGGCGAGGAGGATGACCCCTACGAATCCAGCCGGATGGATGGCGTGATCGCCAGCCCACAGGGCATTTTCGGCATCTACGCGCTGCGCGAGGTCTACCAGTACCGGCGCTTCTGGGCGGTCGGCTCGGGCTGCGAGTTTGCCCTCGGCGCGATGCACGCGGTCTACGATCAGCTGGATTCGGCGGAGCAGATCGCGCGCATCGGCATCGAGGCCGGCGCGGAATTCGATATCGCCTCGGCGCTGCCGATGAGTTCGCGCACGCTGCAACTGGAAACGACGGAGGAATGACATGTTTACCGGTCTGATCGAAGCGGTCGGCGAGATCCGCGAGGTGCGCTCGCACGGTGTCGACCGGCGCCTGCGCGTTGCCGTCGGCAAGCTGCCGATGGCCGGAATTGCCACCGGCGACAGCATCGCCGTCAACGGCGTCTGCCTGACGGCGGTGGATCTGGATCGCGACAGCTTTGCCGCCGACGTCTCCGCGGAGACGCTCGCACACACTACGCTGGGCGATTTCTCCGCCGGGCGGCGGGTCAATCTGGAGATGGCGCTGACGCCGACTACGCGCCTCGGTGGGCATCTGGTCTCAGGCCACGTCGACGGCGTCGGCGAAGTGCTCGAACGCCGCCCCGAGGGCAGCTCGGAGCGCTTCGTGCTGCGCGCCCCGGCGGCGCTGTGCCGCTACATCGCGGTGAAGGGCTCGATCTGCGTCGACGGTACCAGCCTGACGGTCAACGAGGTGGACGGCGAGCGCTTCGGCCTCAATATCGTCCCGCACACCCTGGCGGAGACGGTGATCGGCGATTACCGCGCCGGCAGCCGCGTCAATCTGGAAGTCGATGTTATCGCTCGCTATCTGGAGCGCCTGCTGCACGTCAATGGCGAAACGGCGGGTGAGGGTGGCGTCAGCGCCGCGCTGCTGGCGCGCGCCGGCTTTATGCGCGCGGATTAAGCCATACCATCGGGTTATTGAATGTCACACTGCGCCAGACAGGTGGCATTTTGGCTGCGCGCATATCGCCGCCGCAGTGACAGGATTCGAAAATCACCACAGTTGACAGCTCTGCAGATGGTGGACGAATAGTATGTTGATATGAGATGTTGGCTGTGTTCCCCACTCAATTCTTTTGTCCGGAGCGCCGCGGTTACTTTCACAGGGCTTCCGGGGGCGCGGATTGGGCAGCCACCAAACGCAAGGAGCAGTCGCATGCATACCCGTTCCAGACCATCGTTCACCTCCATCATCCCGGTAGCCCTGGCAATTGGCCTCGCAGCCTGTGGCAGTGGAAGTGATGATGAAGGTGATATCGTCGATGACGGCGAACTCATCAAGATCACTTCGAACAATGCGAAAGATATCGCCCAAAATGCCCTGGGGACGCCGGATATCTTTTCTGCTACCACGCTGGGCGTAATGGGTATCGTGCTTGAGGTGGATCCTTCGTCGCCGGCAAGATCGCCTTCCGACCTGCGTGGCAAATCCCTGCTCTCGAATGGCTTGATCGATGAGCTGAGCAGCCGCCAGACTTATCAGGAAAATCGCAATTGCGCCCAGGGTGGAAATGCCACGGTGACGTTTGACGACGCCAACAATAACAATACTCCGGATGCCGGCGACAGCCTGGCTTTCGATGCCATCAACTGCGCCACGGGAGAATACGTGCTCAACGGCGGTCTCAAGATAATGATTCTCGCCCTTGAAGAAACAGAAAATGACACTTCATTTTCCTTCGATATCACCTACGACAGTCTGGCAGTCATCGAGCAGGCAAGCGGTGACAAGTCCGATCTGAATGGCGGGGTGATGATCTCATTTGATTCGAACGATGCTCGAGAGCGCATCTATCTCAGCAGCGACAGGCTGGATTACACCGCCAATGGCCAGGCTCTGACTTACACGAATTACTCCGACGAGCTGATAGTTTTCAGCGATGAGACGTGGACTCGCGAACTCGTTTACAGCGCCAGTGGCTCGATTATTGGCGGCAGATTCACTGCGAAGACCGACCCCATTGGCCAAGGTGACCTGAGTATCTCCGAATATCCGTTGAGCGGTGTATTTACTTTCACCGGAAGCGACGGCAGCTTTGTCAGCCTGGATGCAGGAACCGGTGACCCCGATACCGTGATGATCAATATTAATGGCAACACCCAAGTCATCACCTGGGCCTCTCTGGGGTTATAAAGAATACCGCGGAACGCAAAAAATCCCCGGCTTATGTCGGGGATTTTTTTATTTTTATTGGCTTTTTGCCGCACTATTCAATAGCGCTGGTCGGTCACTTTAGCAGGCTGTCAAACACCTTGTTCGACAAGCGATTTGATCTGCAGCGCCCGCCGATCAATGAATCCGATAACCCGCGTGGCAGGCCACGCATTGCGCCGTCACTGCCGCCACATCCGACCAGACGACACTCGCATCGCCTTCTTCGAGTTTGCGCGCCAGCCGGCTGGCCGCACGGTGCATTTCTGTGCCGATTGCAGCCATCTCCGCCGGTATTACCTGGCCCATGCGCGATGCACCGTGATCATCCAGCGAACTCATGCCAAGCCGCTGCTCGGCCACTTCGGCTGCGCGATCCAGATCGCCTTCAGCAATTGCGCGGTTGATATCATTCAGCGCGGCGAGGTGGTCGCGCATATTGGCCAGCATATGCTGCTGCATCATCGCCGGCATTTCGACCATTTCGCGGCCATCGCCCTGTGCATTCGCAGTGCTACTCACTGCCAGCAGGGCACTGGCGATCAGTGCTTTTTTCATCATTTGAATCCTTTATTACGGGCTGCGCTGGCTGCCTGCAGCCAGCTCGATCGAGCAGTGGCCGCGGCGCGAGCAATCATGCTGCCGCCACGGCTACTCATAAGGCTGCATGGATTCCATGTTTTCGATGAGAAACCCGGAAGGGCCGTACTGGCTCTGCACGGTGCGGATCGACAGCTGGCCGGTGACCCACACCGGGTCCATCATGCGGTGCTCCAGCTCGACTCCCTCGCCGGTCTTGACGTGCACCATCTGATTTGCCGGCGGTGGTGGCACGTGGATGCAGGCACCGAAGAACGGCACCAGCAGAAATTCGCTCACCGTGGCGCCGTCCAGCTCCAGCGGCACCACGAAGCCGGGCACGCGCACCCGCTGGCCATCGAGCTTTTGCAGCTCCGGCGGCGCCAGACCGGTCAGCGGGTCCAGCTCGCCGAGCAGAAACCAGTCCAGTTCCGGCGCCTCGGCGGCGGATGATGCGGGCAGTGGCAGCAGCGCCAGCAGCACAGCGCTCAGCAGCCCGAATAGCGGCCCGGTGTGCGGCCCGAAAAATCGCAATATGATCATCCCGGAATACTCCTAAAGCCTGATGCTCAGGCCATCGTGCAGTGCGTTGCGGTAGGCGCGCCAGGCGGGCAGGGCGCCGATCAGCAGCCCCAGCGCGCAGATCACCGCCAGTATCGTCCACTCGCGCAGCGCTGGCCATTGCCATTCGAGATACAGGCCGAAGGCCTGGTTGGCCCAGGGCGCGAGCAGCCCCAGCGCGGTGTAAAACAGTGCCAGCCCCGCGGTGCAGCCGAGTAGCGCCAGCAGGCCGGACTCGAAAATCATCAGCAGAAAGATGTGTCCCGGTCGCGCGCCCACCGAGCGCAGAATGGCCATTTCGCGGCGGCGCTCGTTGAGTGAGGTGAGGATCACCGTCAGCATGCCGATCAGCCCCGCGGCGACCACGCAGGCGGAGATCAGCGTCAGCGCCGCATCGGCCACGCCGATCAGCTCCCACAGTTGTTGCAGGGTCGCGCCGGGCAGGATCGCCGTCAGTGGTTCCGCGCTGTAGTCGTTGACTGCGCGCTGCATGGCGAAGATGCCGAACTTCGATTTCAGTCCGACCAGAAAGGCGGTGATCGTCTGCGGCGTCAGATCGTGTTCGGCGACGGCTTCGGCGGCGACCGCATCCGAGCGACGCGGCGCCGCGCCGTCCTCCCAGCCGATGTGGATCGCCTCGATGCCGGCGAGGCTGACGTGCAGCGTGCGATCCACCGGCGTGCCGGTGCGGGCGAGAATGCCGACCACGGTGAAGGGCTTGTCCGCGTGCTCGACCACTGCCAGCGAGCCGCCGCCGTGGGCCAGCACGATCTGCTCGCCGAGCTGATAGCCGAGTGCGCTGGCGACCTCGGCGCCGAGCACCACGTCGAACACCGCGTCGAAGCGTTCGCCCGCGGCCAGCGCCAGCGGCTGCTTCTGGCCGTAGCGGAAGTGCTCGAAGTAGTCCGCGGTGGTGCCGAGCACGCGGTAGCCGCGGTGCGAATCGCCCAGCGACATCGGGATCGTCCAGGCCACCTCCGGGTGCGCGGCAAGCTCGCGGTAGCTCTGCCACGACATGTTGTTGGTGGCGTTGCCGATGCGGAACACGCTGTACAGCAGCAGTTGCACCGGGCCGCTGCGCGCGCCGATGATCAGATCGGTGCTCGACACCGTGCTGCGAAAGCTGTCCTCGGCGCTTTTTGAAATCCGCTCGATACCCAGCAGCAACAGCACCGAAAGCGCGATCGACAGCACCGTCAGCAGCACGGTGCCGCGGCGATTCAACAGGCTGGCGACCGCCAGCGGGAGCAGATGCCTCATGCCATCGTCTCCGCGGCCGCCGCGTTCAGCTCATCCATCGACAGGGTGCGCCCGAACAGTCCGGCGAGCTGCCGATCGTGGCTGACGAACAGCAGTGTCGAGCCGTGTTCGCGGCACTCGGCGAACAGCAGGCGCAGAAAATCCTCGCGGCTGTCGGCGTCCAGCGCCGAGGTCGGCTCGTCGGCGATCACCAGCTCCGGCGCGCCGATCAGCGCCCGCGCCGCGGCCACGCGCTGTTGCTGGCCGACCGACAGTGCGACGACTTTTTTATCGTGCAGCGCACGCGGCAGACCGAGCTCGTCGAGCAGGCGGTGGGCCTGTTCGTGGAGCTCGCCGCGCTGCCCGGAGTGTTGCTCGGCGCGCGCCCGGCGCTGGGCCGAAAAGCGGCAGGGCAGCAGCACGTTGTCGCGCAGTGAAAGATACGGCAACAGGTTGAAAAGCTGGAAGATAAAGCCGATGTGGGCGACGCGGAAGGCATCCCGTGCGGCCGGTTTCAGCGCCGCCAGATCACTGCCCAGTAGCTCGACCCGACCGGCGCTCGGCAGCAGCACGCCGCCGAGCAGGCCGAGCAGGGTGGTCTTGCCGGAGCCGGAGGCGCCCTGCACGAAAACCTGCTCGCCGCGGGCGATGTGCAGCGCGGGGATCGCCAGCGTGTCGCGCTCGGCTCGTGGCCAGCGGTAGCGCAGCGACTCGACCGTGATGCAGGTCGAGTCGCCGCCTGCCGCGCTGGCCTGGGTTGGCAGCGCGGCGTCGCTCATGGGGCCAGCTTGAGCTGTCTGTCGGCGGGTGTCAGCGTCGCCGCGGTCTGCCCGCTCGGGCCGACCAGCTGCACCTGTATCCGCTCGCTGCTGGCGTGCTCGAAGAGGCCTAATTCGAGCGCGTCGAGCTGTGCGATATCGTTGCAGGCGAACTGCCAGTGGGCGTGCAGTTCGCTGTGCCCGGCTTCATCCTCCGCATGCGCTTCGTCGTGATGCTCGTCGTCGTGGTGCTCGTCGTCGTGATGCTCGTCGTCGTGGTGTTCCTCGTGGTGCTCGGCGTAGTCCTCATCACCGGTGAACTGTGCCTCGGCGCCGCTCGGCTTGCAGTCCGCCGCGGATGGCAGTTGCAGCATCTGCCCGGCATCGCGCAGCAGGGCCAGTGCGCGCTCGACGCTGGCGCGCTGTTCGGCGTTTTCCGGCGCGTGCTCAAAGCCGAGCATGTCCATCGCCGGCAGGCGCAGCATGGCTTCCAGCCGGCCGCCGTCGATGGCGATATCGAGCTGACCGCTGCCGTGCTCGTGGGCGGCGTGGCTGCGGTGGGTCTCCTCGGCTTGCGCGCGCTCGGCGAGCAGACCGGCGGCGAGGCTGGCACTCAAGGCCGCGGCCAGCGCCAGTGGTGAGCGCGCCGACGCGTGCAGCGGTGCGGGCGCGCGGCTTTGTGAGGCGTGCTGCGGCAGGTCGTCGGCACCCTGTGTCGATTTTATAATTAATCGAGATGTCATCTTCAGATCCTTGTTTTGTAAAATTTATGACCAAAATTAAGCTCTGGCCAAGTCTGCAGTCAGGAGCGACGAGAGGCTGGCGGGGCACGCGCCGCGGGGCGCCGGGCACGCAGTTGCGGGGCGGCCCCGAGCGCTGGCGCGGTGAGCCTGGTGGCGCCTGCCGGTCCACCCGCGCAACCGATCGCGCCGACCGCCGCGACCTGGCCGCCGCTGTGTACGGTCAGCGGGTCGAGCTGGCACTGCTCCTCGCCGGCGTGCAGGCCGCTGTCGTGCAGCAGCATCGCCGCCTGCACCGTGCATAGCAGCAGCGCCAGCAGTGCGGCCAGCGCACAGCGCGGCGCGCAGCGATCTGTCCGGCGGTGGCGA
>Ga0207752_1000551_pt1 | contig 17628 bp, 15 predicted proteins | sample Pon2CUnioCityCA_6_FD_187272 | JGI IMG/M metagenome (GOLD analysis project Ga0207752, IMG submission 187272) | Marine sediment microbial community from Union City, CA, USA - Pond 2C Sediment 2 (SPAdes) | ecosystem: Environmental > Aquatic > Marine > Intertidal zone > Salt pond sediment ...
GATGGAGGAAGGGCAGAAGGCGGCCGCCGCTCGCCGGAACGAATTGGAGGAACAGCTCGAGGCGTTCAGAAGTGGCGAGCCATTGACCATAGAAACGTCATCGAAGCCGTCCTAGACCCTGTCTCGGCCCCCTGTCTGAACTCACATTCTGTTCCTGCCCTACTGGCGTATCTTGAGCTGATAGAGGGCTGGTTCGGTACTGAGCGGTGTTATGCTGGATATGACGAGCACCGCCTCCCGAAGTTCCCGGCTGTCCAGTGGGACGATCCATTCTGCGATCTGCTCTCTCTCCACAGGCAGCCTTTCAACTGTGATCGTCTTCCCATGTTCAATCAGCAGCGCTAAGTAGCGCCGCGGCACGGAAGACGTGATTGGGAGAAAGCCCCGGGCTCTCCACCGGTCGAGATTCGCTTCGAGATCATCGGTGTAGCCGATCTCGGGCACGGAGACGTCGTCCAGCAGCAGCCCCTCTCCGGTGATCGCCCCGTCCGTGAGGTAGGAAAAGCGCACTGACACCTCTTCGCCAGCGTAGTCGGAAAGATCGACTTTCTCGAGAAGCCAGCCGTCGCTTCTGCCTGTATAGCTCCACCCCGGACTGTTGCCTGAGCGATCGGCGTCTGTTCCTGAAGGTGTGCGGAGTATATGCCAGTTCTCATCGTCACGGGTTCTTGCTGAGACTGTGGCATAGTCGTGGTGGGGTTCGATATCGTACCATATCCGGTAGACCAGCGTAGCATTCCCGACCCCGGAGAGATCGATCTTCCGGGTGAGGGTCGTCAGGGATTCATCGGCTCGGTTGGACCACCAGGCGTGCTGACTGCTGTAAGGGGAAGCGCTCAACGGTGACGTTTCCCGCTGGCCCTTGAACTGTATCTGGAGATCCGCGTCGCCCCGCAGGACGATGTAGTCGGCTGCGAACTGTTGGACCGTCGCTTCCATATCCACCGGGTAGTCCTCGTGAACAGCGGCCGAGGCTGGCGCAGGCAGCTCTAGGGCTCCATACGATAGGTGTGATCCATCGATCTCCGGGATACTGTCGAGGTAGTTGGCCGCGAGCCAGTCGCTGAAGAGATCGTTGAAGGTGAGGTCGGGGTCCAGCTTGTCCAGGGTGGCCTCAATCCCCGGGATCCCATTCGCCGGTTCCGAGGTCAGGACCTGCGTGCCCTCGTCGCCGAATCGCTGATGGAAATATGCGGCGAATAGGTAGGCGGCCTGGCGCTGACTCTCCTCCGCGGTCCATTGGGTGAGGGGGGTGTCGGAGTTCTTCAGGTAGGCCCACTCAGATTCTGTGGCGTCATAGCCACTCAAGGTCACGGCCAGCTCGGCGAGCCCTTCTCTTAACCAGCGTTCCTCGTTTCGATCCTGGTTCCATTGAATGAGGCGCTGGAGCTGCCTGGCCAGCAGGGCATGGTAAGCGGCAGACTCTACGTCAGCGTGATTGACGTCAATGACCATCATCTCCGCCTCGTTAGACAGCGGATAGGCTTCTTTTGGGTATTCATCGAGGCTCGACGTATAGCCTGCAACGTTCTCCCCCAGGCCGCTGGCGTGTAAGATGTGAATGTGAGGATCGTTGTCTATACCAGGCGTCCACTCAGACCCGAAAGCGGCGCGCACCCTTGGATAGGTCTGGGATTCGAAGCGCTCTGCTGTCTCCTCGAGCCGGCGGATGTCGTGCCAGACCCCGAGCTCGACCCAGATGGCGACGCTGGAAGTTTGCACACGGAGGCGGGCGTCGATCTCCCGTCGGCCACCGGTCGCTGGATCCATCACCCAGAAACTGCGTACGGCATTGGGAACCCGGCGCGGCGGTTCTGAATTGGCGGCGGTACCCGGGTGAGGGCGGGGCGGTGGTTCGGCTGAGACATCCTGTGGCGGAGGGGGTGTTGGTGTCTCTACCGCACTTGCGAACGGCGTTGGACTGGACGTCACGGTAGGGCTCGGAGTGGGGGAGGGGCTAGGGCTTGGGACGGTAGTCGGTGTTCGCGATGCGGTGGGAAGAGGGCTGAGCGTGGGTCTGCCGGGTGTGCCTGGAGTTAGAGAGATAGGCGCCGCACAGGCCACCAAGAAGGCGAGCGCGACGAGGCCCCACAGGCGGTGCATCACGACCGGGCTGCTTTGATCAAGCCTTCGAAGAGAGAACGCATCACGGGTGTACTTTCGACCATCGCTTCCGGATGCCACTGGACGCCGACGCAGAAGGGATGACGGGGGGCCTCCAGGGCTTCGATGATCCCGTCGGGGGCACGGGCAACGACGGTGAGCTGATCCCCAACGTCCTTGACCGCCTGGTGATGGGCGCTGTTGACGCCGATTTCTCCGACGCCGATTAGGTCAGCCAGGCGACTGCCGGGGACGACGTCGACGGTGTGGGCGACGGTGGGGAGGGGGCGACCGGCGACGCAGCTGTGAGACAAGGCATTCGACGTCTGGGTGGGGATATCCTGGATCAGGGTGCCGCCAGCCGCGACATTCAGCGTCTGGACGCCCCGACAGATTGCCAGAATCGGGAGTTTCTCTTCGAGCGCCCATCGGGCGAGGGACAACTCGGCCCGATCCCGCCTCTCGTCGACGCGCCAGAGTAATCCACAATCTGTCTCGCCGAAGGAAGAGGGGTGGATGTCGCCGCCTCCGGACAGGATGAGACCATCGACTCCCTCGAAAGCGCCCCGGACCAGGGCATCGTCGAGGTAAGGGGGGATGACTAGCGGCGTGCCGCCACCCAACGACACCGCCCGGACGTAAGTTCTTGCGATGGCGAATATGGGGACGTTCGGAGGACGGGCGGACTGATCGGCGTAGCCCGTGACGCCAATGACAGGAAGACTCATCGTGGGTCCCTTATAGGGTTGGGCCCGGGCAACAGAGAGCTACCGTCGATGCATCAAAACGGGCGTAGGGGCCCTGCCCTACGCCCACCTCACCTACTGTCTGGGAAACGTCCTCTCGAGCTCTAGGTGCGCTTTTCTCGCAGCCGGGCAGCTTTTCCTTTTCGATCGCGCAGGTAGTAGAGCCTTGCGCGGCGCGTATGCGCTCGTCGCAATACCTCTACCTGGTCGACTCGAGGCGAATGCAGGAGGAACGTTCGCTCCACGCCGATACCGTGAGAGGCGATGCGGCGCACTGTGAAGGTTGCGCCCGCGCCACCCCCGCGGACGCGGAGGACGGTGCCCTGGAAAGCCTGTACACGTTCACGTTCGCCTTCGACGATACGCACGTATACCTTAACGGTGTCGCCCGGACGTAGCTCGGGGATGTTAGGATTTCGCTCTAACTGACGATTCAGTGATTCTATCAGGTCCATGATTCAGTTACTCACACAAACTAAGACTATCTCACCCAAGTCTCAGCAGATCCGAAATCGCTCCCAGGGATTGCTAAATCCCCACTCTTGGCCTGGATCTGGCGATCGGGGCAAGCTGCCCCAGACACGCGGGCCCTAGGCCGAGCAAAATAGGCTCTACTGAGTCGATCTCCAAGTGGCTATCGACAGATGTGCCACAACGACAGACGCAAATTATACCACGCTTCCACCATTGGGCAACCGTCGTTGGGCGTCGGTGTACTCTCAGGCGGCTCCAAGGGAATGTTTGTTTGACCTCAACTTTTTTTCTCGGAAACAAACCCTCTCCCTCTGTTCAGGCGGTGGACCCTAGACGATTGACGATGCAGGCAAGAGACGTCCTCTGGCTCTACCCAGGTTTCCTGCAAGTCGATAGTGTAAACGTTCTTTGCAGAAGTATACCACAGGTAGCGATATTTGTCAATGGGGAATCTATATGTTTCTGGATTGGAAATCACGCTGGGGGGGGAAGGATGGCTTTCCGGGCAGTCGATGGGGACAAGGGAGGTGACGTTCGACACGCCAGGCTGAGAGAGGGTAGTGGGGTCTCGGAGCCTTTTCCGTCCACTGATCGACTTACTCAACGACGTCAGGCGCAAGCCCCGACTTGAGCCCGGTGAGCGCTCTGAATCGCTGACCACCTCTGCAGTCCTCTGGCGTCGGCTCCTTGCCACGGTTCTCCTTTTAAGTACAATGCGTCTCATCTTGGTAGCATAGAAGGAGTCAATGATGAGCACCGAACTAGATCAACTTTGCATCAACACACTGAGGACGCTGGCGATGGACGCTGTCCAGAAAGCCGAATCCGGGCATCCTGGAATGCCGATGGGAGCTGCGGACGTGGCCTACGTCTTATGGACCCGCTTCCTCAAACACAACCCACACGATCCTGGCTGGCCTAACCGGGATCGGTTCGTGCTGTCGGCGGGGCACGGCTCGATGCTTCTCTACAGCCTGCTCCATCTGACCGGGTATGACTTGCCACTGGAGGCGCTTGAGAACTTCCGTCAGCTAGGTAGCCGGACCCCCGGCCATCCTGAATATGGCCTTACACCAGGCGTGGAGACGACCACCGGGCCGTTGGGACAAGGGTTCGCCAATGGCGTGGGCCTCGGCATCGCCGAGCGCTTTCTCGCTGCGACATTCAATCGGCCCGAATTCCCGATCTTCGATCATCATACCTACGCAATCGTGTCCGACGGAGATCTGATGGAGGGGATAAGCCACGAAGCCGCCTCACTGGCCGGACACCTGGGGTTGGATAAACTGATCTATCTCTATGACGATAACGAGATTTCCATTGAAGGCTCGACGGACATAACCTTCACCGAGGACGTCCCGGGCCGCTTCCGGGCCTATGGCTGGTACGTACAGGAGGTCAACGGGCACGACCTGGAAGCGATCGAACAGTCGATTCGCTCTGTCCAAGAGGGGACTGAGCGACCCTCCCTGATCGTCTGCCACACACACATTGCCTTTGGATCCCCGAACAAGCAGGACGATGCTGCCGCTCACGGCGCACCATTGGGAGACGAGGAGGTGCGACGAACGAAGGAAGCGCTAGACTGGCCACCAGAAGCCAGGTTCCGGATCCCCGAGGAGGCGCTGGCGGTTTTCCGTCAAGCCGTTGCGGATGGCCAGGAGGCGCAGAATGAATGGGAGACGCTGCTTAAGCGCTACGCCGAGTTCTATCCGGATGAAGCAGGGCTTTTGAAGCGTCTGTGGACAGGGGAGCTGCCGGATGGATGGAAGCGTCGATTGCCCGCTTTCTCGTCTGACGATAAAGCGGTAGCGACGCGAAAGGCGTCTGGCGCTGTACTCAATGCCATCGCTGATGACCTGCCCACACTCATCGGCGGGTCCGCGGATCTGGCCCCCTCCAACAAGACCCGGCTCGAGGGCTACGATGACTTTCAGGAGGAGACGCCTGGAGGGCGCAACCTCCATTTTGGGGTGCGTGAGCATGCGATGGGTGCCATCCTGAACGGGATGGCGTTGCACGGCGAGGTGGTCCCCTACGGCGGCACGTTCCTCGTGTTCAGCGACTATATGCGTCCGGCGGTGCGCCTGGCGGCGCTGATGGATCTACCTGTCATCTACGTGTGGACCCATGACTCGGTTTGGATCGGGGAGGATGGCCCGACGCATCAGCCCGTGGAGCATCTGGTCGCTCTGCGGGCGATTCCGCATCTACAGGTCATCCGGCCAGCGGATGCCAACGAGACGGTGGCGGCCTGGCGGGTGGCACTGGAGCGTCGCGACGGTCCCACCGGCATCGTCCTTACGCGCCAGTCCCTGCCGATCCTGGAGCGAGACGAGTCCGCAATCGGCGACCTGGAGCAGGGTGCTTACGTGGTGCGGGACGCTCCAGGAGGCGCTCCCGACGTCATTTTGATGGCGACCGGCTCGGAGGTGCACCTGGCGCTCGAGGCGCGGGAGATGCTGGCGGAAGAGGGGGTGGGGGCGCGGGTGGTCTCAATGCCGTCCTGGGAGCGATTTGAGTCTCAGCCTGAATCATACCGGCAGGAGGTGCTTCCGCCCGAGGTGACGGCGCGTCTGGCGGTCGAGGCAGCAAGTCCTTTGGGCTGGGACCGGTACGTAGGTCGGCGGGGCGTGGTGATGGGGATTGACCGCTTCGGGGCCTCGGCGTCGTATCCGGATCTGATGAAAGAATTCGGGTTCACCGGCGAAGGGGTGGCGGAGCGAGCCCTGGAGATCGTCCGGGGCGGGTCGCATGGCTGAAGCTGAAGCTCGGCGTGTCACTTATACGGGTTACTACGGCGCGGAGAGCCGCCCGGTGCGGGGCGTCGTGCCGACCGAGGCCGTCGTCACACTCCACGTCAACGGTCAGCCTCTGGTCAGGTTGATTTGCACACCGACGCAGCTGAAGGATCTGGCGCTGGGATTTCTCTTCAATGAGGGATTGATAGACGGCCTGGACGACGTCGCGGTGGTCGAGTTATGCGGCGACGGAGAAGGGGTCGACGTCTGGCTTGAACACGACATTGAAAGGCCGGAGGTGCGCACCATCACCTCGGGATGTTCTGGGGGAACGACCTTTGAGGAAGTCAGGCGTTCCCACCATCCGGTTGAATCCGGTCTAGTCATCACGGCGGAAGAGGTCACAGCGCTGATGGAAAGGCTCTCCGATGCCGCTTCGATCTACCGCCGGGCGGGGGGCGTGCACACGGCGGCTCTGGCTTTCGCGGAGAGAGAAGAGCCGTTGACCTGCGTGGCCGAGGACGTGGGGCGGCACAACACGCTGGATAAGATCGCCGGTGCGTGTCTGCGAGAGGGGACGTCGACTCGGGGCGGCGTTCTCCTGAGCAGCGGTCGGATCAGCTCAGAAATGGTCAGCAAGGCGGCTCGCATGGGCGCCCCCGTGGTAGTTTCCCGAACCTCACCGACGTCGCTGTCGATCGAGCTGGCACAAGCGTGGCGCATCGCATTGATTGGCTACACACGGCGCCGGAGCTTCCGCGTCTATGCGGGCGAGGAGCGCATCGTCGCGGACGGTTAGGCTAGTTGACGGCGCTGAGAGCGCTCCAGACCTGCCTACGACAGCCTCTGGAGACAGTGGTCACGTTGACCGCATGCGCTGCAGCGGTACCTATCGTTGTGATTGCGGGGAGCCCCTCCCGAGGCCAGATTCGCGCGCATACGATCCAGCGTATGGAGCAGTCTCCCCTCTAACTCGGCGTCGTAGTCCACGGAGAAAGAGCGGTCCGCGTACTTGATAAGGCCGTGCGGCGTGCGGCGTCCATACGCCTCCTCTGTTAGCAGGCAATAGGCGGCTAATTGGAGCACGTGGGAGGCATAGGGACGGCGCGGAGCAGAACGGGATTTCATCTCTACGGGCACAATCTGGCCGCCGATATCGATGATGTAGTCCGGCCTGCCGGTGAGGCCCAGGTCGGGGGAGAAGAGGGGGTGTTCGGGCCGGTGCCCGCCGTCAGTATCGGCGTAGGTGACCTGGCCTGCCGGCAAGCCGCTGCGCGCTCTGCCGCGCCGGGCTAACCAGAGAAAGAGCAGGCCCACGCCGGCCAGGATCGCGATCGCGAAGATCATCACCTGGCTATGGTCAGGACGACCAGGAGGAAGGCAGAGATCAACAACGCATATCCGAGCCGCCGCAGTGTCAGCGACATTCTCACGCCTTGGCCGTGGCGCCGGTGGATCTCCTTGCCGGCATCCATCTCCTCCAGATGGGCGGAAGGCAGGTTCTCGACGCGCGCCAACCACCAGGCATGGGCGCAGTAGACGTACTGGCCGACCTCGCTGGCGCGGATGATCCTATCGACCTGCTCAGAGCCTTCCGACGCGTTCCTCGAAGTCATGGAGTGCGCGGATCAGGCGCTCCTGTCGGAGGCTGCTGGTCAAATCGCCTCGCGTGCGTTCCAGAACGCCACGAAGCTGATCGACCCGATGGCGGAGCCCACCGGTAATGGCGTTGGGGAAGTCGAAGCCGTTTACGATGTCGTACACGTCGTCCATAATGCCTAGCAAGCGCTCCGCTTCCTGGAGATTACCCTGACGCATCTCATCCAGCGCCCGGCGGCGGAGTTCGCTAGCCGCCTCACACAGCCCGTTTAGATAGGAAGGATACGTCGCGTCCAAGTCCTCCGGCTCGGGTATTGGATTCCCTTTTACCAGGGCGAGGGTAACGTGCGCCTCAACCAGCTCCTTCAGTGCGTCGCGCGTGTAGCCGGCGTGACGGAGGTCGGGGTAGGGCTCGAGTGCTTTCAGGATGCGGCGAGCGAGGCTATCGGCCTGTTTGAGCAAGTCTCGAGCCTCATTCCACTCGTCGCGGTGGCTGGCGCGAATGGCATTTCCGGATAGACGAATCAGCTCACGGGTGCGATGGAGGGCGTCGTCGCGCACGGAATTCCGATTCTCGAAATCCTCGCGGATACGATCGGCCACGCTGTCCAAGTTCTCGATCATCACGGACATGGGGTTACTCCTTCGGGGAGTCGGGTGGTTTCACACCGCCGAAGAACTGTTGAGCCAACTTGTCTCCGCCGGAGGGGAGCTTGATTTCTCCAAATTGGGCCTCATATTTCTCCAGATTGTCACTGAGGGCTTTCAACAGGAGCTTGGCGTGCATCGGGGTCGTGACGATGCGGGCGTGAACCTTCGACTTGGGCGTGTTGGGGAGGACACGGGCGAAGTCGATGATGATCTCAGACGGTGAGTGCGTGATCATTGCGAAATTGGCGTAGGTGGCTTCCAGATCGGGTGGTACTTCGATGTTTATCTGCTGCTTTCGGGAGTGTGCGTTACTCATAGAGGACCTCCTGGAGGTTCGACTGGTCTTGGGGCGTCAGCGGGAGAAAGAGATGCCTGATCCCACCGGTACGCTGGCAGGCGCTGAGATCGAGGCAGGAAGCAGAGACCGCCGCCCCGCGGATTTCCCAGCGGTAACAGGATAACCAGCGCAGGCGCGGCGGTCCTTGGTTGCAGCGGGCTTAGAACGGGATTTCTTCCTCTTCGTCCGCCGGCGGCTCTTCGGGCATATCGGCAGCCCCCGGTGCAGGGCCTCCGACGCCGCGTCCGAGGAACTTCACTGTCTGAGCTGTCACCTCGAACGACGCCCTGGGGTTGCCGTTCCGATCGGTCCACACGCGTGGCCCCCCGGTCTGAGGATCAGGGCGTAGACGACCCTCGACCAGGACCTGGCGGCCCTTTTCGAGATATTCATTGCAGACCTCGGCCAGGCGCCGCCACGCGGTGACGCGGAACCATACTGTCTCCTCGCCCTGACTACCATCGGCGTTCGTCCAACGCCGATTGGTAGCGACAGAGAAGTTGGTTACGGGGGTTCCGTCAGGCGTGTAGCGCATCTCCGGGTCCTGTCCAAGGTTGCCGACGATTGTGAGTTTCTGATACATGTGGAGGTCTCCTCTGCTAAAGGGGCTTGCACTGTCCGTATGTTACCCCAGATTCTGCTCCAGGTCAAGTATATTGGAGCCCCTGGCACGGTCTTATCATTCTCAGGTAGGCGAAGGTGACCGGCACTCGGCTTACCTCGCTGCGCTCGGACGCTGGCTTAGCTTCGCACGCTTCGCAAGTGCCGGTCACCTTGACGGGTCAAGTATATTGGGGCCCCTGTCGAAGCAGGGGCTCTCAATATGCGAGCTAGGCGTGATCGGCCGGTTACGTAACTACAGCCTAGACCCACCCACGCAGCTTGCAGACTTCGGCTACGCGGCCTACGGCGACCACGTAAGCGCCCATGCGATTCTTGACGTTGTGCTGTTGCGCTGTGTCGTGGACCGCGTGGAATGCCGCGGTCATCTTCTTGTCCAATCTCTCGTGGACGGTCTCGAGGTCCCAGTAGTAGTCGTAGGCGTTCTGTACCTGCTCGAAGTAGGAGACGGTGACGCCGCCAGCGTTGCACAGGAAATCGGGGATCACGTAGATGCCGTTCTCGTACAGGATGTCGTCGGCTTCTGGCGTCGTCGGTCCGTTCGCAAACTCGGCCACAATGCGAGCTTTGACGTTGCCCGCATTGGCACCGGTGAGCTGGTTCTCCAACGCGGCCGGAATCAGGACGGTGACGTCCAGCTCCAAGAGCTCATCGTTGGTGATGTTCTTGGCGCCCGGGAAGTCTGCCACTGTCCCGGTTTCCTGCTTGTGGCTCAGGACTGCTTCGTGGTCGAGCCCGTCCGGGTTGTAGATGCCGCCGCTGGAGTCGGAAACAGCGACGACGTTCAGGCCGAGCAACTCCTCCCCCAGAAGGTGCCCGAAATGGCCCGCGTTCCCGTAGCCCTGAATTGCCGCCGTGGCTCCGTCCAGGTCTATCCCGAGGGCTTCGCCGGCCTCGCGGATGGTGTACATTCCCCCGCGGGCGGTGGCGTCGCCGCGGCCCCTTGAGCCGCCCAGGGGAATAGGTTTGCCAGTGATGACGCCGGGCACGTTATGGCCGCGCATGAAGGAGTATTCGTCCATCATCCACGCCATGATCTGCGGATTCGTATAGACGTCGGGAGCGGGCACATCGGTTTCCTCGCCGATGATCCGACCGACCTGACGGATGTAGGCCCGGCTGAGACGCTCCAGCTCCGTCTGGGACATTTCCTTGGGATTGCAGACCACTCCACCCTTGCCGCCGCCGAGGGGGAGGTCGGCGACTGCCGTCTTCCAGGTCATCCACGCGGCCAAAGCACGCACCGTATTGATCGTCTCCTCTGGATGGAAGCGGAGTCCGCCCTTCGTTGGGCCCAGGGCGTCGTTATACTGGACGCGGAACCCTCTGAAGACCTGCACGCTGCCGTCGTCCATATGGACGGGGAGCGTGACGTGGAGCTCTCGGAGCGGCCAGCGCAGGAGCTCGTGGGTCGCCGCATCCAGTCCCATGATATCGGCGGCCTCGTCCAGCTGCTGCTGTGCGATGGCGAATGGATTTCGTTCTGACATTACTCTAACCTCCGTTTAGGTTGTATGAATTGTTTCCAGCCGAGTCTTTTCGGCCGATTTACCGAACGTTTCCAAAGCTCAGGTGGCCTCGCGGGAGCCTGTCCGGAATGCTTCTCGGATCGCCAGCGGATGCCTCCTTCACCGTTTACATAGGTGTAGACAAACAAGAGGCTAGTTCAATTGCTTCGAACTAGCCTCGTCCAGCTTCTAGCTGTTCTTCTAGGAGTTCTCGGGCCAACTGAGGATTAGCCTTACCTCGCGTGGCCCTCATGACCTGGCCAATGAACCAGCCAAGGACTTGTCTCTTGCCCGTAAGGTATTCCTCAACCTGCTCCGGGTTGTCGTCCAGCGTCTGCGTGACGATCTGGCTTAGTTTCTCTGCGTCCGAAATCTGGGCCAAGCCGCGCTCCGTCACGATGTCCCGGGCACGGCGGCCGGTGTTGAACATCTCGGTCAGCACGTCCTTCCCTGTACTCTGGTTAATCGTTTCCTCTTCGACCAGGTTGATTAGCTCTGCCAGCGCCTCTGCCGGGACTCGGCCGATTCCCATCTCGCGGTCGGCGGTCTTCATCAGCCGGAATAACTCGCCGGTGATCCAATTGGCAGCCTGCTTCGCGCTCACCCCGGCCTCGACGACTCGCTCGAAGTAGTCGGCTACGGCTTGATCCTCCACGAGCAGCGTTGCGTCATAGTTGCTCAGACCAAATTGGGTGACGAATCGAGTACGCTTCTCCCGGGGTAACTCTGGAAGCTGATTTCGCAGCGCTTCTACCTCCTCACGAGACGTCTTCAAAGCCGGGATGTCGGGTTCGGGGAAGTAGCGGTAGTCGTGAGCAAACTCCTTCCCCCGCTGGGGAACAGTCACTGCGTCGACTTCATTCCATCCCATCGTCTGGGGCTTGATCTGGTCGCCCTTTTCCAGAACAGAGACTTGATGATCGACCTCATAGACGATAGACTCATAGAGGGCGCGAAATGAGTTGAGGTTCTTGATCTCATGGCGGGCTCCAAGACGCTCGGAGCCGACAGGACGTACGCTCACGTTCGCCTCGAAGCGCATCACGCCTCGCTCCATGTCCCCAGAGTTGACACCGAGATAGACAAGGATTTCCCGCAGGGCCTCGCCGTAGGCACGCGCTTCTTCGGCAGACCGCATATCGGGCTCGGAAACGATCTCCAGAAGCGGTACTCCGGCGCGGTTGAGGTCGACCCTGGTGATGCCATCCTCGTGGTAGAGCTTCCCGGCATCCTCCTCTAAGTGAGCGCGCTGGATGCCGATGCGCTTTTCCACTCCGTCACTTTCGATCTCCAGGTAACCGTCGACGGCGAGAGGTAGGGCGTACTGGGAGATCTGATATCCCTTGGGCAGGTCCGGGTAGAAGTAAGACTTGCGGGCGAAGCGACTGATCGGCGGGATGTCGCAGTGGAGCGCCAGCCCCGTCTTGATAGCGATCTCGACCGCGCGCCGGTTGACCATTGGGAGGACGCCGGGCATCGCAGTGCAAATGGGACAGACGTAAGCATTGGGCTTCAGGTCACCGGTATCTTCCTTTACCGGGCAACCGCAGAACATCTTGGAGCGTGTGTGGATCTGGGCGTGGACTTCGAGGCCTATGATGGTTTCGTATTGCATCAAGGTTTCCGCTATACTTTGAGCCCGTCTGGTTCGGCGGTGCAGGACGCGCCGCCGGTCTCCATTATACTCTACTTATCGTATTCTACCAAAGCCCGGGGATCTGAACGGCTATCCATGTCGTCGCACAAACTGCTGCAGACGCTCCAGCGCTTCTTCGATTTTCTCGTAGGCTGTGGCGTATGAGCAGCGCACATAGCCGCTGCCAGCCTCGCCAAAGGCACTGCCGGGCACCACGGCTACACGCTCCTCGTGGAGGAGGCTCTCCGCGAATTCGTTGTCAGTCATCCCTGTGATCTGGATGGAGGGGAAGGCGTAGAAGGCGCCCTGAGGCTCGAAGCAGTCGAGCCCGAGGTCGTTGAGCCCAGACACGATGAGGCGACGACGACGGTCGTATTCAGTCACCATCTCCTGCACGAAAGGTTCGCCTTCACGCAGCGCCGCCAGGGCAGCGTACTGGGCCACGGTCGGCGCACACATAATGGTGTACTGGTGTACTTTCCGCAGCTGTCCCAGAATTTCGGCCGGGGCGGCGATGTAGCCGATGCGCCATCCGGTCATTGCGTAGGCCTTGGAGAAGCCCTGGAGAAGGATGGTGCGACTATACATCCCCGGCAGGCTGGGGAAGCAGACGTGCTCCGTGTCGTAGACGAGCCGGTCGTAGATCTCGTCGGAGATGACGAGCAGGTCGTGCTGCTTGGCGACGGCGGCGATTTCGTTCAGACGCTCGCGGCTCATGACGGCGCCGGTTGGGTTGTTGGGGTATCCAATCAGCAACGCCTTCGTGCGCGGCGTAATCGCCTGCGCGATCTCTTCGGCCGTGACCTGGAAGTCGTTCTCCACGTGGGTGGGCACGATGACGGGCTTGCCTCCGGCGAAGGTGACCTCGGGAGCGTAGGAGACGAAGCAGGGCTCCGGGACGATGCACTCGTCTCCGGGGTCCAGGGTAGCGGCAAGGGCGAGATAAAGTGCCTCCGAGACGCCGACAGTGACGAGAATTTCGCTGGCCGGGTTGTAGGTCTGATTATACATCTCGTCCAGGTGGTCGGCGATGGCGCGGCGCAACTCGGTCAGCCCGGAGTTCGAGCTATAGTGGGTCTCGCCGCGTTCCAGGGCTTGAATGCCGGCCTGGACGATCGGCTCCGGCGTATCGAAGTCGGGCTCGCCGATCCCGAGGCTGATCACGTTTTCCATCGTAGCAGCGATGTCGAAGAAACGGCGGATACCTGAGGGGGGGACGTCCGTAATGCGCTGCGAGACAAGGTTACTGACGCGGTGCATTGAAACCTCCGTAATTGCGTAACGTGTTTTGAATGCCGCAGGCTTGCGTTTCAGCGGGTTACTTCTCAAATACCAGTTCTTGGCGTTCGCTCCACATTAACTCCGCGATGCCGCGGAACTGTCCTTCGACGGTGATCGGAATGACGACAATGCTGTGCGCCATGCCATCCCCTTTCTCCTCGTGATAGCGGGTGGGGCTCAGATCACCGGCACGGTAGCGGGCATACATCTGACGAATCTTCTTTTGGGACGTGGGGTTGTGACAGTCGTGCAGGTTCGTCCCAATCAGCGCTCTACCGCCTCGATCGGCGTAGTGGGCAACCGCAAGATCGTTCAGGAAGATGATCTGACCATTTTCATCGGCCACGGTCACCGTCGCGCGCAGCCCGGCGAAGAGGCTGCTGAGTTCTCTCCGGTCTATCACGTTTCGCGCTGTCTCTGCATAAGGTGCCTGGCTCCGATGCCGACGGCGGCTGCCAATACAGCAAACCCGGCAGCAGCGGTCAGAACGGTCCTCTTCTCCATCCCCGGCATCACTGCCCCGCGGAGACCCGCTTCGGCGCCATAATCGGCGAAGAGTTGGCCCCATTTGGTCTCGAGCGCCTTCTCGACCCGACTGCGTCCGACGAAGGGATACCAGTAGACGTTGTGGTAGAAGTTGCTGGCGAAGTAGGACCAGGGCACGAGGGGCGAGCGCAAGAGGAGGCCCTCCAGCGGCTTGAGGGGTCCGTGATAGATCGCATGTTGACCGCGGCTGGCGAAGGTGTCCTCCTGGATGAAGCCCCAGTCCTGGGCCATAACCCAGTCCGGATCCTCCCCGACAATCTCGATCTGGTCCGGGTCGCCAACGCCAAGCCCCTTCTCGTGGGCGATGCGGATGAAAGGGATGGAGAGGGGGTCGAAGCCCTGCAGGTGAGCGGACATCGCATCGATGGCTACCTGATCTGCGGAAGCGAGGATGACGTCTTTCTCGTGCCACCGCATCGCTCGCGGACCCGGGCCATCGCCGGCAAAGGTGCCGTCCATGACGGCGAAGAGCCCTGGATGGATGTCCTGCTGTATCATCAGCAAGTCGACGAGGGTCCTATGGATGTCGGCGTGGGTCCAGTGGCGCTTGCGCCCTAATAGCCCGCCGAAGGCATTCTTCATCGCTCCGGTGATGGTGGTAAAGACGTGGGTCTTGACCGTCGGAAGCTGGACGATATTGCGCCCTATTAGAAGCTTGGGTATATAGACGCCTTCCGGGTAAATCTGATCGAGTACCAGGAAGGGCTCCTTGGGTTCGTAGCGAATCCACTCGTACTGGGGCTCGAAAAGATGGACGTTACGAACGTCGTAGGTGTCGACGACGAACTTGTGTTTGTTGTTTCGCTCGCCTACATGTGCGTCGACGACGACGGTATCGTTGTGGCCGGCGATCAGGTCATCGTACTCGGCGGCACGGAGGGCGCGAATCACTCCTTCCAACTGCCAGGGAGCAGTCGAGCAGGCCGGGTACCAGGTCTGCCAGGAGATGTTGATCTTCAGGATCGTCTCTATGCCCTGAGGCAAGGCCTCACGAACGCCAGCCAGCTCCATCAGGCGAGCGTAATCCTCCAGCACCGTGTCGGGGCTGGTTCTCAGGATCGCAACCTTGCCACGTCCAGGAAACTCCTTGGTCATTATCCCTCCAGAAATCGTTGCTTTGATGGCGGCGCTGCCAAAATCAAGGGGTTACTCCCCGGCGAGCATTGTACCATGGTTAAAGGTGAGGTCAACGACGCGGGGCGGTGGGCCAACGAAGCGGGTCGAGCCAGATCGTTTCGATGTTCTCCATGCTACACGACACGCGGCACGCGGGCCAGGATCTCGGAGATCACCTCGTAGTTGATCGTCCCTAACCAATCGGCGACCTGTTCGGCCGTAATCTCATCCTCTCCCTGACGCCCAATGAGGACCACCTCATCATCGACGCGCACACGGGGGATATGGTCGACGCTGATCATGGTTTGATCCATACAGACTCTACCCACGATGGGAGCGCGCCGCCCCCGAATGAGAACTGATTGCCAGCGCGTTGGCGCCCGGCGAAAGCCGTCGGCATAGCCCACGGGGATGACGGCGATGGTCTCCTCGCTGGTGGTTTGATATGTGTTGCCGTAGCTCACGTAGTTGCCTGGCGGCAGCGTCTTCACCTGGGCGACGCTGGTTTTCCAGGACAGGGCCGGCCGGGAGCCTGTTGGCAGGGTGACGTGAGCCGAGGGCTGAAGGCCGTACATAGCCAGGCCCAGGCGGACCATGTCGAAGTGAGACTCGGGTAGTCGCAAGGTTGCCGATGAGTTGGCGCAATGGACCCGGCGGAAGGTGACGCCGTTGTGTCTCAAACGATCCAGGACATCCTGGAAGCGATTGAGCTGCCAGCGGGTATAGGTGAGGTCTTTCTCATCGGCCACCGAGAAGTGGGTGAAGATGCCCTCGGCATCAAGGGCCGGAAGACGGCGAATCTCCTCCATGAAGGGGACAACCTCTTCAGGGAGGAGGCCGAGGCGCCCCATCCCGGTGTCTACCTTGACGTGCACGCGAGCGGTGCGCCGCAGATCCCTAGCGGCCCGGCTGTAGACACGGGCCACGTCGGCGTCGTAGAGGGTCAGTGTGACATCGTGAAGGAAGGCCTCCTTCGCCAACCAAGCCGGTGTGTATCCCAGCACCAGGATGGGAGCATTCACGCCCGCTTGACGGAGTTTTATGGCCTCGTTGACCGAAGCGACCCCGCAGAAGGACGCGCCGTTGTTGAGCGCGGTGCGCGCTACCTTGAGGGCGCCATGTCCGTAGGCATCGGCTTTCAGCACAGCCAAGACCTCTACCGTCGGCCCGACGAATTGCTTGATCTGCTGGACGTTGTAGGCTACGGCCTCCAGATCTACCTCTAACCAGGTCGGCCGCTTAGGGCGGGATGTCTGGACCTTCAACCCTTTGAGCCGCCGTACCAGCCGCGCGCTGTCCGCGGGGTCAGCCAATAGCCGCTCGACCACGAGCTCCATGTGGGTCTCTACATCTCCCTTGACCAGCAGCAGATCTCCCGGGGTCAGACGAGGTTTCAGGTTCCGAACGACATCCTGCGCGGTGTGGGTGACGATGATCTGATCGCCAGACAGCCCGGCCTCCTCAGCGGCTTCAGCTATCCAGACTGCGCGCTCCCCTTTAGTAACCAGCAGATCCAGGAAGGCCGCGGCGGCATGCCCCACTCTTCGATGTCCCTCCACGGCGTAGCTGCCTAGTTTTGCCATATCGCCTAAGACGGCAATGCGACGCTCAGCCGGATAATCGGCCAGGGTGGATAGGGCCTGGAGGGTGCTCGCCGGGTTGGCCCCAGCGGATCCGTCGAGCAGACGTGAGCCTCCAGCGCCTGGCAGGATCTGTAAGCGTCCCGGCCCGGGCTCCAGGTCCTCCAACGCATCCAGCATGTCGTTCCAGGGAATGTGATAGCTCAGTCCCACGGCGATGGAGGCGAGGATCGTGTGGGCCTGATGTCGGCCCAGCAGTCGGCTTTGGACCTCCGACTTGGCCGGATAGCCAGGGATACCAAGCCCGCTGACGCCAGGGAAATGGACTGTGAGGCGCAATCCCTGGCGCTCGGGACGTAGGTTGGAGGCGACGATGTCTGCGTCGGGACTGGTGCCGTACGTGATGATGCTGGCTTCTGTGCGTTCCCTCATCTCCCGCACCCGAGGGTCGTCGTAGTTGAGCACAGCGACGCCAGTCGGCGGGAGGGCCTCCACGAGATGCCCCTTTTCCTCGGCGATGGACTCCAAGCTGTTGAGATACGCGAGATGGGCGTGGTCTATCGACGTGATAACGGCCACATGGGGGCGACTCAGCTCGGCCATTGCGGCGATCTCGCCGAAGGCGTGGCTGGCCAACTCCAGGACCGCTATATCGTGTTCGGGGGTGAGCTGTTCCAACGACATGGGAA
>Ga0207752_1000552_pt1 | contig 17627 bp, 16 predicted proteins | sample Pon2CUnioCityCA_6_FD_187272 | JGI IMG/M metagenome (GOLD analysis project Ga0207752, IMG submission 187272) | Marine sediment microbial community from Union City, CA, USA - Pond 2C Sediment 2 (SPAdes) | ecosystem: Environmental > Aquatic > Marine > Intertidal zone > Salt pond sediment ...
CCTCATTTATAAAACAATAAAATATGCAGGCTATCATCGCGACTTCTTATAGTTGAAACAATAGGGGAATTACTGAATCCGGCTGCGAGAATTCCTGACTCAGTCCAAATCCACCTTTTTATAGTGAAAGATTGATGCCGTACTGTATCCATTCAGTCTCTGTTGTCATGGATTTGGTATAAGAAATTCGGAATAAGCAAATTTCGGACGGCGATTTAAGAAAAATCCCTATTTCATAAAAAATTGATCTGTCGTATTTTTGAGATAGTGCAGTTGTCGGTAACCCGGCGAAAAGATGAAAGACAATATACGGATTTCAAGAAGGAGAAAAGCAATGAAAGCACAAGTCAACGAAGAGCTCTGTAGCGGCTGCGGCCCTTGCGAAGATATTTGTCCCGAGGTCTTTAAGATCGAAGACGATGTTTCTCGTGTACAAGCCGATCCCGTGCCCGCCGGTGCAGAAGACAGTTGCCGGGAGGCGATGGAGGAATGTCCTACGGAGGCCATTTCCATCGAAGAATAACGAATAAATTTGATAATGCTGTTGTAAGTATATCATTCTGAAACAACAAAGTCTGAAAGGAGTTAACAATGCAAGTTAAAGAGATAATGACGAAAAATTTCGAGATGGTCAATTCAACGGACTCACTGATCGAGGCCGCCAAGATGATGAAATCACTGAATGTTGGCGTCCTGCCGGTTATGGAAGGCAATAAAATCGTCGGATTGCTTACCGACCGGGATATTGTGATAAGAGCTTTGGCCGAGGACAAGGATGCAAACAGCATCGCTGTCAAAGACGTCATGAGTCCGGAAATTGCCCGCTGTACATCTGAAGACAACGTAGAAGATGCGGCAAACATCATGAAGGAAAACAAAGTACGCCGGCTATTGGTTCTCGATAATGACAACACGCCGGTGGGAATTGTTTCTCTTGGTGATATTGCGGCAAAATCGCAGTCCGAGCAGCTTGCCGGGCAAACATTGGAAGCTGTTTCGCAGCCTTGCTGTCCTTCGCGCTAAGCTGCGTTTGATAAGAAGAACCAGAAATAAAGATGTTTATCAGATGAGATTACATATATCTAAGAAAACAATGTAGGAAGGAGTTTTATTATGGCTGTTGCAACAAGAACTGATGAAGAAATCAAAAAAGACGTTGTCGACCAATTATACTGGGACGGCCGGGTAGATGCTTCTGACGTCAAGGTGGAAGTAGACGATGGCACAGTCACATTAACGGGAACCGTTCCGAATTATACCGCGTATGAAGGCGCCGATGAGGATGCCTGGGCTATGTCCGGCGTCCGATATGTACGAAACGACCTTACTATCAAATACCCGCCCGGCGTGAAAGTTCCGGAGGATTCGAAGATAAAGGAAAATATTGAAAACCTGCTGCTTTGGCAGCCCAATATCGATTCCACCGACATAGATGTTTCCGTGAACAACGGGTGGATCACTTTGCGAGGTTCGGTCGACGCCTACTGGAAAAAAGTCCGAGCCGAAGCATTAATCTTAAACCTGAGCGGGGTTATGGGTATCACCAACGAATTAGCCGTTGTCCCGACGGAAAAATTGATGGATAAAGCTATCGCGGACGACATCGAAGCGGCTATGGAACGAGACTTCAATATTGATGTGGATTTGATCGATGTGAAAGTCGAGAACGGCAGAGTCACACTCACGGGAAGTGTACCCTCGCTGCCGGCTTTCCGTTCAGTCCAAAGAATTGTTGAAAACACGCCGGGGGTGTTGATGTTCGATAACGAATTGGTAATCCGTTAAATTTTTCGATACTGCTCATCGAGGATTTCAAAGTTATCGGTTTCCAAGCCAATCAATGACCAGTGTTGTGACATTATCATGTCCCCCTGCCTTATTGGCGGCGGCCGCGAGTGAGTCGCAGGCGGTCTGAGCGTCGGTTTCGGCAATCAGAATGGCGGCGATGTCTTTATCGGCTACCATATCGGTCAGGCCGTCTGTGCATAACAGGATACGATCATTCTTTTTTAATGTGAAAGAATGTACATGAGAACGGGCCTTTTCTTCCATGCCGATATAACGGGTAATCTGCCCCTGGGCGAAGTGATCTGCCGCCTCTCCCGGCTCGATATGACCTTTTTCGATAAGCTCTGATACGACCGAGTGGTCACGGGTTAGCTGTACAAGCCGGCCATTGCGGAGCCGATAGGCCCTGCTGTCGCCGATATTGGCAATGAAGCAACGGCCTTTTCTCAGCAGGGCGATAACCAGCGTGGCGCCCATATCTTTAAATCCGCTTTCACTGGTGCCTTCCAGCTGTAATTGCTTGCTCTGCTCGGCGATCATTCTTTTGAGTATCGACCTTACCGTTCGCGCGGTGCCGACCTTCAGCTTGTCGAGGGCGTTTTCGATCATCACGGGCAGATCATCGGCGACAATTCCGGATGCTAGCGCGCCGCCTCTGTGGCCGCCCATGCCGTCGCAGACGCCGAACAACGCCGGCTCGGGATCAGCGAAGAAGCTGTCCTGATTTTCATCTCGCTGCTTGCCTGCATCGGTCTGGGCGGCCCAGCGGAATTCAGCGGATGTCTCGGTAAGGAGCGTCCGTACTGTCTTTTCAGTCATTTGCGGCTCCTAACGGTAAAAAAGAATCAAACAAGTTTCTGCTCGCACCAGGGGCAATAATTCCAGAACGTCGAGTCAACCGACCAGCCGCAGCGCGAGCATACTTCCGGGAAAGGCCGAACCTGCCAGGGCCGGCGAACCTTCCGGCGGCACCAGGGACAATAACGCATAAAACGCATTAATTTGCCGCCGCAGTGTTTGCATTTGCTATGGTATCGAGTGCCTGTCGTATGTGTTGCTGCCGGCGAAGCAAAACCCGGCCCGTAACACCATGGACAGAACCGCCACTCCGGCAGAACGCCCCGATGACAACGCGTGCAGACGTGGCTGAACGGAGTATTCCAATCGAAACGGTTGCGGTCACTGCTGCACCACGGACAAATCGACATGCTCTCAGCGATCGGTTCGTCGCAATCGGTACACCGGAAAATAACGGGAATGACTGCCGCATAACGTTTCAGAAACGCCGCGCGGCGCATCTTTCGCCAGGTAGGGGCGGTTCGCGAACCGCCCCTACTGCCGGTCGATCTCAGAGAAGAAGCAAGCTTAAGCCTTTTTGGCACAGCTAACATCAGGGCCGAGCGCATCTTCTCGGCATTAGCGAAACGCTTGTCCGGATCCACCGCAAGTACCTGCTTGAGAAATCCCACGAATGCCAGAGAAGTTTTCTCGCGGAGGCGCTTGCAGCCCTTCGGCGGCCAGCGGAAAGGCCATTTCGGCAGGACACCTGTCAGATACTCGTACAAAATAAGGCCGACGGCAAAGCAATCGCTTCGATAAGTGGGCTTGCCGTAAGCCTGCTCGGGAGAGACGTAGCCGGGCGTGCCGAATTCGTCAACGGTCTTCATTCGGCCCTGCAGCTTTAAGCCGATCCCGAAATCACCGAGGGCGGCTCTGCCGTTTGGAAACAGGAAAATGTTGCCGGGCGTTACGTCGCAATGAACCATCCGCTTTCGATGGGCGTAGGCCAGGCCGTCAAGAACCTGGGCTATAATCGAGATGATCCTTCGGACGCTCATCGGCTTCGAGCAGTCATCCAGCGTTCCGACCGACAGCTCGGTCGCCAGGACGGCCTGGCCGCCTATAATATCGGCGTTCTTGACCGGCATAATGTGTGGATGGCGCAATTGAGCGACCAGGCGAATTTCACGAAGCAGGGCCTGGTTATCACGTTTGCCGTGCACGTCGGCCAGCGGTATCTTCAGGGCCACCCAGATACTCTCGACGGTATCTCTGGCCTTCCAGACCTCGCAGCTTCCGCCTTCGCCGAGGTATTGCGCCAGGCGGTACTTGCCGAGTTTCTGCCCGGCCTTCAGGTCAAGACTCGAAGAACCGGTCGTCTTGCTTTTATATGTACTGCCCGACCTGACCATATTTAATTTTATCCGAACCAATTTTATCGATTACTATCGTCGCAAATATAATAACAAAAGTTCTTGACGAAACGAACAAGAATCAATAAATTAATCTGCTTACCTAAGCGGTGTTTATTCAAGGATAGTTTCCATGGAAGAGGCTATTGCAAAAGCTGGTGCGTTAATTGAGGCGATGGAGTATATCCGGCGGTTCCGAGAGCGGATCGTGGTCGTCAAGCTCGGCGGAAGCGTGCTGGACGATACCTCTCTGCAAAAAGAGCTGCTAACAGACGTGGCTTTTATGTCTACGGTCGGAATGCGGCCGATAATCGTCCACGGCGGCGGCAAGGCCATAACCAGGGCGATGAACGAGGCTGGTCTGGAGCCGGTCTGGGTTCAGGGCAGAAGATATACCGACCAGCGAACCCTGACGATTGCCGAGCATACGCTGGTGCATAAAATCAATACACCGATCTGCGAGACGCTTGCCGAATTAGGATGTGAGCCGATGGGACTGCATTCGCTCGGAAGTTGTGCCCTGTTCGCCGAGCAGTTAAGACTTGCCGGCGAAAATGGGCGAAAAATTGACGTGGGAATGGTCGGACAAATAACGGAAGTAAACGGACAACTGCTCAGGAAATTATGTGCCGACGGGACTATTCCGGTCATCGCCTCGGTGGCGAAAGACAAGACCGGTGGAAAATTAAACATCAACGCCGATAGTGCCGCGGGCAAGGTCGCCGCCGAAGTCGTTGCTGAAAAGCTCGTTGTTGTCAGTGATACCCACGGAATCCGAACTGACCTCGACGATCCCGACAGTTGGGTATCGAGCCTGAACGAAGAGCAGATAAAAGATATGATCGAGGCCGGCATTATTACCGATGCGATGTTCCCAAAGGTCGAGGCCTGTATTACGGCGCTGGACGCAGGTGTAAGCAAGGCACATATTATCGACGGCAGGATTCCCCATTCGCTACTCTTGGAAATCTATACAGATAAGGGAATTGGAACACAAATATTTAAAAGTGCCTAAAGTTGAAAGGGACTGAAGTGCCTAAAGTGACAGCAAAGCTGTCATTCTGAGCGAAGCGAAGAATCTGGGATTGATACTAATTGTTCTCTTGTCAGAATTGAGATTCTTCGGCTGCGCCTCAGAATGACACATAATACATACGTGTCATTTTAGGTGCTATATATAAGGAAACGAATTATGAACACGCAGGAGACAATTGAATTGTTTGACAAGTATGTTATCGCCAATTACGGCCGGCTGCCGCGGGTAATCACCAAAGGCGAGGGCTGTTATCTTTACGACTCCGACGGCAACAAAATACTGGACATGTTCCCCGGCTGGGCGGTCAGTGCGATAGGACACTGCCATCCGAAGGTCGTTGAAGCTTTGCGCAAACAGGCCGGCGAGCTTTTGCACATCGACAACACTTTCTATTCCGAGCCGCAGGGCATTCTATCAAAATTGCTTAGCGAGCGGGCGTTCGGCGGCAAGTGCTTTTTTTGCAACAGCGGCGCCGAGGCCAATGAGGCGGCGCTGAAGCTGGCACGACTGCACACGGCACAGGAAAAGTATAAATTTATTACCGCCGAAGGCAGTTTTCACGGCCGAACTTTCGCGACGATGACCGCTACGGCCCAGCCGAAGCACCATGAAGGTCTGCTGCCTTTATTGCCGGGTTTTACTTATGTGCCGTTCAATGATATCGAAGCGCTGGAAAAAGCCTTCAACGACGAAGTTGCCGCCGTGATGATCGAGCCGATTCAGGGCGAGGGCGGAATCAATCTCGCAGACGCCGAATACCTTCGGACCATTCGCCGGCTGTGCGATGAAAATGGGTCGGTCCTGATTTTCGACGAAGTCACCACAGGCATAGGCAGGACTGGCAAATGGTTCGCCTATCAGCATTACGACGTCGAACCTGACATCATGACCATGGCCAAAGCCCTCGGCGGCGGCGTTGCAATCGGAGCGATGATGGCAAAACAGGAGGTCGCAGCTTCGCTGGTGCCGGGCAAACACGCCACGACGTTCGGCGGCAACGCGCTAGTCTGCGCGGCTGGTGTAGCCGTTATAGAGGCGATAGAACAAGAGAACCTTTTGGAAAATGCAAACCAGCTCGGCGAATACACGATGGACAAGCTCCAGCAGTTAAAGCAAAAGCATTCCGTTATCGACAGCGTTCGCGGCGTCGGTTTGATGATCGGCGTACAATTAACAAGCCCGGGCGCCGGGATTGTCGATAAATGTCTGGAGAACGGTCTGCGAATCAATTGTACGCAGGGAACGGTCCTGCGGTTCATGCCGCCGATGATTGCAACCGAAAATCAAATTGACAAAGCCATTGAGATACTTGATGGCGTTTTGAGTGAGGCCGAATAATGAAAGATTTTCTTTCCATTAGTAACTATCCTACGGAGCTTTTAAAGGACTTGCTGCGAATGAGCGCCCGTTTAAAAAGCCTGTACACCGTAGGCGGCAGTGATCCGTGTCTGGCCGGCAAGACTCTCGCCATGCTGTTTGAAAAACCGAGCCTGCGGACGAGAATAAGTTTTCAGGTCGCTATGACTGATTTGGGCGGCAGTCCGATCTACGTCAAGCCGGAAGACATCGGCGGTATCGGCAAGCGAGAGCCGGTAAAAGATATCGCAAGAGTCTTGAGCAGGTACGTCGATGGTATCATGGCCCGAACTTTCGAGCACAGCACCGTCACGGATTTGGCTCAATATGCAACAGTGCCCGTCATTAATGCTCTGACGGACTGGCTGCATCCCTGCCAGGCTATGGCCGACGTGCTTACAATCCAGGAGCATTGCAAGGACTATGAGGGCGTCAGGATTGTGTTTATCGGGGACGGCAACAACGTCGCCCGCTCGCTGGCACACGCTTGCTCAAAATTTAATATGAAGATGACTATCGCATCGCCTGCCGGTTACGAGCTTGATGCCGAGACAATCAAAAATGTAAATGAAATATTGCCCGACTGTATCCGGCAGACGAGCGACCCGGGCGCCGCCGTGCTCGACGCCGACGTAATCTACACCGACACATGGGTAAGCATGGGCCAGGAGGCGGAAAAGCAAAAGCGTCAGGCGGATTTTGCGGCTTTCCAGGTCAACGCCGAATTAGTCAAATCCGCGCCGGACAATGTTAAGATTATGCATTGCCTGCCGGCCTATCGCGATATGGAAATCACCGATGAAATCGCCGAATCGCCCAACTCGATCATGTTCGACCAGGCCGAAAACCGCCTGCACTTCCAGCGGGCTTTACTGAAAAAACTAATGAGCTGATTTTTAAATACCCCGGACGAATAGTTTATTGTTGCGGGTCTGCAAAATATTTGGCAGATGCTAATAGTTGCAAAACTTTCCCGGGCCTGTATAATATTTGTGGGAATTGAAAACAATGGGTAAAAAGAAAAGAGTAGAAACAAATCCGCTTGAGACGGTCGAGCCGATAGGCAAGCGTGTGCTGATTCGCAAGGACGAGGACAAGAAGCAAACCAAGGGCGGCATCCAGCTTCCGGACAACATCGAAATCCCCACAATCACCGGCCGAATCATCACAATTTCCGCCGAGGTCGAACACTCGCCGGACATACCGCTGCGGCAATATGACAAAGTCCTGTTCAATCCCAAAGGCGCCATTCCCGTCGATTTCGAGGGCGACAATCGCCTGTTCGTCGTAGAGGTTGAGAACGTTGTCGCGGTCTTTAGAAAATCTTAAAAACTTCCTTTAGAGCAAAATAATCGGAATTCAAATTAAAGGAGTATTTCATGGCAGAGCAAACACAGGTCCCCGAAGCACCGATAGGGCCCCAGGATTCGTCGCAACAGACGGTAAGACCTCATCGTGGGGGGCTGATTCTGGCTCTCGGGATACTGGGTCTTATTTGCTGCTTCATCTGCGGCATTATTGCGTGGGTCATGGGCAACAATGACCTTAAGGAAATGGCCGCCGGAAGGATGGACCCGTCCGGGCAGGGGCTTACCCAGGCCGGCAAGATTTGCGGTATGGTCAGTGTAATATTGCAGATTGTTGGATTTGTCATCTGGATGTTGTTCATGTCCTTAGGCATCGTCTCCGGATTTTCGCAAAGATAAAATTAACTCAATAACAATGAAGGTTGAAATAGTCCATACTACCGGGCGTCCGCCATGGCCGCTCTGGGCTGTAATGATCGTATTGGCATGGTCTGTACTGGGCATAGCTTTGGTATGGCTCAGCGCGCATTTCCATCAGCCGGTGCAGCTTTGCTTAATCAAGCGATTGACGGGCGTTCCGTGTCCGACCTGTGGTTTCACACGAGGCGCGATAGCCTTGCTTAATGGTAATGTTGTTCAGGCCTGGCTGTTTAATCCTCTATTGTATTTAGTGCTCGGTTTATTCTTTGCCGCCGTCGTGATCAGGATTATTTGGGCACGTGGTATTCGAATCAGTTTAACGGGCAAAGAACGCCTGGCGGCATGGGTTTTGGCCGGGACGCTGTTTTTTGCCAACTGGGCTTATGTCATTTTCTTTGTGGGGTGAGGTTTGCATAATAAAAACACCTGGCTTGCCAAAACAAAAAGAACTTTCACGGCGGTCTTGCCCGTCTCCGAAAAACGCAAAGGCCAGTGCCTCAATTGCGGCGCCTGCTGCAAGCTGCCGAACGTCTGCCCGTTCCTGAAATTCACGCCGGACGGCAAGGCAATCTGTACGATTTATCAAATTCGCCCGTTAAACTGCAGGAAATACCCCAGAACCGAATCGGAACATATTACTCAAGACAAGTGCGGCTATAGATTTGAATAGGACGAGCAATCAAGCCTTTTTCAGGCGGCGCCGCCTTAACGCGAAAAAACTTCCTAACATCAGCAGCAATCCGGTTGCAGGCTCCGGCACTTTCGGAGCTGGTTTAGTGTCTGGTACGTAATATGCAAGTTGCTGCGGTTTTGCATTGCCAGCCCCGCCGCTGAAGCCGCTCGGCGGGCTGAAATCCAGAGCTGTTGGGAACAAACCGCCGCCACCTCCGCCGCCGGCGGGAGCCAAGGCTTCTGCGTCAGACGAAACGCCGTGTTCGGCCTGCTCGAATACTGCGATAATGACCTTTGGTTTATCGAGATAAGCAACAGTGTTTGTTGCCGTAGCGTCACTAACGTCACCCAGCCAGTGAGTAAATTTGTACCCCGGCCTCGGAACCGCTTTTAGGAGAACCTCCGTTCCCGGCTTAAAGTGATGAACACCGGCCGCCGGAGTTATCTCTCCGCCTTTAACAGGGGTCTGCTCCAGAAGCAGCACAATATCCTGCGTCTGGCCAGACGCCGGCACGATTAATCCGAATGCAATAATTGCAAAGGCAAATAATACTTGTCCGTGTAAAAGGAATTTTGAAAACCCCCATTTCATCACATTCCACCCCCGTTGTGATAAAGTCTCGCTGTCCATAGACCGCTGCACGGTCATGGACTTTATAATAATATTAAACCAAATCAGGCCCGAAAAGTCAAGTCTTTTCTTTGATGCAGCCTCTGTTATCGGCGGTCTGTAGCTATAAAAGAGGCTTTGAAGGCTTGGGCGATTATATTATAGGGCTGTCGTTTGTCTGAAATGCGCAAACTTTCCTCGCAGAATTGTCATGCTCAGCACGCCTTAATATGTCCTTTGGTGAAAGTAAAGCATCTAAGTATTGAAAGTTTGAGATTCTTCACGGAGCCTGTCCTCGAGCGAAGCGAAGGGTTCAGAATGACCTATTAGTCTTTATATTACTAACTCTTACGGATGTACCTGCTGATGTTGCGGATCGCCTGCCTCAGGCGCTGCTCGTTTTCAACAAGGGCGATGCGCATATAATCTTCGCCGCCCTCGCCGAACGCCCTGCCCGGTGCAATTGCAACCTCGGCATACTCCATCAGGTCCATGGCGTAATCGATGCTGCCCTTGCCTTTGGAATGTTCCTTCGGCACCTTCGCCCATACGAACATAGTCGCTCGCGGCTTTTCCACCTCCCAGCCGATTCTTCTCAGACCATCACAGACCACGTCCCGCCGGGACTGGTATCTTTTATTCTGAGCAATCATATCTTCCTCGCAGTGCCGCAGCGCGATTATCCCGGCGATCTGAATAGCCTGAAAGATGCCGTAATCGTAATAACCTTTTATTGTAGCAAGATAATCGATCATATCTCTGTTGCCGGCGACGAAACCTATGCGAAAGCCCGCCATGTTGTACGGCTTGCTCATTGTGATAAATTCGACGCCGACGTCTTTGGCACCTTTAACCGAAAGAAAGCTGGGTGCTTTATAGCCGTCGAAGCAGGTCTCACCGTAGGCGAAGTCATTAATTACCGCCACGCCGAACTTCTTCGCCAGCTCGATGACCGGCTCGAAGAAACCCTCATCGACGGTCATGGCCGTCGGATTATGCGGGTAATTGAGAATCAGCAGCTTGGGTTTCGGATACAGATTCTCCATCACCATTGTAACGTTGCTGATGAACTTCTCGTCGTTGCCGAGCGGCACCGATACAACGTTAGCTCCGGCCAGAGCCACTGCGTAGTTATGTATCGGAAACGCCGGGTCGGGAACTATCGCCGTATCGCCCGGGCCCATCATCGCCAGGCACATGTGGCTGAATCCTTCCTTCGAGCCGATGCAGGCCAGCACCTCGGTCTCCGGGTCAAGCTGCACGTTCCATTTGCGCTCGTATTTCTTCGCTATTTCGCCGCGAAGGTTCTTAATGCCTTTCGAGGCGCTGTAGCGGTGGTTTCGCGGGTCCTGAGCCGCCTCACAGAGCTTATCAATCACGGCCTGCGGGGCCGGGTCCGCCGGATTGCCCATACCCAGGTCGATAATGTCTATACCCGCCTGGCGCTTGGCCAGTTTCAGCGCGTTGAGCTTGCCGAACAGATAGGGCGGCAGACGCGTTATTCTTTGTGCCGGCTCGATACGTTTGTCCGAAATCCGCCGATGCGGCGAGTCAATCATTATTTCAGTCATAACTTGTCTCACAAATCGAAAAAACCTGTAGGGTGTGCATCGCACATCATTTTCTACAATCGGACAATATACACCCGCCGGATAAATTTTCAAGCCATTTTATCCATATTGCCATGCACAATTGACGTACAGGTGCAAATTTATCGGTAAATGCTTGCTTTTGCAGACACTTTTAGATACAATAACGTCAAGAATCTAAAGCAGTTCCCTTTTGATAAGGAGGATGGAATAAAATGGCTAAAACAAGCAAATTGACGATGTTGCCGCTAATCCTGGTTGCCGTTTGCATTATCAGCTCACCAGTCAAAGCCGAAACAAGCAAATACGTATTCGATCCCGGCCAAAGCACCGTCGTAAAGACTGGCGGTTTTGCCGGCGTTCATGTAACTTACGACGTAACCGGTCAATTCCGGCTAACTGTTGATTCTAATTCAAGCATAGCATTATTCGAGATGGTCGATGCAAATCTTGCCGATGAAAGCGGCTCGGAATATGGCCGCAGCCTTAATGATATATTCAACATGACTGGTCTTGCCGGCACGATTATCGACGAAACGACTATAGAATTCGAGGGCAAAACCGCCGACGGCACGGAAAGTGACGTTCGCCTGAAGCTAAGCTTGAGTAACGATATAGCCCGGCTGGCCGGCTATACTACCCCGCCGCCCAACAGTGCCGACATGTTCTTCTATGATGTCAATGCCGTCGCCATAAGAAAATACGCCGGCGGCACAGGAGAGCCAGACAATCCGTACCAGATTTCTACGGCCGAAGACCTGATTACCCTCGGCGAAAATCCCGAAGATTACGACAAGCACTTCATCCTGACCGCCGATATCGACCTCAATACAAACCTGTCAGACGAAAAGGTCTTCGACAGAGCGGTTATTGCGCCGGACATCAACGACACAGAGACCGGATTTCAGGGAACAGGTTTCACCGGCGTCTTTGACGGCAACGGTCACACAATCTCGCACCTGACGATCCAGGGGGAGGGCTGCCTGGGGCTGTTCGGCAAACTGGATTCGGGGTCCAATGTTAGGAACCTGGGTGTAGTAGACGTCAACATAACCGGTTCAGGTTTGTATGCAGGCGGTCTCGCAGGACAGAACAGCGGCGAGATATCCGTCTGCTACAGCACCGGCGTGGTGATTGCCGGCAGATCTGTTGGAGGCCTTGTAGGCTACAACAGCGGAAACGGCATCATCACCAACTGCGCCAGCCACTGCACGGTCAGCGGCTTTGAAAATATCGGCGGATTGCTGGGGAATAATGGGTATGGTATCAATTGCTGGGTAATCAGATGTTTCAGCACAGGTATGGTCACGGGAACCGAAGATGTCGGCGGCCTTGTCGGCGACAATGACGCTAATATTGATGATAGTCTTACGGATGACAACGACACTAACATTATTGATAGTTTTTGGGATATGGAGACATCAGGCCGGGCTCACAGCGAAGGTGGAACTGGCAAAACCACCGCCGAAATGCAAACGGCAAGCACGTTCCTCGATGCCGGCTGGGATTTTGCGGGTGAGACAGAGAACGGGACTGAGGATATCTGGAGTATATGTGAGGGAACAAATTATCCGCGTTTTGTCTGGCAAATCCCGACGGTTGATTTTGTATGTCCGGACGGCATCACAATAGAGGACTTTGTATTTTTCATGGAGCATTGGCTGGATGACAACTGCGATGCGAGCAACGGTTATTGTGAAGGTACGGACCTCGATCAGTCCGGCACAGTCGATGTGATCGATCTTGAAATCTTCTTCGAAAACTGGCCGACGGAGAATTAATGGTGTGCAGTGCACACCCTACAAGTACGTATAAATCGTAAGTCGTAAATCAAAAATCGTAAATGTTTTATTAGTCTTCGAAAGGCAGGCTTGCCGAGTAGTTTGGTGCCTCTTTGGTTATCTGAATGTCGTGCGGGTGGGACTCGCTTGCCGAGGCGGCGCTGATTCGGACAAATCGGCTGGTTTTTCTTAATTCTTCGATGTTTCTTGCCCCGCAGTAGCCCATTCCGGCCCGCAGGCCGCCGACTAATTGATAGACGAAATCGCCCAGCGTTCCGCGGTAGGGCACCCGGCCTTCGACGCCTTCCGGCACGAGCTTGCTTGCTTCAGTCGAGCTGCTCTGGCCGTAACGTTCGGCGGAGCCTTTGACCATAGCTCCAAGGGAGCCCATGCCCCGGTATTCTTTGAACTGCCTGCCCTTGTAGATGACCAACTGGCCCGGACTTTCTTTGAGGCCGGCGAACAGCGAGCCAATCATTACGCTCGAAGCCCCGGCGGCGATTGCCTTGGCGATATCGCCCGATTGCCGGATGCCGCCGTCGGCAATGACCGGGATGTTGTGCTTTTGCGCCACCCCGGCACAATCCATTATAGCCGAGACCTGCGGGACTCCGACGCCGGATATGATTCTGGTGGTGCAAATCGCGCCCGGGCCGATGCCGATTTTCAGCGCATTTGCCCCTGCCGCGATTAAATCTTCTGCCGCCTTAGTGGTTGCGATATTGCCTGCGATTACATCGATGTCGTAGTCGGTTTTGATTTTCTTTACTGTATCGATGACGTTCTGCGAATGTCCGTGAGCCGTATCGACGACAATTATATCGACGTCCGCCGCTATTAAAGCCTCGATTCGCTCATAATCGTGAACGCTGACGGCGGCGCCGACCAGGAGCCGGCCCCGCCGATCCCTTGCCGATATGGGGTACTGCTGGACCCGGTCGATGTCTCTCATTGTAATCAGGCCGGCCAGCTCGCCTTTGTCGTTGACTAACAGGAGTTTTTCGACTTTGTGTTTTTGCAGGATTTCCTTTGCCTGTTCGAGTGTTGTGCCCGCCGGGCCTGTCACCAGTTTGTCCTTTACCATAACCGAGCTAATCTCGGCATCATAGTCTTTTAGAAATTTCAAATCTCGTCGCGTCAGAATGCCGACGAGCTTTTTGCCGTCAACGATTGGGATGCCGGAGACGTTCTGCTCGCTCATAAGCTCCTGTGCTCTTCTGACCGGCTCTTTCGGCGAGAGAGTTACCGGATCGAGAATCACGCCGTGCTCTGAGCGTTTGACCTTGGCTACCTCCCGCTTTTGTGCCTCGATGGTGAGGTTTTTGTGAATGATACCGATTCCGCCTTCCTGGGCAAGTGAAATTGCCAGGGCTGCCTCGGTAACCGTATCCATCGCCGCCGAGATAATCGGGATATTAATAGTGATATTGTCGGTCAACTGCGTGCGGGTGTCGGCCTGGCTCGGCACGAAATCACTCTTGGCCGGCACCAGCAGAACGTCATCGAAGGTTATACCTTCGGCAATAATTTTTGCATTCTCCATTTTTCGCTCCAGATTATAGCTGTCTTCTTGGTCTGGTATTAAAATAAAGGATTATAATAAATGAAAACTCAAATATCAAAACGTTATTTTTTAAGCGTTTTGGAATTTGCATTTTAGCTTTTGATATGTATCATTGCCGTCTATGTCTAAAAGCAATAGAAAGGTTCTCGTTGCTACCGGCAATCCCGGCAAGATTATCGAGATAAGGGCGATGCTCGACGCCGATGTTCGCTGGCTCGGTCTTGCGGATCTTCCACCTATGGACGAAATCACCGAAGACGGCACGACTTTCGCCGAGAATGCGCGCAAAAAAGCTGCCGGCTACGCAAAAGCGACTGGTCTCTGGACACTTGCCGACGATTCGGGACTGGTTGTCGATGCGCTCGGCGGCGCCCCCGGCGTAAAATCCGCACGGTTTTCCGGCGAAAAACCCAAAGACATCGACAGAACGCTGATAGACCATAGAAATATCACTAAAACGTTAGAGCTTCTTAAAGGTGTCCCCCAAGGGAAACGCACTGCGAGATTTGTCTGCCGTTTGTGCCTTGCAAGCCCCGAACGAGTACTAATCGAGACCGAAGGAACGCTGGAAGGTCTGATAACCGACAGGGAAATCGGGCAAAACGGCTTTGGCTACGACCCGATTTTTTTCGTGCCGAAACTGAATAAAACCGTCGCCCAGTTGAGCAGCGAACAAAAAAACGCCATCTCGCACCGCGGCAATGCCATCCGAAAGCTCAAACCACTGCTTGATGAGCTTCTGAAAACCAGCCCGTAATCTACAGAATGGCAATTGCCGCGAGAGAGGGCAGTAAGTTCTGGAACGCGTGAACGCCCGATGTGACCAGGATTGCCCGCCACCACGAACGCCGGCGCCAGTTTAGATACGAACATGAAAAAACAAAGAACGGCCAAATCACTCCCAATCCCCATGCAGACGCTTGAAGCGAGTGCAGCCCCGCCCAAATAAACGCCGAGATGATTGCCAGCACGATTTGCCGTTTTGTTATAAATGATAATGTCCAAAGCAAGCCGCCCATGAGCAACGTTTCTAACGGCGGACCAATTATGACCAGAAAGATAAACAGGCCGATAGCCGAACCCTTGAATTCCGGGCTTGTCTCTTGCGATATTACACCGGCAAATCCCAGAATCAGCACGAAAAACAGTGAAGGTACAAGACTTATAAGCCCGGTACGCAGAGTATACTTCCACATCGGTATTTGATTGTCAAAAAGCAGGGAAATCAGCCTTAGCTGTCTTTTCTCCTCGATTGTCATATTCTGTTCCGGCTCCAAGTTACACCTTTGTAAATGCTATGAAAAATTACCGAAAATATGTGGAAAACGCAATAATGAAACTCATTTCTTGCTGTTTAATGAAGGTTTGAATATAATTCAATTTCAATTATCCCTTGTCAGACTCTGAGGTCGAAGCCTCGTAGTGACAGAAAATCCCCGATAATTGTTTTCTCTTGACATTTGGTAAGCACACCTGTATTTGTCCAATTCTAAATTTTATGGTTAAAATAGCCGATGAGGGGTTCGGGAATGAAAGTTTCGTCCGAACAGGGACGTCAAACCCTGGGTATAAACCACGGTTAACTATTTGCAGGTGTGTTTTTTATGGCAAAAACAACTTCGAAAAAATCTCTGGTGATAGTCGAATCGCCCGCCAAGGCAAAAACGATACAGAAATATCTCGGGCCGAATTTCGAGGTCAAGGCATCGATGGGGCACGTGCGCGACCTTCCTTCTAAAGGGTTGAACGTGGATATCGAAAACGATTTTGAGCCGACCTACGACATCATGCCCGGCAAGAAACGCACGATTACAGCATTAAAAGCGGCGGTTAAAAACTGTAACGAGCTCTATCTCGCAACCGACCTTGACCGTGAAGGCGAAGCGATTGCATGGCATCTTGCTCAATTGCTCGGTATGCCGGATGAGAAGACCTACCGCGTTATATTCAACGCTATCACGCATAATTCGATCAAGCAGGCTTTTGCCGAGCCTGGCAAGCTGGATATGGACAAGGTAATGGCCCAGCAGGCCCGGCGAATTCTCGACAGGATTGTCGGCTATCAGATTAGTCCGCTGCTGTGGAAGAAGGTAGCCCGGGGCCTTTCGGCCGGGCGCGTCCAGTCGATTGCAGTCAAAATGATCGTCGAAAAGGAAAAAGAAATCCGCCGCTTCGAGCCACAGGAATACTGGCTGATTCCCGCCGTTTTTACTACAGATTTGCAGAACGACTACAGCAGTCAGTGGCATGATTTCATGCAGACTAAATCCGAGAAAGACAAGCCGCCCACGCTGGCCGAACAAAGTAGATGGCTTACCGAGCATAACGCATTCAAGGCCGAGCTTTACAAGATCGACGAGAAGGAATTCAAAGCTTCCGGCAAAGAACAGGCCGAGCCTGTTTTCAATGCATTAAAACAGGCGCAATTCAAGCTTGTCGATTTAAAAACCAAGAAATCGGTTTCCCAGCCGTCGGCGCCTTTTATAACGTCCACTTTGCAGCAGGCTGCAGCAAATCGGCTGAACTTCGCGACAAAAAGAACCATGCGCGTCGCCCAGCAGTTGTACGAGGGCATAGACTTAGGCTCCATGGGTTCTCTCGGCCTTATCACTTACATGAGAACCGACAGCACGCATCTTTCGGGTGAAGCTATCAAGGAAGTTCGAAAGTACATTGAATCACATCTCGGTTCGGATTATATGCCCGGGCAAGCGAAGTTTTACGCTTCCAGGAAAAGCGCTCAGCAGGCACATGAAGCCATCCGCCCGACCGACGTCGATCTTACGCCGGACGATATCAAGCCGTTTCTGTCCGAAGAACAGTATAAGCTGTACAATCTTATTTGGCGCCGGTTCGTTGCCTGCCAGATGTCTCCGGCCAAATGGAATGTAACTAATCTTAATATCTCGGCACAGACATCGGTAGGCTGCTGCCGGTATCGAACGACCGGCAGAATCCTGGTCTTCGACGGCTTTACGAAAATATGGCCGATTACATCTAATGAACAACAGCTTCCCTCGGTGGAGGTCGGCCAGCAGCTGGCAGCCGTCGATATCAAGGCTGAGCAGCATTTTACAAAACCCCCGGCGAGATTTACCGAGGCGGGCCTGGTGAAGGCTCTCGAGAAAGAAGGAATCGGCCGACCGAGCACTTATGCTTCAATCATTAGCACTATACAGGATAGAAAGTACGTCGAGCAGAAGGAGAAAAAATTCTACGCCACCGACATTGGCGAAGTCGTCACGGAGAAACTCTGCGAGTACTTCCCGAAAATAATGGACATTGCGTTTACTCGCTATATGGAAAAGCGGC
>Ga0207752_1000553_pt1 | contig 17613 bp, 17 predicted proteins | sample Pon2CUnioCityCA_6_FD_187272 | JGI IMG/M metagenome (GOLD analysis project Ga0207752, IMG submission 187272) | Marine sediment microbial community from Union City, CA, USA - Pond 2C Sediment 2 (SPAdes) | ecosystem: Environmental > Aquatic > Marine > Intertidal zone > Salt pond sediment ...
CAATGGAGATAATAGATCCGTCAGGCTTCTGAACAAACCTGACGGCTCTGATCTGAGTAAATTAGCGGGCGAGCATGGGACCAAGCGGTCGTCCGCCGAGCAGATGCAGGTGCAGGTGGGGCACCTCCTGCCCGCCATGCCGATTGCAGTTAATGATCAGGCGGTAGCCGTCGGCGGCAATCCCTTCTTCCTCAGCCAACTCACCGGCTACAACCAGCATATGGCCGGCGACGCTCTCGTCTTCTTCAGTCAAATCGTTAACAGTTGGTATTTCCCGGTTGGGGACGATGAGGATATGGGTGGGCGCCTGGGGATTAATGTCCCGAAAAGCGGTGACCCGATCATCCTGGTACACGATGTCGGCGTCGATTTCCCCGTTGATGATCTTGGAAAAGATGGTGGACATGTAGCCTCCTTCAGTGATCGGTGGTCGGTGGTCGGTGAACAGTTTACCTTGCCATTGTAGGGAAGAAACCGGATTTTTACGAAGAGGTGCTCTGGAAAGGAGCACGGATTGGTACGTGAAAGCATATCCGGTTTCTCGCCGTTTTCTACGCCGGCGGACGGTCAAGGGGGGGCGCCACGGCGAGGAAGTCGTGGGCAAAACGACGGCTGTATTCCTGCAGCAAGTGCCGGACCCGGCCGGGATCGCCAGCGCGCACAATCAGCCCGGCGTGGTGTTTCTTCTGCAGATGCCAGACCACTTCGGGATCGGCATAGGCGGAGAAATCGGGCCACTCCTGCCGGGCCAGACAGACCAGTAGCCCGGCGGAGTCGGACCGGGGCTGAGGCGGCGTATAGGTCTCACCCCGGGCATGGGCAACTTCAATTTTCGCCCACTCGGCCCAAAGGTTGACGCCGGTTGCCGCTTCGACCATCTTGTGGATATTGGCACCGCCCACGCGCGCTGCCGTTTCCAGGAAATAGAGTTGCCCATCGTCACCCCGGATAAATTCGGTATGGGTCGCGCCGCGGACCATGCCCAGTGCCTGCTGGAGTTGCTCGTTCAGGGCCAGTAACGTCTGCGCCTCCTCTCCCTCGGGGGACAGTGTCTGCGTCATAAACACCCCACCCCCATGGGCCACATCCATGGGCGGCTGCCCATATTTACTGGCGACGGCCAGCACGACTTCACCTTCGGAGACGATGCCGTCTACATGGTACACGTGGCCCGGCACATATTGCTCCAGCAGGAAGAAGGATTGCATGTCGCCCAGTTCACGGAGCCAGTACCACAACTCTTCGGCATGGTGGATTTTCTTGATTCCCATTGCGCCAGCTTCAGAGCGGGGCTTCAAAACCCAGGGTGGGGAGACCTGCTCCATGAAGGCGCGCAGCCGGTCGTAATTGAGCACTGGGGTGAAAGGGGGAACCGGAATGCCGGCCGCGCGGGCCTGCAGGCGCATGGCCAGCTTGTCGCGGAAATAGCGTACGGCGGACTCGCCGATTCCGGGCAGGCGCAGATGCTCGCGCAGGCTGGCGGCGGTCTCCACATCGTAATCGTCGAGGGGCACAATCCGGTCGAGCCGGCGCTCGCGGGCCAGGTAGCTGACGGCATGGATGATGTCCGGCCGGGTAGTCAGATCGGGCATCAGAAAGCGTTCGTCAATAACTTCCATCGGCCAGGGTTCGTCCGCCAGATTTTCTTTGGTTATGAGGAGCACCCGGGCGCCGAGTGCCGCCGCTTCTTCCAGAAAGTCAGCGCCTTTGTAGTAACTGGCCAGGCAGAGGAGGGTAATTGGTTCGGAATCAGCCATGGTGTTGTCCTTTTACCTTTTGGCGACGACGAAGGTGGGTACAGAGGAGCCACCTCCGGCGGTCACGTTCAGCAGCGGATCGGTGGCGAGGCGGGTGAGACAACCGTCCACGTACTCGCCATAGAAGATGAATGGTGCGGTATCCAGGAGGCGATCTTGGATTCTCAGTTCGCCATTCACCACGCTGGGGTATGGTTCGCTGGGAATCGTGACCCTCTCCTGGATCACGTGGACACTATCCAGGCCGGCCTGGATAGCATTTTCCCAGGTAGCATCGTCTACCAGCCAGCCGAGCACAATGCCATGTCCCCCGTAATCGTCGTTCGGTTTGAGAACCAGCCGGTTCTTGTTTTCAAGGATGAAGGGGATCAAATCTACCCGGTTTCCATCGTATTCGGTGTACCGTTTGGCAACACGCCGGGTCCAGGGGATGTGAGTGTTAATGGCGTCTCGCTCGGCAGGCGTGAAGAGCGAGGCGTTCTGTTCATCGCTGAGGACGGCCAGGCTTGCCTTTTTATAGAGGAGTTTGCAATGGAAGGGATTTACCATGCAGACGGCTCCGTCGCGAACGGCCTGGACCACCGGGTGGTCGATACCGCCCTGCTCGACCAGTTCAGTAATCAGGATGCGTTTATAGATGAGGGTGATGTGGAAGTCGCCGGCATACAGTTTCCCGTCACGGTACTCTATCTCCTGCGGGGTAGTAATGATGCACTCCAGACCCTGAGAACGGAAGTAATCGAGGAAAAGGCGAAACTCACTGTAGGTGGGGACGTCGTCCCAGTCGAGGATGGCCACCCGGGGTTCTGCCCGCCGGCCGGCCCACTGGCGGTGGGCATCGAGCAGAGCGTGCATGACGCGGTAGCGGGTCGGGAGCGAGCGCAACTCGTAGTGGTGCATAAACTCGCGCATAATGGGCAGGCCGTAGAAGAGTTCGGAGAGGACGTCATTGTAGGCTGAGGCGGCCGGTACTTCGGCATTATATTCGGTGAAGCAGAGGGCATCGCTGTCTGTTACGTAGAAAGCGTCCAGCCGGGAGACAGGCGTGGGATAGGGATAACCAGGGTCATACTGGAGTAACTCTTCCTCCCATTCGAACAGACCAAACTGATCTCGAACGCTTTTCTCGGCCAACGCTACCCGGTATGCTTTGTCAAAAGCGCTCAGTAAGGGCCGGATACTGGTCTGGAGAAAGCGGTATTGGGGATAGGTCAGGAAACGGGGGCGCAAAACGGTACACAAAGGACGGGTGCCAAAAAAGAGGCCGTGACGCCGCAACTGGTTTTCAAGTTGTTCCTGTGATTCCAGGGCAATCTCGGGCGTCAGCAATTGGTGATAGGTTTGAATGGCGTCATGCAATCCCATGATTTGTGTCCTCGATGATGCAGTTTGACTCTACTGCAGTGTCTAGCCGGTCGACGTATTGAAAAAAGAGGGCCACGCCAGTGAGTGCAATTGGGGTGCCGGGTTCAAGGCCGCTGCGATAGCCACGTCCGCCATGTTTTTAACCACCCAGTCGAAGTAGAACGGCGTCAGGGAATTGATGTCCATATCTGGTGCCGGGTTCATGAAATCAATGGCGTAAGGGACGCCATCGCGGATTGCCCACTCAACCGTGTTCATGTCATAACCGAGAGCACGGACAAGTTTCAGGGAATCGTCTACCACCCGTTGCCCTATTTCCGGGCTAAGGTGGGCGTGCTCTACGTAGTAACGCCGCTCGTGGGGATTATACTTCATCGGCAGTATTCGTTCCTGTCCCAGACACATGCAGCGCACGTAGTGATCCCACTCGATGAACTCCTGCACGACCATCGTCAACAGTCCCGTCTGATCGTAGTTCTGGATCAACTCGTCTTTGGTGCGGCAGACGTAGACCTCTTTCCAGCCACCACCGTGAGCGTCTTTCAGCACACAGGGAAGGCCGATATAGTCGACAATTTCGTTCCAATCCACAAATGCAAGGTTGCGCAGGCTGTCGGGATGGACGATGCCCGGTACATACTCTTTGTTGGGTAGAACCATCGTCTTTGGGCTGGCGATCCCCAGTTTGGTGGCGAGAGACGCTTCGAAGAATTTGTCGTCGGCCGTCCACATGAAAGGGTTATTGATGACCTGTGCTCCCTGGAGGACTGCGTTTTTGAGATAGCTGCGATAGTAGGGCACCTCGTGGGAGATCCGGTCGATAAGGACGGCATACGGGCATGGTTCGTCCATATGGGTGCCGTTCAGCGAGACGAATTCGGCGATGACGCCGCTGTCGCGCCCGTTTACTTCTTCGATAAACGCCGGGGGAAATGACCATTCACGCCCCACCAACAACCCGATTTTCAACGTCATCTGTCCTCCTTAATCGGTGCCGCCGATATATTGCTGCACCATCTGCTGCCAGTAGGGCCAATCATGATTCCAGCCGTCCCACACGCGCAGCGCGTGCCAGATGCCTTTCTCCCAGAGGAGGTGGGAAAAGTGACGATTGTTCTCCACCAGGCTGTCGTCCTTTCCGACCACCAGGATGAGATCGAGATTGCGGAGTGCTTCCAGGCGCGCAGGCTCATGCTCGTTGGGAATGTAGGCGCACGGGTTATGGAAGTAGACTTCGCCTTCGCTGTGGCCGCCGGTCCAGCGGGTAATGTCGTAAAAGCCGCTCATTCCCAACGCGCGCCCCACCAGGTGGGGGTGGCGCAGGGCGAAGTTGACGGCATGGTAGGCGCCAAAACTGGCGCCGGCAGTGATTGTGAAGGGGTCCGGATTCTTCTGCCGGGAGAGGGGCAGTACCTCGCGGGTCAGATAATTCTCGTAATCCTGCTGGCGGCGGGCGCGGTCTGCCGGTTGTTTCCAGCGCGCGTACCAGCTCTGGGCGTCGACGCTGTCTACACAGTAAAGCTGGAGCCAGCCCAATTCCAGATGCTCGGCGAGGGCGCCGACCATTCCATGATCTTCCCATTCGTAAAAGCGACCCATGGAGGTGGGGAAGATGAGAGCGCGGGCGCCCGCGTGGCCAAAAATCAACAGTTCCATGTCCTGTCCCAGTGATGGGCTAAACCAGCGATGATGCTCTCTCTGCAAATCTCCTCTCCTCCGGAACCTCGACTGACAAAATTCTTGCTCCTGGCATCATTTCATGGGTCCGGCACGCAACCGGCCTCGGGCCTTTCAGTGGGTTACTGGTAAGTAAGTGGGGATGTAGGACCTATATTTGAGACTGCGCTCGATTGTAACACAATCGTCAGAAGTGTACAGGCTGATTTGACGTGGTTACCCCGGCCCATCTATAATCGACTTTTGCATCAATGAGTTTCGGAAAAAGGATCAAGGTACCAATGGCACCGGTTGTGTTCTGGTGGGGTATGAGTACGGAAGAAGTATGTTAGGCAAAATTGCGAAAGTTGCGAGACGGTATGAAGAGATTGAACAGCGGATGGCTGATCCGGCGGTCCTGGCCGATCATGTCAAATTGACAGAGCTGGCCCAGGAACGGTCTGACTTGCAGCCGCTGGTCGAAGCGTTCCGGCGCCACCGTGAATTAAGTGAGGAGCTGGAAGACACACAGGAACTGGTGGAGATCAGCGAGGACCCGGAAATGATTCAGATGGCCGAAGATGAGGTCGAGCATCTGGAGGAAGCGTTGGAAACGCTGGAGGAGGAGATGCGTTTTCTCTTGATCCCCAAGGATCCGCGGGATGCCAAGAACGTGTTCATAGAGATCCGGGCAGGGGCAGGGGGCGACGAGGCGGCGATATTTGCCGGAGATTTATTGCGGATGTACACGCGCTATGCCGAGGCGCAACAGTGGCGGACGGAGGTTGTAGGATCCAGCGACAGCGGCGTCGGCGGATACAAGGAAGTGACGATGGCCGTCAAGGGCAAGGGAGCGTTTTCCCGCTTCAAGTTTGAAAGTGGCGTGCACCGTGTACAGCGGGTGCCGATAACCGAGTCGCAGGGGCGGATCCATACGAGCACGGCCACCGTGGCCGTGCTGCCGGAGACGGAGGAGGTTGAAGTAAATCTCGATTCGAACGATCTGGAAATTACCAGCACCTTTGCCTCGGGCCCGGGCGGGCAGCACATGCAGAAAAATGCGACGGCGATCCGTGTGGTCCACAAACCAACCGGCCTGACGGTCAACGTCCAGAGTGAGCGCAGCCAGACCCAGAACAAGCGGGTGGCACTCTCGATTCTGCAGGCGCGCTTACAGGAGCGAGAGGATGCAAGGGCGCACGCAGCGCGGGCAGCGAACCGGCGCTCACAGGTTGGTACAGGTGACCGCAGCGAGAAGATTCGCACGTACAATTATCCGCAGAGCCGGGTAACGGATCACCGGATTAACTACTCCAGTTACAATTTATCGGCCGTGATGGATGGGGATCTGGACCCGTTTATCGAACGGTTGACCATCGCCGATCAGGCCGAGAAACTGGCAGAAGTTGCAGCGGAAGTATAAGGAGAAAGGATGAGCGAGACAGGATACCAGCCCCGGGGACGTACATTTGAGGAGTTTGCCGAGGGGGACACAATTGTTACGGCCGGGCGGACGATTACGGAAGGGGATATCATGCGCTTTGCCGGCCTGACCGGGGATTTCAACCAGATCCATACTGACGCCGAGTATGCAGGGGAAGCGATGTTTGGCCAGCGCATTGCCCACGGTCTGCTGGTGCTGTCAATTGCTTCCGGCCTGGCGGTGCAGACCGGGATGATCGAAGGCACGGTGCTGGCATTCCGTGAACTGGATTGGAAGTTCAGCCGGCCGGTGATGATCGGGGATACTGTCTACGTACGCCTGGAAGTAGAAGAAACGAAAGCGCTACCCCGCCTCGGCGGCGGCAGCGTTACAATGAAAGTGACTGTGCTTAACCAGCGGGAGGAGGCAGTGCATCGCGGCCACTGGGTAATGTTGGTAAAAAGTAAGGAGTGAGGAGTGCCGGGAACAATTGCGCCCCGGCCGGCGTCTAACAGGTATGAGCGACGAGAAGAAGGATCTGGAAGGACAGGAAAAGGAACAATCATCCGACGCGACGCAACCTGAACGCCGCACCGGCGAGACACCCTCTGCCGCTGACAAAGAGACCGGTGGCGAAACGGAAACGATTTCGTTGCTCGATTTGATGGCCGAGGAGCAGGCTGCAGAGGGAGGAGATGCGGAAGGGGAGCAGACGGCCGGGGAGGAGGATCAGGACACACCAACCGGCCCGCCCATCCCGACCAACCTGCCCCGGCGCAAACCGAGACCTTTGCCTCCTCTGGCGCAGGATAAGACGATCACTTCGCGACCGTCGGAAGAGGATAAAGACGCCACGCGTGTGGATCCGGATGTGGCCTTTCCAGGGAGCACTGATTTACAGGTCGACAAGCGCCGGGAAGGACGTAAAGAAATAGCTCCCGGCGAACGGACAGCGCCCAAACGGCCGGGACCAAGGTCCTCTGCAGAAGCGCCGACGGAACTGTTCCGGCGGGAAAAAGGGCAGCGCCGGCGCCCGGTGCCCCCCAGGCAACAGCCCCAGCGCGAGCCACGCAGGCCGGCGCGAGTGGCGATGCCTGAGCAGCGAGCAGCGCCGCGTGCCCGGGTACAGAGCCCGGCCCGGCGTGATTGGCGGGGATGCATGACGCGGGCCATGATGATTGGCCTGCTACTGGTGGTAATGGGCGGGATCGTCGCCCTGGGGGCCATGGTGATCGGCTATACGACCATCGCCAGCGATCTGCCGGATCCAACTACACTCCAGGGGAGTACCTTTGAGACGGCTATCATTTATGATCGGAACGGGAACCAGCTTTATTCGCTGGCCGATCCGAATACAGGCAACCGCACGTACGTGGAACTGGACGAAATTTCAATCCACCTGCGCAACGCGACGATTGCCACCGAAGATGCTCGTTTCTACTCCAACCCTGGCTTCGACCCTGTCGGCATTGCGCGCGCTATTGTGCAGGCTGCCAGGGAGCGGGAAGTTGTCTCCGGCGCCAGTACGATCACGCAGCAGCTTGTGCGCGCGCGCCTGTTGGACGATGAGGAACGCACCCAGCGCACCTTCCGCCGGAAGGTACGGGAGATTATCCTGGCGGCGGAGCTGGCCCGAACCTATGATAAAGACCAGATTCTAGAGCTATACCTGAATGAGATCTACTATGGCAACCTGGCTTACGGGATTGAGGCAGCTTCCCAGGTCTATTTTAGCAAACCGGCCGCCGATTTGACGTTGCCGGAGGCTTCACTGCTGGCGGGTTTGCCGCAGGCACCTGCCCTTTGGGATCCGTACAGTGCACCCGAACTGGCCCTGGGTCGCCAGTCGCAGGTGTTGGGCCTGATGGTCCAGGCGGGATACATCAGCGAAGCGGAAGCACAGGAAGCGATGGAGGCATCGGCCCCGGTAGTGCGTACACTGGAACCCCCGCGACGGACGATTAACCACCCGCACTTTGTCTTCACGGTGCTGCAACAACTGGAGGAGCTGTTAGGGGCACAGTCGATTTACGCCGGGGGATTGCGCATTCACACGACCCTGGACCCGGAAGCGCAGGAACTGGCCGAAGAAGTGGTGGCCGAGCACCGGGATGAGATCCGCGCAGCCGGGGCAAACAATGCCGCCATGGTCGCGCTGCATCCGGACACGGGGGAGGTGCTGGCTCTGGTGGGGAGCGTCGATTTCAACAATGAGGAGATCCGGGGCCAGGTAAACATGGCCCTGGCACCGCGCCAGCCAGGCTCGGCGATAAAGCCCTTGGTCTATGCCTCGGCGATGGAAGACGGATGGACTCCTTCCACGCTCATCTGGGATGTGCAGACGGAATTTGCCGACGGGACTAACGCCGCCTACGTGCCCAAGAACTACGATGACGAGTATCATGGCCCGCTGCGGCTACGGCCCGCCCTGGGTAACTCTTATAACGTCCCGGCAGTGAAGGCGCTGGAGTATGTGGGCGTGTGCGATTTCCTCTATGATTTGCAGGCGTTGGGAATCTTCCTGGATACCAGCGGTTGCCCGCCGGAGGAGTCGATTTCGGGAATTGAACGCCCCACCAACTTCGGCCTGGCCCTGGCGCTAGGCGGTGGCGAAATCAGCCCGTTGCAGATGACGGCTGCCTTTGCGACGCTGGCCAACGAGGGACAGTACATTGGCCCCTTCACTATCACGCGGATTGAGAACAGCCGCGGAGAAGTGCAGTTTGAATATGTGCCGCCGGAACCGCCGCCGGCGGGAGAACGGGCGATCCGCCCCGCTTACGCTTTTCTGCTCAGCCACATTCTTTCCGACAATGAGGCCCGCCGGCCGGAATTCAGCCCGGACAACCTGCTGGTGGTCCCCGGTCACCGGGTGGCAGCCAAGACAGGCACTTCGGGAACGGACCGTTTTGACGTGCGCGATGGCTGGACGATTGGCTACTCGCCCCAGATTGCTGCCGGGGTTTGGGTAGGTAACACCGATCCGGTGCCCGTTGCCGAAGGGATGTCCGGTTACCGGATGGCCAGTCCGATATGGAACACGTTCATGACCCGCTATCTGGCGAACCGGGAGCCGCAGAGCTTTGCCCGGCCGGAAAGTGTGGTCGAGATGGAGATTTGTGCGGCTTCCGGTGCCCGGCCGGGACCGGGGTGCGAGGAACAGCTTACGGAGTATTTCGCCGCCGACCAGTTGCCACCGGAATCAGAAAGCGATTTTGTGCAGCAGGTGCCCATCGACCTCTGGACCAACCGGATAGCCAACGAATATTGTGAAGAAGCTGTTTATGAGGCGCGCTTCTTCAGTCTCCAGGCCAGTGGTCGCGAGGAGACAATTCCCCGCGAAGTGGCAAACGCGCGGGAATGGATCGAGGAGACGGCGGCCGGCCGGAATTGGGCTGCCGCCCAGGGTGTGGCAGTTCCCCTACGCCTGCCGCCTACGGAAGAGTGCCAGCCGGACACGCCGCGCCCCGACGTGGCGATAAGCGAACCAGCAGCAAATAGCGAAGTGACCGGCGAGGTTCCCGTCAGCGGCCGGGTTACAGCACCCAATTTCGCCGGATACAGGCTGGAGTATGGATTCAGCCACGATCCTGGAGGCTGGGGGCTGGTTGAGGCCGGTTCGCAGCCGGTAGAGAACGGCCTGCTGGGGCGTTGGGACAGCGCCGAAACCGAACATAACGGACCGGCAACTGTCCGCGTGCTTGTCTTTGGACCGGATAATCCTTACACAGAAGGGGAGGATCGGGTTCAGATGGAGGCGCGCGTGCTCCTTTCCTTGCTACAACCAACGCCGACCCCGACTCCTACGCCGACGAACACGCCAACGCCGACGAATACGCCGACACCTACCGAGACGCCAACCCCATCAGCTACACCCACCGAGGCGCCGCCTACGGCCACGGCAACGCCTGTGATTGAGTTAACCCCTCTGGCAACGTTGACAGTAGAGCCGCGAGGAACGCCATCTGAGCCATAGCTCCACGAGTGGCGCGGGTGCACCCGGTTACCGAGAGGGCACATTGATTACTCTTCCTCAATTGCCGCCCGCACGGCACGTGCACAATGCCGAAAAGCAGGGGTGAATTGCATTTCCAGGTGACGCGGCCGGGGTAAATCGATTTTCACTCGCTCGCTAATACGCCCGGGTGTTCCCGTCATGACCAGGACTGTATCGGCCAGCAGAACCGCTTCGGAGATGCTGTGGGTGACAAGGAAGACGGTCACCGGTAAGGCTCGCCAGATGCGCAGTAGCTCCTGCCCCATCCGTTCCCGGGTAAGGGCATCGAGGGCGCCAAAGGGCTCGTCCAGCAGGAGCAGATCCGGCTGGTGGACCAGGGCCCGAGCCAGGGCCACACGCTGGGCCATCCCGCCGGAGAGTTGGGCCGGGTAGGTGTCCTCGAATCCCTCCAGGCCTACCAATTGCAGCAACTCCTGGACCCGGCCGGGGGCACTGATACCCTGAATTTCCAACGGCAGGCGGACATTCTCGGCTGCGGTACGCCAGGGCATCAGGTTTTCCTTCTGGAAGACGATGCCGATGGGATCTGTGGCCAGATGGGGGAGATGCCCTTTCAATAAGACCCGGCCGCTGCTGGGCTGCAACAGACCGCCCAGAATACGTAACAGGGTAGATTTACCCACGCCGGATGGGCCAACGAGGGCGGTGAAAGCCCCGGCGGGAAGGGTGAGTGAGATGTCGGCCAGGGGCTGGACGCCGTCGCTGAAGGTGTGGCTGACGGCGTCTACCTGGAGAAATGCGTCTTGCAGCGGGATATTACTCACCGGATTGGGCCTCCAACACAAAACGGTTGGTATAGAGGATGTCGAGATCGGGGAGCGGTTCGTCGAGTAGACCCATTTCCAGGAGGATGGCGTGGGTTTGTTCCCAGGATTCCGGCTCGGTGTAGCCCAGGGTTTCGGCTTCCCACAGCGGCAAGGAGGCTTCAAGGACGTTCATGCGGCTATCGTCCAATCCTTCCACGTATTGCTTGCTGATTTCATATGCCCCGTCCGGATCCGCCAGGGTGTCGGCAAGCCCGCGGAGAGTGGCGCGGACAAACCTCTCTACCAGTTCCGGGTTTTCGGCGATAGTCGTTTCGTTGGTGACGATCCCGTTGGCAACCAAATCGATGTAGTCAGCGACGTGGATGACGTTGATCTCCTCTCCCCGGGCGCGAAGTTGAACCGGCTCGTTGTTGGCATAGCCGACGACGGCGTCTACCCGGTCCGCCAGCAAGGTCTCGACCTGAGTGAAGCCGATCTCTTCTGCGTCGACAGCGGTATCAGGCAAACCGGCTGCGGCGAGCAAGCCCGTGTAGCCAACAAAGCTGGCGCCAAAAAATCCGGGAAGACCGACGGTTCGGCCGGCCAGATCGGCCGGTTCTTCGATGCCGGCCGGCGCTTTGCTGACGACCGCGATGGGAAATCGCTGAAACCACTCCAGGATGTAGACGAGAGGTAACTCCTGGGCCCGTCCTAACACGACCTGTTCGCCGCTGACGATGGCAAAGGGCAGCTCACCGGCTCCGACGAGGGAAACGCCGTCAGTCTCGTCGCTGTAGTCGAACTCGACACTCAATTGCTCCTCGGCAAAATAACCTTTGTCTGCAGCTACATAAAAGGGTGCATACTGGGGATCGGGGATGAAGCCCATGGGCAGCCGGATGTGGGTGATGCTTCCTGTGTCACCGCCAGGATCGGAAGCGGACGGCTCAGCCGTACAGCCAGCAGCGAGCACGAGAATAAGGATCAGGAGTAGAAAAAGTATTCGTTTCACGGAATTCTCCTTGGGAAAGGGTTGATGGTTGACGGTTGATGACGATCATCGTTCTCTGCCATTTTCCTGCCAGCGGAGGAGCCGGCGCTCGAGGAGTGCCACCAGCCCGTACATGATCAAGGCAATCGCTGCCAGGGTGACGAGTACGACAAAGACCAGGTCAGTCTTGAACTGGTAACGGGCGGTGATCAGTAAGAAGCCCAATCCCTGGCTTTTGGGCTGGACAAACTCGCCCACCAGGGCGCCAATGACCGAGAGGGTAGCCCCGACCTTCAAGCCGGCGAGCAGGATGGGGAGTGCGGACGGTACTTCCAACTTGGCAAAGATCTGCCAGCGACCGGCACGCAGTGAATGCATCAACTCGTATAACTCGGCAGGGACAGAGCGCAGGCCGGCAATGACGTTGATCAAAATCGGAAAGAAGACGACCAGGATGGCCACTAATACCCGGCTCCAGTAAGTGGACCGGATCCAGATGGATAATAAGGGCGCGACGGCTATCACCGGGATCGCCTGGGAAGCGATCAGGTACGGGGAGAGCAGACGCTCGGCCAACGGCGACTTGGCCAGCAGGTAACCCAGGGGAGTGGCCACCGCAAACCCCAATAAGAGGCCGGGAATCACCTCGCTGACGGTGATCAGGGTGTGACGTGCAAGACGACCATCGTCAAGCACCACCAGAAATTGGCGCCCCACGTCGGCGGGACCGGGTAAAATAAAGCGATCATAGCCGCCAACCAGGGCCACTCCATGCCAGAGCAGGAGCAGGAGCAAGAATGAGAGTATGGTAGTCAACCAGGTTGGTTGGTTTCGCAGACGCATCGTTGATGGTTGTTCGCCGGCAGTTGCCGGCGGTTTTGACAGACAAATAGCAGCCAACAACTGACAACTGAATCGTCGAGGCAGGGGAAACGGACGCGCGGGGAAGGCAGCACCTCAGTCTGTACGAAACCCCACCTGACACAGGTGGGGCATGTATGTAGAAGCGCAGGCGCTGCGCCTTACCTTCTCCCATCCAGACTGTCACTGTCGGCTCCGGAATTTCGCCGGATCCACCCTGACTGACCAGGGAGAGCGGCTGTCCCGGGTTGTTCAAATCCCAATGGTCGCTCGCCTGGCAGCAGGGGTAGCGGGCTTCGTCAGCGCAGACGTTACCGCCGGTCGGGAATTTCACCCTGCCCCGAAGGTGTATACACTGAAAAACAGTGTATGTTTTATGTTCAATTTGCCATAATTATACCGGCTCCCACGCGCGGGACAAGTGAGGAAAAGGAGGTGTCAGGTCACCATCGACGTGCCTGACACCTCGTACTTGATTGTTATTCGGTCTCTGATTCGTCCGTTGCCGGGTCCTCGGCTCCACGCTGCTTTAGCCCAGGCAGATCCTTGATAGACTCGGTGAGATCGATGCCGGTCAACGCTTCGATTGTCGCCGGGACCTGGGCGATGATGCCCGTAATATCGTTGGTGACCCGGGAAGCGCCGGAGCCCTTGCCGTCTTCGCCATTGCTGATGATGACGATGCGGTCGGTCTGGGAGAGCGGCTGAGAGATGGCGCTGGCCATTTCGGGTAACTTGTCCAGAATCTGTTGGAGAACGGCTGCCTGGGTGTATTGTTCCCACGCCCGCGCTTTCTTGTCGGTGGCTTCTGCTTCGGCCAGACCTTTTTGCCGGGTCACTTCCGCTTCGGCCAGACCGCGGGCGCGGTCAGCATCCGCCTCCGCCTCGCCGCGCTGGCGGATCGCTTCGGCTTCACCGGCCGCTTCTGTCTGCAACTGATACTGGCGGGCGTTGGCCAGGGTACGGATGCGAAATTCTTCCGCTTCAGCCGGGCGGCGAACCGTGGCCAGCAGTTCTTTCTCCTTGCGGGCTGCTTCTTGTTCTTCCACCTGGATCTGTTTCTGCTTCTCGACGACGTCGATCTGTACCGCTTCGGCCCGCACCTTCTGATTTTCGATGTTCTGCTGGAGAGTGTAGGCGAGTTCAGCCTCCGCGCGTTTGCGGTTCGTTTCCGCTTCATAGTCCGCTTGCTGGACTTCATAGTCTTTGCGACTCTCGGCGATCTTCGTTTCCGCCTGGAACTTGGCCGATTCGCCTTCCTGGCGCGCCTTGGCGCTTTCGATGGTGGCGTCGCGGGCGGCTTCCGCTTCGCCGATGGCCGCGTCCCGTTTGACCTGGGCAATGCGCGGCCGGCCGAGGGCTTCCAGGTAGCCTTCGTCGTCCTTGATGTCTTTGATGACGAAAGAGATGATCTCCATGCCCATGCTGGCCATATCCTCGCCGGATACTTCCTGCACCTTCTGGGCAAATGCTTCCCGATCTCGATACAGTTGTTCGACGGTCAGGGTGCCGAGGATGGCCCGCAGGTGGCCGGCCAGGGTTTCATGGGCCACATACTCGATCTGTTGTTGGGTCCTGGAGAGGAACTGGATGGCGGCGGTGCGAATGGAGGCTTCGTCGCTGCCGATCTTGACCTGAGCCACGCCGTCTACCGTGACTTTCACGCCCTGGACGGTGGGCACGTCGGGCGTGGTAATGTCTATGGTCATGACCTCCAGCGAGAGATCGTCGACGCGCTCCAGCACCGGCCAGACAAAGGTCCGGCCACCGGTGACAATGCGAAAGTTGCTTTCAACCGTTTCCAGTTCCTGGCGACCTTCGCCACGGCCGGAAATAATCAGGACTTCGTTGGGGCCCACTTTCTTGACCCGGCTGGCATAGCCAAAGACCAGGGCAAGAAAGACAAAGGCCAGTACTACAATGCCAATAGGGATTAGAATATCCATCGTCAAGCCTCACAGATAGATTAACAGTTTTATGCCCGTTTGCTGGGCTGAACCAGCGCCACCCGCCCGACAATGCGCTCGATGGTGACGATATCGCCATAATCGATGGGCTCCCCGGTCGCCGAACGCGCTCCCAACTTGACCCGTCCACTTACATTATTGAACGCAATTTCGCCCAGCCCGCTACTGGGGATAGAGGTGATTACCTCGGCCTCGCGCCCGATGGCGTCGTCTTGCAAGCTGTAGTGGCTCGATTTGCTAGGCGAAAGAACATAGATGAAGAATGCCTGTCCGGCGCCACCCAGGACCAGGCCCAGGCCGGTGGCCCAGAGAACGCTGGGTATTGCCTCCATCTCAAACCAGATGCGGGTAATCAGACCCACCAGGCCAAAGGTAGCGCCAAACATGGCCAGGGCGAAGGGGCTGATATTGACGAAGTCGATGTCGGCGTCGGCGTCCAGGTCGAGATCGAAATCCAGCGCTTCCCCCAACTCGGCTCCAAGCAGGCTGAGCAGGGCAAAGATGAAACTGAGTCCCATAATGGTCGCGTAGACCAAATTCAGGGCGCCTGAAGCGAAAAGTTCGTCAAGCATAGTGCGGTTGACCTCATCCGACTGGCGAAATCAGGAAACTAATCAAATTATACCCGCGATTACTCTATCTACCAATACGCAGAAAAGGGCCGGCGGTTGCGGCAATGGGCCGGCGGTTGCGGCGGGTGAGGCAGAGATTAGGCAAGAATCGGGCTTTTTAGCGAACTTATGGGAGGTTGTGTTATACTGGAATGCGGAAATTTTGTTTTGGTTAAAGGAGTAGGTCTAATGGCTAATAAGCGCAGGAGAAAAAGAACATTCTCGGAAAAGGTGATGATCGTCCTCAGTATTTTAATTGCCCTGAGCATGATTCTGGCCCTTTTTGCCAGCTTTGCCCCGATACCGGGCGGCTAACCACGATCGGACGCACAATTTAATAGTTTGACGAGAAGCCAGGTCCTGGGTGTGGGCCTGGTTTTTGCTTTTAGGGGTCAGGGATCGGAGCTTGAGGAACCGCTGACCAGGTGGAAGTGGAGGTGGGGCACGTCCTGGTAAGGGCCGCCATTAGCGATAAGGCGGTAGCCGGCTGCTTCCAGATCGAATTCGGCTACCAGGCTCTTTACGGTCTGGAAAAGGTCTATCATAAAATCGGCATCGGCCGGGGAAAGGTCGCTCAGTGTGTGGAGATTGCGCCGCGGGACAAGCAGGATGTGCAGGGGGTAGCTGGGGCTGGGGTGGTGAAAGGCCAATAGTGTTTCCGTTTCGCGAAGGCGGTCTACAGGGAGCATGAAACTCATGTGGGTCAGGATCCGGCCGGTGAGCAGGCGACCAACGGGGGTTTGCGCCAACCAGAAGAGGGCGCGGCGGCCATGTTTACTGACGGCAACCATCCATCATCTTCATCACACTTGGGAAGGGCGAGCCAGAAAAAGAGAGAGGCTCGCGCGAGCCCCTCTCTTTTGTTCATCAGGATGCTGGCGGGCGCGTTACGGTCTGTCTAACCAGAAGTCATAACTGCCGGAGTCGCTGTAAGACTCAACACGCCAGACGTAGTAACCAGAAGAACCATTGTAGCTGATGCTCTCACTGGAGTCGTAGCTGAGCGAGTGCGCAACCCGGTACCAGCCGTACCAGTTGCTCCACTTGTAAAGGTAAAGGTCGAAGTCGGCGCCGGCCGGAGTTGAGGCCGGCTGATTACCGGATGCCTGTACATATTTACGGGCCGTGCAGATCCAAAACCGGGGCGTAGTGGCAGCGGCAGCCGAGCGGGTGTGAGCATCCTTCCAAGGGGAGAGCGGGCACTTCGTCAAATTCATAGACGCCTTCGTAAGCTTTGCAGACCGGGCAGCTATCATGGCTGGCCAGAATTCGGACTTTGGTCGCTACGCCATTTTTGATAATTGTCTCCAGGGCGGCACGATGCGCGGCTGCTTCTTTTTCGAACTCGCCCTCGTAGGTAGTGCGCGCCGTATTTTGCTCAATCATCCGTCTTCCTTGCAGTTTGCCCAGGTCTTGCTCGGCCACAATTGTCTCCTTGGTAATTGGCGATCGATGATCGGCAGCTACCCTGCTAATTTTGCCACCGGTGAAATGGAATCTCCGTTAATGCTGGTACACTCTTCCAGATTCTAATCGGATGTGTGCATAGAGGCAAGCGGCATCGCCGGTACTTGCCGCTGTGGGTAGTTCCAGTACACTCCTGCTATGAGTGAGGTAACCCTCGGTTCAGAGGCACGAGAGAAGCTGGTTGCGTTTGTGGAGAGCCGGTCGCCGGGTACGCCTTACCGGCGACGCGCAACGATCCTCCTCCTGGCCGACGAGGGGCAGCCGCCTGTAGCGATCGCCCCGACGGTGGGGTTGCCGGTCGCGCAGGTACGGCTACTCTTGCGGGCTTTCAGGCGCCAGGGAATGGGGCTGTTTCCGCGCTGGATTCTCCGGGAAGGGGCTCCTTTCACGCCGGAAATGCATATGGCGGAGGCCGGCCGGATTGCGCTGGCCCAGCAACTGGCCATCATCCAGAATCATGACCACTCTCTCCGGGAGGCGGGCAGCGCCGAGGCCGTCCATGAGACGCGCAAGGCGATCCGGCGGACGCGCACGCTCTTCCGGCTGCTGAAGCCATACTTCGGGAAGGGTGCATTCCGCCCGTACCGGCGTTGTCTGAAAAGGACGATGCGCCATTTGGGCCGGGCAAGGGATTTGCACGTGTTTCTCGTGAAGCTAGATCGTTTTCGAGAAGGGGGGACGTTAGCTGCGGCTGAGCGGGAAGCATTGGCTGCCCTCCGGCAGATGTGGCAGTCAGCGAAGGACGCGGCGG
>Ga0207752_1000554_pt1 | contig 17596 bp, 15 predicted proteins | sample Pon2CUnioCityCA_6_FD_187272 | JGI IMG/M metagenome (GOLD analysis project Ga0207752, IMG submission 187272) | Marine sediment microbial community from Union City, CA, USA - Pond 2C Sediment 2 (SPAdes) | ecosystem: Environmental > Aquatic > Marine > Intertidal zone > Salt pond sediment ...
CCGCCGGCGCGCCGCCGACGCTGACCTCAAAACCATCCAGCGCCAGGCTCGGCCCGGCGCCGCTGACGCTGCCGCCCTCGGCGCCGGCCAGCGTCCAGTTGGCGCCGTCGTAGCTCAGCGTGTAATCGCCGCTTTGCAGCGCGCCCAGATCGGTGATCGCGGCGCCGACGCTGGCGTTGCCGGTGTTGCCGCTGTTGGCCTGCACGCGCGGCCCGGCGACCTTGAACAGATCGCCGCCCAGCGCGCCGTTGAGATCCATCCCCCGGGCCTGCTGGGCGTTGAACGTCTCGGCGATGCCGATGGCGATGCGGCCGAGTTCACCGCGCGCGGTATCCAGCATGCCGCCCTGAAAATCCAGCAGCCCGCCGAGACTGCCGCCGGAGAGCTTGCCGTTGATATCGACGCTGACACTGCCGTTGTCGTAGCTGATGCGCAGCCGCTGCGGATCGGCCGGATCGCGACTGGTGCCCAGCTGCTGCGCGCCGCTCTGGGTGACCAGCGGCTGGCCGCCGGCGACCATTACGCTGACGTCGCCGCGGGCGTGCTCCAGCACCTGAATGCCGATCCGCTCGGAGAGCTGGTCGAGCAGGCGGTCGCGCTGATCGAGCAGATCCGGAGCGGCGCCGCTACTGCTGGCGGAGGCGGCGTTGATGATGTCCTCATTGGCCGCGTGCAGCGACTGCGCCAGTGCGTTGATCTCGCCCACCGTCTCGCCGATGCGCTTGCCGGTGTCTGCGGCGAGCGCGTCGAACTGGCCCTCGATGGCCTGAAAGCGCGCGCTCAGCGCCTCGCCCTGATCGAGCAGCGCAATGCGTGCGGTGCTGGCGCCGGGGTCGTCGGCGACATCCTGCACCGCGCTGAAGAAGCCCTGCAGCGCCGGGGTGATGCCACCGGCCGGGTCGGCGAGGATATCGTCGACGTAGCTGGACATGCGGTGAAACACCGTCAGCCGCTGGTGCTCGGCACCCACTTCGCGCATCTGCGTGCCGAGAAAGCCATCGTAGAGGCGCTCCACGTCGCGCACCATCGTGCCCTGGCCGATGCCCAGCCCGCCGAGCGTCTGCGGCGGACGGGTGCCCTGCTCGACGCGCTGACGGCTGTAGCCGTCGACATTGGCGTTGCTGATGTTGTGGCTGGTAGTGGCGATCTGCCGCTGTGCGGCGAGCAGGCCACTCAAGCCAATCTGCATAAAGTCGGCCACGGTTTACCTCGTGCGATACCGGATCGTGCGGCGCCGTGACACTCACAGAGGCACGCCGCCCTTTACGAGCTTGTCGGCGCGCCGGCCCGGCTCTTGAGTCCGCCGGACGGCAGCGCCGCCAGCGCGGCGGCCAGCGTGTCGCCGGCGACGATGCGCTGGATCTTGCTGGCGTAGGCCGGATCGGTGGCGTAACCGGCGGCCTGCAGCTCGCGGGCAAAGGCGGCACTGTCGTCGCCGGCGGCCAGCGCGCGCTGGTAGCGCGGGTTGGCGACCAGAAAATCGGCGTAGTCGTCGACCGCCTCGGCCAGCCCGGCATAGGCGCGGAACGGCTCGCGGCGACTGACGAATTGATCGCCCTCGAATTCCAGCGTGTCCTTCGCCAGTCGCTCGCCGGACCAGCGCCCGTCGGCTTTGATGCCGAACAGGTTGTAGCTCGGTGTGCCGTCGGCGCGCAGCGGCAACTTGCGGCCCCAGCCGGTCTCCAGCGCCGACTGGGCGACGATCGCCTCGGCCGGCACGCCCAGACGCTCGGCGGCGCGCTGCGCGTGCGGCCACAGGTCGCGCACGAAGTCGCGCGGATCGTCCCACGGCCCGACGCTCGCGGTCGCGGTCGCGGTCGCGGTCGCGGTCGCGGCATGCGACGCGGCCCCGGCGGCGAGATTTTCTGCGCTGGCGACAGGCGCATCGCCAACCGCATCGCGGGCGGCAAACACTGCGCCTGCGGCGATCTCCGGCGGCTGCGTGGCGGCCTGCTGCGTGGCGGCCTGTGCGGCGGAACCGGCGATGGCGGCGTCCGCCGCCAGCTGCCAGGCCGGGCGCGCCGCCGGCGGCGTCGCCATAGCGGCGGACAGCGGCTGCGCCGGCAGGCCGTCGATCAGCGGCTGCAGGACCTTTTCGCTGGCCGCGGCAGTCGGCGGTCGCGGTGGCAGCGGCAAGGGTCTCACCGGCATCTGCCGCCAGCGGGCATCGACGCGGCCTTCATCCAGCGCCAGGAAACGGCTCCCGCTATCGCCGCCATCGAGGCGCAGGCCGGCGCGCTCGCTGTGCAGCGGCAGGCCGGCGTAGTCCCGCCGCAGGGCCACGGCATCGGCCAGCGCGGCATCGCCCGGCGCGGCCTCGTCGGCGCCGTCCGGCAGCGCTTGCCGCGACTGCCCGGAGAGCTGCTGCACCAGCAGATCGGCGAGGCCGATGCCGCCGCTGGAGGCCATCTCCACGGCGCGCTGCTTGTCCAGCATGTCGCGGAAGAAGCGCGTCTGCTCGGAGTCCATCAGGCCCTCCTCGGGGCCGGCCTCGCGCATGCTTTTGAGCAGCATGCCCAGGTACAGACTCTCAAACTGGTTGGCCACCTGGCGCAGCGTCCGTTCATCCTGGGCGCCGTCGCCGCCCCCCTCGCGGGCGGCGTTCTTCAGCCCGGAGAGGGCGTGCTGGTCGAGATAAAAGCCGGCGGATTCGGTGTTCATCGCGCGCCCCGATCAGATCACGATCAGCTCGGCGCGCAGCGCGCCGACCTGCTTGAGCGCTTCGAGAATCGCCACCAGATCACCCGGCGCCGCACCCACCTGGTTGACCGCGCGGACCAGCTCGTTGAGGGTCACGCCGGCGTCGAAGACGAACATCCGGCTGTCCTCCTGGGTGACTTCGATGTCGTTGTTCTGCACTTCAGCGGTGTCGCCGCCGCCCAGCGGATTGGGCTGCACGACGTCGTTGCTGGCGGTGATCGACACCGTCAGCGAGCCGTGCGAGACCGCCGCCTCGGCGACCCGCACGTGGTTGCCGATCACCACCGTGCCGGTGCGCGAGTTGATGATCACCTTGGCCGCGGCCTCGCCGGGGACCAGTTCGAGGTTCTCCAGAAAGGACACGAAGCCGACCCGCTGGCCGGGATCGCGCGGCGCGCTGACGCGCACCGAGACGGCGTCCACCGGCGCCGCGGTCTGCGGGCCGACGACGCGGTTGATGGTGTCGGCCAAGCGCTTGGCGGAGGTGAAATCCGGGCTGTGCAGGTTGAGGTAGATCGATTCGCCCTCGGCGAAGGGATTGGCGACCACCCGCTCGACGCTGGCGCCGTTGGGCACGCGGCCGACGCTGGGCACGTTGACCGTGACCCGCGAGCCGTCGCCGGCATCGACGCCAAAGCCACCGACCACCAGATTGCCCTGGGCGACGGCGTAGACCTGGCCGTCGGCGCCCTTCAGCGGGGTCATCAGCAGGGTGCCGCCGCGCAGGCTCTTGGCGTCGCCGAGGCTGGAGACGGTGACGTCGATCGCCTGCCCCGGCTTGGCGAAGGCCGGCAGCTCGGCGTGCACGGTGACCGCGGCGACGTTCTTCGAGCTGGGGCTGGTGCCGGGCGGCAAGGTGATGCCGAAGCGCTGCAGCATGGCCTGCAAACTCTGGCCGGTGAAGCGCGTCTGGTTGACCGAATCACCGGTGCCGTTGAGGCCGACCACCAGCCCGTAGCCGAGCAACTGATTGCTGCGCACCCCGGCGATGCCGGCCAGATCCTTGATGCGCTCGGCGCCGGCCTGCGGCGACCAGCACAGGGCGAGCAGCAAAACCAGCACAGGCCAGGTCGCAGGGCGCAATACGCGCAGCGCATTGCGCCACATGGCGTGTTGCGGTCCGCATTGGACGATGGCTGGCTGATTCAACATGGCGACTTCTCCGAGGATGTTCCCTGCCCGGCACCGGCGCAATCCGCGATGCGTATTGCGCCGGCATGGAATCGGGCGTGTCTTTAAAACGGCCAGTACTCGCTATTGAAGAATCGTGCCAGCCAGCCGGAGGTGTTGGCGTCGGCCAGTGCGCCGCCGCCGCCGTAGCTGACCCGCGCATTGGCGATCTTGCTCGACGGCACGCTGTTGTCGGCCTGGATATCCGCCGGGCGGATGATGCCGGCAACGCGCAGGAATTCGCTGCCCTGATTGATGCCGATGATCTTCTCGCCGCGGATCGCCAGATTGCCGTTGGCGTAGACCTGCACCACGGTGACCGACAGCTCGCCCTCCAGGCTGTTGCTCTGCGCGCTGTTGCCGTTGCCGGAGAAATCGCGCGCGCCGTCGGCGAAATTCTCCAGTATCTCGTTGCCGGCGACGGTCACCGGCAGGCCGAGCAGGCTCGGCCCGCCGAGGGTGGTGGTGGAGGTCTTGGCGGTGCTGGTGGAGGCGCGCGTCTCGGCGTCGGTGGCCTCTTGCAGGTTGACGGTGAGGATGTCGCCGACGCGGTAGGCGCGCGCGTCGCGAAACAGCTCCACGGCGCTGTCGCTGTGATAGAGGCTGCCGTTGTTCTGCGCCGGTGGCGCCGCCGGCATGGGCGGTTCGACCGGCGCGTAGGCCGGGTCCGAGCGCACCGCCGGGCCCATATGCGAGCAGGCGGCCTGGGCTGCCAGCGCGGCCAGCAGGGCGAGGGTTTTCAGTGCTCGGGACATGGTGCTCACCTCGGCGATCAGACGTTGTTGTTCAGGTACTGGAGCATCTCGTCGGTGGTCGAGATGGCCTTGGAATTCATTTCGTAGGCGCGCTGGGTTTCGATCATGCTGACCATCTCCTCGACGATGTTGACGTTGGAGGTCTCCAGAAAACCCTGCTCCAGGGTGCCGAGCCCGGCGCTGCCGGGGCTGCCGGCGGTGGCCGGGCCGGAGGCGACGGTCTCGGCGAACAGGTTTTCGCCCAGCGGCTGCAGGCCGACCGGGTTGATGAAATCGACGATCTGGATATTGCCCACATCGATCGGTGCCACCGCGCCGTCGAGCAGTGCGGAAACCGAACCATCGGCGCCGATATCCACCGACAGGGCGCCGTTGGGAATGTTGATCCCCGGCTGCAGCGAGTAGCCGGCGGAGGTCACCACATTGCCCTGGGCGTCGATGTTGAAGCTGCCGTCGCGGGTGTAGCCGATGCTGCCGTCGGGCATCAGGATCTGCAGAAAGCCGCGGCCGTTGATGGCCACATCCAGCGCGTTCTGGGTCTGGATGATGTTGCCCTGGGTGTGCAGCTTTTCGGTGGCGGTGACGCGCACCCCGGTGCCGATGGTCAGCCCCGAGGGCAGCATCGTCTGCTGCGAGGTCTGGCCGCCGGGCTGGCGGATGTTCTGGTAGAACAGGTCCTCGAACACCGCGCGCTCGCGCTTGAAGCCGGTGGTGCTGGCGTTGGCCAGGTTGTTGGAGATCACCGCCATGCGCGTCTGCTGCGCATCGAGGCCGGTTTTGGAAATCCACAGTGCCGGGTTCATTCAGTTGCCCTCCCTCAGGCGCGCATCAGCCGGGCGGAGGCTTCGTCGAGCTTCTCCGCCACCTTGAACAGCTTGGTCTGCGCCTCGAAGCCGCGGGCGTATTCGATCATGTTGACCATCGCCTCGACGGTGTTGACGTTGCTCGATTCCAGCGTGCCGGAGACCACCTGCACGAAGGCATCCGGCTCGGCCTGGCTGCCGTCTTTCATGTGCAGCAGGCCGTGCTCGCCCTTGGTCAGCTGATCCGGCGCCGGATTGACCAGCAGGATGCGATCCAGCGTCACCAGCTCGGCGGCGCCGCCGCCCAGCGGGCGGATGCTGATGGTGCCGTCGCGACCGATCACCATCGCCTCATTGGGCGGCACCGCAATCGGCCCGCCGTTGCCCATGATCATGTGCCCCTCGCCGTTGATCAGCAGGCCGTTGGGGTCGATGCGCAGATCGCCGCGACGGCTGTAGCCGGTCTCTCCGGCGGCGGTCTGCACCACCATGTAGCCCTCGCCGCCGACGCCCACATCCAGCGTGCGCCCAGTCTGGATCAGGCTGCCGGCGTCCGGGTTGAAGCCGGCGCGCTCGTCTTCGGCCATCGCCCGGCTGGGGTGGCCGGGGCCGTACACCGGCTTGCTGGCGAAGTAATCGACATCCGCCTTGAAACCCCAGGTATTGGCGTTGGCGAGATTGTTGGCATTGCTGCTCTGCGCGATGAGCGTGTTCTTCGCTCCGGTCATCGCGGTGTAGATCAGGTTATCCACGGCTGAGGCTCCCGGCGGCTTAGATCTGGATGATCGTCTGGGTCACGGTGTTGGAGGTTTCGATCGCCTTGGCATTGGCCTGGAAGTTGCGCTGCGCGGTGATCAGCTTGACCAGCTGGGTGGTCAGATCGACGTTGGAACTCTCCAGCGCACCGGCCTGCACCGTGCCGAAGCGGCCGTTGCCGGCCTCGCCGATCAGCACCTGCCCGGAGTCCACCGTCTCCCGCCACATGGTGTTGCCGATCTGCCGCAGGCCCTGCGAATTGGGAAAGTCGGCGATCACCACCTTGCCCAGCGCGCGCGACTTGCCGTTGGTGTAGTTGGCCATCACCACGCCGCCCTCGGTGATCTCCAGCCCGCTCAGGCTGCCGGTGCCGGCACCGTTCTGGCTCAGTGAGCTGACCAGAAACGGCGACGAAAACTGGGTGGTATTGGTGCCGTCGGGATGGGTGAGGTTGAGGCTGATATCCAGCGGGTCTGCGCCGTTGGCCAGCGCCACCGGGTCGTAGTCCAGCAGCCCGTTGGCCGGCGCGATGAGCACCCCGGAGCTGTCAAAGGTGAGCGTCTCGCTGGAGCCGGCGTTGATCGGCATCGGGTTGCCGTCGAGGTAGGTGCGCGTCTCCCAGGTGTTGTTCACCGAGTCGGTTTTGATGAAGTAGCTCTGGATGGTGTGCGCGTTGCCCAGCGAGTCGTACACCGCGGTGGTGGTGGTGTTGGTGTAGGTGGTCGAGTCCGTCGGGTCGAAGGCCGCGATCGGCAGATCCGGCGCTTCGGACGGCAGGTTGACGCCGATGCCCACCCCGGAACTCGCCACTGGCGGGCCGTAGCTGTCGGGCACCTGCAGCGAGCCGATCGACGACATGCTGGTGGAGATCACATCGCCGGTGTCGCGCTCCACCGGGAAGACCTGCAGATACTGGCCCTCGGCGTTGACCACGTAGCCGTTGGCGTTGACGCCGAAGGCACCGGCGCGGGTGTAGTTGGCGTCGAGGTTGTCGACGTCGGTGGAGGTCGTGAAAAAGCCCTGGCCATTGATCGCCAGATCGAGCCCGCCCTCGGTGTACTCCAGACTGCCCTGGTTGAACAGCTGGCGCACGTTGGAGAGCAGCGTGCCGGCGCCGATGGAGGTCTCCGATGAGCCGAAGGCGTTCACCGAGTAGACATCGGCGAATTCGGCGCGCGAGCCCTTGAAGCCGAAGGTGCCCACATTGGCGATGTTGTTGCTCGTCACGTTGAGTTCCGAGCTGGCCGCGCGCAGGCCGCTGAGTGCGATGGAAAATGACATGTGAGCCTGTCTCCTGAGAGGAAGTCGCTGGGGTTGGTCGCCGCGTCGCTATTGCTTTATCCAGTCGCCGGACTAGTCGCGGCCCTGGCTGTTGTTCTGGTTGCTGTTGTTCTGGTTGCTGTTGTTCTGGTCACTGATCTGGCGGATATCGCCGAGGCGCACATCGCCGATGCCGGCCACGTGCAGGGTGAAATCGCTGCCACCACTGCCGAGGCTGACGCTATCCACATTGCCGGCGGCGAGGGTTTCCAGCGCCTGTGCGCCGTCGGCGGTCAGCGCCTCGGCACGCAGTCGATAGCTGCCCGGCGGTGCCGGTGTGCCGTCGCCGAGCAGGCCATTCCAGGCAAAGCGCTGGGTGCCGGCGGGCTGCGGGCCGAGCTGGATGGTGTGCACCAGCTCGTTGGCCGGGGTGTAGATGCCGACCGCGACATTGGCCGCCGAGCCGGGCAGTTCGACCGCGCCGGCCAGACCGCTCTGGGCATCCAGCCGCACCGTATCGCCGGGCACCAGCACCTCGCGGCCGACCATCACCGAAGCCTGCAGGGCGCGGTTGGAGGTCAGCGAGCCGGCCATGCTGTCGAAGGATTTCTGCAGTTCGGAAATCCCCGATACGGTGCCGAACTGGGCCATCTGGCCGAGAAACTCGCCGTTCTCCATGGGCTGGAACGGGTCCTGATTCTGCAGCTGGGTGGTCATCAGTTCGAGAAAGGCATCCTGGCCCAGCTCGTCGTTGGGCGTTGCATCGGCCGGCTTCGGCCCCATCCCGAGCTGCTCGTAGATGCTCGCGGTTTTCGGATCGATTCCGTTATTCATCACTCAGCCCCCTACTCGCCGAGGCGCAGCGTGCGCTGCAACAACTGCTTGGAGGTGTTCAGCACCTCGGTGTTGTTCTGAAAGCTGCGCGAGGCGGACATCATGTTGACCATCTCCTCGACGATATTGACGTTGCTGGAGTAGATGTTGCCCTCGTCGTCGGCCAGCGGATGGCCCGGCGCGTGGCGCACGCCCACCGGCGCCTGGCTCTGCACCACCCCGGCCATGTGCACGCCGACGGTCTCGCGGCGCTGGCCCTGGAGCAGCGCCAGAAACACCGGCTCGCGGGCGCGATAGGCGTCCTCCGGGGTGCTGGCGATGGTGTCGGCATTGGCCATGTTGGAAGCGGTGATATTGAGCCGCAGCGACTGCGCGCTCATCGCCGAACCGGCGACATCAAAATTGTTCAGCAGGGACATCGCTTACTCCCCCTTGATGGCGTTGCGCAGACCGCGGAAGCGGTCGCCGAGGAACTTCAGGCTGGCCTGATAGCGCAACGCGTTCTCGCTGAACTCGACGTGCTCAACGTGCGGATCGACGGTGTTGCCGTCCAGCGAGGGCTGCAGCGGATTGCGATAGAGCAGCTCGGCATCGCCGCTCGGCGCGCCACCGGAAATGTGCGCGCCGTCGGTACGCGCCAGCCTGACCGCGCCGGCAGCGGCCACCGGCTGGCCGCCAGCGGCGCGGCGCAGCGCGGCGGAAAAGTCGATATCGCGCGCCTTGTAATTGGGCGTGTCTGCGTTGGCGATGTTGGAGGCCAGCACGCTGGCGCGCTGGGCGCGCAGGCGCAGCGCGTCGTCGTGCAGAGACAGGGCCTGGTCGATAGCGAGTTTCACGCGGCAATCCTCGAAAGGGTTTTGCCGGTGACACAGCACAGTGCGTGCCAGCTTGCAGGAGAGCATCGGAGACGCCGCTTTTTCAACGGCTTGCGCGCACCGCCGTCAGCGCGCCAGGGCTACGGCGGCAAGGTTTGCCACCCCGGCGGCAAACCTTGCCGGCGGCGGCGGCTTACTCGATCAGGCGTAGCAGCGCCTGCGCGTGCTCGGCGGCCTCGTGACCCAGCGCGGTCAGATAGCCGCCATCGGGCTGGGTCAGCAGGCCCTTGTCGTGCAGCCGCGCGGCGGCGGCGATGGCCGCTTCGCTGGCATTGCTGTGTACCTTGATGCCCGCCTGGGTGGTGGACAGATCGAACAGGCAGAGGATGTCGAGTTCGGCCATCAGATCGGGGCTATAGGGCATGTCGGCACCTTGGTTGAGGAGTGCGTTGGGCGGCCCGCGGCGACCGCCAGAGCGGCCAGTTTCCCACAAATCCGATGGTGGGCGCGGCGACCAGACAGATCACCGCGACCCACGCGCTGATCGCCAGTTCGCGGCGCACCGCAGCGAAGCTGATGGCGGCGGCGGGACGAAACGCCGCGCAGATCGCATCAAAGGCTGCTGACCAGATGCCCGCCGTCGGCCGCCAGCAGGCTGCCGGTGATAAAGCTGCCGGCATCCGAAGCCAGCAGCAGCAGCGGCCCGGCCAGCTCCTCGCTGCTGCCGACGCGGCGCTGCGGGATGTTTTTGAGCATCGCCTGCCCGGCCTCACTGGCCAGATAGTCGCGGTTGAGATCGGTGCTGATGTAGCCGGGGGCGAGGGCGTTGACGCGGATGCCGTGGCGCGCCCACTCCAGCGCCAGCGATTTGCTCAACTGCGCCACCGCGGCCTTGCTGGTGGCGTAGGGCGCGGTTCCGGTGCACTGGCGCTCGGCGAGGATCGAGGCGATGTTGACGATGCTGCCGGGCAGTTGCCGCTCCACCAGCCGCTGCGCCACCGCCTGCGCCATCGCCCAGACGCCGTCGAGATTGGTCGCCATCAGCCGCCGCCAGTCCTCGGCCGCCACCTGCAGCGCGCGCGCCGAGCCGGCCACGCCGGCGTTGTTGACCAGCACCTGCACCGGCCCCAGCTCGGCCTCGATGGCGTCGAGCGCAGCGGCGATGCTCTGCGCATCGGTGACATCCAGCGCGAAGGCGGCGGCGCGGCCGCCGGCGGATTCGATCCGCCGCGCCTCACCGGCGGCGCGATCGAGCCGCCGCGCGGCCAGCGCGACGCTGGCGCCGGCCTCGGCCAGCACCGCGGCGAAGCCGACGCCGAGGCCACTGGAGGCACCGGTGACCAGCGCCACGCGGCCGTCGAGGCGGAAGCGCTCGAGCGCGCTCACCGCGCCGCCTCGCCGGCCCGCGCGCGCAGGGCAAATTTCTGGATCTTGCCGGTGGAGGTCTTTGGCAGCGGGCCGAACTCGACCCGCCGCGGGGCTTTGAAGTGCGCCAGATTGTCGCGGCAGAAGGCGATGATATCGGCGGCTTCGACCGCTTCCGCACCGGGTTTGAGGGTGACGAAGGCGCAGGGGATCTCGCCCCATTTGTCATCCGGCCAGGCGACCACCGCGGCCTCCATCACCTGCGGGTGCCGGTAGAGCACATCTTCGACTTCGAGGCTGGAGATGTTCTCGCCGCCGGAGATGATGATGTCCTTGCTGCGATCCTTGATTTCGACGTAGCCATCGGCGTGCATCACGCCCAGATCGCCGCTGTGGAACCAGCCGCCGCGAAAGGCCTCGGCGGTGGCCTCGGGGTTCTTCAGATAGCCCTTCATCACCGTGTTGCCGCGCAGCATCAGCTCGCCGATGGTCTCGCCGTCGGCGGGCACCGGCTGCATGCTCTGCGGGTCGGCGATCATGTAGCCGGAGAGCGTCTGGTAGCGCAGCCCCTGGCGGGCCATCTTCGCCGCGCGCTCGGCCAGCTCCAGCCTGGCCCAATCCTCCTGCCAGGCGCAGACGGTGGCCGGGCCGTAGGTTTCGGTGAGGCCGTAGAGATGGGTGACGCGAAAGCCCATGCGCTCCATCGCGGCGATCACCGCGGATGGCGGCGCGGCGCCGCCGGTGGCCACTTCGACGGTCTGTTCGAAGGCGACCTTCTGCTCGTCGGGCGCGTGCACCAGCATGTTGAGCACGATCGGCGCGCCGCACAGATGGGTGACGCGGTGCTCGCGGATCATCGGGAAAATCAGCCCCGGATCGACGTTGCGCAGGCAGACGTGGGTGCCGCCGACAGCGGTCACGCCCCAGGTGAAGGTCCAGCCGTTGCAGTGGAACATCGGCAGCGTCCACAGGTAGACCGAGCTGGCGTCGAGGCCGAAGGTCAGCGCGTTGCCGAGCGCGTTGAGGTAGGCGCCGCGGTGGTGATAGACCACGCCCTTGGGGTTGCCGGTGGTGCCGGAGGTGTAATTCAGCGAGATGGCCTGCCAGTCGTCCTCGGGCAGTTCCAGCGGGAAGTGCTCGTCGCCGGTCTGCAGAAAATCGTGGTAGCTCATCGCGCCGAGCAGCTCGCCACCGCCGGCCAGCGGGTCGTCGATGTCGATCACCAGCAGCTCGCGATCGAGCAGCGCCAGGGCTTCTTTGATCACCGGCGAAAACTCGCGGTCGGTGAGCAGCACCCTGGCTTCGCCGTGGTCGAGAATGAAGGCGATGCTGGCCGCGTCGAGGCGATAGTTGAGTGCATTGAGCACCGCGCCGGCCATCGGCACAGCGTAGTGCGCCTCCAGCATCGCCGGGGTGTTGGGCGACATGATCGCCACCGTGTCGCCGCGGCCGACGCCGCGCTGGATCAGCGCGCTGGCCAGCTGGCAGCAGCGCAGGTACAGATCGCGATAGCGAAAATGCGCATTGCCGTGGATCACCGCCGTCTTGTCCGGATAGGCGGTGACCGCCCACTGCAGCAGCGACAGCGGCGACAGTGGCTGATGATTGGCGGGATTCTGGTCGAGATCGCGGTCGAAGATGCCCTGCGGCGCGGTGCTCACGGTGGCGTTCCTCCCTCAATTTTTTGCTGTCTGTTATTCGCTGCGGCACGACAGTGGTCGTGCCTGTTGGTGCCCGCAGTGTATAGAAAAGCGCGGCCATCGGTCTCGCACCAAAGGCGCCGCCGACGGCGATGCCGGCGACGACCCGCTGACACATGTCTCCAACAGCCAAACAGGGGTCGCACCGAGAACCGTCGCGGCCGCAAACGCGCCGCCGCGCGGGCGCATAATCTCGCGGCCGAGACGCGCCGCCGCGCCGCGCCCGGCGATCTCCCGGCGCCACCGCCCGCGCCCACGTCCGCGCCCACGTCCGCGCCAGGGCAGCGACCGCCACGCCGCTACGGAGACACCCGCATGAGCGACCGACCCTTCGAACCGACCATCGCCCTCGGCCACCGCATCCGCCGCTCGCCCTACTTCGAGGCCACGCTGCGCTGGGGCGTCAAGCAGTTCACCGTGTACAACCCCGTCTACATGCCCACCTATTTCGAAAGCCCCGAGGCCGACTACTGGAAGCTGATCGAAAACGCCACCCTGTGGGATGTGGCCGGCGAACGCCAGGTCGAGATCAGCGGCCCGGACGCGGCCCGCTTCACCCAGTTGCTGACCCCGCGCGACATCTCCAAGTGCGCCGTCGGCCAGGCCAGATACGTGCTGATCTGCGACCACAACGGCGGCATCATCAACGACCCGCTGCTGCTCAAGCTGGCCGAGGATCGCTTCTGGCTGTCGCTGGCCGACTACGACATCCTGCTCCGGGCGCAGGGCGTGGCGATCAACGCCGGGATGGCTGTGCAGATCTGCGAGCCGGACGTCTCGCCGCTGCAACTGCAGGGCCCGCGCGCCCACCAGATCATGCTGGCGCTGGTCGGCGGGTGGATCGAGGATCTCAAATTCTATCGCTTCCGCGAGTTCGAGCTGGACGGCATCCCGCTGATCATCTCGCGCACCGGCTGGAGCGGCGAGCGCGGCTACGAGCTGTTCCTGCGCGACGGCAGCCGCGGCGACGAGCTGTGGGAGCGCATCATGGCCGCCGGCGAGCCCTTCGGCATCGCCCCCGGCGCACCCAACCAGATCCGCCGCATCGAGGCCGGCCTGTACTCCTGGGGGCTGGACATGGACGCCGCCAACAACCCCTTCGAAATCGGCCTCGACTGGCTGGTCGATCTGGACGCGGACATCGACTTCATCGGCAAGCCGGCGCTGCAGCGCATCGCCGCCACGGGCATCAGCCAGAAGCTGGTGGGCATCGAGCTGGACGGCGACGCCGCGCCCTGCCAGTGCGTGCCGCTGAGCATCTCCGGGCAGCGCGGGCGCACGGTCAGCACCACCTGGTCGCCGCGCCTTGAGCGCAACATCGGCTTTGCCTACCTGCCCATCGCGCTGGCCAGCAACGGCGCGCAGATGACCGTGCACGGGCGCGATGGCGACGTCGCCGCGCAGGTGGTGCCGACGCCCTTCGACGCGCCGCGCTACCGCGGCTGATCCGGTCGCGATCGGGTAGCGATCGGGTAGCGATCAGGCAGGGCGCAGACAGCCCGGCAATGGCATCCGCCGGGTACATGACATCAGTTTGACCCAGTACCCAGCGCCGCGCCGCCGGGCATCTACAATGTGCCCCCCGCCGCACGGAGCCCGCCAAAGCCATGAACAGCAATCCCGGATTTTTTGATCGCACCCTCGCCAACCTGCGCAGCGCCTGGCGCAGCATCGCGCGCAGCGACGCCAAACTGGAGCTGTCCGCCGATCTGCCCGAAGGCGAGCTGGAGGCATTGCGCGAATGCATCCGCGCCTGCCTGGCCGGCAAGGGCGGCGAAGTCTCCGCGCGCGGCCGCGCCGCCGAGCTGGGCGAGGCTTATCTGGGCCTTTCGGACACCGGCAAGCTGAACTTTTTCAACCTGCTGGTGGATGAGTTCAGCATCGACCAAAGCGCTCTGCAGGCGGCGCTGACAGCGCATGTCGAATGCACCACACAAGCCGAGCGGCTGGCCGGCGAGTCGCGCCTGCGCAGCCTGCTGACCCCTGCCTATCTGCGCCTGCTGACGCAGTTCAACGCGCTGCCGCAGGGGGTTAAATTTCTCGTCGATCTGCGCGCCGATCTGTTGCGCCTGCGCGGCGACGACGCCCGGCTCACAGCGCTCGACGAGCAGCTCTGCCAGCGCCTTGAGAGCTGGTTCGACATCGGCTTTCTGGAGCTGCGGCGGATCACCTGGGAGGCACCGGCGGCGCTGCTGGAGCGGCTGATCCACTACGAGGCGGTGCACGCGGTGAGCAGCTGGGACGATCTGAAAAACCGCCTCGCCGCGGATCGCCGCTGCTTTGCGTTTTTCCACCCCAACATGCCCGACGAGCCGCTGATCTTCGTCTGGGTGGCGCTGCTGCCGGAGATGGCCGGCAGCGTGCAGGCGCTGCTCGAACGCGGCGAATCGCCGGCGCAGGAGGCGCAGACGGCGACCACGGCCATCTTCTATTCGATCTCCAACACCCAGGTGGGGCTGCAGGGGGTGAGCCTGGGCAACTTCCTGATCAAGCGGGTGGTCAACGCACTGCGCGCCGAACTGCCGCAGCTCAAGACCTTCGCCACGCTATCGCCGATCCCCGGCTTCGCGCGCTGGCTGCAGGCGGCGCTGGATGAGGACGACAGCCTGCTCGACGGCGACAGCCGCGAGCTGCTGGCCAGCGACGGCTGGGCCGACGACGCCGAGCGCGCCGCACAGCTGGAAAAAGTGCTCAAGCCACTCTGCGCGCGCTATCTGGTCAGCGAAAAGCGCGGTCAGCGGGCGCGCGATCCGGTGGCTCATTTCCACCTCAGCAACGGCGCGCTGATCGAGCGCATCAACTGGCTCGGCGACCGCTCGGCGAAGGGCATGGCCAACGCCCACGGGCTGATGGTCAACTATCTGTACGAACTCGACGAGATCGATCGCCACCACGAGCGCTACAGTGAATCCTTCACCGTGGGCACCTCGCGCGAGGTGCGCGCCCTGGCCGACAAGGGCTGAGCCGCGCCGGCGGCGGCCGGCTGGCGCTTCGCAGGTGGCGCATGTCGCACAGGGGTCGCAGAATCGATTAACGTATCGCTGGCAGTGGACGCAGACTTGCGTTCCAATGCCGGCCCGCACCCACAGGCCATCGCCAGCCACCGCAAACCCGAGGCCCCGCCATGCGCGCCGTGCTCGCCCAACTCTCCGCCCTGCTGCTGTCCGTGGGGCTGATCCAGCTCGGCCACGGCGCCTTCGGCTCGTTTCTCGGCCTGCGCGCAGATCTGGAGGGCTTCCCGACCACGCTGATCGGCGTGCTCGGCTCGGCCTTTTACCTGGGCACCATCCTCGGCACGCTGCGCACCCCGGCGCTGATCAACCGCATCGGCCACATCCGCGCCTTCGCCGCCTTCGCCGCCATCTCCGCGGCGGCGGTGATGGTCTACCCGCTGTTCATCGACCCCTACGTGTGGATCGGCCTGCGCGTGGTGTTCGGCTTCAGCCTCTGCGCCATGGCGATCGTCGGCGAGAGCTGGCTGAACAACCGCTCGACCAACGAAACCCGCGGCACCATGCTATCGATCTACATGATGGTGTCCTTCCTGGCCATCGGGCTGGGCCAGCTGGCGCTGAATATCGGCGACCCCAGCGGCACCCAGCTGTTTCTGATCGTCGCCCTCTGCCTGGTGCTGGCGGTGGTGCCGGTGGCGGTGACCCGCTCCACCCACCCGGACCCGGTGACCAGCTCGCACTTCGGCATGCGTCGGCTGTACGAGATCTCCCCCGGCGCGGTGATCGCCTGCATCGGCTCCGGGCTGGTGACCGGCGCCTACTTCGGCATGGCGGCCATCTACGCGCGGCAGATCGGCCTCAGCGTGGCCGAGATCTCGGTGTTCATGGGCACGCTGATGGTCAGCGGACTGCTGCTGCAACTGCCCATCGGCCGCCTGTCGGACATCGTCGACCGCCGCTGGGTGATCGTCGGCACCTGCCTGGGCACCGGCGCCAGCGGCGCGGCGATGACCTTTCTCTCGCCCGCCGACTGGTGGCTGTTTCTCGCGGTCACCGCACTGTTCGGCGGCCTCGCCGCGTGCATCTACCCGCTGGCCATCGCCCACGCCAACGACTTCATCGAACCCCACGATCTGGTGCCCGCCAGCGGCGGTCTGGTGCTGTGCTACGGCGTCGGCGCCATCGCCGGACCGCTCAGCGCCGCCTGGACAATGGAGCTGATCGGCCCGGCGGGGATTTTCATCTTCACCAGCATCACCTGTGTGGCCATCGTCACCTTCACCCTCTACCGCAGCACCCGACGCAAGTTGCTGCCGACGGTCGAAAAAGACCCCTACGTGCCGCTGCCCGACGCGGTCTCGATGCCGGTGTCCAGCGATGTCGATCCGCGCGCCATGGAATACTTCGAGCCGCAGGATGTCGGACCACCCACACCGGATGACGCAGCGGAGGCGGAAAACGCAGCCGTCGCAGGGGCAAAATCAACCCCATAGCCACTTTGCTGCAAGGCAACAAAGCCGGCGCATCCCTGGCTCAGCAGCCCTGCTGCTGGCTCGATCACAATTTTATTGCGGCGCACAAAAAATACTTGACGGCCCGACTGGCCACCGTTATAAATAGTCATATTGCAGCGCAGCATGGACGACCCCAACGGAAGCGGCGGTCAGCATAGCGCTCAAACTGGTAACGGTTTCTTTCTTTCCTCCATCCCCTTGGTCCCACCTCGTGTGGGACTTTTTTTTGCCCGCGATTCGCGCCGCGCAAGGCAAGGCTGCGAGCGCTCGGAAAATGCGCGGGGAACCCCCTCAAAAGCGATCGACGCGACAGGCATCCAGCGCCGCCGCGGCACGGCCATCGGCGAGCAGTTCGGCGATCAGCCGGCCGCTGACCGCCGCCAGCGTCAGGCCCAGGTGCTGGTGGCCAAAGGCGTAGTAGACGCCGCGGTGGCGCGCCGATGCGCCGAGCACCGGCAGCGAATCGGGCAGCGTCGGCCGACAGCCCATCCACAGCCCCGCATCGCCGCTGTCCAGATCGTCGAACAGCTCTTCGGCCAGCGCCAGCAGCTGGCGCGCGCGGCGGTAGTCCGGCGGCGCCTGGGTGCCGGCGAACTCCACGGTGCCGGCCAGGCGCAGGCCGCCAGCGGTGGGCGTAGCCACCACTTTATGCTCGTGGATCATCGCCGGCATGTGCAGCTCGGCGCGGCTGCGCGGCAACGTCACGTGGTAGCCGCGCTCGGTATCCAGCGGCACCGGCTCACCGAGCTGGCGGCAGATCCGCCCCGACCAGGCACCGAGGGCGACCACCGCCGCATCGGCGTGCAGCTCGCCGCTGTCGGTGAGCACGCGCACGCCCTGCGCCTGCGGCTCCAGCGCGCGCACATCGGCGCGCAGCAGATCGGCACCGCGGGCGCGCAGATCCGCCGCCAGGCGCTCGCCGTAGCTGCGCGCGTCGAGCACCCAGCCGGATTGCGGGTAGAACACGCCG
>Ga0207752_1000555_pt1 | contig 17577 bp, 17 predicted proteins | sample Pon2CUnioCityCA_6_FD_187272 | JGI IMG/M metagenome (GOLD analysis project Ga0207752, IMG submission 187272) | Marine sediment microbial community from Union City, CA, USA - Pond 2C Sediment 2 (SPAdes) | ecosystem: Environmental > Aquatic > Marine > Intertidal zone > Salt pond sediment ...
CAGACCAGCACACCTACCATCACGCCCACCGAAACGGCTACCCCGACTATGACCCTAACGCCCACGGTCTCGGGCCCCTTCACTTACCAGGTGCAGGAGGGAGATAGCCTGTTTGCCATAGCGGACCAGTTCGATGTCGACCTTTATCTGTTGATGACCATCAACAACATCGACCCAAACAACCCGACCATCAACCCGGGAGACACACTCACGATCCCTGGGCCCGATACGGAACTACCTACCGCCACACCCCTACCGACCAACCTGCCGCGCGGCACACGCATCACTTATCGAGTTCAAACCGGCGACTCACTGGCCTACCTGGCGCTGCAATTCAACAGCACGGTGGAGGCCATTAAAGAAGCCAACGATATCGAGAACGAGAACGATATCTTCGTCGGTCAGGAGCTGATCATCCCGGTCAACCTGGTCACGCCCATTCCAACCAGCACAGCCACGGCGACCGGCGGCACGCCGGCGCCCACCGGAACTGAAGCGGCTGCAACCGAAACGCCAACCCCGACCAGCGGCTAAGAGGCTGGCAGCCGGTCTCTGGCGCATCATCAATTGACATTCAAGATCATCAGGGCGAGTAGGAACATCTGCTTGCCCTGTTCAATTTTAATAGGCCGGTTTTTTGAAGTCGGCTAATCGCCCCTCGATACGCCCTTTCAAATCAGCCGCCTTGACAAAAATGATTCCCACCATATAATGAAAATGATTTTCAATTTCGCCGAGGGGCATTTAACAATGCGGCATGGTCATATATGGAGCGCCATGAAAATTAAAACTCTTTTCCCTTGGACGATTATCGTCGCTGCGGCACTGGCTTTAGCAGGCTGCACCTCTTCCGGTGCGCAGAACACCACCCCACCGGCTGCTACGGGAGGCGCCAACCTGCGCGTGGTTGCCACGACTACTATCATCGGCGACGTGGTGGGCAACATCACCGGCGATTACGCCCAGGTAATCACACTGCTGCCCCCAGGCAGCGACCCACACAGCTTTCAACCCACGCCCCGGGACGTCGCCACGGTGGCGGATGCACACCTGATTTTCGCCAATGGGCTCGGCCTGGAAGAATTCCTACAACCGCTTTTGAAGAATGCAGGCAGCCAGGCAAAGGTCGTGTACGTCAACGAAAGCGTACCCTTGTTGAGAGCTTCGGATGTTGCCGTGCAGCCTCGCGAAAACCCCAGCAGTACGCCGGCTTCCGGTGCAGTCGACGCAGACCCCCACACCTGGTTCGATCCAAACAACGTGGTAATCTGGAGCGAGAATATCGAACGCACCTTGAGCGATCTGGATGCGGATAACGCCACAGTGTATGCCCAAAACGCCAGCGCCTACCGGCAACAACTTCAGGAGCTGGACGCCTGGATCCGCGAGCAGGTTAATCAGGTTCCGGAAAACAACAGGAAGCTGGTCAGCGATCACGCGGTATTTACCTATTTCGCCCAGCGCTATGGATTCGAACAGGTTGGCGCGGTGATCCCCAGCTACAGTACGCTATCTGCACCTTCCGCACAAGAGACCGCCAACCTGGAAGACAGCATCCGCCAGTTGGATGTCCAGGCGATTTTCGTCAGTGAATCGGTCAACCCCAACCTGAGCGAACGCATCGCTCAAGACACAGGTATTCAATGGGTGTTTGTATACACCGGATCGTTGACTCAATCCGGCGGTCCAGCTTCGACGTATTTGGATTTGATGCATTTCGACGTATCGGCCATCGTCCAGGCGTTGAAATAACTTGCTGACGGAAACTAGGGCTTCGCAAGCCTTTACGCTATGGAATATCTCCCCGGGAAGCTTAGCCTCCCGGCTATTAAAAGAGGCTTAATTCATATGACAATTTTAGAGAATTTGAGAAAGCGACCCTTTAGCCGGCCGGCCGAACACGAACCAGACCGGCCGGTGCTCGAAGTTTCGCATTTGAACGTTCGCTACGATCACGTCACCGCTCTGGAAGACGTCTCCTTCCAACTGGAGAGGGGCGAGCGGGTAGCAGTCGTAGGACCGAATGGCGCCGGGAAAAGCACGCTTTTCAAGGTCATCGCCGGCGTTTTGCAGCCTTCCAGCGGCGAGGTGAATATCTCGGGACACGTTCCCGGAGGGCACATCTGCATCGCTTACCTGCCCCAGCGCAGCAACGTGGACTGGACCTTTCCGGTGAGCGTCGCGGATGTGGTCATGATGGGCCGTATCGGTAAGCTGGGTGTTTTTCGCTGGCCGAAAAGCAGCGATTGGAACTACGTTCACCAGTGCCTGGAAGACGTCGGTCTGCAGCCGTTGGCCAAACGCCAGATCAGCGAGCTATCCGGAGGACAGCAGCAGCGCATGTTTATCGCCCGCGCCCTGGCTCAGGAAGCGGAGGTCATGCTGATGGACGAGCCTCTGAGCGGTTTGGACGTCCACTCCCAGGAAGATATCTACACGATTCTAGGCGAGCTGCACCGTAGATCGGTCACCGTAATGGTCGCCACCCACGATCTGGACCAGGCGGCCACGCATTTCGACCGGGTTATGTTGCTCAACCACCGCTTATTGGGGTTTGGCCAGCCCGGTGAAGTTTTCACCACCGAGCGCCTGGTAACCGCGTATGGCGGCCATTTGCGCCTGGTAGAGAATGGTGAATCGGGACTTCTGGCCCTGGGAGATACCTGTTGCGACGAGGGTGAAGAACCATGATTGATGTAATCGTCTCCCCTTTAAACTACGCCTTCATGGTGCGTGGCTTGCTGGCTGCCTTGATGGTGGGTGTGGTGTGCGCCACGGTAGGCACGTATGTCGTCCTACGCGGCATGGCTTTTTTTGGAGACGCCCTGGCACATTCCATTCTGCCAGGCATTGCTGTGGGTTACCTGGTCGGCGGTGGAGCCCAGGCGTCCCTATTTTGGTGGGGGTTGGTCACCGCCGTAGTCGCTTCGATCGGAATAGGAACCATCAGCCGAGGCGCCAAAATCAGGGAAGATACTGCCATCGGTATTGTCTTTGCCGGGATGTTCGCCACCGGAATCGCCTTGATCTCCACCGTACGGAGCTACACCGTGGATTTAACCCACTTCCTGTTTGGGGATATCCTGGGGGTATCCACGGCCGATTTGCGCTTGATCCTCATTTTCGGAGCGCTGATCATCGCCGCGGTGATCCTTTTCTACAAGGAGTTCCTGGTGCTCTCCTTCGATCCATTACTGGCTGATACCCTGCGCCTGCCCTCACGCCTGCTGGAATACTTACTGCTAACCCTGATTGCGGTAGCAATTGTCGTCTCGCTGCAGACGGTGGGTGTTGCTCTGATGGTGGCAATGTTGGTCACACCGGCTGCGGCGGCTTATTTGTTGACCCGGCGGCTGCCGGTCATGATGCTGTTAGCGGCTTTGATCGCCTCCCTATCCGGCTTGATTGGTTTGTATATCTCTTATTACGCCAGCGTCGCTTCAGGCGCCGCCATCGTGCTTACCTGTACGTTTTTCTTTGCACTGGCCTGGATGCTCCGCACGCTGCAGCGGGCGCTATGAATAGCGGCCCCTACAAGGAGCGCGATATTATCTTTAACGCTTCCCTGTTATGAGCGAACACGGATTTTTTACCTCGACAAGTCATTGGATCGACAAACTGCAGGAAAACGGCTACCGGCTCACCGGCCCGCGCCGGGCGGTCGTCGAAACAATGGCAAACAGCCGCTACGTACTCAGCCCGATGGAAATCTATCAGCAGGCGCGTAAACTGCATGATAAGTTAGGCCTGGTGACCGTTTACCGCACCCTGGAGAAATTGGAGCAAATGCAGTTAATCCAGCGTGTGCACCGGCCCTCCGACTGCCAGGCGTTTGTCGCCTCGCCTCCGGGACACAATCACCTGCTGATCTGTGAAGACTGCGGGCAGGTGGAGTACTTCAACGGCGACCCTGCCGCCATGGAGCAATTTATCGCCAGAGTTGGCTCGCGCAGTGGCTACCGGGTGAAAAATCACTGGCTGCAGCTTTTCGGCCGCTGCGCAGCCTGCCAGGAGAAAATGTCAAGCTGACCCTATTGGGGGCGGATTCACGGTTCCTGCGGCTCAAAGAAGTGAATCGTTGGCAATACCTGGTCTAAGACAGCCGGGTCGCCCCGGCTGCCAATGGTCAGGTTTTTTCCTCCCGGGCGAATTACAGCGATGATCGTGTTGAAACCGGCCATATCCGGCACCGGTTCAAGTCGAACCCGCAGCGCAGGTAAGCCGTCCACGGTAATGCTTTCCGATGACAACAACGGCGCCTGCAAATGCTCCAGGTAATCCTCGGGAGCCAGCATGGGGGGATCGAAGCTTAGGCTGGCAACGTTCAAAGCCTGTTTGATTGGATCCACCGGATCGTTGAACCACACAAAAGCCGGATCGGGCGCCACTTTCCATCCGGGCGGATACTGGAGCTCAAAACCCAACCCTTCGTGACGAAATGCAGGCCATTCAGAAAGCGGCGGGACAGTGCCGAGCCAGGCCATCGGCGGCGCGAAGTCCAGCCCCGCGCTGATTTTAAATGGTCTTCCTTGAGGGGTGGCCGTCCATAAGGCCGACCGGTCTGGTGTGTCCTCAACCAGCCAGATCGCCCAGTGGCCGTCCGGGGACCAATCCGGCGATCGGGAGGGCTCCGTAAGCAGCACCTGCGTCTCCCCACTTTGGAAGTCAATCAGGCTTACCTGGTCGCCGGCGGATAAGAGGTAGTTTCCTGTTGGGGACCAGGCGCTGCTACACCAAGAGCGGTCACGCGGCTCGCGTTCGGCGGCGGAGCGATTGTAAAGAAAGCAATTCTCGTTCACCTGATAGGTCAAAAAGCGGCCATCCGGAGACCAATTGGCCTGCACCGGGGAATCACTGATCGCTACCAGGTCCGGTTTTGGATTCAACGGATCGACCAGATATAAGCCCGCATCCTGTGAGGGCTTCGCATCCAAAGCCGAGACAGCCAGCAACCCGGCTGCCGGCGACCAGGCCAGGCGATCTGCGGGCCCTTTGAAGACAGTTCTGGTTTCACCGCTGCGCACATCGATCAACCGCACATCTCCAGGCGCCAGGATACCCAGGTTTTGCGATTGGGTCATAACCCGGCGGTCATTGAGCCAGGCAACGATCCGTTCCCCAACGTCTGGATCTCCCAGGCGCTGCGGCGGTCCCGGATTATCGACAGACAGGGACCATAAATTAGCTCCGAAAGGACCGGCCCCCGTCCCGAAACTAGTCAGAGTATAAAACAAAAGATACCTGCCATCCGGCGACCAGGTAGGCCAGGCAGCATTCGCCTCTGCTGAGGCCAGGCGCTCGAAGCCGCCCACTTCCAGATCGTATACGTACAAATCTGCCTGCCCTTCGTGAGCTGAGATGAAAGCCAGCCTTTCCCCGTCCGGGGACCAGACCGGCGTGTTTTCCACCAGAGCGGCCCGGTCAGCGTCGGATGGCAGCTCACGCCAGCCCAGCCCAGGAGGCAGCAATGAGGGCGCCAGCGCCTGCTCGTCTCCACTGAGCAGATCGAGCAGCGCCAATTCGCCGGCGGCGGAATCGCTGCGCCAGTCGCTGAATCTCACCAGTGCAATCCAGCGCTCGTCGGGTGAAAGCGACCAGTTGACGCCATCCGTCGGTCCAAACAACGCTTCACTTAGCTTCCAGGGCTCACCCCCATCTAGCGCGGCAGCCCATAGGCTTTGATCTGGGCGCTGGAAGATGAGCCGCGGCCTGACACGCTGCGCCGATGGGCTCACAGTCTCGGAAGCGGGTGGTACACGCGTAGCAATCGAAGTCGGGCGTTCGAATGGCGTGGGAGTCTGGCTGGGAGGGCTGGTGGCACGAAAATCCGAAGTTGCTGTGGGGAGATTCGGGGCTGTTTCGAAGGCGCTGCAGCCAGCCACCAGCCAACTCAAAACAAATACAAATCCCAGCCATCTTTTCTGCATGCTCATGATTCTACATACTTTTTTGCAGAGGGTCGATCCAGCCTTGGTCCTATCGTTTGACTTTAAGCAAAGCAACTCAGATACAGCCAGGAAATCACCGGCGCGCAGGACGATCGACGTCCTGCGCGCCGGCGTATGCAGCTATTTATCCGTACTTTGGTGAACTTAATAGCAGTACTGGGCGACTCTGTCGTTGTCTTCGTCTCGCAAATAGGCACAGTCGTGACCGTCGTTCCAAACCGGCTCCGTGCGGCCCCAGTATAGATTTCCGGAGGTGTTCGTACCCTCTTTGGTCCACACTTTCACCGAAGCGCCGTCATTGAGCTCGAAGCTATCCGGGAAGAAGTAGATATTGCCCTCTTCGTCGCGCAGGCGCCAATCGGTCATATCTACATCCTTATTGCTCTCGTTCTCGATTTCCACGTATTCATCCAGGGGACCGTCCTCCGGATCGGCATCGATGTCGACGATGTATATGCCCGGTTCCAGCGTAGGCGTCTTGGTAGGGGTGGCAGTTGCAGTGGGTGTCAAAGTGGCGGTCGGTGTTGGTGAAGGCTGTTTGATGACCAGGGGCAAGTAAATCGTGTCTGCCAGCGCACCGCTAGCCACAGATACGAGCCCTAACACGACTAAAATCGCCAGGATCCATTTGATTTTTTCAGACATTCGAAATTCTCCTTCCGTGTGATTCCCAAAGAAGAGTTAAACCCCCCGTTCTTCGATGGTTCCGGGATTACAAATACAAGAATTGAGTTTCAAGCTGAATCTAACATAGAACGCAGCAAAAATCAATAAAAATCCAAATTTATTGCACATTTCTAATCTGGCAAGGGCCCCATAAGAGTTTCGCAACGTCGTGCCTGTTCGCAGGGCGTCAGCGGGCGGAGGGCGCCTGAAGCCCTTGACTGGCCAAGCGCACCCGTTCCAGGATGGCGGCGGCTTCCTCAGCCCCGGCCAGGTGGACCGTACCATCCCCATCCACGTGGGTAGGAATCAGCTCGTAACCGGCATAGCGCCGGCCCTCAAAGGCCACTTCCAGAATGGCGCCTTGCTGGTGGTCTAGCGCCCAGGTCTGATCGAAGACGAAATTTCCCAACCCGTAAAACAGCGGCACGCCATCCAATTCCTGCAGCCCCTGTAGCACGTGGGTGTGGTTGCCGACCACCAGATCGGCGCCGGCTTTCACGATGGCTTGTGCCAGGTCGCGCTGGATGTAGGTCGGCCTGGCGCTATCTTCGGGCCCCCAATGAGGCATTACGATGACTACGTCAGACTCTCTGCGCGCCGCAGTGATCGCCGCCAGGATATTCTGCTCGTTGAGCACGGCGATGCCGGGTGTATCTTCACCGGCGAACGCCAATGGTTCGATGTGCCCCAGCGAGACGATCCCGAAGCGCACACCGTTCGCTTCTACTACCACTGGCTGCATAGCCTGGGTGTGATTTTCTCCGGCGCCGACCGGCAAAATGCCCACCCGGCGCAGGTTCATCAACGTGTCGGAGAAAGCCTGGTCGCCGCAATTGCTGATTCCGCAGTTCTTGATATGGTTGGTCGCCACGCTCATTACATCAAACCCGGCGCGCGCCAGCGCGTCGGCGTTCTGCGAGCCGCCCACCAGCACGTACGTAGAAACACAACCGGTATGCGGCGGCAAATCGCTGATAGTGGCGTTCAACGTCCCGACCGCGATATCCGCCCCTGTGATGAGCGGCTTGACTTCGCTGTAGAGATAATCGGGGTCCTGGCGGGAGTCAATGGCGGCCTGCACGCAGCGCGCCGGCACGATGACGCCCGTAAAAACCAATTTCGTAAGTTGTGGATCCGTGGCGGTGGGCGAGGGCTGGACGTCCGGCGTGGAAGTTCTGCTGAGCGGCGTCGTGGATGGCACAGTGGTAGGGTTTACAAGGGTGGGGGTTTCCAACCTGGGTGTACTCACTGGTGCAGAAGTTGGCGCAGTTTGCGCGCTCGAAAAAGCAACCGGCTGGGAGCGGCAGCCTGTCGCCAGTATCATCACCACAAGCAGGAATAGAAAACTGCGACGGAACATGTTGGGATCAGTTAAGGGGGAATTTTATGACCCTATTCATCCGCTGGAGGAGCAGCGGGGCCATAATCTAAAATCTGGCGTGCGCCGGAAACGGACTCCGGCTCGCTGACGATGCCTTTTTCTTCCATCGCAGCGATCAAACGGCCCGCACGCGTGTAACCGATGCGCAAGCGCCGCTGCAGCATGGATATGGAAGCGCGTCCCTGGCGACGAACCAGATCGATAGCCTCCGCCATCAACGGGTCCTGGTCTTCGGAAGTGGCTTCTTCCCACATCGGAAGCTGCTTCAGAGGCAAATTGGAAGGCAACGCGTCCACGATACCGCCTACGGCTACCGGCGCCGTTTCGGCTTCGCTTGAGAAACCGCGCCAGTACTGTACCAGGCGAACGATCTCGCTTTCCGAGACAAATACACCTTGCAGGCGCACCGGTGCAGGCGCATCCGGGGCCTGGAAGAGCATATCGCCTCGTCCCAGTAGACGTTCAGCCCCTGGCTGGTCCAGGATTACACGGCTGTCGACGTTGGAGGCCACAGCAAAGGCAATGCGAGCCGGAAAATTGGCCTTGATTAAGCCGGTGACCACGTCGACCGAAGGTCGCTGGGTGGCAATGACCAGATGGATACCGGTAGCGCGCGCCAACTGCGCCAGTCGGGTGACTGTGCGTTCGGTCTCATCTGGCGCCAACATCATCAGGTCGGCCAATTCGTCGATGATAACCACCAGATAAGGCAGCTTACTATCCCCGTTTTCAGCCTGTTTGGCATTGTAATCCTGGATATTGCGCGCACCTGCCTCGGCCAATTTGCGGTAGCGCATGTCCATCTCACGCGTGACCCACTGCAGGGCAGCCACCACGCGCTCCGTCTCAACCACCACGGGCGCCAGCAGGTGGGGAATGCCGTTATATCCGGTCAGTTCAACCCGCTTCGGGTCGACCATAATCATGCGCAGTTCATTCGGCGTATTGTTCAGGAGCAGGCACGAAATCAAGCAATTTACACTCACCGATTTACCCGAGCCGGTCGCACCGGCGATCAGCAAGTGTGGCATCCCTGCCAGGTCGGCAGCCACCGCCATGCCCGCCACGTTCTGCCCAAGCGCGAAGCGCAGCGGCGACTTCAAGCGCTTGAAGGCATCGCTCTCAATCACGTCTCGCAAAGCCACCATGGAAGTCTCTTCGTTAGGGACTTCAATGCCGATGAAACCCTTCCCCGGCACCGGCGCCTGGATGCGGATGGTGCGGGCCGCCAGCGCCAACGCCAGATCGTCTGCCAAAGAGGAGATCTTGCTGACGCGCACGCGCGTGCGACCGCTGCGGGATTCAATGAAATCTGGCTCGACTCCAAATTGGGTAATTGTCGGGCCTGGATTGATCTCCACGACCCGGGCGGGCGCGCCAAAGGAGGCCAGGGTCTCCTCGATAACCAGGGCCCGGTGGCGGTTGAATTCATCGTCCGTGTCGACGTCGCTGCCCTCATCCAGAATTTGCGACAGATCGGGTAAAGACCAATTGCGAGCCTCGTGTCTTACGCCGATTTGAATATGCGCTTGTGTTCCGGCCTGTCCCATCCCCTCAGCCGCCAGATTGGGATTGCCCTCCCCTAGAGGTGTGAAATCGGGGAAAGACGCCTGCGCCTGTCTCTCTCCCGCCAGGCGCGCCTGGCGCTCGCGCCACCATCCGCTCACAATGCCGGTCAGGCGGCCGGCCAGCGGTGGGACCCAACCAAATAACTGCAAAACGGTTTTATCCAGCGACATCGCCAGTGCGATTAACAGCCAGGCAGCCAGGGCAATCGCCGTCCCGCCCTGGCCTAAAGCGGTCAGCAATGCCTTCAATAAACCCGCCCCGACGTACCCACCGCCCGACTGTGCCTCGGCCAGGGAGAAGATTTCTTCGCCACTGCGCAAAATCAGAATGAAGTGAAAAGCCGTCAATAAATTGAAATACAGTAGGATAAATCCCAGGACGCGTTCTGCTTCCAGCCGGGGAATGCGTTCAAAATTGCGCAGCACCAACCATAATCCGGCCACGATCAAGCCGAAGGGGAACAAATAACGTCCCAGACCGAAGACCGTACCAATAACGGATACCCAATCTCCGGTCAAACTGCCCCGGGTTGGGGAAATCAGGCTGAGCAGGGTGAGCAGACCAACTAGCGCCAGGACCACACCAATGATATCTAGTTTGCGGTCTAGAGACATACCACCGCTGCCAGACGCTGAGGAAGAGCTACTGCGAGAAGCGCTCTTGGATTTGCCGGATCGGCTGCGTTTTGGAACGCTTGACCGGCCACGAGTCGACTTCCGAGCAGAAGTTTTCTTCTTACCGGACGACTTGCGGGTGCTTTTGGTTTTCTTTTTAGAACTTTTCGAAGACTTGCGAGCCATGGGGAATAATCGGAATATCTTTAAGTTCTCCTGCCTATCTGTTCAAGGATGCTGGCATTATAGCACAGATGGTCTGTTGAAGATGGTGTACAATAAATGGTTCGCGCAGTGCAGCCATTCAAAGTGCGCTTGGCAACTTTCCATCCAGGATAAGATCACATAGCCATCATTACCGCAAATATTAGAGGGAATTCCATTGTTCGAAATTGTATTTCTAGGCACATCCGCATCGGCGCCCTCCATCTACCGGGGCCTTACAGCTCAGATCGTCATGCACGAAGAGTTCCGCTTCTTAGTCGACTGTGGCGAGGGTACCCAGCGACAGATCATGAAATCCGGCCTGGGATTTAAGCGCCTGAACCGGATTCTAATCACCCACGGGCACCTCGACCATATTCTGGGTTTAGCCGGTTTATTATCGACCTTCTCTCGCTGGGAGACCATCGACGGGTTGGAAATCTACGCAGGTCGTTGGGCATTGGAGCGCATTCACGACCTGCTATTTGGCGTAGTTCTGCGCGGTGCGCGACCGCCTATGGACATCGAATTGCGCCAGGTGCAACCGGGAGTGATCTTCGAGGCAGGCGATTTCAGCGTCTCAGCCTTTCCTGTGTATCATCGCGGCCCGGATTGTTTCGGTTTCCTCTTCGAAGAGCACGCTCGCCGGCCTTTCTTGCCCGAACGCGCCCAGGCGTTGGACATCCCGCCGGGTCCCTGGCGGCGCGATCTGGTCAACGGCCAGACGGTGACCCTGCCGGATGGGCGCCATATTGAACCCGATCAGGTTCTCGGCCCGGAGCGACGCGGCACCAAGCTGGTCCACGTCGGCGACGTGGGCCGCACAGATGAAATTATCGACGTAGCTCAAAACGCGGATGCGCTGGTGATTGAATCCACTTACCTGGAGTCGGAGGCCCAAATGGCGCGCGATTTCGCTCATATGACCGCCCACCAGGCCGCATTGCTGGCGATCGAAGCCGGAGTCGAGAATTTGATCCTGACCCATATCTCCCGGCGTTACCGGGAACGCGATATCCTATCCGAAGCCCGGGCTACCTTCCCGAATTCCGACGTCGCACGAGATTTCGATTTGTACCAGGTCAAACGGGGGGAATTCAGTAAGAAGAATCTGCGCGCGGCTAACTAGATGGCGTTAAAATACGATTCTTGGTAACGCCGGACGCCTCCATGCAGCCGGTTTTTTCAATGAGGGCCTATGAATGGGAGTATTTTTGCCGCACAGCCAGGAAGCCCTGAATCACAAAAAGTATCCCCAGCACAGACCACAAACCAATCTCCAGTGTTGAATCCGAAGTCGCCGCCAGACCGGCACAGAAAAGCGTACCGGCGGCATCAAAAGCAGCCTGAATGCCGCTGTGCCCCAGCCGGTGGCGCAGTTTTTCATTCCGGATGGAGGCCTGCCAACTGGCAAAACTCAAGGTCCCCAGGGCGAGGGCGCACCCTAGAATCCACAACGCGTTAGCAGCCAAATTAAACCAATCGATCATGCCTGTGTCGAATTCCCATCGTCAGCTTGATTCTCCCCCAATGTCTGCGGTTCTTCATTCTTTTCGAGGAAGCGGCCGATTTGCTCCCCAAAGGAAGGGATGTGCAGCGGCTTGGTGATGTAATCGTCAAAACCAGAGTCCAGCGCCTTGCGCCGGTTACCAGGCATCGCGTAGGCTGTGATAGCAATCAAAGGAATATCACGGGTTAGTGGGTCTGCTTTCAACTCCCGGGCCACTTCCCAACCATCCAGTTCCGGCATGGCCAAATCTAAGAGGATCAGGTCCGGACGATGTTGCTGAGCGAGCTGCAAACCTTCTTTGCCATGACGAGCCGTGATCACCTGGTGTCCAGTCTGCTCCACCAGAAAACGGATTAACTCCATATTGTCCCGATTGTCGTCTACGATCAGAATGCGAGAACCTTTCATAGCGCTGCCTTTTTTCTAATACTAAGATTTTACTTGCTTCTATCCATCTCCACAACGCCGCTGGGTTGTTATTTTTGAAAGGAAATGTGCAACCGGGGCATGCAATGGGTTGCAAGATGAATTCCAATCCACATTTTCGGCCTCAGAACCGGTCGAAAAGGAAAGTGATGCTTTTAAATTAAAAAGGCCGGGGGATTATACCGGCCTACAGGCTGCTATCCGAAACGCTGTTCCTTCCAGACATCGGCCTCGTTATGGTAACCGGCCTGTTCCCAGAAGCCGGGCTGATCGCTATTCAGGAATTCCAATCCCCGCAACCATTTGGCGCCCTTCCAAAAATAGGGTACCTTCAAGTCTTCCCTGCCGGGGATTTTGCCAACGATACCCCGCAATGGATATCCATGATCGGGTGAGATCGGCTGACCATCGAAATGCGTAGCCAGCAAGAAATTATCTGCCAGGACCACTTCCAAAGGCAGGTTGGTGGTGTAACCGTATTCGGCATGCTCCACAACAAAGTTGGCTTCAGGTTTTAAGCGGATAAATCCCTCGTCCACCAGGCTGCGCACCGAAACCCCCTCCCACTCGGTATCGAACTTGCTCCAGCGAGTGACGCAGTGAATATCCATTACCACCTTAGTGCGTGGCAGTTTCTGAAACTCCTGCCAGGTCCAGCGGACGGTCTCTTCCACCTCACCCCATACTCGGAAATCCCAACTCTCAGGATCGAAGCGCGGCACCGGCCCATAATGCAAAACAGGAAATTTTTTGGTCAGCGATTGCCCAGGCGGCAAACGGCCTTCCTGATCGTATTGTTCTTCTTCTTTCTTGCGACGGAAAAAACTGTTCATAAATAAACCTCCGGTGGTCAAAATTATATCAAAGAGCGGGACAGCCAATTCTTAAGCATAAATTACAGATTAAATTTACAGGGACGGCGCGCCGCACCGCCCCTGCAATTGAAAGGAGACTTCTTACGGATTACAAGCTGAACGATTCTCCCGGTTCGAGCACGTGAACTTTGGTATCCGTCTGGGTCTCCACTTTATCAGCCCAGGCCTGGGGATCCTGAGCAATCAGTTCCCAGGTATTGAAGTGTACCGGGATGACGTGCTTCGGGTCGATAAATTCCACTGCTCGCAAGGCATCTTTTGGACCCATCGTGAAATTATCCCCGATAGGAAGCACCGCCAGGTCGATGCCCTCCTCTCCGATCAAACGCATGTCTCCAAACAAACCTGTGTCGCAAGCCAGATAAATTTTCTTGCCGTCCTTTGTGGTTAGCAAGAAGCCGGCCGGATTGCCACCGTAGGAACCGTCCGGCAAAGCTGATCCATGCAGCGCCAAGGTCAGTTTGAGGTATCCAAAGGGATATTCAAAGCCGCCGCCTAGATGCTGGCCGTGGACCTCCAGGCCCTTGTCCTCCATCCAGTTGGCGATTTCGAAATTGCTGATCACCATGGCGCCTGTACGTTTGGCGATCTGGACGGCGTCCCCAACGTGATCGCCGTGACCATGCGAAATTAAAATGTAATCCGCCTTTACGCTCTCGGGGCCGGTTTCAGCAACTGGATTATCGCTCAAATAAGGGTCGACCAGCAGAATCGTCCCATCCACGTCCAGGGTCAAGGCGGCATGTCCATGCCAGGTAACTTTAACACTCATTTTCGAATATCCTCCAGTGATTATTATATTGATCAATTATTCATGGTTCAGGACCAGGCGCTTAGCCAACGGAAGTTCCCACTGGCGCTGCAACACTCGCAACGTCGTAGATACGGGCGTCCAAAAATCATCCTCACGCATGCTCAGGTCCCACACTTGGTGACTTCCTATTCATCTTCCAAATAGGTATCACGCAGGGTATCCAGTTGCGTATTGCCGTGAACGGTGTGCCCGTAGGCGTCTTCTACATTCACTTCAAACCCGGGATAAGTAGGACGGAAACGGTCTTCCTTCCAGGCTTCCACGGTCATGTTGTTCTTGGCGGGATACTTGAAGGGATACTGGGGCAATCCAGTCCGATCACCGCGCACATCCCGGCCTCCCAGGTGCAGGATGCGCACTGCAAATCCTTCCAGATCCCAAATTCTTTTCTCGACGTTCCTGACTTTAGCCATTTTGGCTGCCTCCGTTAACCTGTCTGCCTCAAGCCGCGCTCGCTGGGATATAAAGGTCGGGAGGCGTGGTCGAGCAGATGCCTGATTTCCAGAGGCATCCCTTTGTGACCGTCCCTCACCAAAGCCAGGGCTTCCTGTTCACATTTGGACACGCACACACCACAGCCCATGCAGGCGGTTTCATCGACAACAGCTACGTATCCATCCGAAGACAGCGCCCCGAACTGGCAAAATCGCTCACATTCGCCGCAACCGATACACAAACCTTCATCCACGAAACTGCGGTAGCCCGAGGAGGCTAGCATCGGCGTACCGCGGCGATGAGCTTGAATAGCGCCACAACAACACGAACAACAGTTGCAGATGGCGTAAAAACGACCCAGCATAGCATCCTTGAAGAAGGCGTGATGCACGTGCCCGCGCTGGTCTTCCTTGCGCAAGATCTCCACCGCCTGGTCTACGCTGATCCGCCGGGAACGGCGTGGGTGGTGTTCGCTGACAAATGCAGCGAAGGGCTCACCGACGATCAAGCACACGTCCATGGGCAGACATGGGTCCTGCCGGGATGCCCGGCAGGGACATTCCAGCGCCACGATGTGATCAGGATTGTGCAGGATAATGTCCCGCGCGCGCGTATAGGGGATAACCTTTTCAAGGTCGGTGATGCGAATCTCCTCTCCCACAGCGATCAATTCGGTGGCAGATTCCAGTGGCATTACCTTTCCATGGTAGGTGTCGGCAAAGGTGGTTGGCCGGTCTGTACCGGTATTTATGTCCATCGAGGCCTGTTCCGTTCTGCCATCCAGATTGAACCAGGCAAAAATTCGGCTGAAGCTCTGCACGATGGGTCTAAAGGCGCGCGCCAACCAGTGTTCCCCCGTACCAATGCCAATGTAAAGATAGGGCCAACGCCCGTAGACGTAGCCATGCAGGCTGTCCCACAGGGAGTAATGCTTCGTTTTTCGCCCCTCTTTGAAAAATGAGAGCGTGGAAGATCGCACAAAATAAGACCAGAATTTTGGCTTCACCTGAATCATCCTCCTCCCTCGTGGTTTGACCTGAATATAACTATTATAGGTCAATTTTCAGCGCTGGCGAAGTAAAGTCTCAAACCAAACGCAGGAAGCAGGCCCACCGCAATCACAGCGCGGACAAGAGCAGGCACAGCCATCCGGCGATCATCGCCAGACCCCCGAAAGGCGTTATGGCTCCCAACCAGCGCTTGCCACTCAGAACGAGCAGGTACAGGCTGACTGAAAACAACATAATTCCAGCCACGAAGAGCCAGCCCGCGTAAAGCAACCAAGGTGAAGCGGAGAAGGCGCTGCCGGCTAGAGCGGTGGCCAAAAGGGCCAGCGCATGAACCAACTGGTAGCGCACGCCAGTTTCGAAGGTGTCCAGTCGCTCCGAACTCACCCGAGACGCCAGGGCGTGCGCGCCAAAGGCGCCCAACGCCACCCCCAAGCCTCCGAAAATCGCGCCCAAGCTAAAAAAAGTGGACAACATGTTCTGCTCCTGATTTTGCAAAAAGATGAGATTTTATACTTGCGGGTCCTGCCTATTCCTAACTAAGGGGCATTGTTTTCAAGGCGCCGCGCCTTGCTGTGCGGAAATGCCAGGCGAATTTGGCTCCTGTAAAAGCAGACGTTGGGTCGGGAAAGGCATATCGATCTTGTTTCTCTCGAAGGCCGCTTTGATAGCCACCATAGCCGTGTCCTTAGCAAGAAATGGATCGGTTTGCAGGGTATCGATCCAAAAATAGATCGTCAGATTGACCGTAGAGGCTCCAAATTCTTCGTACTGCACTTTTGGTGGCGGGTTATCCAGCAATCCGGCCACCGAATCGAGAGATTCAAGCGCAATCTTCCGCACCTGCTCCAGGTCGCTCCCATAGGAAACGCCGATCCCTAAGCCCACTCGTCTTCGAGATGCCCGGCTGTAGTTGGTGATGGGATTGGTGAGAAAGTCCGAGTTCGGAATGATCACCACCTGGCCGTCCCAGGTATGGATCTCTGTAGATCGCAAATCGATGGTGATGATGGTACCGCCGTAGTCGGTTACTTTGATGGCGTCTCCAATGGCGAACGGCTGCTGGATGATCAGAATCAACCCGGAGATGAAATTTTTACTCACATCCTGAAGCGCAAAGCCAATCGTAAAACCAACCACGCCCAGGCCGGTCAGAAAGGCAGTCAGATTGAAGCCAACCTGCTGCAGCGCAATAACGGTGCCGAAGATCAATACAGAGTAACGGGTGATCTTCGTAACCAACCGGATCGGTTGGTGGCCGGACTTACGGGCCTGCATTCCCCGGCGCACAGCACCGCTGACCCAACCGGCAGCGATCAACGTGAGCACCATAACGACCATGGCAGCAATCACGCCCGGCAGCGAGTGGATAAAATCCGCCAGCATGGTTTGTAACACTTCAGAGATGTTAAACGTGTCGGTCATGGATTTCCCTCCATCCAAAGTTTATCCTCGATAAATCAATCATACCTCATAGCTCTTGGGTCACTCGAAATTACTCAAAGCGCCGGGCAAGCGTCCGAGGCGCCTACGGCCAGGCCGGTTTCAAAAAACTGAAAGGCTTATTCAGGTAAAATCAAACCATGCCTACCCTAGAGCATTCCCCCACTCCGCCGGTGTCAATCCTGATGCCGTGCTACAACGCCGCCGGAACGCTGCCAGAAGCACTGGATACACTGCAACAACAGACCTATTCAGACTACCAGATTATCGCAGTGAACGACGGCTCTACCGACGCCACCCTGGAAATCCTGCAAAAACGAGCCGCCAGGGATGCCCGTCTACGTATATTGAACCAAGGACACGCCGGCATCGTAGCCGCTTTACAAGCCGGGCTGCAAGCCTGCCGGTCTACCTACGTGTGCCGCATGGACGCCGACGACCGCGCCCATCCCGAACGCTTGCAGCGCCAGGTGGACTATCTGGAAAGGCATGCAGACACCAGCGTGGTCAGTTGCCTGGTGGCCGGCTTTCCGGAGGCCCAGGTACGCCAGGGCTTCCGCATCTACATGCAATGGCTCAATTCTCTGGTCAGCAACGCTGAAATCCGGCGCGAGATTTTCGTCGAAAGCCCGCTTCCCCATCCCTCCGTCACCTTCCGGCGGGCGGACATTCTGGCAGCCGGCGG
>Ga0207752_1000556_pt1 | contig 17568 bp, 13 predicted proteins | sample Pon2CUnioCityCA_6_FD_187272 | JGI IMG/M metagenome (GOLD analysis project Ga0207752, IMG submission 187272) | Marine sediment microbial community from Union City, CA, USA - Pond 2C Sediment 2 (SPAdes) | ecosystem: Environmental > Aquatic > Marine > Intertidal zone > Salt pond sediment ...
GAGAAAGCACTCTGCCCTCCGGTCAGCGGCTGGCGTTGTGCCAGTAGCAGCGGCGCCGTCTGGTAACGGTGGACGGCCGGGGTGGCCAACGCCACCGTAACCGGCGTGCCCATTTCCCATTGCACCGCCGAATCCCATTCCAGGGTGATCGCGATCTCTTCCCCCGGCATGACACTGTCGCGACTGTACGTGTATTCAAGTAAACGGGCGCCGTTGCTGAAAGGAATCCCTTCTGGTGCATGGTGCAGATACCCCATCTGGGCAAAATCCCAGGTCAGCGCTGCCGGCCACCGGGCGCGCTCGGGCCACAAACGCAGGAGAAGCAAAAGTAAGACCCCGAATCCCAGCAGAAACAGGTACATGCGCCAGCGAAAGGGGCCCCGGCGGCAGCGGTAGGCTATCCCCAACAGCAGAAACAACCCCAGGAGCGAAATGCCCTCGGCCAGGAGCCGCACCGGCGTGCGCTCCAGAGTCAGCGTGACGGTGTGGCGCCCGGCGGGGATGTCCACTGCGAACAGTCCGGAGCCGGTAGCCGGTCCCCCCGCCAGTGGCTGGCCGTCGCTACTGGCCTGCCAGCCCGGCCAATAAAGGGTGGGGAAGAGTACGGTGGCGCCGCCGGCACCGGCGTTTACCTCCCATCGTTGTTCTGTCGCCGCCCGGGTCAGTAAAGACGTGCTGGCTTCTCCGGCGATGACCTGAGTGTGGTCGCGGGCTCCCCTCTCGAGCCAGGGACTGGTGTAGGGACGGGGGTGCACCGTCTCGGGCAGATATTCGGCGCTGACGGTGCTGCCGATATTACCCGTAAACCACTCGTACTCGGCCAGCCGCCGGGCGCTAACGTCGCCGTCGGTCAGGGCCAGGTGGTCGGTGGGGAGATCGCCCAGGGCGGCTACCAACAGGAACAGGATCAGGATCGTTGTAATGGCGGCCTGCCAGCGGTCGCCGGGTACCAGCACGATGGCGCCCGTGGCTAGGGCGCCGGCCAGCGCCTGCACCGAGAGGAAGCGCCAGGGGAATTGGGTGAAAGGCAGCAGGGGGAGCGTGTCCCATAACGGCCGGGAGATGGGGGTGATCATCACGGTGGCTACAGCGAGCGTTGCCAGGATAAAGAAAACGACAACGTCCAGACGCCGGTCCCTGTTTCCCCGATTCCAGAAGAGCAGGGCCAGCACCCCAGCGCCCGCCAGCAGCACCTGGACCAACCCCAGGCGAAAAGCGCTGCGGCCAGTCACGTCATAATCAAAAAGCCAGCGCACTTGCACCAGATCCCGGCCCCAAAAGTGACCGCTATAGTGGAAGTAACCCTCGGTGATAGGCGCTGTCTGCACCAATGCCTTTTCTGCGAGTGCCGGCACCCAGAACCAGGCGGCCAGGGCTAACCCCAGCAGCAACGCGCCAATGACATATCCGGCCAGCGTTTTTACCTCTTGCCGCTGTTGTCCCAGGCGAAGGAGGAGGTAGAGGAGCAGAAAAGGAGAGAAGATGAGGGCAGAGATGTTGTGGCTGAGAATCAGTGCCCCATAGGCAATTGCCAGGAAGACGACACCCCGCCACCTGTTTTTACCCGGCATGGTAATCCGGTCGGCTGCCAGCAATACCACCGGGTACAGGGCCATCGCCCAGAACTCAGCCAGGGAATCACCACGCACATAGACGTTCACCATGTGAAAAGGGGCCAGAGTGTAAGCGGCTGCCGCCAGCAACGCTGCCCAATCGTTCCCAAACCAGCGCTCCGCCAGGTGAAAGACCGCCCACGCTGCCAGCAGAAAGCCGGCTAATTGCGCCAGTTGCAGGCTGTGAACGTAGCTAAGACCGGCGAAGCGGAAGATGGCGGCAACATAGACCGAGAGTGGGGCATAGTAGTTGAAGAAAGGATAGCCATAGCCGTAGTTGGCATCTGGCATCCAGCGGACCGGAAAATGGCCGTCCGCCAGGGCACTGGTCAGCTGGTGCAGTCGTTGTAACAGAAAGGGACTGTCGCCGCCCCCCCTGGTATTCAGCAAACCATTGCCGCTGAGTAGGGGCCACGCCGCCAACAGCGCGATGAGCAGAGCGGCTAACTGTAACCAGGTGCGGCGGGGGATAGGAGAGAGCCCATCCGTCACATATCGCCGCACCCGATTTTTCATTGTGCTTCCCCGGCGATGTCAGCTCCGCTGGCGTAGCACCAGGAAGAGCAATACACCCGCCATGATTACCCCCAGCAAAAGGGCGGCGAGACCGCTCATCGCCAGCAGGGACGAGCCAAAGCCGCCTTCCTCAGCTTCGGTGCTCAGGGCATCGTCCACCAGTTCGGTATCGGCGTCTACGGTCGTCGAGCTGGGATTCGTGCTCGCTTCCTCCTCAGGGCGGACACGGCTGCCGAATTCAATCCGGATGGTTTGGCCTTCGTTCAGGGATATTTCCGTATTGGCCCCGGTTGTCATCTCCAGGGTAGCAGGTACTGTTTGGGCCACCTGGTAGCTGCCCGCTTCCAATTCATCAAAACAGATAGGTTGGGGCCCGGTCGAAATACCCTGAGCCGCGACCTCACCGTCGCGCACGATGGTAAAGGTAACGCCGGCCATCGAGCCTTCGCTCTCCTCATGTTGGCCATTGCTATTCTCATCGGCAAAGGCATTGACGCAGATGGTCCCGCCCGTGGGAGGCTCCGGCGTGTTGGTCGAGGTCTCCGTGGGTACGGGGGTGTTGGTTGCCGTCACGTCCGGGGTGTTGGTTGCCGTGGGCAGCACAGGGGTATTGGTCGCCGGGGGTAAGGTGGGCTGGGGCAGGGGGGTGTTGGTTGGTGGTGGGGCTGCTTCGATTAGCTGGGCGTTGTCAAACCAGACGTCCAGGTGGGCGCGGCACTGGTCGGCTCCGGCAACATTCGCCGAAGCGAAGACGGTAATCACGTTGCCGGCAGCGGTCGCTTCCACCGAAAATTGTTGCCAGTTGCTCTGGTCGCCGCCATCGTGGGGAGAGCCGCTGCCACCCCACACGACGTTGTCATCGTACCATAGCCCGTTGCCGTTGGGGTCGATGCCGGCACGGACACCCAGATTCACCGTACCATCAGATGGTGCCGGGTATTGTTCGTTGGAGGCCCGGCCAATGGCCCAGAAGGTGAAACGGTAAGTGGCGCCTGGCGTCACCGCCACGTCCTGCATGACGCCGGCATGCCAGGTGTCGTACTGGTTGCCGATTTGCTGGGAGACTGAACCGTCCACCACCAGGGCGGGATTTGTTTCCCGGTTCCACACCGGCTGGAAAAAGTAAGTGTCGCTACACTCTGCCGGCTTAAAATCGCCGGTGCTGGCGTTATGCCAGCGGGCCCAGCCGTTGGCCGCGCCGCCGTTATAAGGATCCTCAAGACTGGCATTTACCAATAAATTAGCCTGTTGCACCGGCACGGCTATGGCCGGTACAGTTGCCTGGGCTGCGAGTACGAGGGCGATGAGCAGCGGTAAGAGTAGAGTCGGGTAGGTCTTTTTCATAAGGATTTATCCCGTCAAACTGTAGAACGGCGAACACTGAGGACGATGACCAGGACGCCGACCAATAAGAGGACGGCGATGACGACGGCAGCGATGAGAATAATACGCGTGATGCCACCCTCACCTGTTTCGGCCGGATCTGTCTCTGTCGACTCCTCGCCACTCAACGAGGCACTGCCCTCCTCTGGCTCAGTGGTGACGGCCGGGGCTGCTTCCGCATCGACATAGCTGCCAAATTCAAGCGTCTCGGAACTACCGGCAGCCAGGGATAACGCCCATTCGCCAGGATTTGTCAGAACTTCGCCGCCGGTAGTCGAGCGCGTAACGCGATAGTCACCACTCTCCAGTCCGGTAATGCAATAAGGCTCTGAACTACCATCCGTCACGTAATTGCTGACCACGGCCTCGCCGCTGGAGATAGTAAAGGCGACCGCTGCCTTCAGTTCTTCACCCGCATCTCGTTGCCCGTTCTGATTATCGTCCACGTAGGCGCCGAGGCATATTTCGCCGCTGCGGGGCATCTCGGTTGGTGTCTCCGTGGGAGGAGGTGTGGGGGTTCCTTCTGCGTCGGCCGTAGGCGTGGCATCGGTATCATCCGCCGCCGCGTCCGGGTCTGCCGTTGCATCTGGATCCGCCGTGGCCTCGGGGGTGGCGTCGTCACTATAACCGACGATCAGTAGCTGTCCCACGCGCACAAAATCCCCTGCCTCTGCATCGTTCCATTCGTAAATCTGCTCCAGGGTGATGCCATGGCGGGCCGCCACACTCCAGAATGAGTCCCCTTCTTGCACTTCATAATAAATTACGCCCTCGGCATCTGGGGTGGCCGTGGGATCAAGGCCGGTCTGAGATGGCGGCGCAACTTTATTTGCGCTTGCTTCAATCTGTGCCACGTCGATACCGGTGACAACCAGTTCTGCATCGTCCCAGTAGATGTCGTTGTGCTTCCGGGCTTCGTCGGGTGAGGAGTAGAGGAAGATGGTAACCGTATCTCCCTCCGCCTGGGCTTCTACGGTTAGCTGCTGGTAGCTATCGTATGGCTGGTAATAGTCAGACCAGACGATCGTTGAACTGAAGGGGTTGGTGCCGCCGGTGGGGTCGATGCCAACCCGCATGTCTACCGGGGTAGGATAATCAGAAAAAGTCTCGTCGGTGGCGCTGGACCAGGCCTGTCCCCAGATGGAAAAGCGGAGGTTGGCATTGTCCGCAATCTCTACTATCTGTAACAATCCGGCCGTGTGCGTGCTATGGAAAGAAAAGTACTGAGCCGCCCGATTCCCGGAATGAACCCGGTTCAGATATGGTGCCTCGGCCGTCTTGTACTCCGGCATCCGGTTTTTCCAGGCCGGATCTTCGGCCGTGGGCGTAACCCACCATGGGATCCATTCCACCGGCGTCTGCGCCGTGTTGCACTGGACATAGTTGCCGTCGAATTTACAGCTTTCACGCTGGGATTCATAAAGCGCCAGCCAGGAGTAATCGGCCGGATCGAAGGTGTAAACACCGTTTTCGAATCCGGGATTCGCGATCAGGTTCTCTTCCTGCGCCAGGGCGGTACGCTCCATCGCGGGCGGAGCCAACAGCATCAAGCCGGCAACAACCAGCGTCACCAGCATAATAGACTTAATAGTGCGCATCTCTTCTACTTCTCCTCGTGGGCTGCTGGCGCCAGTGGCAACGGCCAGGTGTCGCCAACCACTTTGCCGGCCGCGTCATAGACCGGCAGGCGCGTGCGCGTCTCGATATCGTAAACACCCACTAACACTTCCTGGTTCGATTGCTCGAAAGATGAGTCCAGGTCAATAAAACGTCTCTCATGAATTGTAATCTCAGGTCGCCATCCCGCGGGCGGCCAATAACCATGCGCCAGCGGTCCGTCATCCTGAGCGAGCAATCCTTGCTCGCCGATTACATGCACAAAGACGGCCAGCGGCATATCTGGCGGCCCGCCGGGTTGCCAGTAAAGGTCTATCTGCAGGCGTCCCGGTGCCGGCCGGGTTACCGCGCCGTCTACTAACCACATTGCTTCCGCGGAATCCGCTTCCCCGAAACGGGCGATGGCCTGTCCCGCGGGTGGCGGTTCTGTTGCCACATACCGCACGTAGAGCAGGTAAGGGTCGCTTTCCAGGTCTCCGCGGGCCAACGGACCCGGCTGCACCGAAAGGAGGGAGGGGGCCGGTACTGCCTCCGGCAGAAACGCCAGGGAATCATGGGGCCAGGCATAGATGGCCAGAGGCAGGGCAGCACTGTCTGCCACGCCGGCGTTCGGAGTGAAGTAAGTCACGTCGCGCCGGGGATCAATGAGAAATGGAACAGATGGCCACCCTTCCCAGAAACGGCGTGCAACGTAAATCTGGGTTTCCGGTGGTTCCTTGTTAACCTCTTCAGCCAGTGCGCGGGCAGCCCCTTCAAACAGGTAATAGGTCTCCGGCCGGTTTGCATACGTGGCATAGTCGACTATGGTCATTATTAAGGTGCCCAGGGCAAAAAAGATGACCAGCCCTCGACGCAAAGCACCCGCTAGTTTAGGCCATTCCCCCACTTTGGACAACCCGATGGCCGGCAAAATGACGGCGGCAGGCAGGAGTCCGGTCGCACGCAGGAAGTGGGGCGTATCCTCCGCCAGGATAGTAGGTCCTAACATTACTACTTGCCATAAGAGGAGGGCGAGAACCGGCGGGCGCCGCCAGTGGCGCAATGACCAGAACAGTCCGGCCAGAAAGGGAAGCAACATAAAAAGGTCAAAGACGGGACGCCCGGAGGGATTATGGCGCACAATCGTATCCCCTTTCCAGAGAAAAAGGCCCAGACCACGGCCTGCATGGCGCAGAAGGGTCCCCCATAGCTCCCCATCGTTCACTGCCTCGTTCAAAATGGAAACCTGCCCGGTGCGTCCCAGGAAGAGGGAAGGTTCCTGCCAGGCGAGAGCGCCCAACGGCAGGAGGACGATAACAGTGCCCGCCAGAAACCAGAGCACCCCCGGCCAGAGCCGTCTACGCCTCTGCGAACCGCTTAATACAATATAAGAAAAAAGCAGGAAGAGCAGAATGGGCGTAAAGCGCACGGCCAGATAGGTGTAATAGCTGAGCCCGTACACAATTCCTGCGGCCAGCCACCAGCGGATCTGCTGCCGGCGGTAGGCGCGTGTCCCCAGCCAGAAAGCCAGGGCAAGCAGTGGCACCAGTAAGATGGGGCGAAGGCCGACCCGGCTGAGATGCACCGGCCAGAGGGTGACCGCCCACAGCCAGGCGGCGAGAAGGCCCGTGGTATGCCCGAACCAGGACCGGGCCAGCCGGTAGGTAACCCAGGTCGTCAGCGTGCCGGCCACCGCCGCCGCCAGGCGGACCGCCAGCGCCGTTCGCCCAAAAACACCCACCGCCAGCGCCGTGAGATAAATATAGGCCGGTTCCCGCCCATTATTCGCGGTGAAAAATAGCGCGTGTTTGCCCTGCAAAACTTGCAGAGCATCCAGGCCGTTAAAAGCTTCGTCCCGGTAGAGACCGGGCGGCGCATCGCCCAACTGCCAGAAGCGGAGCAGGGCGGCCACGACCAGGGCCAATAGCAAGAAAGCCCACCCCCGCCGGGATGGGCCGCTTCCTTTTCTTTCCAATTCCTTACCTTGCTGCTGCAAAGTTGTCAAAGCAAGGCAAGTATAGCAAAATAGATCCCGCTGTCAACCAGCAGGCCGCCCTGGGCTGGCCTGTTTTTCTGTTACGATTATGCGCATTTTGATGGTCTCCAAGGCGTGCCTGGTCGGCGCGTACCAGACTAAACTAGAAGCGATCGCCCGCCATGAAGGGATTGAGCTGGCGGTGGTGGTGCCCCCTGTGTGGCGGGATCCGGCCGGCGATGTCACCCTGGAACGCGCGCATACCGACGGCTATCGTCTTTTCGTCGATCCCTTGCGTTTCAACGGCCATTTTCACCTCCACTACTATCCGCGGCTGGGCGAACGGATCGCCGCTTTCCGCCCCGATATCGTGCACATGGACGAGGAGCCTTATAACCTGGCCACCTGGCTCGGCATCCGCCAGGCGCAGGCTGCCGGGGCACGCTCGCTCTTCTTCTCCTGGCAAAATATCGAGCGAGATTATCCATTTCCTTTTAGATTGATGGAACGACAGGTGTTGGAAACGGTCTCCTATGCGATTGTCGGCAGTGAGGCTTCGGGCGACGTCTGGCGGGCCAAAGGCTACCGGGGACCGTACCAGGTGATCCCCCAATTCGGCATTGATCCGGAGATGTTTCATCCACCGCAGGAGCGAGACCGCGGACGCGCATTTACGATTGGTGCTGCCGGCCGGCTGGTCCCGGAAAAGGGATTTGACCTGTTGTTAGAAGCAGTATCGTCGCTGCCCGGCCTCTGGCAGCTCCAGATCGCGGGAGACGGGCCCCAGCGGGCCACACTGGCCCGGCTGGCCCGGCAGGCAGGCATCGCCGGCCGCATTCATTTCGAAGGGGCGATCCCCTCAACCCAGATGCCCGCTTTTCTGCGCCAGCTTGATGCCCTGGTGCTCCCCTCACGCACGTTGCCGAACTGGAAGGAACAGTTCGGGCGTGTGCTGGTCGAGGCGATGGCCAGCGGTGTGGCCGTCGTCGCCTCAGATAGTGGCGAAATACCCAATGTGGTTGACGGTGCCGGCCTTCTGTTCCAGGAAGAAAACAGCGCCCATTTGCGGGCGCACCTGTGCGCGCTCCTGCAAGAGGAAGGATTGCGAGATGAGCTGGGCGAGGCCGGCCGGCAGCGTGTCCTGGATAACTTTACTCAGGCCCAGGTCGCAGCCAGAACGGTGGATGTTTACCGGGAGATGACGAGACAGGGAGAGAGAGACGAGTAAGATGCACGTGTCTTCTCTACTTCCTGATGGATATGATGGCAGATAACAGTCGCTTTCTGCGCCTATCCGGCTTTTTTTTGATCACACTGGCTTTGTTGCTTGGCCTGTACACCTTTATCGCCTACTTGGGCTGGGAGAGCGGACAGACATTGCGGGTCGAACGGATTGCGGAACAAAAGGCTGCCGCCCTGGAAACGCAGGTGGCCCATGCCCGGGAAGACGTAGAATCAGGAAATTACCGGCTGGCGTTGCGACGGCTGGAGTGGGTATTGGAGAAAGAACCGGGATATGATGGCGCGCTCGCCCTGCAAGAAGAGGCTCAGCAGGCACTGGCCGAGGATTCAGTGCCTACCCCCACGGCTGAGCCCACGGCCCCCGCGACGGCTACCCTGACACCCGCCGGTGGCCCGACGCCGGCTGCCGGCGATGCTCCGGTCCAGGCCTTTCGGGCTTTGCAGGCGTTGGTAGAAGAGGAAGCATGGCAGCGGGCGATCACGGGCCTGGTCGACTTTCAGAGCGAATATCCGGAATATGAACGGCGCGAAAGTGATCGGCTCCTGTACGAAGCCTATATCGGACGTGGCGTTGAACTGCTCTATGGTGAGCGGGTAGAGCTGGGACTTTATTATCTGGCCCAGGCCGAAACACTGGGCGATCTGCCACAGGAGGTGCTTGACCAGCGCCAGTGGGCAGAATTGTATCTCAGTGGGATTGCCTACTACGGCGTGAACTGGGGCATAGCTGTCTCGAATTTCCGTGATCTCTGTCTGGCGGCGCCTTTCTACCAGAACTCCTGTGATCGCTTGCACACCGCCCTGATTGCCTTGGCCGATCAATATGCCTTTGCCCAGGATTGGTGCCCGGCCGAATCCTTCTATGCCGAAGCTTATCGTCTGGAGAGTGCTGGTGGTCTCGGAGATAAGCTCAGTGATGCGCGTGAAGCGTGCCAGAATGCCACGCCTACGGCGACTGCTCCAATTACCAACACCTTGCGTTTTCCGGACGACTAGGCTGCAGTCATCAGGGGGTAGGAACGATTCCGCCTGAAGGTCAGAGTTCGGCCGGGTTAGCCTGGCAGGCGTATACGCCCGAGCGGTTCTGGAGTAAGGTGGGCACTGCCTGCCGCTGCCGCTATAATTGGGGCGATGGCTGAATTTGACGAACCGATAAGTGATCGTGAACTTGACGTATTGTCCCGTCTGGCCGAGGGAGCCTCTAATCGGGAAATAGCCCAGCAGCTCTCTATAAGCCATAATACGGTCAAGGTCCATCTGCGTAACATCTATACAAAGCTCGGCGTTTCTTCACGCACCGAAGCGACCACGGTAGCCTTGCAGAAAGGGTTGCTATCCATTCCTGGCGTCGAGGTGGAAACAGAGGACACGGAGGAGCCGGGTAGGGAAGAAGAGGGCACCGGCCATGCCTCCGAGAAAGTGGCTCCTTCAGCGCAAACGCTTCCTGCGAAGGAGACATTTTCGGGGACGGCACCGGCGAGGGCCGGCCATGCCGACGAAAGCCTGGTCAGATCGACCCCGCTTGCCCGGCCTGGTAACCGGCGGCTGCTTTACCTCGTCGGGTTCCTGGCGCTGGTAGCGCTCTTGCTGGCGCTCGCCGCTGCCGCCCGAGTCTGGCTGGACGCCGGATCTGCTACCAGCACGCCGGAAGGCGCCCTGGTGACCGCCACCGAGCCGTCCGTCACAGAGGTAAATCTGGGTGCTAACTGGCGCCAGGGGCTTTCTCTACCCGAGGCACGCTCCGCTTCAGCAGTGGCCAGTGTGGGACTCAACATCTACCAAATTGGCGGCGAAACGGACGAGGGTGTCACCAACGCGGTCTCCGTCTACGACACTCAGACCCGGCATTGGTTAACCGGCCAACCGAAAATAACGGCCGTCGCCGATGCTGCTGCTGCCGTTCTGGGTGGTGAGATCTACGTGGTGGGCGGCCGTCTGGAGAATGGGCAGGCCACCAGCGTGGTCGAAGCGTATAGCCCTCTGAATGACGGCTGGCGGTCGGTCGTTTCCCTTCCCCGGCCGGTGATGGGTGGGGTGGCGGTGGCCGGTGGTGACGTTCTTTATCTCCTGGGCGGGCGCCGGGATGACGAGGTACTGACCGAGGTGTATCGCTTCGACCCCGCACGACAGCGGTGGGAGGAGTTACCGGGCCTGGAACAGGCGCGCGCCTTTGCCAGTGGTGGGTTGCTCGATGGGCAGCCGTATGTGGTTGGAGGAAGCGATGGCGAAAGAGCGTTGGCCAGCTGCGAGCGCTTTGATCCGGCTACAAATAGCTGGTCCGCCTGTCCGGAGATGCGGGTTCCCCGGCAGGGTGGGGCAGCAGCCGTTGTCCTCAACAAACTTTACGTTCTGGGCGGTGCAGGAAGCGGTGAGAGTCCCTTTGGCGAGGTATACGATCCTGACGGGGTGTGGTCAGAGATGGAATCGCCGGTTGAAGTCGATCTCGACGGCTGGACCCAGCTGGGTGTGATCAATGTCGAGACCCGGATCTACGCCCTTGGCGGGCAGCGCCAGGGGAAACGCTCGGACGATATGTTCATCTACGCGCCGCTGGTTTACCGGTACTTTATCCCGGCTGCCTCGGCCAGCGGGGACGGTTAGGCAGGCGACTGGCTGCCCGGAACCGCTTCTTCGAAGCTTTCTGCATAAAACCAGGTAATGATCCGCGCTTCCCCCCAGGGCGTCAGCGCCCGTACCAGAGCCTGGCCCGGTTCTGAAGCCAGCGCCTGCAAATAAGCCTCCCGCGAGTCGAAGTATAGCTCGTACATAAGGTGAAAGCGGGACTCCCCGCCCGGCTTGCCACTGATGCGGCTGACCTCACTCTTAACCAACCCGGGCAATTTTTCCGCCAGCGGCAGGTGAGTTCCTGAAAAGAACGTTTCCAGGGCCGGCTCGTCGTCAACGCGGCGGTAGATGGTCACAAATTTGAAGTATTGGTTCACCTTACGTCCAGATTGCGGCTAACTCTTCCTTCAACTGCTGTCGCCGGGTCTCGTAGGCTTCTACTTCTATCTCGCCTGCCTCGTAGGCATCGTCCAGAGCGGCAATCTCCAGCAGCAGCGCTTCGCGTAACTCTTCTGTCTCGGCGCCGGCCGCGATGTCCGTTTCGATGGTGGCCGCGGCACCGGCTGTTGCCGGCTCTAGCCGTTGCTGCCGCCACAGGTAGACAAGGTAAGCGCCGGCAGCAAGCGCCAGCAGGAATACGCCGCCACCGATGAGGAGTTCATTCGTCTGGTTGCGCGGGGACTGGGCCGTGCTGTTGTTGCCACCCATCGCCGCCCCGGCTGCCGCTATCTGTTCCGGCTGGGGTTCACCCTCCAGGACAAGGCTCACGCTTTCCCCGGCCGGTACCGCCTCCCGGCTATAGGTGAGAAAGAGACCGCCACCCATCGACTGTGCATCCTGCACCTGCCAGGCACCCTCCTCACGCAGGGTTACGCCCACGTCCGCCATCACCAGATTGACGTGGTTTACGTCATAATAGACCGGGTGGCTGATGGTCATCCCCTCTTCGTAGGGCAGGGTGTAGCGCGCGAGCAGGCTGAGCGTGCCCTGGCCGGGCCGCAAGGGCACGGTGTCCGCCCAGCCGTTCTCGGTTTCCACCATATTCTCAGCCGGGAAGAATGAGTCCATGGCCCCGAAGGTGCGGTCAAAACCGCCGACGGTCGCGCCTTCCGGCAGCGCCAGGCGCACCGTGCCCTCGTCTGGTTCGCCCGCTTCTCCCACAAAGACGGCCGCTGCATTCTGGCTGAACTGGTACAGCTCATTCACCTGTACTTCCTCTTCCGTAAATTCGATAATCATGTGCAGCTGGCCGACACTTACCGTAGATGGATCGGTCGTCTGCTCGTAGACGGTTACAGGCAGAGTGAGACGGGGATCCTCACGAGAGATCTGGCCAAAATCACTGCCAAAGCTAATCCCTTCGTGCTCCACGGTGACCACGTAGACGAGGTCAGGCGCAACCTGGGTCAGGTTAAAGATAAAAGCACCATCGGCGCCAACCGTGGTCGTCATGGTCAGCGACGGTTCGAAGTTGGCCGTAAAGGCGTTCAACTCGGCCGGGGTTCCGGCAGCCACCGTTCCCCCACTCGTCTCGTTGGTAACGGTGCCGGTAATTACCGCGGCTTCGATAGGGGCAAAAGCGGCAAAGGGGTCGGCGTAGTTGAAGCTGAAGGTGCGGGCATAGCTGACGATATCCCACAAATCTTCTTCCGCCAGATCATACTCACCATGTTCGGCCACCGTATCTCCCCCCGCTGCCAGCAGTTCAAACAGATCCTGGTTGCTGCGGGTTGCCCAATATTCCGGGTCAGCCAGGTCGAATGCGTCTGCGCTTCCCGCTTCGCCATGGCACTCCTGGCAACTCTCCTCATAGAGCACTTCGCCCGCTTCCAGGTCGCTGGGGGTTGTCCCCAGGCTGTAGACGGCGGCAATCAGGTCCCAGCGGTTGGCCTCGTCGATAGGATTGCTGCTTGCCGGGCCGAAGGGAGGCATAGGGGGCATGCCGGCTTCCTCTTCCGTCGGCAGAATGCCGTTGGTGATTGTCTCAAACATTTGGGCTGGCACTGCGTCGCGAATATACGTTTCGCTGGAGAGTGAGGCCGGTGGACGGGAGAGCTGGTCGGCCATCTCCCCATCACCACGGCCCAGGGGGCCATGGCAATTGGCGCAACGCTCGCCAAAAAGGTCGAGCCCGGTTTGCGCATCGGGGGTGGTCTCCGGTGCTACCGGTTCCTGGGCGTAAGTGGCAGAGGTGGCAGGACCCAGCATCAGGCTGGCCACTACCAGCAGTAAAGCCAAAGGAAGGAGCCGGGCAGCAGTACCGGCCGGGGAACGGAAAGGATTGGGCATAACGTTGTCTCTTTTTACTGGTTTGGGAAGGTCACAGAATAAGCGTAAGCGTTTCGTTCAGGCGAAGGCGTGGCCGCAGTAGGCACAGAATTTGTCATCACCGTCGCGCGCCTCTCCACATTGCGGGCAGAAACCCGCTCGCTTCGCCGGTACACTACCGGCGGTCGTCGTCGGGGCCGGGGCCGTCGTGGTCTGGTCGCCGGCGTTTACCATCTGTTGCCGGCGGCGTGCCACGGCTGCCTCAATATCATCGTCCCCGGGCGTGACCGCTTTCTGACGCAGGCGCGCCACGGCGGCTTCGATGTCGCCGGCAGCCTCTGCCCGCTCGCCCGCCGGCCGCAGCGCGTCCAGTGCCTTGAAAAGGCGCGCTGCTTCTGCCAGGTACTCCTGGCGTAGCGTCTGATACTCCTCTTCAGGAACCTTGCCTGTTTCATGGTCGAAATCCAGCTCCCGAATTTGCGCCAGAACTGCCTCTTTCTGGGCTTCCAGCGCCTCGTACTCGTTAAGGTCGTCGCCCGCTCCCTGCCGGCTTGCAGGGAAGAGGAAAGGACGGGCCACAAAGAGCCCCACTACCAGAAGCAGGGCGATGCTTAATAAAATAGAACCGATGGTCATAACAATCTGCCTTAAGCGTTACTGTGCGAGGAGTGTTTGAATCTCATTCTGGAGCATGGTCGCGTTGACCGGGCCCAGAACGAAGTCGGATACCTGGCCATCTTTGCCAATGAAGAAGGTTTCGGGAACGCCCGTGATCTTATACTCATTGGAGATTTCGGAACCGAGATCGGGGGCGTTGGGATAGGTGATGCCGAACTCTTCCAGATAAGCCAGGGACTTTTGTTCAGAATCGACATAGGCAACACCCAGGAAAACCACGCCCTGGTCCCGGTACTGGCGCCAGGTGCTTTCCAGGAGATCGGCTTCAACCCGGCACTCAACACACCAGGAGGCCCAGAAATTTAGCACCACGACCTGTCCCTGCATATCTTCCAGGCTGGCGTTTTCTAAATCCTTCCACTGATATCCGTCAAAAAACTGCATCTCAAAATCCGGGGCGACCGTACCCTCTTCTGGACGGCCCTCGTTGGCGTTGAGCAAGCCCCAGCCAAAAAGGGCCAGGAGGGCAATAACCCCGCCCCAGACCAGAACTGTGCTCCAGCGCAATGAGCCTCGTTCCGTCGTTTCCTCCGCAGCCTCGTTTTGCGTGTTCGTATCCGTCGCTGTCGTTATCGTTTCGTTCATTCTCGTAATTCCTTCTCCACGCGCGAAATATACTCATCTTCGTCCGCGGCCGGGGGTGGGACAGGCGCCGTCGACTGGGCCACCTCTCCCGTCTCGTCCACGCCTTCCTTACGGAGGTTATTCAAATAAAGGCCGAAAAGGACGGCACCGATAACAACCCCGGCGATCGGCAGGAGCCAGACAATCTGGTTAAATCCCTCGCGTGGCGGTTCAGCCAGAACCCGGGGACCGTAACGTTCCACGAAATATTGTTGGATTTCTTCTTCACTTTTACCCTGGGCCAATTGCATCCGGATCTCGTCGCGCCAATCCTGGCAGGCCTGGGTAGGGCAGACGTCGAGCGGCGTATTCTCGCAGACCGGGCAGTAGAGATCACGGGCCACCGCATTCACTTCATCGTCGGTGACCGGCTCCTGGGCCACGGCCGGGAGAGCGAGCAGCAAAGATAGCAGCAAGAACAGGTAAAGGGTTGGCTTTTTCATGGTTTGTCAGTCGCCATATGCTGGTCGCGCTTTCGCCCGCCGTCGCGCCCGGGCAGCGGCCGTTACCTTTTCGTCGGCCGGATCCGGCCAGGCAGCGATCAACGTACCAAAAATGAAGATAAAGCCACCGGCCCAGACCCAGTTGATGAGCGGGTTGAGATAAAGGCGGAAGGTTGCTTCGTTGCTGGTGACCGTTTCCCAGTTGACCATAATCACGTAAAAATCTTCGCCGATGGTCGAGCGCAGGCTGGGAATTGTCATCGGCTGGCCACTGCGAGTATATAGCTCCGTTCGTGGCGTCAGCTCACCCACAGATCTACCGTTGTCGGTGATCGCCAGGCTCGCCTCTTTGATCAACAGGTCATCCGGTCCCGGGAACTGGCGCACACCCTGGAAGGTCATCTCATAGCTCCCCAGACTCACCGATTCTCCCTGGCGCAGCCGGATCTGGGTTTCTTGCTGGAAGAAGTAGCTGCCGATAATGCCAAAAGCCATCACCAGCACGCCGATGTGGATCCAGTACCCACCATAGCGGCGCCGGTTACGGGCCATCAGGTTGGAGAGTGCGCTCCACGGTGCTTCGCCCCGCTTCATGCGCGCCCTGATCCCTTTCCAGAATTCGAGGATGGTCAGCAACAAGGAGACGGTCACGATCCACATGCCCAGCAGCGCGCCCCAACTGTTCACGTCAAACGCGAAGTAGAGGACGCCAGCAACAGCCAGCGCGGCCAGCGCCGGCCAGCGCAGCGCCATTCCGATCCGCTCGGCACTGCTCCGGTACCACATCGTCAGCGGCGCTACGCCCATCAGCAGGAGAAGGACGGCAAAGAGAGGGCCGTTCACCCGGTTATAAAAGGGTGGGCCGACCGTGACCTTTTCGCCGGTAAACAGCTCCGAGATGATTGGGTAGTTGGTGCCCCAGAAGGTGGCGACCAGAACCCCCATGAAGACGAAATTGTTGAGGAGGAACGCGGCCTCGCGAGAGAAGAGAGATTCGAGCCGGTTTGGCGAAGATAGTTCGTCCCGCCGCCGCAAGAGCCAGTAGGCAGAGAAGACGGTCATGATCGCCAGGAAACCGAAGAAGAGCGGGCCGACAGCCGATTGCGCAAAGGAATGGACCGAAGAAATCACACCACTACGCACGATAAACGTGCCGTAGATCACCAGCAGATAGGTGAGAATCACCAGCACCATGTTCCAGACTTTGAACATGTTCCGCTTTTCCTGGATCATCACCGAGTGCAGAAAGGCAGTCCCCGCCAGCCAGGGGATGAAGGAAGCATTTTCCACCGGATCCCAGGCCCAGTAGCCACCCCAGCCGAGGACGTCATAGGCCCAGCGACCGCCCAGAATCAGCCCCAGGCTGAGGAAAAGCCAGGCAACCAGCGTCCAGCGACGCGTCGTCCGGATCCAGGTATCGTCGAGCTTGCCGGAGATCAAAGCCGCCATGGCAAAGGTGTAGGGGATGGTGAGACCGGTGAAGCCGAGGTAAAGCATCGGCGGATGGATGATCATTCCCGGATGGCGCAGGAGTGGATTAAGCCCCCGGCCGTCGGCAGGAATGACTCCCCCGGCGATCCGCGCGAAAGGATTTTCGACAAAAGCGACCAACCCCAGGAAAAAGATCTGGGTCATGGCCCCTACCAGCAGAGCATAGGGCATCAGTTCCCGCTGGTTGTCCCAATTGCGCAACATTGCTGCCGCCGTAAACGCTGCCAGCAACAGATTCCAGAAAAGAAGCCCGCCCGCCTGGCCACCCCAGAGGGCGGTTACCTTCAGGTAGGTTGGCATCTCGCGGCTGCTGACCTGCCATACGTAGTCGACCGAAAAGTCGCCCAACAACAACAGGGTGACCAGCAAGCCGCTGGCCAGTAGCAGGAGCGGTAAGATGATCACTGTGCTGTTGCGGGCACTTTCTACCCAGCGGTCATCATTTTTGTACGCGCCATAGGCACTGGCTACCGCTGCGTAGACGGCTACGGCAAACGCGAGCAATACAGCCGCATATCCTAGATCGGCAATCATAGCTACTCCAATCGACTCAGCAGAGAATGCATCTTTTGCGGAAAAAGGCGCATTCCTTGCTTCAGTTTACGCTTCGGGTGCTGCCTCTTCGTAACGGGTGGGGCATTTCAGAAAGAGGCCACCGGCATTGGCATGGAAGACGCCGTCTTCAGTTGCATGCCCTTCGACCAGGGCCTGGGCCTCATGTTGCAGCAGATCCGGGATCGGTTCATTCATGGCTACTATATGCAGGCGCTGGCCGGGATTATTCAGGTCGTCGACAATGTCGAACTCCAGCCGGGAAGTCGTGGCGTCAATTTGCTCAAACTTGATCGAATCGCCCACGACCAGCCCTGAGACACGCAGGTCCCGCCCAACCAGCCGGCTCTGTTCGCCGTAGAACTCGTCCACCGTTTTATAGAGTTGCGTGTTGCCACTCATCGCATTGACAATCAAGAAAATCAAGGCAGCGACGATGAGCACGCCCCCCACAATAAACTTCAGACGGTTGCTGCGCGGCTGTACGCCTTGGGCCTTTTCAGTCGTCCAGGTCGTATCGGTCATTCTGTAAACTCCTATAACAACTGTTCAAACAACTGTTCATTCCTGACGAAGTTAAGAAAATTCTACTCTGATAAGAAGCAGCCTTCGTGACGAATCC
>Ga0207752_1000557_pt1 | contig 17558 bp, 10 predicted proteins | sample Pon2CUnioCityCA_6_FD_187272 | JGI IMG/M metagenome (GOLD analysis project Ga0207752, IMG submission 187272) | Marine sediment microbial community from Union City, CA, USA - Pond 2C Sediment 2 (SPAdes) | ecosystem: Environmental > Aquatic > Marine > Intertidal zone > Salt pond sediment ...
CAAGTGGCACCCGGAGATACTCTCAGTGTGACCCTCTATTGGGAAGCTCAGATTCGTCCGCCGGTCGACTACACCGTCTTCCTTCACGTGGCTGCTGTCGACGGCCCCCCTCACGCTCAGGACGACGGACCGCCGGCGGACGGTACCTATCCGACGTCCTTCTGGGACGCGGGTGAAATTGTGAAGGATCTGCGTACGATTCCCATTCCAGCCGATCTGCCCCCCGGTGAGTATCCGCTCGTGGCGGGGATGTACGTCCTGGAGACCGGTGAGCGACTCCGGTGGCTGGACCCCGACGGGCAGGTCCGGGGGAACGCCGTGTTCCTCGATCCCATCACCGTCCTTCCTGACGAGTCTTGAGATTGCTGGCAAGTGCGGTAAAATGCCAATGATGGATGGTAGAGTCTCTTTTTCCAGTCGCTCCTCAACCCACCCGTGGGTCTGGGCGCTTCTCATCATACTCCTGATGGGCGCGTTCGCTCTCCGCCTTCACGAGCTTGGTACCAAGAGTTTGTGGAGCGACGAGGGGCTGACGCTCCGCCGCGCCGAGCAGCCCATAGGTCTTATCTTTCAGAACGTCAATCTGATTCCGCTTGGCCCCGACTATCAGGACGGATCTGAGATGGAGGTAGTCAGAACGCCTGACCTTCACCCTCCGCTGTACTTCCTCCTGGTGCACGTCTGGATTCAACTTGCGGGCAAGAGCGAGTTCGCACTGCGCTTTCTCTCCGTCGCAGCGGCGATAATCGCATTACCCCTCCTATACACGCTGGCACGGTCTCTAATGAATCGCGAGACTGGACTGTGGGCCGCATTGCTGGGGGCCATTTCCCCCTTCTTCCTCTGGTATGCCCAGGAAGCGCGCATGTATTCCCTGCTCGTCGTCCTCAGTTTGGCCTCGGTTCGCGCACTTCTGCCGCTGCTGGAGGATCGGCCGCGCCGTAGGGATTACCTTGTTTTTGTCGGCGTCACGCTGGCGCTTCTCTACACCCACTACGCAGGGTTTCTCCTTCTGGGGTTTGAAGCCCTTGTCTACGGGGTACTCCGGCTACGGGGGCGCCGTCGTGAAGTTCTCATCGCTCTGGCCGTCGTTGTGGTAGCACTCATTCCCCTCGCCCCCTTCGCCTGGCGCACGTTACAGAGCGAGCCTTTCTCCTTCACCCACCGCCCTCTTTCCGACATCTTGAGAGAAGCATCGAGTGCCTTCAGCCTGGGACCAAGCCGCTCCGCCATACATCCGCTGTGGCTCCTGTCGCCCTTCTTAGTGCTACTTGTTGTCGGGGCCTCAATGTTTGACGTGCCCCACCGGCGACGGCTCTGGATGATCGGCCTGGGGTATCTTACCTTTCCAGTCCTGGCCCAGTACGTGTTGTCCCTCGTGAAGCCAAACTACATGAATCCGCGCCACTTGATGACCGTGGCCCCGGCATGGGAGCTGATCATCGCGCAGGGCCTGACGACGCTCCGCCGTAGATGGTGGCCGGTCTTAGTGATCGTGCTGGGCTCTGTGCTGTTTCTCCGGGGACGGGCAGACTACAACATCCTCACGTCCCATCGATTCTGGAAGGACGACATTCGCGGGGCTGTCCAGTACATTGAGGCTCGTGCTCGGCCGGGCGATGCGATCGTGCTCCATCATCCCGTGATACGCCTCACCTTCGATTACTACTATGATGGTCCCTACCCGGAGGTCGTCATCCCTCGCTATGGCAACAACGACGACACCGAGCAGGCCCGGCGGACGTTTTCGGAGTGGGCCCAGCGGTACGACCGTATCTGGTTCCTGTATGGTCCGCCGCCGACCTATTTCCCCCATGATTTTCTGCCCGATTGGGCCGATAGCCATCTGTTCAAAGTCGATCAGCAGGAGTTTGAAGCTTGGTGGACCTACGTCGGCGTAGCCGCCTATGATGACGGCGCTCCGATCCTCAACGAGATCCCGGACGACGCGGACTCCGTCGATGCGGCATGGGGAGCGGTACGCTTGATCGGATATCGGACGGAAGAAATCCCTGCCGGAGACGACGCGTGGGTGGAGCTTTACTGGCGAGCCGGGGAGGAAGCACCTGACGAGCCCCTCACGTTGAAGGTGCAGATGAGAGATGAAGCAGATACGGTCTGGTTTGAGCGCACAGCGCAGGTGCTTCCGTTCTACACGCCAGCTGCGTGGCCAGCCAACCAGGTTGTGCGTACCGAGTTCCGTCTTCCGCTGCCATCGGAAATCCCACCCGTCAGTTATCGTATCAGTCTTGAGCCGGTGGGTTTGGGCGAACCCCAAGCTATCGGCCGACTTCGCGTTGCCAGACCGGCGTCGCGGAATTCGACGGCGCGGTCACGGGCCCGGTTCGAAGGTGGAATCGCGTTGCTGTCGAGTGAGCTGCAGAGCGATACGTTCCGGGCTGGATATCCTCTTCTGGGATCTCTTACCTGGGAGGCCGACACTGTCCCCAGCGCTGACCTCCGTCTTCAGGTTCGTCTAGTCGATCTTTTGGGCCGGGTGCTCGCCAAGGGTGACCTCAGGCCAAGCGCGGCCGGATTTCCCACCACGGCCTGGCACCCAGGCGACCGGGTCGCAGGGCGTCTATGGTTGCCTCTTCCGGCCGATTTGAGCAGCGGTCGGTATCGGGTACAGATCGGTCTGGTCGACGTTCAGAGTGGGCAGGTCGCTCCGGTGCGTCACTGGTACGGCAAGCGCGACTGGTTCACCATCGGGAGCGCGGAGATACAAGCGTGGCCTCTCCGGACAGAATTGTCGCGGGATGTCGACCACCGGCTGGAGAATGTGGAGGTGGCAGGAAACGTTCGTCTGCTCGGTTATGAGTCGACCCTGGAAGAGCAGACGCTAAACGTCACCCTCTATTGGCAAGCCGAAGAGCGTCTCGAGAAAGACTACAACGTCTTCGTCCACGTGGGGACGCCGAATGAGCCACCCCTGGCCGACGCGGGTGGTGTACCGGCGAACTGGACCCGTCCCACGACGAGTTGGCGACCGGGGGAAGTGATCGCCGATGAATACGTGATTCCGATGGCCGATGTGCCGTCCGGGCAGCATGCCCTTATGGCCGGTTTCTACGAGCCGGACACAGGGCAGCGTCCAGAAACGGTTGTGGATGGCAGCGTCATCCCCGGTGGATATATCGTGCTGGAAGAGATAAGCGTCGAATGATCGGCAAGTTGCGAAACCATCGAGGATTTGTGGTCATCCTGTCTCTCTATGTGACGCTGGCGCTGGTCTACGGCGTGACCATCCCTATCTTCGAGACCCCGGACGCCAACGGACACTATGCCTATATCCACGAGCTGACAGAGAGGCGAGGTCTCCCGGTGCAGGGCACACCTTCCGGCGCCCGTGTCACCGGCTATGTGGCGAGCCATCCCCCGCTCTACTACACCCTCTGCTCCCTGTTGACCTTCTGGGTGCGCGACGACGTAGATCTACAGGAGTGGACCTGGCGGAACCCGTATCAGACGATGGGCGATGCCAGCCGCACCGTCAACAAGAACCGCCTCGTACATACTGAGTCCGAGCGGTTCCCATGGCACGGCACGCCGCTTACGCTGCATATATCACGTCTGGTCTCGACCCTGCTGGGGACACTGGTCGTCCTGGCGACCTATGGGATCGCTCTGGAGCTCTTCCCGGATCGACGTTGGCTGGCCCTTGGGGCGACGGCTCTCGCTGCCTTCAATCCGATGTTTGTGTTCACCAGCGCACGGGTCAGCAACGATGCGGCGGTCGCTGCCTTTGGATCCCTCACTATTTGGGGCGCAGTGCGACTGGCAGTGAAGGGTCTCTCCAGGAAAGGACTTGTTCTGACCGGCGTAGCCCTGGGCCTAGCCATCCTATCCAAGCTCAGTGGCGTTGTCCTTGCTCCCCTCGTCCCGCTGGCGCTCGTTCTCGATGCTTCGCGCCGCACCTCACGCGGAATGCGGGACCTGCTCCACAGAGACCGCCTGCTGTCCGTGGCTGCTGACCTCGTTATCGTGTTTGGACCCACCGTCCTCATATCGGGTTGGTGGTTCTTGCGCAATTTGTACCTCTACGACGAGTTGATGGGGGTTGATGCCTGGCTCAGTCACACGGCAACGGTGCGTGCCAAGCCCATAGGTCTGCTGGACGTGATCCCTGAGCTTCGGGGGTTGGAGAAGTCATACTGGGCGATGTTTGGCTGGTTCAACATCTCCGCGGCTCCCTGGATGTATCGCTTCTGGTGGCTGCTGGTGCGTGGGGCCGCGATTGGATTGGCGCTCGTCCTGGCGGATCAGTGGACCGCCCGCCGCTTCATCCCCTCCGTGAGGGGAGGATTGCTGGTTGTCGCGTCCGCCTTCTTCCTCAACCTCGCCTCTGTCTGGCGTTTCATTATGATCGTATGGGGGGCGCAGGGCCGATATCTGATGCCTGTAACCGCGTCAATCTCAACTCTTGTGATGGTGGGCTTGAGCCGTCTCTTGCCCCGGCGTCTCCGTTCGCACGGTGGGGAGGCGACGCTGGCGGCGTCCGTGGGGCTGGCCCACGTCGGGCTGACGGTGATTTCTTTGTTGGTCTTCATTCTGCCAGCCTATGCGAAGCCGGACGTCATCCAGGAAGGAGATCTTCCCGAGGAATTGACCCGCTTCGACCTAACTTTTGATGGAGCTCCTATCCAACTCCTGGGAGGGGATATCGAGCCCGAAGAAGCGCATCCAGGAGACCTACTGCCGGTGAACCTGTACTGGCGAGCGTCGGAAGCGCCCCAAGAGGATTTCTCCGTCTTTGTCCAGGTGTTAGACTACAACCTTGAACCGATCGCTGGTGTTGATTCGTATCCCGGTAGAGGGACCTTCCCGCCCACGCTATGGCAGCCGGGCGTCATCTATCGTGATCGCTACCTTCTGCCGCTGGCTTCGGACGTTGAGCCCCCGATTGTGGCTGCTTTACACGCCGGGCTTCGGGCCCAGGAGGGAAATCGACTGACAGTCAGACGATCCGCGGATCCGCGCCCCCTCGAGCTGGCCTTGCTGGATCTTGTGCCGATCCGTCCGACAGAGCCGCTATCTGCCGATACCGCGTATCCCCTGGGGGTCCGCTTTAGTGCCAGTCTCGACGATCTGACCAGGGACAAAGCCATCGAGTTGGTGGGGTACGATCTCTCTGCAGAGAGAGTGGCTCCTGGCGATACTTTGACCGTCACGTTGGTCTGGCGCGCGGAGAGGGCTTTGGATTCTGACTACACGGTATTCGTTCATCTGCTGGACGCCCGTGACGAGCTCATCACGCAAAGCGATCATCCTCCTCGCCAGGGGGCGTATCCGACGTCCTTCTGGGTACCGGGTGACGTCGTCCGCGATCGTCACGTTCTGAGGATAGGACGATCCATGCCGTCCGGTCCCTGTGCGCTCATTGTGGGTCTATACCGCCCGGGGTCTCTCAAGCGGTTGCCGGCTTACGACACGGCGGGCAACCGCGTCGAAGATGATGCGGTCTTGATAGGTCGTCTGATCATCCAGTGATGACATCTCCAATCCACGACGTTCTAGCCCAGAGACGACGGGCATCAGGTCAGACTGTCGATAGGTCGCGGGAGACGCGGCGCTGGTGGCTGCGCCCTAACTACGGTATTCTGGTCATTGTCGGCTTGTTCGTCGCCCTGGGTATCCTCTACACTCTGGCGACGCCCGTCCTGGAGGCCTCGGACGAGTTCAAGCACTATCCCTACGTCCAGTACGTGCAGACCCATCGGCAGCTTCCCGTGCTCGATCCAGAGGTGTGCCGAGAGTCCATCGATACGTGCCCATGGCTGCAGGACGGCGGTCAGCCGCCGGCCTACTATGCGATTATGGCAACCGTTACGTCGTGGATAGACACCTCTGATCTCCCGAAGCTCCTCTGGAGGAACAAGCACGCCTTCATCGGCGATCCCAGTCAGATCTGTAACAAGAATCTAATGATCCATCAGCCCGGGATGGAGCAGTTTCCCTGGACCGGCTCCGTCCTGGCTATCCATCTGATCCGCTTTCTGACCCTGGCCTTCGGGGTGGGGACGGTCATCCTGACCTATCACCTGGCCCGTGAACTCTTTCCGGGACGGCCTGCGCTGGCATTCGGGGCCACGGCATTGACGGCCCTCAACCCGATGTTTCTCTTCGTCAGCGCGTCCGTCAACAACGATGCTATGGCCGCGTTCGTGGGGAATCTAGGTCTCTTGCTTCTGGTCAGAATACCAGGTCGGAGTTCTCGGAGCGGAACCCCCCGATGGAGTCGGGGTCTTGTGCTGCTGGGCTCTGTTATTGGACTGGGAGTGCTGACTAAGCTGAGCCTGCTGGGTCTGGCGCCGCTGGCCCTGCTCGTCGTCGGCGTATGCTCCTGGTGTGAACACTCTCACCTGCCCATACTCCGCCGTCTCCTGGTGGTCGTGGGAGATTGGGCGCTGGTCGCTCTTCCGATTCTGGCCATTAGTGGGTGGTGGTTCTTCCGCAACTGGCGGCTTTACGGCGATCCGACGGCGCTCGACGCCTTCATCGCTATTCAGGGCCGTCGCCCGTCTCCGCCCACTCTCGACGACTGGCTCGGTGAGTTCGGCACGTTCCGTTGGACGTACTGGGGCCTCTTCGGTGCGGTGAACGTCATGGCTCCCAGAGCCGTCTACTGGTTCTTCGATCTTCTCTCACTGACTGGCCTGGCAGGCTTCGCAGTCTGGGCGGTCCGCCGACTGAAATCTCGAATGACGACCCGTGAGCTTCGAATGTTTATCCCCGCGCTCTGGGCTGTGTTGCTCTTCATCGCTGTTCTGCGCTGGACGTGGACGTACTATGCCTTTCAGGGGCGTCTGGTGTTCCCCGGAATCGCGGGCATCAGCGTGCTGATGATGTTGGGACTGTTTCAATGGGTGCCTGAGCGATGTAACGCCCTGCTCGGTCTTGGCCTGGCTCTAATCCTCTTGATTATCGCCGCGTTCCCTCCCGTCGCCGCCATCCCAGAGGCGTACGCGCGCCCACAACCCCTCAATCTCTCCCAGGTCCCCGAGGCCGCCCGTGTGGAGCCGTTGAAGGCCGGGGGAGGCGTGCAGATCGTGGGCTGGCAGCTCGAGGACCAGACTGTCTACCCCGAAGAGGTTGACAGCCACGTCGACGTGGCCGTCTACTGGCAGGCGGTAGCCCCCGACGACGAGGACGACGTCAGCTTCGCTCACCTGCTGGGTCGCGATCACGAGTTGGTTGGAGAGGTTAACCGCCATCCGGCGTGTGGCATGGTACCTACAAGCCTGTGGGAACCTGGGCAGGTTTGGCGCGATCTCTACCGAATCCCGGTTGCGGAGGACGCAGCCGCGCCCAGCCGGCTACGCGTCGAGGTGGGGATGTACTCGCCTGAAGAGGATGAAACCCTCGGCACTGTGACCGCGGGAGAGGCCAAGCTGGCCCCGCCGGAATCGACGCCCGATCCGGGTCGCCCTCTGAGCGTCGAGCTCGCTGATGGCGTCACCCTACGCGGGTACGATCTGGCGCCAGCGGAAGTCCATGCCGGCGAGACCATCACCGTCACCCTCTACTGGAAGGCGAGAGAAGCCCCGTCGAGGGACTATCAGGTCTTCGTCCACCTGCTGGGGGACGATCCCGAGCCATTGGCCCAGGGTGACGGCCCGCCGCTAAGAGGCTATTATCCAACTTCGATGTGGGCTGGAGGGGAAACGCTCGTCGATCCACATGCGCTATCGCTGCCCACAGATCTGCCGGCCGGCCCCCATCGTCTCCTGGTGGGGATGTATAACCTGGAGACGATGGAGCGACTCCCCCGTTTGGACGGTAGTGCCGCCAGCATCGAGATTCCTGTGAGCGTGACGATTAATCCGTCTGAAAGTTGACCTATGACATCTCAAGATTGGCTTTACCGTATTTTCGTCTCTCGGCGCCGCTGGCTCTCTGCGGTCGCGACGCTGATACTATGCTCGGCGCTGGCCCTTGGGGTTGGCTACCTATTATCAGAGTTTGGTCCGTTGGTCGCCGGGGCAGGAATGGTGGCGATCTTCGTGGGCCTGTGGATGCTACGTGACATCGAGGTTGCTTACTGGGCCGTCATCGGTATCGTCTGTCTGCTCCCTTTCGCCTCATTCCCCTTCGATGTCGGCTTCACGCCCACGTTCCTAGATGCGGCTCTGGGGGGCCTGTTTCTCGTCTGGCTGCTCCAGATCGCCGGTGGCGCTCAGACCGAGTTTGTCGCTACGCCGCTGGGAGGACCGATTATGGTGTTCATACTCCTGGCGCTGGGGTCCTTCGTATTTGGGCTTGCGCACGTGCCGCTGGCCCTCGGCTTCCTGCAGTACTACATCCGCCATTTTGGCGAGGTGATGCTCAGCGTCGCTCTTTTCTTCCTCGTAGTCAACACCGTGCGCGATAAGGAGCGGCTGCGACGGATCGTCCGCGCGTTGATTCTGGGCGCCTTTGGCGCCGCAGCGCTGGGTGCGGTGCTCTACGTCATCGCTGATCAGATCTCGGCCGATTTCGTCATTCGCGTGCTCTCCGCCCTGGGGCGCTTCGGATATCCCGCCGGCCCGGGAGTACTGCGCTACATTCGCGAAAACCCTGAGCTGCCGATGCGGGCTACGTCCACGTCTGTAGATCCAAATGTGTTGGGCAGCCTCCTCAATCTGACGCTGGCGATCAGTGTGCCCCAGCTCTTCGCCGATCGACCGATCATCCGTCGACGTTACCTGGTGCCGATACTGGGTGTGATGGCTCTCTGTCTCGGCTTGACGATGAGCCGCGGTTCGATGGTCGGTCTGGGAGCTGCACTGGTCGTGCTGGCCACGCTCCGCTACCGCAAGCTATGGGTCATTCTGGGGGGGGCGCTGGCCCTCATGCTTCTGCTCCCTCAGACCCAGGCCCTCGTCAAGCACTTTCTCGAAGGGTTCCGGATTCAAGATCTGGCGACCCAGATGCGCATGGGAGAGTATCAGGATGCCCTTATCTTGATCGGACGTCATCCACTTCTAGGGGTCGGGTTTGCCGGGTCTCCTGACATCGATACGTACATCGGCGTCGCTAACGTTTACCTTCTCATCGCCGAGGAGATGGGGCTGATCGGTCTTGCCAGCTTCCTGGTTGTGATGGGTGTGCTCCTGGCCCGTTTCTGGCGCACTCGCAGTTTGGCGGTTGGCGCTGACTTGGAGCCGCTGTGGTGGGGGCTCCACGCGGGGATCATTGGGGCGCTGGTAGGCGGTGTTTTCGATCATTACTTCTTCAACCTTGACTTTCACCATTCCGTCACCCTCTTCTGGCTCGCCGTCGGCCTGGCGACGGCGGCGACCGAGCTGATCCGGGGATGCTCCGCGGGACGAGGAGAGACTCTGCCGGACTGAGTGCCTGACGGTGGTCTCTTGGCGTCATTCCTCCTCAGATTGATCCGACCGAACGGCTCTGGCCCCTCAGTAGACGCATGTACCGATTCAGGGGTCTGGCGACGTTATTTCCATCGGGCCATTGCAGGGTCAGCTTCCCAACGCGTTCATTCGCTCCGTTCGTCCAGGCGTGTTATAATCACCTCCACATAAATGACGGGCGTATTGCTCGAGTCTCGATGTCGGGCTATGCTCATAAGACTAGACGAGGTGGAAGACGTTGCTGGGAAATCTCTTTGACCCAAACCGGCTTATTACGCTGGCTATTCTCTTTCTGACCAGTATGCCGTTCCACGAGTGGGCGCATGCGTGGGCGGCCTTCCAGTTGGGCGATGACACCGCTGCGCGGCGAGGGCGGCTGACGATCAACCCCCTGGCGCATCTGGACCCGATGGGCACCCTTTCCCTGGTTCTTTTCGGCTTTGGGTGGGGCAAGCCGGTCCCGGTCAGCCCTTATCGTTTGCGCGGAGACATGCGTCGCAATCATGCGCTGGTGAGCATCGCTGGCCCGCTCTCCAACCTGGTGCTGGCGATGTTGGCGGCGATCCCGTTTCGGCTCGGCTGGCTGAGTCTCTATCGTGGGTCCTCAGGCATCAGTCTTCAGAGCGTCCTTATGCAGTTTGTCAGCATCAACCTGGCCCTCATGCTCTTCAACCTGATTCCGTTCCCGCCGCTTGACGGCTCTCGCGTCTTGACGTGGCTGCTCCCACGTCAGTGGGCTATGAAGATCGAGCAACTGGAGCAGTTCGGTGGTCCCGGCCTTATGCTGGTGCTATATCTTCTGTCCCGGGTGGGCGTGCTTGGAATGGTCATGAATCCGCTGATGAACTTCATGTTTCGAGCATTGCTTGTCTACTGATTTGTCGGAAGTGATGCCCGTCCGTTACCGCGTCGAGCAGTTCCTGCGGGCGTTGACCGCCCAGCACGCAATCTCAGAGCAAAGAATTGAGCAGCTGGCGAAGATTTTGTCACCGGAGGCGCGAGCACTGTTCGTCCGACAAGCTCCGCAGGATCAGCGTCATGCTCTGGCTGTCTATGAAACACTTTGCCAGCAAGGTCGTACACACGCTGGTCTATTGACGGCCGCTCTGCTGCATGACGTTGGTAAGGCTGCGGCGCAGCTGCCCCCGTGGCAGAGGGGCCTGTTCGTGTTGGCTGAACGGTTTGCGCCGCACGCGTTGGACGGTGCTGCCCAGGGCCAGCCCCGGGGCTGGCGCAGCTCTTTTACCCGCTATGCCAGGCATGCTGAGATCGGTGCCCGCTGGGCTGAGGAAGCTGGATGCTCGCTCCTTACCGTCGATCTTATCCGTCGTCACGAGGCACCAATGCGGACGTGTCGCACGGAGGAGGATCGATTGCTCGCTGCATTACAGGCTGCCGATAGCGCCAATTAGGGATCAGCCCCGGGCCTGATCCTATCCTGAGCCTTAATCCGATGACGTGTCAGATGACGTCTCGTATGTGACGTCTATGTTTAGTAGGGAGATGCTTTTATGGATTCGAATCGAGTCACCATCATCGGCATCAATCTTATCAGCGCCTCTATTGCTCTCGGGCTTCAAGCGTATGAAGACCCCATTGAGGTCGTTGGCTATGACGCTGATCGGGCCATTGCCGACCTGGCGAACGTGCGGGGAATCTTCGATGACGTACGGCGAAAGCCGGGGCCGGCCTGCGAGGGTGCCAGCCTGGTCATTGTAGCCGAGCCGCTGGCCGACATCGAGAAGGCGTTTGCTGCCATTTCACCTCATCTGGAGGAAGGATCTGTCGTCACCGATACGGCACGCCTCAAGGCTCCAGTGCTCCGCTGGGCCGAGAATCTCCTTCCCGACCGTGCTTCTTTCATCGGAGGACATCTCATCCCCAACCCCGCGATAGTTGGTCTGCAGGCCCTGGAGGGGTTGGACGATGCCAGCGCTGACCTTCTGAAGGAGGCGCTTTACTGTTTCACCCCTTCAGCACGGGCCTCGAGCGCGTCGATTGAGGTCGCCACCTGGCTGGCCTACGCCCTCGGGGCGCATCCCTTCTTCATCGACGTCACCGAGCACGACGGTCTGCAGGCCGGGGTCGAAGGGCTGCCGGACTTGCTGACCATCGCGCTCTTGCGGGCCACGGTGGACAGGCCCGGCTGGGAGGAGATGCGCAAGTTTGCGGGCCGCCGCTTTGCCGTCGCCACCGAGGGTGTCGACGACATCTCCAAACGCCATCCATCGTTGTTCTTTAACCGGGAGAACGTCCTTCAGCGGCTTGATGCGCTCATAGAAGAGCTCGTCTATCTGCGCGACGTGCTGCGCGGGGCAGATGAAGAGGTGCTGGCGGAGACGTCCACCGCTGCCGCCGAGAGCCGGTCGCGCTGGATGAAGGAGCGGCGACAGGGGATATGGGTCGAGAAAGGCAGCTTTGATAGGCAGGACGTACCCGGAGCAGCTCAACAGTTGGGGCGCATGATCTTCGGTAACCTGGCCTCCCGCTTCAAAGCGCCGCCGGACGAATCGGAGGAAGAGTAGGGCTGTTAATCGAGTCTTGTCGTTCGGGACACCTTGACCGAGTCACGTCGTATCCTGATGGTCGCTCCCACTTCCTTTTTCCTGGACTACGGTTGTCACGTCCGGATTCTGGAGGAAGCGCGGGCACTTCAGCGGCTGGGGCACTGGGTGACTATCGTGACCTATTACCTGGGGCGCGATCTTCCCGATCTGGAGATTATACGCACCAGACCGACCCCATGGCGGGCTGACTACGAGGTTGGATCCTCGCTCCACAAGATCGCTTTCGACATCTTCTTGTCGTGGACTGGTGTCAAGACCGTACTGAATCATCGCTTCGATCTGATCCACGGCCATCTTCACGAGGGAGCGCTGATCGGCTATGTGCTCAGCCGGCTGAAGGGGCTCCCCCTCGTGGCCGATCTTCAGGGCAGTATGACCAGTGAGATGGTCGACCACCGTTTTCTCGATCCGGACAAACCATGGTACCGGTGGCTCCGACTCCTGGAATGGCGTATCACTCACCTGCCTGATGCCATTGTTACCAGCACGCAGATGACGGCGCTTCTGTTGGAGCAGGACTTCGACTGTGCCAGGGGGCGGGTCTATCCGGTGCCGGACTCCGTCAACCTGGACTTCTTTCGACCGGGTGTGCTGAGCCCGGAAGCGGTCGCGGAACGACGGGCGGCATTGGGCATCCCCCAGGGGCGTCCGGTGGTGGTATACCTGGGGCTCCTGGCCGATTATCAGGGGACGCCGCACCTGGTGCGGGCCGCGCAGTTACTTAAGCAGCGCGGAGTCGATGCTCATTTCCTGATTATGGGGTTTCCGAGTGTAGAGCACTACCGGGAGATGGCCACGGAGCTGGGCATCTCCGATCGGGTGACATTCACCGGCAAGGTGGCATATGAGAACGCCCCCGCCAATTTGGCCCTGGGTGACGTCGCGGTGGCCCCCAAGTTGTCGGCCACGGAGGGGGCGGGTAAGATCCTGAACTACATGGCGATGGAGTTGCCGACGGTCGCCTTCGACACGCCTGTCAGTCGGGAGTACCTGGGGAAGCTGGGCGCCTACGCATCGCCGAATGGCGATCCGGCTGCTCTGGCTGATGCCATTGCTGGTCTCTTGAGGGCGCCCGCTCGCCGTCGCGACATCGGGCGGAAGCTCCGCGAACGTGCCGGTCGGCATTTCTCGTGGGATCGGGCCGGGCGCCATCTGCTCAAGATCTATGATACCGTGTTAGAATTATAAAGCGTCTGAGGTTCAACCGTCTATGGGTCTTCCTTCTCGACTGAGAGAGCTGTGGCAGTATCGTGAGCTGATCCGCAACCTGGTCGTGCGTGATCTTAAGGTTCGCTATCGAAACTCCCTGCTGGGCATCGTCTGGTCCTGGGCGAATCCTCTCCTGATGATGCTGGTCTTCACCGTGGTCTTCAATTTTCTTTTCACCCAGTCTGGTCTGAATCACTATCACGTCTTCCTGCTATGCGCGCTTCTGCCCTGGCAGTTCTTCGCTCAATCGGTGACCGAGGCGACCAACAGCATTGTGGGGAATGCTCACTTGATCAAGAAGGTCTATTTCCCCCGCGAGGTGCTCCCCATATCCATCATCCTGTCGAACCTGGTCAACTTCGTTATCGCGCTGCCCGTCTTCTTCGGTTTGGCGATCGTCTCGGGTGCTCCCCTCACGCCCTGGGCCCTTCTCCTGCCCGTCCCTATCTTTGTTCAAGTGATGTTCAGCCTGGGCATCTGCCTGATCCTGTCGACGCTCAACGTCTTCTATCGGGATACGAGGATTATCCTCAGCGTCGTGATGCAGGCCTGGTTCTTCCTGACACCGGTTTTCTACCCTATCACCCGGATAGATCAGGAGAAGGCACTCTTTGGCCTCACCTTCGACGCCCAGCTCTGGCTTCGTCGCCTGAACCCGATGGCCTCGGTCATTGCCTCGTACCGCGATCTGCTCTACTGGGGTACGTATACGGGCCTCGACTTTCTCCTCCGTACGGCGCTCACCTCGCTGATCGTGCTTGCCATCGGCTATGCAGTCTTTCTGCGCTACAGCTCGCGTTTTGGCGAGGAGGTCTAGCGGTGACCAGCCATTGATCGTTCTCCCGGTGCGAGCGCGAGATGGCTGTTCTGGATGGTTGAGTGGCTGTACGCGTCTAGCTGATCTGGTCGACCCTTGATGGAATCCTGCGTCTTTGCTGAGGTCGTAGTCTTCTCGCCGGCTAGAGCGTCGGAGGACCGCCCGGCTTTCACCTACGACGTGCCGCCGGAGTTGGAAAGACGCGTCGTGGTCGGTTCCCTCGTCGTAGTCCCGTTTGGAACCCGCCGACTCTACGGCGTCGTGGTTGGCCTGAGCGATCACTCTCCCGTCTCGGAGACGCGCTCTATCGAATCTCTGGTCGATCCCCAACCCGTTCTCACACCGGAACAGATCGCCCTGGCGCGCTGGATGCGAGTTGAGTACGTGGCATCCCTCTACGAATGTCTGGAGCTGATGCTTCCGCCCGGTATGGTCGGCCATGCGGACCTCAGGATCGGTCTGGAGGGCGACGTCCCTGGAGGAGCCGCCAACACCGGTGACCAGGCGAAGCTGCTGGCGTTGCTTGAGCGACGCGGCCCTCTGCGAGGAACTCAGTTGGATGCCGCGCTTGCAGATGTCGACTGGCGGGCGGCCTCCGACCAGCTTGCGCGACGTGGCATCGTCAGCCGCGAATCGTTTCTCGCTCCTCCGCGAGCCCAGCCCAAGCGGGTCGACACGGTGCGACTGGTCCGTGAGACCGATGAGGAGGCCGCCCTGGAGGGCCTGCGCAGTGAGTACTATCCTCCTATCCTGGACCTCCTGAAGGCCGAGGGTGGCCCGGTACCAGTGCGTCAGGTCTACGAGGAAACTGGCTGCAGCTGGTACCACTTGAACAAGCTGGAGGAGCGGGGTTTGATTGCTCCGGGCAGCGAGGAGGTGTGGCGCGATCCGTTGTCTGACGAGGTGTTCGTGCCGACCACGCCTCCGCCCTTGACTTCGGATCAGCAGGCGGTCTGGGAGCCCGTCGATCGGGCCATCGCCAGTCCGGCGTCTTACGTTTTCCTTATTCACGGCGTGACCGGCTCTGGCAAGACCGAGATATACCTCCGCGCCGTCGCCCAGGTGTTGGAGCAGGGGCAGAAGGCCGTCATTCTCGTCCCGGAGATCTCTCTCACGCCGCAGACTGTCGCTCGCTTCGCGGGACGCTTTCCAGATCGCGTCGCGGTGCTTCACAGCGCGCTCACCGACGGCGAGCGGTACGACACCTGGCGCCGCGCGCGAGCTGGTCTGATCGACGTCATCGTAGGGCCCCGCTCAGCGCTGTTCGTCCCCCTCTCACCCCTCGGTTTGATTGTGCTGGACGAGGAGCACGATGACAGCTATAAGCAGGAAGCGCCGCGTCCTCGTTACCACGCCCGTGAGGCGGCGATTGAGCTCGGCGCGCTGAATAGCTCGACAGTCATCCTCGGCTCTGCCACGCCGAGCCTCGAGTCATACCATCGCGCCACCGGGGGTGAGTTCCGGCTGGAGGAGATGCCGCGTCGGATCATGGGCCACACGCGCCGCCTCCAGGAGCTTCAGGCTCGCTACCACGTGCCCGCCATTCGCTATCAATCCCTGGAGGACGCAGCGCAGGAGAGCCGTTATCTCCCCCTGCCGCCGGTCCAGGTTGTGGATCTCCGGGCCGAGTTGCGCGCCGGCAACCGATCCATCTTCAGTCGCGTTCTCCAGTCGGCGATGGACGAGGCCCTGACGCGCGGCGAACAGGTGATTCTGTTCCTCAACCGGCGCGGGACTGCCACCTTCGTAATCTGCCGTGACTGTGGTTTCGTGGTGCGCTGCCCCCACTGTGACGTGCCGTTGACGTACCACGGCTCCCGTGCGCGTCTGGTCTGCCACCACTGCAATCACCGCCAGCCCCAGCCAGAGCACTGCCCCCAATGCGGTGGGAGTCGCATTCGCTATTTTGGTCTGGGCACCGAGCGCGTGGAGCGGATCGTGCGCGAACGTTGGCCCGATGCGCGGCTGCAGCGCTGGGATCGCGACACCGCCCGCACCCATCAGGCCCACACGAACATCCTCAAGCGCTTCGCCGGTGGCGCCGCCGACGTGCTCGTGGGCACACAGATGATTGCCAAAGGGCTCGATCTGCCTCTTGTTACCCTGGTGGGTGTCATCTCGGCCGACACGGCCCTCAATCTTCCCGACTTCCGGTCGGGCGAGCGCACGTTCCAACTGCTCACCCAGGTGGCAGGCCGGGCGGGACGTGGACTGCTGGGTGGGCGGGTCGTCATTCAGACGTACCACCCGGACCATTACGCCGTCGTGGCTGCTTCCGAGCACGATTATCGAACCTTCGCCGAGCAGGAGTTGGCTTTCCGCCGTGAGCAGAGGTACCCTCCGTATAGCCGCCTGGCAAAGTTGATCTATGAAGATAATAACTACTTCCGGGCCCGGGCCAAGGCTGAGCAGATGGCGGCGCAGTTGCGGGACGCATTGTCGCGGGAAGGTCTTCCGGCGGCCAGTCTGATCGGCCCGGCGCCCCCCTTCTTCGCTCGTCTGCGGGGTCGCTATCGCTGGCAGATTCTCGTCCGCCACCCTGCGCCCCCGGCGTTGCTCCGTGATACGGAGATTCCTCGTGGCTGGCGTGTGGAGGTAGATCCGGTGAGCGTTCTATAGAGCGGTCTGGCGCGACGGAGAGTCACCTCCCATTCGTTCATTCGTTTTCTATTCGTTGTCCTATCCCCCCGCCACACGCAGTGATCGCCCTCAACTGAGCGTTGTCCATGGGTTGGAACAATGTTATAATCGACTTTGGTGCATCCGCATCTCGCGCTGACGGTTATTGGAGGAGTAAACTATGGTAACGAAGATCACGGAGTCGATGGATGCAGGCCAGGCGCTGCAAACGCTCAAATGGCTCGATGAGGAGCGCCGCAGGGACAAAGCCACAATCGCCAAGCTAGAGGAGCGATTGCAGGAACAGCAGAGGATACTGACTCGACAATCGTCACAGATTCAACAGTTGGAATCGACGATAGCTGGCGTCAAAGGTGTGCTCTCCAAGGTCGATGAATTCGAGCAGATGGTTTCGAACTACAAGAAGGAGATGACCTATCAGCTCGAGCAGCGCGACGAAACCTGGCGCAAGGAGCGCGCAGAAGCCAAGCGGTTGCGGCAGATCGAACATGAGGCGATAAAGGAGCATCTCAACCGCCTGGAGAAGGAGCTCCGCGTCCTACCCCATTACGACGAGCAAATAAGTGCGCGCCAAGCCGAGGAAGAGCGCTTGATCGAGCGCCTCCAGGCCTTGGAGGTCGCCGTGGGAGACCTCGACAAGCAGCTGGAGGAGCCGACGCGAGCTGTTTCTTATTTGGAGGAGCGACGTCGTTCTGACCACCGCCGCCTTACCGAGTTCGAACAAGAGATTCCCGACTTGCACAGGAAGATCGATAACCTGGTGCAGAAGTTTCCCCCGCTCGAGCAAACCCTCCAGAAACAACAGACTCGCATCGATCAGGCGATCCAGGAGACACGGAAATATGAGGAGCCGATTGAGGACCTCCGCGTCGCCAGCTTCCAGCGGGAACAGAAGGTGCAGCGGTACCTGGATCAGGGCAAAGAGGTGGCCCAGGAGCTCGAGCGGCTCCGGGAGCAGACCCACGGCCTTAT
>Ga0207752_1000558_pt1 | contig 17554 bp, 19 predicted proteins | sample Pon2CUnioCityCA_6_FD_187272 | JGI IMG/M metagenome (GOLD analysis project Ga0207752, IMG submission 187272) | Marine sediment microbial community from Union City, CA, USA - Pond 2C Sediment 2 (SPAdes) | ecosystem: Environmental > Aquatic > Marine > Intertidal zone > Salt pond sediment ...
TGGTGCCGTTTTCGTAGATGTTTTTTCCGCTAATGAATACGTCGCCGGTTGTCCTGCTGGATTTGATGACATCGTTCATTCTGTTTAGTGCCCTGAGCAGCGTGGATTTGCCGCAGCCTGAGGGACCCATAATGGCAGTTACTGCGTTTGCCTTAATTTTCAGGTCAAGGTCGTTGATGACGTGTTTGTCTCCGAACCATACGTTCAGGTTTCTGATGTCTATTTTATCTTCGTAGCTCAAATTATCACCTGCTTTTTGTTTAATGTAACCATGGCTGTTTCCTCCGGTAATAGACTCTAAGTATTATGGCAACAAGAGAAAAGATAACTACGATAAAGAAGAGAATAAGCGCTATTCCAAAAACGTTCTCGGGCGGCTCTCCCCGAGCCACTATCTGCACATACATGTTAAAGGAAAGCGCCATCACCGGCTCAAGAGGCGATGCAGGTAAGCCGCGGGTAATTATGACGCAGGAGGTGAAGAGTATAGCCGCTGTTTCTCCTGCAACTCGGGCAATCCCCAAAATCACGCTTGTCACTATTCCAGGCGCTGCGGCAATCAAAGTTGTCAGGCTAATCGACTTCCATTTCGTTGCACCCAACGCTAAAGCAGCTTGCTTAAAGGATGTGGGAACTATTCGTATAGCCTCTTCGGAGCCTCTGATTACGATGGGAAGAATCATTAGAGCAAGGGTTAGCCAGCCTGCCATGAGAGATATGCCGAATCCAAGTTGCCTGCTGAAAAAGGTGTAACCGAACAAGCCTATGATTATGGATGGGACGCCAGCCAAATTGTTGATGGCTTGGTCAATGATGCGAGTGAATTTTCCGCTGGGCGCATACTCCACAAGGTAGATGGCTGCGAAAACTCCGATTGGACCCGCTATTGCAGCTGCACCCAAGAACAGGTAAATTGTCCCCACAATCATCTCGAATGCTCCACCCTGCAGAGCGCTTGTGGTCAAAAACTCCAGATTCAGGGTTCCGACTCCCGTGAAGAGGGTGGCGGCAATCCAGAAGAAAGCCAGCAGACAGATAACAACGGGTACTCCCAGTGCAAAGAAGAAGATTCGTTCTTTAGTTTGGCTACCCATGCTGAACACCTCGCTTCACAACAATGTCAGCTAACGTGTTCACTATGAACGTGATGATAAGCAGGATGAGACCTAACCCGAAAAGAGCACTGTACTCTAAACTGCCTACAGCAGATTCACCCATGTGTGTGGCAATAAACGATGGAATAGTATACACCGCCTCTAGGTAACTTGATGGGGTGTGTGCTTGGTTGCCAGCGACCATGGACACGGCGATGGTTTCTCCGATAGCCCGCCCAAAGCCCAGCATTATGCTTGCTAAGATGCCGGATTTTGAGATGGGCAGCACAACGGTTTTGATGGTTTCCCATTTTGTTGCTCCGAGACCGAGAGAAGCCTCTTTGTATTCTTTGGGTACAGCTGAGATTATTTCGCCGGAGACGCTTACGATGGTGGGGATTGTCATGAGTGACAGTATCAGGGAGGCTGTCAGAGCTGTTTGCCCCGAAACTAGACCAAAAACGGAAGAGATGAAGGGAACAACGAGCAGTAAGCCTATGAATCCGTAGATTACTGAGGGGATAGAGGCTAAAAGTTCTATTATCGATTTGATAGGGTCTCTAAGATAGAAGGGTAAGACCTCGGAGACGAAGATGGCGGTGCACACGCCAATTGGGATGGCAATGAGCAGGGCGCCGAACGTGACCATAATGGAGCCGTACAACAGAGGGAAACCGCCGAACAGGTTTGTTTCAAGGTTCCATCGCATACCAAAAAGCAGGTCTGACCCAAATCGTGAGAACGCAACTGCTCCCTCTCTGGCTACAAAGAAGAGCATCAAAAATAAGATAATGATTGAAAATGAAGCGCAAAGAAAAAGAACAATCTCCATAGGTTGAGACTTTAAACTAACAAAAAAGGAAGAAATTTTGTTGAGCCATTTGTTGCTCATGTAGTTTAGGCTCCATGTTTCGCTGAGTTCAGAGTTTTATGGGTAGTTGTTGCTGGCTGGGAGTCTAAGGAATCCTTCATCTTCTACAATGGCTTGACCTTCTTCGCTGAGAACAAACGAGATGAACCTGTCGGCTAATGATCCGCTTTCAGTTGGGCTGCTGGTTACGAAGTAGAGTAGTCGCGATATTGGGTAACTGCCGTTTGCGATGTTTTCTAGGGTTGCGGGGACGTAGTCGTCTCCAGCTTCTGCAGCTAAAGATACGGCAACCATGTCGTTGGTTAAGAATCCGAAGCCTACGTAGCCTATTGAGTAGTCAGTGTTTGTTACTGCTGTTCTTACTGCTGGATTGCTTGGTTGTTCATGAACGATTGTGCTGTCGATTTCTAGTTCATATTCGTCTATTGTGTACTCTTCGAAGGTGCCTCGTGTGCCTGAGCCTGATTCTCTTACAACAACGTAGATTTCTGCGTCAGGAAGACTGCCATCAACCTCGTTCCAGTTTGTGTATTCTCCAGCGAAAATCATTGCGACTTCCTCCAGAGTCAGTTCAACGTTGCTGCCTACTGAGGGGTTAACTACTACACATACTGCGTCTAGTGCAAGGGGATGTAACCAAAGAGTTCCTGCGTCGATTTCTGTTTGCTTAGGACCTCTGGAAGCCATGCCGATTTCAACTGTGCCGTCTATTGCCGAGGCGTAACCTGTTCCTGATCCGCCACCTTGAACGGTTACGGTAGCGCTGGTGTATTTGTTCATGAATGCTTTGGCGGCTTCGTCAGCTACAGGCAGAACAGTTGTTGAGCCAGCAAGATTGATGGCTCCAGTTCTCCATTCGCTGTCTTCGGGAAATTCTGCGGATGTCCCGGTTGTTCCTGAATTCAGGACGTATCCGATGCCCAGTCCGATTACTAGAAGTGCTATCATTCCGATGAGTGCAAGCATTGTTGAGATGCCTTTGTTTGATTTTCTAACCAATTCTTTCACCTTGCTTTTCAAGTAGCAGAAAAACCCCAGAAAGTATATAGCTTTCCTCCATAATATATATAAACTATATAGGAAAAATACTTGTGTACAAATCACATCCAATCCATGAAGGTTTCAAAATTGACTCATTCTCTACATAAACAGAAAGAAGAAACAAGGAAACTCCAAATAACAGGAGGATCCACCTACGTACTTTCATTACCAAAAAGATGGGTTACCCAAAACGGGCTAGAAAAAGGTAGCCAACTGCTCATTCGCCAAGAAGAAAACGGCACCTTAGCAGTTTTGCCTCCAGAACTGGCAAAACCAGAAAAAACAGATGAGGCGTTGATAAGAGCTTCTCCAGAAGACAGCTCTGAGGCGCTGATAAGAAAAACCGTTTCCGTGTATCTACTGGGTTACAACATAATCCACATAAGAGCAAAAGACAAAAAAGAAGTTTCGTCGACACATAGAAACGCCATCAAAACTTTTGCCCGAAACATGCTTGTGGGAACAGAAATAGTAACAGACACCTCCACAGACCTGACTTTACAGGTTCTGTTAAGTTACCCCGAATTGTCTGTTCCCAGCGCTTTGCGTAGAATGACCATCATAACATCATCGATGCACAAGGATGCCATAACCGCCCTCAGAAACATCGATCAACAATTGGCAAAGCATGTCAGAGCCACCGACTATGAGGTTAACAGATTTCATCTATACATAATACGGCAGCTGAAGATGGCAATACAGAATCCCCGGATAATAACGGAGATAGGGCTAAAAACCCCAAGAGATTGCCTCGGGTACAGGCTCATAACCAAAATGGTGGAAAGAACAGCCGACCACGCCACAAACATAGCAAAAAAGGTTCAGCTACTCACAAAACAGTTAGACGAAGAGTTTCTTCAAGCAATCCAAGAAATGAATGAGGTGGCGATTTCCGCCTTCGAAACTTCGATAGAATCGTTGTTCAGGCTTGATTATGATTTGGCAGACAGCGTTATCGCGAAAGCCAACAAGATAGTTTCGTTGGAGAAGAAGGCGCTGCTTTCGTCAAAAGAGACTGACATAGAGGAAGCATCTAACATTCGGTTGGTGATTGAAAGCGTGAGAAGAATAGCGGAGTATTCTATGGACATAGCAGAGGTCGTTCTCAACATGACCGTCGAATCAGTGATAGAATAAAGGACACAGATTAGAGATTAAGCATTTATTTGTGAGTTGCTAAAGTGTGTCTGGTGTAAGGCTTGCAGTTTAAGGGACGCGACATAGTATCCATCAAAGATTTCACCCGAGAAGAAATCGATTACATTCTGAAAACCGCCGGCGACATGGAACCCGTAGCCAAAAAAGGCTCAAACATGCTCCACGGCAAAATACTGGGAACCCTCTTCTTTGAACCCAGCACCAGAACCCGCCTAAGCTTCGAGGCTGCCATGAACAAACTGGGAGGAAACGTCATCGGCTTCGCAGAACCCAAAGTAGCCGCCATCAAGAAAGGCGAAAACCTTGCAGACACCATCAGAGTAGTAGAAAACTACGCCGACGTCATGGTGCTACGGCATCCGCTGGAGGGAGCAGCCAGACTAGCAGCCGAGTTCGCTAGCATACCAGTGATAAACGCTGGTTCCGGAGCTGAGGAGCATCCGACTCAGGCTCTGCTGGATTTGTACACCATACTGAAAGAGAAGGGAACAATCGATGGGCTCAACATCACTTTGATGGGAGACCTAAGGTATGGACGCACGGTTCACTCGCTGGCTTATGCGCTGTCGCTCTACAAGGTGAACCTGTTTCTGGTTTCGCCTGAGCTTCTCCGCATGCGAAGAGAGGTTTCTGACGCCATAAAAAAGAAGATTAAGATAGTGGAGGGCTCTGCAGTTGAGGAGTTTTTGGCTGAAACGGATGTGCTTTATGTAACCCGGATTCAGGAGGAGAGATTCCCTGACCCAGCTGAATACGCCAAGGTCAGCGGAACCTACAAAATCGATGTTGACACCTTGGAGGAGGCGAAGAAGGACATGATTATTATGCATCCTCTGCCGAGGGTCGACGAGATAGACCACGAAGTGGACAATACAGCTCATGCCAGATACTTTCAGCAGGTATGGAACGGCATGGTCACCCGAACAGCTCTGCTTGCGCTCATATTAGGCGCAAAAAAGTAACCAACAATTGCAGATTTGGGGAGAATAGCAGTTCAGAAACGGTGAATTGTTAATCTACTAGTGTTCTTTGATTGGTTGCGGCGTTTTGGGAGGCATCTTTTCCGGCGAAATAGGCGGTTTCTGCTTTTTGACACCTTTTATTCCTTTCTTGTGTACTATGTTTATGTGATTTGACAGCCTGTTTTCAGCATCTTTTCTTTTTGATTCCGAGGTTTTCCATTGGCAGAGATCACATTTTGCAAGCCATTTTCCGTCTTTCTCTTGTCTAATCACATTCAATCTTTCCATTATCACATGTACCAGTACACGTTTATGAGTTTTAGGAATTCGCAACCTCGAGGATTGATTTCTATTCTAGTGTTCTCGTAACAGTAAAAAGCTGGTGAAAGACAGTTATAGTTAGTTGATGTTTGAAGCGTCAGAACCTGAGGAAAATGAGGAACATCCAACGTGGGATTTAACATTCTGTTCAAAAGAATCAGAGAAATCGGTCCAATTCTGCGAAGATTTTTCATAAACACGCTGTTCGACTCTACGTTCACGCTGCTGGGAATAATCATAGGCTCAGCCTTTGTCTCAGTTCCAGATTTGCGGCTATTAATAGGCACGGCAGTAGCAAGCAGTCTTGCATTGGGCATATCAAGCGGAGTCAGCGTTTACGAATCAGAAACGATGGAGAGAGAAAGGAGAGTGGTGGAATTGGAGAAATCGCTTTTCTTGGACTTGGAGAACACGGTTATCACCGAGCACTACAAGACCTATGCTCTGATACTCTCCTTCGTGAACTTTTTGACGCCTCTTGTCTGCTGCGGAATACTCTTAGTCCCCTTTGTTCTTTCGCTGTTTCAGCTTCTCGAGGTAACAGTTGCGTCTTGGGTCTCTGTGGTATTGGCTCTGAGCTTAATTTTTGTGGCAGGAACATATTTTGGAAGAGGCGGTAAAATGAATCCGCTTCTGAAGGGGCTGAGAATGGTTTTCTTCGGTGTTGTAGCCTTCGCCATTGGCTATTTTATTCAGGTTCTAATCTAGAGTTTTGTGTGTCTAAGGGACTATTTGGCTACGCTGATTTCGTCCACACCCTTTATGGAGACAGCATGCTTTTCCATGACTTTGCGAATTTCATCGTAATTTATCTGTGGACCCTTTATGGTTACTTTCATTGTTTCTGTGTTAGAGTCAACCTCAACCACAGTGATATCCACTTCGCTTACTCCACTAACTGAACCTAAAGCCTTAGACAACTCCACAATAGATAGTTCGCGTGATTTCAGCGAATCCAGCAAAAGTTTCTTAATCTTAACAGACATCGAACATCAAGTAACATTTCGCATCCCCACATATATTGCTTTTACACCCAATTCAACAGCCAAACAAGAACCTGAACAAAACACATATCAAAAGACATCAATTTGAACAAAAAATGGAAATTTATGTTGCAAGACAACCCTTATAAGACATCCTGAGAATAATAGCAATGTCTAGTCGGGGGAGCAAGCTCAGAACAAATTTGCGTTGAGCAACGAGCAAACCGACCCAAACGGCGAAAGGTCGGAAAGCGACAAAGACGTTGTTTTTTAACGGGTCGAACAAAAGTTCGAGGCTTAGACCCCACTAGACAAAATTTCTATTAGATTTGAGGTGAAGATTTGACAGTTGTAAAGGTAATCGAGTTGGTGGGCATTTCGGACAGGAATTGGCAGGATGCTGTCGATAACGCTGTTCAACGTGCCGCTAAAACCATGAGGAACATCCAAGGCGTCGATGTTCTAAGCTGGACAGGGAAAGTTGAAAAAGGCAAAATCGTTGAATATCGCGCAAACGTAAAGCTTTCTTTCACTGTCGAAAAACTAGAGGGATAAGCCTAGACGGCAGTCTAAAACAGTCTGCAGTAAAACAGAGAGCCAGCAGAATTACTTGTTTAGAAAAGATGTGAGGAGACGAGAAAATAAGATGAGAGAATTAAGCGAAATAGAGGAGAAAACATACAACTTCATTAAAGACGCGGATGAAGTTCAGACCACCAATCTACCGAATGAGCGGATGTGGGGAACAGTACCCAACCTAGAGAACATGGGATTGGTTGAAGTTTCAGAAAGTACACCAGCAACTTCAGAAGCAGAAAAAAGAAGTTTGTTAAAATTAAGGATTAGGAGAAATCACAGAGAATGTTAACACATTTTTTGGCTTTTCTCCATAGAATCACCATCATGAAATTTGGGAAATGGAGTGAAAAAGAAAATGTCTGATGAGAAGAGAAATGTTAGGAAGAATGAAACAATCAACGTTAATGAATTGGACGAGCAGATCAGAAGGCTCGTTGACAACGAATTAGCTGACGGAATAGAGGAGCCAATAAGCTTTCTCTAGGCTATCTCAGCTACGATCATTGTTTTGGAAAATAACTGTTTTTAGCATATTTTGGCACAAAGTGAGTTCTTATTCTTGAATCTGTGACAAAGAAGACTGAAAGGCTGGTAGGCAAAACGTTAAAGACCGACCAATAAGGTACTGTTCTTTTGTTAGATTCTGTTTTGTAATGATGGAGAATTGAATATGGTTTCAAGTAAAGTAGAAGATGTGTTTTCAAGCAAGTTTGAGAGCGTCAAGCAAAAAGATACGCTTTCTGTTTGTCTCCCGCTGTTTAAACAGGGGTTGCCGCCGGTCTTGGTGGTGCTAAACGATAAAGGCAGGTATGTGGGTGTGATTACTCGCAGATGGATAGTTAGGTCACGGGCTAACCCAGCTACAACCAAAGTGGAGACGTTGATGCGTCCCGCACCCAAAGCATCATTGCAGGATTCTCTCAGCAAGGCAGCCAAGTTGATGATTAACAGCGGAATAATGCAGATTCCAGTTTACAGCGGCGAAAAACTGGTGGGTGTCGTTACTGACGACGATGTTATCCATGGAGCGGTGATTGGAAACTGGGGCAACACAAAGGTTGAGGACACAATGACCAAGAAACCGTTCACTGTTGAAGAGAACGATTCTGCAGGAGCCGTGGTGAGCCTGTTTAGGCAGCACGGCATTTCTCACGCGCCCGTGGTCAGCGACGACAAACTTGTGGGCATGATAGGCGTCCAAGACCTTATCGACAACATCTTTCAGCCACAACAGAGCCAAACAGTAGGCGACGTGGTCGGAGAGAAAGCTCCAGTTCTCAGCATTCCAACAAAAGGAATAATGACCAAACCAGCTATCACCGTTTTGCCCGGAACCACGTTAAAGGATGCAGAAAAGAAGATGCACAAATTCAATATTTCTTCGTTGGTGGTTGCCGATAAAGGAAGAGCTGCGGGGATTCTCACCAAAAAAGATTTTCTTGAGCCGTTAGCGGCTATGGAAGAGCCGAGCAGCGCAATCACTGTTCAGTTTTCAGTGAAAGACGTGGGAATAAACCACATTAAACGCGGCTTCATCATGGATGATTTCGAATCTTTTGCGCGCAGATACCAAAACACGATACGGGCGGGAACACTTTTCGTGTACATGAAAGGGCACGGCACAAACTACAAAGGAGACCAGCTAATCCATTGTCGCCTAAAGTTCCGAACCAGAAAAAACACCTTTTTCAGCTCCAGCGAAGGCTACGGAGTTGAACAAATTTTCCGTATAGCCTTAGACCGTATTGAGAAGCAGCTGTTAAGAAGCCAAGAGCTTGCGCATGAACCAAAATACGCTAGAAGATACCTGAAACAGACAGAGTTTCCCTCAACAGAACTGTAAAGCACAACAAAGCATGCAAGCAGCGGAGGTGAAGAAATGACAGAAAAGGGGGAAGTTTATGCCTGCAAAATCTGCGGCAACGTAGTGGAAGTTATAGCATCTGGCGCTGGAGTCCTTGTCTGCTGTGGTCAACCCATGGAACTCGCGGAAGACTAGAAGCTAAACACAAACCCCACTTAATTTTACATTCCGGTTCTGTATCTGTCCATGAGTTCCTGTTTTTTGCTTTCGTTCCATCCGGATACTGCCTGATAGTAGCCGGTTACTCTGGACCACCATTCTACTTCTTTGGAGTTGCAGTAGGGGCACTGCTCGAAGATGGGCGAGGAGACTTTTCCGCAGTCGCTGCAGACAGTCAGGTCCTTAGTGTATGCGTAGTAGCCTACGTTGCTTTTAGTGGCGATTCTCTTGGTCATTTTATAGAGGGCTTCAGGATTCGGATTGGCGTCTCCCAGCCACACATGGAACATGTTTCCTCCATTCAGGAGCGGGAAGAATTTTTGCTCAAGATTTAGCCGATCAAATATTCCCACATTAGCCTTCACATCGACTTGAGTTCCGTTGCTGTAATAGACGGGAACATCCTTATTCTTTTGGCTGAGCATAAACTTGGCTTTCTCCACATCTCCCTTAACAAGCTTCTCCGCATTGCTCCGATAACGGTCCGTGATGAGGTCAGCAATGGCAAATGTCTGGGCTGTGGACTCCGCCGGTGTTCTAGCCAGAGAGATTTTGTAGCCGCTCCTCTCCTCCAGCACTTTCTTGTATTTCTGCATTTCCAGAATCATCCTGACCAGAATCTTGACGGCTTCAGGATTTTCGTGCAGTTGATAACCAGTGTGATACTGAGCCATCTCGTTTCCGCCCACAAAACCAATCGTGAAGCTTAGTTGATCAAAGTCTACAGCTTGGGTTCCCTTCTCACCCGTTCGTGGATCCAAGGGTCGTTGGGTAGCAAAGGGTATCCTTCCGTTCTTAATAGCACTGTCCATCCATTTCTTTTTTGCGTTGAACACGTCAAGAGATAGATCCATCATTCTGCGGCTCTCCTCGAAAAGCTTATCGTCATTTCCGTTGGCATTGTAAGCCATTCTTGGAAGATTCATACTTGAAACTTGCCAGCTTCCCATGGTGAAGTGTTTTCCGTTGTCGAAGTTGAGCTTCTCGTCGAAGTCTTCGCTGTCTTCTGGGGTTTCAACAAAGCAGTATGCGCAGCACTGGTAGCAGGAGACTCCTTTGCCGTAGCCCCTGTAAGCAGGCATCATGTTGTCGAAGTAGGGCGACCCGAACTTGGCTACAACCTTGTGGACTTCAAGCCACTCCTCGTCATATTCAGGCTTGAAGAACTCGGGAGTAATAGAGTTCTCAAGTTTCGGAAAGTTGAAGGGTTTTCCCCAGTAATCGCCTTTTCCAGCCACATCGTAGAGAGCTCGGAACAGGGTTCGAACTTCATCTTCATAGGTTCCGTAAACGTCTGGTCCAACACGCCCATTCATGACGATGGGAACGTTTTTCCACAGGTCAGGAACTCCAGGCTGAACCTGAATATTACTGAAGACCAGCTGACCGCCTCTAGCCACGTAGGCTTGAGTGTACTCGAAGAACATCATCTGCATAAGCTGCCGGACCCGCTCATACGGTAAACCTCTAACGTAGGGAGCAAGGAAAACGAGGAAATTATAGAAGCCTTCACCGCCCGCAAAGTTGGTCTGGGCAGAAGCCAATATCTTGGCTGTGTGCAGAATCGCCACCTCCGGATGCTTAGCTGGACCAGCGATGCTTGTTCTTGTGCCCAGCCCGTCAGGCATCAACCCATAATAGAGGAAGTAGCGGAGGTCCCAATCTTGGCAGAAGGGTCTGGTTCCGAAGTATTCTAGGTCATGTATGTGTATTTCTCCTGACAGATGGGCATCAGCGACTTTTGGAGGCATAAGCAGCAGATATTCTTCTCCTGAAACCCAGTCTGCTTTCCTTTTGTGGGAGGTTTCGGGGTTAGGCTGCAGGTTCGCGTTTTCTTTTGCTTTGAAGCCTTGTCCTTGGTCCATCAGGTAGGCGTCGTAGACGGGTGCGCCTACTCGGGTCAAAAGGTTTCTGTAAAGGGCGAACTCTGGATGCTCAGAGGATTTGGCTAGCAGAACGTTGTTCACTAGTTCCCGTATAAGGGGTCCGCTGATGAACTTGAGGTTGAGATCGAAAATCTTAGCTTCTACCTCAAGGGCTACCTCTTCAGCCTCTTTTCTGTTTATGGCTCTTGTTTCGTAGAATTCTTCTGCCAGTTTTGTTTCAGTTAGTAGCTGTTCAACTATTTCTTTTCGGTCCCAAGGTACAATGAAACCGTCGGTTCCCCTAACCATGGGGCGAAGCTTCTGAACCAATTCGGTCATTTACATCGCCTCAAAAAGTTTTGAGAAGTCGGGTTTGATTACGCCGTTGTTTTCGAATATCTGGTTTTCTGTGTACACGTTTCCTTTGACTTCTATGGCTGGCGCCGCCAAAACCACAAAGTTTCTCATTACTAGATCAGCCATGACATTGGAGTCTCCCAAGTTTTTTTCTTCAAAATTTGTTTCTTTATTCTTTAACCATCTTTTTAGCATTTTACATCTGGGACATCCTTCGCTTGTGTAGACTACCACACCCCGTTCTGATGGATGCTCAGAGGAACTGCCTAAATCTTCTGAAAAGCCCATGAAAACTTACCTCTTTTACTGACGAGATAGTATCGTAGGTATATTTTAATGCTTATTTAGTTTTTTAGAGCAAAACTGTAAAAATCTGTATAAATGCATCGTCTGAAATTGACATTTAGCTATCGCGCCCGATTTGTCAAACATAAGCCAGCAACAAAAAATAATGTAGTTGTGTTGGTCAAGATGTGTTTTTGTTATATAAAGGGGGTAAACAGACAGGGCATCTAAACCACAAGAAAGACGTTTTTTGGTTATATGCGACTGAAGGACTGGAGCATGTTAACGGAGCCGCACACAGGACACCGCTCCAATTTGCCGTAAAAGGTTTTCTGGCAACTCGCACAGTAGCCAAGGTTCCGGTTGAAAACGTAGAAGCCAACCCCGTAGTTTCCAGCAATTTCTCGGGTGACAGTCAACAGGTCGTCAGGGTCCTGTTCCACATCAGCAAGTGACACAACAGCTAAGTGACCGCCCGGAGTCAACCTGTGAAACCGCTCCTCAACCCTGAACCGTTCTTTCCAAGAAACGCCGACGCCTAACGGAAAAGCAACCAAGTCAGTGTAAAACGGTTTCTCTTTGGTGCCTTGAGCGCGAACCTTTGCCCACCCATACTTTTCCGCGTCGAGGTCCGCCAATCTTTTCGCAGCGTCGGCAGCGGGCACCATAGCCAAGGACGCTCGAGTCTCAGGCTTCTTAGAATACTTCTCAATGTCAGTAGAGAGATATGACACTATCTTCTGGGCAAAATCGAGGGTCTCGCCGTCTTGCTTCAGGGGTTTACCGAAGAAAGTATGGATGGTTTCGTTTAAGCCGACGAAACTGACCAGACGGACGGCGTTTTCGATTCTGAAGTATTGGTCACCGTCAGTCTTCTGCATCAGGAAGGGGAGCATATGTTCTCTTTCCCGCTGTTTGATGGTGCAGTATTTTATTTCCAGAGCCCGTAAAGCCATCTCCAGATGGTCATCTAGGATTCGGAAAAAGCCTGTTTCTTTGCCTCCTGCCTCATACATGACTCGGGGCAGGTTTATTATCACGCTGTCCACGCTTCCAGTCTGCAAGGTGTCCAGTTCCCAGTCTTCTTTCCAGTCAGATGCCAACCTGAACCCTGTTGAAGTGTAAGATGCCGTCTCCTGTTCCTCAGGGCAGAGGTTAGCGAAGTATGGAAGACCGGTTTCAGCTGCAAGCTTATGAGATTTGAGGAGAAGAGGAGCACATTCAGGGTCTTTGAGGGCTTCAGGGCGCACCTTCATTATCAAGCGGGGATTGAAAACAGGTTTATGCGTGTCATCCTCGAACATGACATCAAGAATGTAGCTGGCTAGGCGGCGGCTTTCCTCAACGTAATCTCCGTAGCATCCAACAGTTTTTCCTTCCGGTCCAACGGCTTCCGTCTCTTTCAGAAAGTCGGGGACAACAAATTCTATGCCTAAGGAAGCTCCCACTAAGCTTCCGTTTGAGAGGGGAAAATTCAAGTTGGATACGAAGAGGCGCAGGCTTTCCCTGATTCGTTCCTCTGAAACTCCCTTTATGAAGGGGGCTAAAAAGATGTTAAAAAAGTCGAGGGTCTGCTCTCCAGAGGCTTCTATAGCCGTGATTTTCAGGACATTGGAAGCTGTTATCAGCGCAGCTTCGAGGCTTTTAGGCGGAAAATAAGAGGGCTCATGAAGGTTCATTTCTCCGCGGCTCAGTCCCTGCTGAAGGAAAAACCGGAGGTCATGCATGAACTGGTCTGGCTTCAAAACCCAAGTGCCGAGGTGCTTGAGGTGAAGACCGCCGGAGAGGTGTGCATCAGCAATGTCCCGGGGAAGAACATTAAGGAGAGTGTACTCTTCCATAACCGCGTCGGCAGCCGCTTTGTGGATAGCCTCTGCGCCCTGCAATCTGGTGCCGGTTGAGTCTATCAGCTGGTTAACGTCGTGAACGGGGAGCCCCAGACGGGTGAGTTTGTGGCGGTACTCTTCAAGTCCCTTTTCCACCAGGATTGCGTTGACCATTTCGCGTATTAGGGGCGCGGTTAGGTATTTTGTTTTGAATTCTAGGAGGCGTTTTTCGGTTTCTCGAGCAATTTTCTGGGCTTGGAACACGGGAACGTTTGCCTCTTTAACCAAGGCTTCAACGATTTTGTTTCTGTCAAACTCTTCCATTGCAAGGCGGGAGGTTCGGACAAAAATCTTTTTTCTTTGCAGAAACTGCTGTTGGATGTCCTCTGTGAAGTCTATGATGGTTTTGCCGAGGTCGGTGAGGCGGTATTCCTTGTTGTCCACGTCAGGTTCTATGAGGTCGGCTTTGAGTAGATATTTTAGGTGGTAGGCGAATCTTCCTGCGTCTCTGCTGGGGTTGAGTCGCAGAATCTTCATCAAATCGGTGTAGGATTGGGGTCCCTTCTCTACAAGGGTGAGGAGAAGTTGCATACGCAGGGAGGAGGATGCAGCCTTGAGAATCTTTAGACCTGATTTCCTTCTTCTCCGCCTTGGCATACCTAACTCACCAGCATCAGATTATATATTGATTTAGTTTAAAAAATTAAAGTATTCTACGAGTCTGCAGAACTAATCTTTAAACAAAAAGGGACTTAAAGAAGGGCGTAAAAAAGTAAATATCACTTCTGGGCAAACATTACCTAGAGGGCGTTGATGAGAATTCAATTCAATAAACCTTTTGTAGCTACAGTTTTAGTTCTGGTTTCGTCTGTATCCTTATGTACACTGGCTTCACCAATCACTAAGGCTTCAGATGTGGAAACCACAGCCACAATAGTTGCTACACCCGACCCAATTGGTGTCGGACAAATCATCAAACTTATTGCAGATATTAACCCCAATCCGCCGACCTCCCCTCCCTTTGACCTAGGCTTTAATGACGTTGGCATCACTATCACATATCCTGATGGGTCTAACGTTACCCTCGGACCGTTTCTTTCCAACGCAGGTGGAGGAGTAACTCTACAGTTTGTGCCAGACCAAGTTGGCTCTTACAGTGTGAAGCTTACTTTTCCTGGAGGAACATTATCGGATGAATACTATTACCAGCCCTGCGAAGCAGCAACTAACTTCACTGTCCAGCCAGAGCCTGTAATGGGGCCCGTTGGCTCTTTCACCTTTGACCCTGCGTCTCCAGAAGTTGATGAAACAGTAACTTTTGATGCTTCAAACAGCAGCGACCGTAACGGCAACATTATCAGCTACGAATGGGACTATGGAGACCAAAACACCGGTTCAGGGGTGAACTCTACTCATGCTTACTCATCAGAAGGTATCTACACCGTTACGTTAACAATCATAGACAATGATGAAATAGCGGATATAGCCACAAAACTCATAACGGTAACGCCTAAGCCATTACCTCCTGAAGCCTCTTTCATATTTTCATCAACATCTCCAGAAGTGGGTCAAACAGTAACATTTGACGCATCAAATAGTTCTGACCCTGACGGCATGATTATCAACCACATTTGGAACTTCGGAGATGGAACAACAGGAACTGGAATGACCGTTACTCATTCTTACGCATCGGACGGCAGCTATACTGTGACCCTCACAGTCACAGATAACGACTCTTTGACAGACACTGCCACAAAAACTATCAGCAATGTGATTCCCGAGTTTTCTTTGTGGATTATAATTCCACTCTTCATGACAGCAACGCTTTCAGCAGTTATAGTCTGCAAGAGATTAACAAAAAGGCGTCCAATCCATAACTCAAGGTATAATGGAACAATTATGCATTTGCGTTAGGAAATTTGACATTACGCTGTTTACATCTAGATGCGGGTAGGGTAGTTTGTAGACTCGCCTACCAGCTCAGCGTCTGACAAATGCTGACTTCTCCTGTGTCAGCCCATAATCCCACTGCAAGACGGTCAACGCGGTCAGGGTAGACTCTGTCCAGATATACTTCAACATACCAGTAAGGTATCAGCTCTAAGGCGTCTTCTCTGGCATGTGGCCACAAATCTGCGGATGCAGACTCTTCAACTAAAGTAAAATCATCTATTACTTCACCGTTTACCGTCCATGAGTAATCCTTTGCGTACTCGATTGCAATGGCTATGGCTTCTTCCCGGGGTATGTTTACTTCTGTGCTGCCCACCCTGAAAAGAGACCAGTCGTCACTGAGTGACTGCAAAAAGCCGTAGCTATCAAAGGTTAATTCTACACTTTTTGCTTGGAAGTCAATATTGTCGGTTGTGTGCACAAACTGGATTTTTATCTCATTTGCTTCGGTTGATATCATAAGCTTCACGTTGCCTGATGTTGTTTCATAGGCTCCGATTTCATCGACTGTCTCCAGCATGTTTCTCATCGTTTCCAGATGTGAGGCTCCGCAGTAGGTTTGGTATCTTTCGAGAAGACCTTTAGCTGCATCAAGCGTGTTAGTGGGCTGTAATTGTGAGTAATAGGGTGTACCCTCAATCACATGCAAGTAGTAGCTGGACAGAGAGGTGTTTCTGAATCTGAGAGTTACATCCAACTTGCTGCCTTCGTATGTGAGGGAGTATTTCAAAATCTCTTCAACCATACCAAAATCAGAGCGATACTCCGCAGTATTACTTTCTAGTGTTGCAACATATTTTTTCATGTCAAGATGAACCACATCTGTTAGGAAAGCCAGCACCTTATCTGGCGACATGCCCCAAGATAACAGCCGTTCATTCTCCGCAGACACTTCCTCAAAGTCCGCATCCAGCTGCTCATAGTTATCCGACATTTGCTGATAATCGGAGGATAACTGGGCTAAAGCCAGATATTGAGTGCAAGACACAGCCGCTAAAACGATAACCCCAATCATCAGAGCCCCAAAAAGAGTTTTCCACCTTAGAGATAGCGTGAATTGACGTTTTTGTGCGCTTTCAGGCGTCTCTTCTACCCCCCTCATCGCCATTACAGCCGCTTCCCCGAAGGTGGAGAGCCTGTATCTGCCATCATCCAGTTTTGTTACTAGTTCTCCCAAGTTTTCAAGATGATATGTTAAATGGGAACTGGATATTCCCAGCGTCTCGAGCATTGTGGAGAAGTTTCTGGGCTTATCTGCAAGCATTCTAAGAATCTTACGGCGAGCTGGATGACTTAAAGACAGAAACATAATCGAGTAGGGCTCTTTCTCCGAATTGGACAAGGGTTAACCACCAAACCATAGTATAAGTGAATGAGACAGAAAAGGTTTATTGGTGAAGAAAAGTGCCTAATGCAACCGCCAACTGAATAGTTCCCAGCATATTAGGAGACTAATAGAGGTACATTGTTGAAAACAGTGTTTTTTCTGCAAAAACCAAACAACCGAAGACTGCAGTTACTTCTGGGGGTTCACTTTTATCAGTTCTGGAACTTGTCCAGCTTTTCCCACAATCCCACGATACAGTATGAAGATGCCCTGAACTCCGTTTATGCTTAAGGCTCGGTCTATTCCCTGTTTGATTACGCCGCGGACATCGTCGCCCTTTATCAGGTTTGCCACAGCCGTAGCCGCAGCATCAGCCAATCCAGCGTCAACAGCAAAAACCGTCACCGCCTCAGCCTCCCCGAAACTGAAAGCGTGGCTATACAGCCCTGAGCTGGTGGCTACGCCTATAGGGAATTCTTTTAGCCTGAAGCCCATCTCTCTGGAGAGCGGAGCATCACCCGCAGCCAAGGCAATATCCACTGGCTGATCTGAAACAGCGGAAACTTCTCCTCCATTCTCTACCACCGCAACCTTACAGCCCTCACCAACCATATCTTCGACTGCAAGGTCAGCCAACACTCCGGCAACAGCAGCCATAGGACCCACACCCGCCTTAGCAGAAGCCTCAGCCATCAACCGCGCCACTTCGGGTCCATCATCCACTGGAACAGGCTCAAAAGAATGCAAAAATTGGGGATGCGTTTGGATGTATTCTTCTAGTTGTCTCCGGTGATTTTTGATTGAGGAGATTGCCGTCTTGATGGCGCTTTCTTTGTCTGAGATTATGGTGCAGTTGGATTCTTTGAGGCGAAAAGCCTGTTTGAAGAGGTTTTGTTATGTCATTTTGGG
>Ga0207752_1000559_pt1 | contig 17538 bp, 13 predicted proteins | sample Pon2CUnioCityCA_6_FD_187272 | JGI IMG/M metagenome (GOLD analysis project Ga0207752, IMG submission 187272) | Marine sediment microbial community from Union City, CA, USA - Pond 2C Sediment 2 (SPAdes) | ecosystem: Environmental > Aquatic > Marine > Intertidal zone > Salt pond sediment ...
GATCATGCTCGGGACCTGGTACGGTGGAAAAGTTGTTGGTTTTTCAATAGCACTTGTTTCTGCAACAATATGGTTAGGTGCTGATCTTGCTGCCGGTAACAACTATACAAATATATTAATACTAGTATGGAATACACTGGTACGCTTAACCTTTTTTATCATTATTTTAAAATTATTGTTAATCGTACGTGAAAAATTATTACTTGAAGAGGCTCTGGCCGATACAGATCCTTTAACCGGGTTAGCGAATCGGCGCTTTTTCCAGGAGCAACTCGATCGTGAATTTGACAGGAGTTCACGCTATCCCTGGTCACTTACTATCGCTTACCTTGACCTGGATAATTTTAAATACGTGAATGATTCACCAGGACATGATATTGGTAAGCCAGACATTAGTGGCAAACATCCGAAAAGCTGATTTTGCTGCGCGCCTGGGAGGCGATGAATTTGCAATAATGTTACCCATGCTTGAACAAGAATCCACTTTACCTATGTTAAAAAAACTTCAGGATGAATTATTAAAAGAAATGAATAAAAATAAATGGCCGGTCACTTTTAGTATTGGTGTTGTAACATTCAACGATGTGATGAAAACAAGTCGCGATATGATCAAAAAAGTTGATGACTTGATGTATAAAGTAAAGAATTCAGGCAAAAATAATATTTCTCATATTGTATGGCCTGACATAACTGATTAATTAAAAATTATTTAACTGGCAGTTTCTGCAGCCGGTTCCGCAAGAAACTCCGTTTTTATCATCCACTTGTTCATGAGTTTTGCAGCAACGAGATCACCACAGACATTAACAGCTGTTCTACTCATATCAAGTATACGGTCAACTCCCATAATGAGCACGATTCCCGCGGCCGGAATGCCTGCTGTTTCCAGCACCATTGCAAGAATAACAATACCCACACCGGGTGTGCCTGGTGAACCTATTGATGCACCAACAGCTGTAACTACAACTAATAATAATGCACTTAGTCCAAGATCAACACCAAAGATCTGGGCCAGGAAAATTGTAGCAACACCTTGATACAAGGCAGTACCATTCATATTGATTGTTGCACCCAGTGGAATGACAAATTGTGATACCGATTTATGGACTTTAAGGTTCTCTTCCGCAGTTTTTATAGATAAGGGCATAACCGCTGCAGAACTTGAAGTTGAAAATGCTAATAGCATGACATCGCGAATACCATGTAGAAAGGTAAAGGGTGACTCGCGAGTGGATACATAAATGAATAATAGATAAATCAACAGCAGTATAAACAATCCAAGTAACACCGTACCTACATAGACACTCATCCCAATTAATGCATTGAGACCAATTTTTGTCGTTAGTTGCGCCATTAACCCAAAGACTGCAATGGGAGCCAGCCGCATGGCCCAACCGACAACCGTCATGCAAACTTCCTGCAGTGACGCCATTAAATCAAGCAAGGGTTTTGATTGTTCGGGTTTCATCATAACCAGCGCTATACCCATAACCATGGCAAATAAAACTACCTGTAACATCTGTCCTTCTACCATTGAGGTTAAAGGATTGCTTGGCAATATTGTTATTAGCGTTTGCGGCAGATCAGAGAGTGTGGGAATACTTGATTGAGTTTGTGTTGTGGTTACTGCTGATGCAGGTATCGAAGCTTTTAAACTGGAGGCATCAACATAACTTCCTGGTTTAATAACTTGCGCAACCGTTAAGCCAATAATAATTGCAACAGTCGTGGTTATAACAAAATATAAAACGACCGCGATACCCATTTGACGGAGTTGCTCAAAGCTTTTGCTGGATGTTAACCCAATAACTACAGAAGCAAAAATAAGTGGCATGACAATCATCTGGATCAAGGTAAGGAATAATTGACCAGGCAATGCAAGCCAGTTACCGATCGCAGTTGCGGTTTTAGTATCAAACCAACCTGTTGTTGGCCCAATGAGCATGCCAACAACAATACCCAGAAACATACCTATTAAAACTTTTAGCCATAATCGACCACTCACCAGCTTATTCAGATGTTTGCTGAGATAGTTTATCGGGTTACTTCCCGTCAGGTATTCAATAATCATTTTTTAGTTTAACCATTTTATTGAACCCGTGATAACCGGGACTCCAGCTCTTGAATCTCATCAAGTAAATCAAGTGCAAGTGCAATACCGGCAGTATTAATGCCAAGGTCACGTTGTAGTCTCTGGGCTGTACGTGCTCTTTGTAAACTATCCGCACTAAAACGCCATTGTGTTTGTTGAAGCTGAATATTTAATTCAATTGGTTCAAGTGCACCCTCTTCAACTAGTTTTATGATCCACTCAGCTGAGCTTGAACACGCGCAACAAAGATCGTTTAACGATAGCGCTGTTTCATCATCAAGTAAAATTCCTTTGAGTATTTTTTCTGTCATAATATTTATACTCCTAACTTACTGCGAGGGTTATACGCCAGCTCATGTTCCATCTGGCGATATAACTCTTTGGCTTTTTCAGTATCAGCAGGCGGTAAAGTAATTTGTATAACAACATAAAAATCACCCGGTATCTTAGCCGGGATACCACGTCCTTTTAATCGTAATTTTTTTCCACTTATTGTATTTGCAGCGATAGTTAAGTCCACCTGCCCATTCGGTGTCGGTACTTTAATTTTGGCTCCCAATGCAGCTTCCCAGGGTGTTAACGGAAGATCAAGATACACATCGTGACCATCAACTTTATAAATATTGTGTGGTTTAAATGCTATTTCCATGTACAAGTCACCAGCTGATGCATCCCCGATACCGGCTGATCCCTGGCCACTTAACCGGATACGTTGGCCTTGTTTTACACCCTTTGGAATTTTGACATTCAACGTGCGTTGTTTATTAGCAACGTGTCCACTACTATCAATTTTCGGTGATTGTAGAATAATGCTCCGCGTTGCACCCTGGTATGCATCTTCTAAATCAATCATTACTTTAGCGTGATGATCTTCACCTCGAGCCCGATAACTTCTATTTTGGTAACCTTGTTGTGCTCCGCCAAATCCACGGCCAAATAATGATTCAAAAAAATCACTGTATGCAGAAGCATCACCCCCGGTAAAGCCACCACCGCTAAATTCAAAACCTGCATCCCAATCAGGCGGTGGGTTGAAATCCTGACCCGCTTTCCAGTTGGCACCAAGTTGATCATAGGCTGAACGTTTTTCAGGATCTTTAAGTACCTCATATGCTTCGCCAACTTCCTTGAAGTGAAGCTCTGCATCGTCTTCTTTACTTACATCCGGGTGATATTTACGAGCCAGTTTTCTATATGCACGTTTTATCTCATCCTGGGTCGCTGTTTTCTCAACACCCATAATTTTATAATAGTCTTTATAATCCATTTATGAATTCCATAGCTACAGGCCTTTAATCAAAAATAATCTTAGTATTTCAACACGTAATTTTATAAAAGCAGTCTACCGCTCCCTTATATTTTAAGCATAGACCAGTTTATGCTTGATGTTTACAGGTGAAAGTAAATAGATTATTGTGAAATTGTATTTTGTTCATACCAATAAGCAGGAGTGATGTTATGGCAACGTTAACGTTCTTTGGTGCAACAGAAGGTGTAACCGGCTCTGCTTATCTTATAGAAACCGAGCATTCCACTGTGCTTCTTGAATGTGGCCTTTACCAGGGAAGCAAGGAAGAAGAAGCACAAAATAAAAAACCTTTTCCTTTTGATATTCATAAAATAGATGCCGTTGTTCTTTCACACGCACATTTAGATCATACCGGTCGAGTACCGAAACTTGTTGCTGATGGTTACAATGGTCCTGTTTTCATGACTTACCCTACCTGCGAATTATTAGAAATTCTTCACAAGGATGCTGCATCACTACAGCAACGAGATGTCGAATGGGAAAACAAACGCCGTCGTCGTGCAGGTAAAAAAGAAATTGAACCACTTTATACCATGGAAGATGTTGAAGCCGCGTTATCACTTTTTGAAGCGGTTCATTATGGTCATCGTATCGAAGTCGCAAGGGGAGTAGAAGTCTGTTTCCGTGATGCCGGGCATATCCTGGGTTCATCGATTGTAGAGTTATTTATTAAAGAAAAAGGTAAAGAAAGAAAACTCGTCTTTTCAGGTGATCTCGGTAACAGTGATGCCGCTTTATTACGCGATCCTGAAGTCATTGAAGACGCAGATGTTTTATTACTTGAATCAACCTATGGTGACCGTGATCACAGGCCGATTGATGAAACATTGCACGAGTTTGAAGATATCATTGTTGAAGCCTCAGAAAGTGGTGGCAATATATTAATTCCTTCATTTGCTGTTGGCCGTACCCAGGAAATTATTTTTTATCTTGGAAAGTTGTACCAGGCAGGTAAGTTAAAGCAGCAAGCGGTTTACCTGGACAGCCCGATGGCGATCGCCGCAACTGAAGTTTATCACCGTTTTCAAAATGTCTTTAATCCAGAAGATAACGCTTCAATAAAACAAGGACGTTATGGCACCTTACACAGTTACTTGCCAGTATTGCGTTACTCACGTACTACTGAAGAATCAATGGCGTTAAACAGGATTGAATCGGGCGCCATTATTATTGCCGGTAGTGGAATGTGTAATGGTGGCCGTATACGTCATCACCTCAAACATAATTTATGGAAACAAAAAGCACATGTCGTTATCGTGGGATTCCAGGCACAGGGAACACCGGGTCGAATATTAGTAGATGGCGCAGAAACGTTTCGTGTTGTTGGTGAAGAGATTGTGGTTAAAGCTTCTATTCACACGCTGGGTGGTTTCTCGGCACATGCAAGCCAGAGCCAGCTTATAAACTGGGTTGACCAGTTTAATAAGCCACACCCAAAACTGTACCTTGTTCATGGTGAAGCTGAAGCAAAAATGGCTTTAAAAGAAAAACTTTCTCATCATGGCTGGCCTGCATCTATTCCCCGGTATGGAGAAAGTATTTCATTATAAATATTTGAATAGTGCTGCTTCTGTTTTAACGTTCGATAGTATAAAACAGGTCAGCCCCCTGGTTTTCTCCACTTTCACCTTTGAGCTGCCATTTTTCAGAAATTTGATAACGGACATTGAAGGTATTAAACGACTCGATCAGACCTACACCATAACCCACATAGAGTTTAGGAGAGAGGTAACGGCCTATAATCAGTGATGCCTGTTCACCACTATCACTACTTTCAATACGCATTTCATCCAAACCAAAACGAGCACCTAGCTTACGTGCAAGACTATCTCCACCAACAAGGCTTAATGCAAGTGCAGCTTTCGCCATCATTTCACCATCTTTACCTGATGCATTCTCAATAGGGCGACCAATTAAAAGGTAAGCAAGGGTATCCGTTTGCCCCATTGCGGGTATCGAAAAGAGTTCTATACTGGGTTTGTTAAGTGTACCCCTGACTTTAAGACCAGCAGTGATGGTACCAACCTGGCGAATAGCCCGAAGGTCCAGGCCGGGATTGGTAACAGGGCCATTGGTGTAAAGTAAGCGGCCATGTTCTACCTGGAGATTTTGTCCATATGCCACATAGCGACCTTCAGGAACATTTATTTCACCAACAGCTTTTGTTAGTTGCCCAGGTTCATCCAGTAATAACAGGCTTCCTGCAAAACGTCCATCAAAACCAAAACCATAAAAATGGACGCGCTCCCCCAGTGTTAGACGTACTTTTGTATGCACTAACCATTTCTCTTCGATCACCTGTTCACCATCAATAATTTGCGTGTCATCAGAGACTTTTGCAGCAGTTGTTACATCCTTAGGATGCAATTTTGCGTAAGGAATATGAACCGTGCCACTAACGTTGATAGTGCGGTTTTGTAGTTTAATCTTGAGTTCAGGTGACACTATCAGATGTGATACAGGAATATGCGAGGCTTCAAAATTTTCACCTTTAACATTAAGCATGGTAGGCCAGCCAGCAACACTGTTAAGCACTGTTTCACCTTGTATTGATATATGCCCTTCTCCTGATTGTGCAGCAAGCTGGAAATCGAGTTTTTCTAAACCATCGCTCTGACTCTTTAAACTCAGCTGGTTGATATTTAATCCCAGTCTTGGTACCTGTAGCGATGCATTTTTTAATTGCGCATCACCAACAAGTTTAGGTTTTGCCAGCGTTCCGGATATAGCGAAGTTCACTCGTATCTCACCTTTAACTTTTTGGGTTTCAGGTATGATAGCTTCGATCAGGGTAAGATCATTGATATTGAATCGTGCACTTGCCAGTAAAGCCTGCTTATCACGGTCAATGGCAAACAGGTTTATGGCTGGTAAAGAGAGTTGTCCTTTAATAAAGTTTTCATTGCTAATCGTAATTTCAGTAATTGCACTTAAACCTTTATCGTTAAGTGTGAGATCCATCGTACCACCACGATAATCCAGGTGGTCACGCTTATTCTCAAGGCCCGGATAACTCACATTCCCTGGGGGGAGTGTAATCTTTGCCTGGCCCTGAAGTTTATCCGGATGACTAAATATAACGTTTGCGTTGAGGTCAGTTACACCTTCAGCTTTTATATCGACAGGCAACCAGTTACTCAGCAATACCAGCGGTAGCTTTTCAAATTCCAGCTGTGACTGCCATGTTTCATTATTCTTTTGTAGTGTTACACAGGCCTTACCTTCAAGGCTTTGCCAGCAAAGAGGTTCAACTAAAAACAAGTTCTTGCCTAATTTTAAAGTCGCAGGTGTTTTAAGCTTCCAGTCAGCGAAATGTGGACTTACAAGATCGGCTTTATCAAGAGAACCCTGCAAAGCGCCAGCTTTTAACTTGCCATTAAACTCAATTTCCGCTGTTGCCAGTTCTGTTTTTGTTTTTACTTGCAACTTATTATTATCAGCATTTATATCAATAGACTTTAGCTCAAAGTCCTTTATATTAAGTGACTGTGCTGCAAGCTCGACATTGACTTGTTGCCAGTGAAAAAGGTCTAAAGAAACTTCACCTTTAATCGTTCCTATTTTATAACCAGGCACACCAACTGTTTTAGAATTAAAACTTGATGTAAGTTTTGGCGATGAAGGTGTGCCGGATAATTTTCCTTTGGCATAGAGTTGACCTGTAGCTTCAGGATAAAGTTCAGAAAGGTTGGGGCTACTTATACTCCAGTTAATAGCTGATTTTTTTTCCAGCCTGCCTGTTGCAGTCGCGATGGTTTTACCTGTGCGTAGTTGAAACTGCTTTAGATCAATTCCCGCTTTGTCTAATGCTATGATACTTTTTAATGAAAGCGGGTAGCCGCGTAATGTTCCCGTTATTTGCGGCACTTCGATATTTGCAAACAGCTCACCATTTTTAGTTTGCCCTTTACTAACAAGTTTTCCCTTGAGTTGCCCAGGCCAGCCAGGCCATTTGTCTTTCGGATTGTTAGTATGAATATTCGCTTCAGCCTGCCAGTTTAATTTTTCAAGAAGGTCATGGACATCTGCCTTAAACGTTGCCTGGATTGGACCGGTAATATTTTGAGAAATTTTAAGCGTGTTGAGATTACCCTGTACTTTACCATTACCTTCGATGCTTGCATTAGCAAATTGATTTGTGCGCCACCGGGTTGAAAGCTTATGTTGGAAATTTTTATCAGGATTAATTTTTCCTTTTATATTTACTTCTGCGCTATCAGTTATAAACGTGAGCGATTTTATATTGACCTGCTCGTACAACGAGGCGGCGACATCAAGCTTGATTTGTTTGAGTATAAAATCCTCTTCAGTTTTTTCAGATAAGCCTAGCTTAAAATCATCTACTACCACTTTTTGTAAAGAGATGCGCCATGGTATATAAATCTCTGCTGATTCATCTATTGAAGAAGGTTGATGTTTTTCTGTTTGCTTCTCGGTAGCAGGCAAGTTAACGACAAGTGATTGCAGCTGCAGTCTCCTGATATCAACTTTGTTCGATAACAGCGCGGCAGGACGCCAGGTAAGACTTAATTTTTCTGCCTTAATAGTAATCTCTTTTACTTTATACTGAATTTTTTCAGCACGTATTGAAGTAACCAGGCTTCCTTCAAGTTTACCGATACTTATTTTTCCGGGCGCATAGTTTGTCGCGTAACGATAAGCGAACTTTAAACCACTTTCAGTTGCACTTAACCATGCAATAAATATAAAGGGCAATAGCAGTAAAAGAGATACTGCAGGCAATAGTTTTTTTGACCATGTTTTTTTCATAGGTCAGGCCCAATATTAACATGCAGTCGCCATGGTTTGTCTGGATGACTAATTGCACTGGCAAAATCAAAACGTACAGGTCCTATGGGTGATTTCCAGCGAATACCAATACCCGCGCCTCTTTCTAATTTGTCATCGACATAATCAAACGCATTTCCAGCATCATAAAAAATTGCTGCACCCCATTTATCAGACAGGCTATATTCAAACTCGAGACTGCCAATCATAAGATGTTTACCACCCACGACTTTATTCGTGCTATCAACAGGTCCGAGTGATTGATAAGCATATCCTCGTACACTTTTAGCGCCACCGGAAAAAAATCGTACGGAAGATGGAAGCTCATGAAAATCATCTGTCCATGTCGTTCCTAACCTGCCGCGTGCAATAAGCCGGCTCTTTTGTCCGATGGAAGTAATCGCTTTAATTCCACCATGCAGTTGCATAAAACTATTATCAGACAGAACGTCCTCACTGGCGCCACGTAAATTAATATCAAAGCGTAAACCATCAAGCGTATAAATAAAGTCACGCCCCCAGGTGCGACTTAAGCTTATACCTGGCATCAGTAGTTTCGATAAACCCTGATCAGAACCAACAATAAAATCTTCGCGTTGATAGTTTAAGGCAATCGACTGTCGCCAAAGGCCAAGGCTGCGGTTAAGGCTAACCCCAATAGTACTCACGGTACTATCACTACTTGCCGTTTTTTCATTTACTACACCTGTACTATAGATCAATTGATCTGTGCGTGGGTTAAGTACGGGAATACGGTATTGAACACCGGCGCTGTAACCGATTTCAGAAACTTTTGCCTCGGTATTGATACGATGGCCACTTTTATTCAGGCGTGTGATATCCCAGCCAAACCTGGCGCGGGCGCCGGTGTCAGTGCCATAACCAATGCCAAACCTGTAGCGATGAGGTTTACGCGGTGTCAATTTCACCTTGATGGGAATGGCATTGCTTTCTGCCGGGGCCTCTTCAGGTGAGACTTCAACCTTACTAAAATAATCACTATCATTAAGGGCCTGTTGAAAATCAATCAACCTGGTCAGCGTATAAGGCTCACCTTCCTTGAAAGGGATATAACGTTCTAATAACGCTTGATCAAGTATGTCCTGCTCTAATGACACGTTACCAAAGTGATACCGTTTACCGCCATCATAGTGCAGGTAAATACGCGCTTCATATGTTTTAAGATTAATCTCCACGCGATGCTCTACAAAGCGGGCATTAAAATAACCACGTTCGGCAGCCAGCTTGGCAAGGTTATCCTTTATCTCTTCATATTTAATATGACTGAAGCTTCCTCCCTTATGCAGGGAAATGTTCTCCAGCAGTAATTGAAACTCAGGGTCATTTTTGATCTCTTCACTTAATTTAAGAATAAATTCTGTAACTGGGATAGCCAGGCCTGGGTTTACGGTATAACTGGCTTGCCATTGACCATTTGCGATATGTAAAAGATTGCTTTTTACTTCTGAACGATAATAACCAAAAGGCTGTATGGCTCTTGTTATTTCTTGCGGGGCTTTTTTATGAAGATGACGCAAACGGCCTTCACTGAGCAGGGCATGATCTTTTTGTTGCTCAATACTTAAATACTGACGGATATTATCTTCTATCTCATTGTCGACACCTTTTATCTCGATATTCAGATTGAGCTGTGCAGAAAGTGAACCTGCATACAAACAAGTCAGCATAATGAATAGCCAATGATGTATTTTGTAGTTCATAATTTTTTTATCTGCTTCACTATATCTACTTTAGGGCAAAATTTCTGCTTAAACAAAATATTTCTTGACCACGTTAAATATTTTTAAACTAAACTTAAAAAAAACAGTTCCATTTAACTTTTAGCGCATCATGACATGCGTGGCTCAGCAACTATCCTGATAACATGTATAGAGATAACTTGAAAAAATACTACAGAAAACCTGCTCGTTTTTGTTATTTTACATACTATCAATCTTCTTGATTTAGGGGCTTTGCACTAAAAAAGGATAATCAATAAAACGCTAATAAAATATATATTGATGAATGAATCATTTTTCATACCAGGGCTTTAGTTGTTGCACTAGAATGATTACTGCTCACAGTAAATAAGTATGGTATTTAGCTTAACCTGACTTAATTATTATTTCGGTCATATAAAGCCACCGCAGCCATTATATAAGTTTGATTATTTCGCGTGAAAGGAGTAACTAATGAAAAAGAAAAGACCACACGCAAGATTTATGAGGTTTGTTCAGGATATTTCGACATATACACCATTTATAAAGATGGTGGTTTTATTAATACTATTATGGCTTATATTTTCTGCCGGTTTATACCTGGTTGAGAAAAATGTTGAAGGGTCGACCATAAACTCATATGGAAAGGCATTGTATTGGGGGGTTGCGGCTTTTTCTACTGCGGGCATTGCAGATACACCAACGACTAGTGCAGGACAATTACTTGGTGCACTTTGGATAGTTATTGGTTCAATGTTATTTTTCGGTGCTATTGTAGCTACAGTAACAACCTATTTTATGAGGCCTATGCAACGTCCCCATAAGAAAATAATCGAAACGATCGAGTACAATCTTGAACAGTTAAATGATCTGTCTATTGATGAACTTGATTTACTGAAGTCAACAGTCGATACACTTATTGTACACGTTGAACACTTAAAAGAACGACAAAAATAATGGATAGTTAAGCTAGTTTGAAGAGTAAGCAGCTTCTATTATTGTAGATATGATTGCTTATAATGAATACACAGAGATAAAGGTAAAGCTATGGTTTCCGTCAAAAAAGTTGTTCTGGATGTACTTAAACCCCATCAACCTAATGCACTTGAATTCGCACAGGCCATTGCCAAAGTTGGAATTGATTATCATGTGCATTTGACAGTCCTTGAAGTGGATGAAAATACAGAAACTCTTCAAATAGAAATCGAAGGCAGTGCGATAGATTTTGATGCGATTCAAGCGTCAATAAATGATTTGGGTGGCTCACTTCACAGCATTGATGAAGTCGAAGTGCAAAATGAAAAAGATGTTGGTTAAATTTTTATGGTTCTGTTTAGCCAGGTAAAATTTTTACTGCGTATCACTCGTACCCACGACATTGTACGGCGTTATTTTGTGGTCAATGGTTTTGATGGCGCGCTTACCATGCTGGGTCTCATAATTGGTTTTATGGTTAGCCCTGCCACTGAGATATCTGTTGTTATAAATGCATGCCTAGGTGCAGCCATTGCCCTGGCGGTGAGTGGTGTAAGCAGTGCCTATATTAGTGAAAGTGCTGAAAGACGACGGGCGCTGGATAAACTGGAAGAAGCGATGATTCATGATCTCCAGGACAGCGCGCATGGTGAAGCGGCGCGTGGCGTGCCGTTATTAGTTGCACTTGTTAATGGTTCGGCTCCTTTTGTTATTTCACTTTTAATTCTGACGCCCCTTTTTCTATTTAACGCGGGTGTTTCATTTTTTGTATCACCTCTTTATGCGTCTATCATAATTGCGCTTTTTCTTATTTTTCTGTTGGGTGTTTATCTTGGTCGTATTGCAGGCATCTCATGGTTACGCAGTGGGATCCAGACCTTATTGGTTGCACTGTTGACCGTTATGTTCATCTACCTGTTTACAGGATAATAAAATGTCAGAACTTAACTGGCATAGTATTGAAACTGATGAAGCATTAAAGCAACTCGAGTCTTCAGCAAATGGTTTAAGTACTACAAACGCTGAAAAACGTCAGTCCGAACATGGTCTGAATACCCTGCCAGAAAAACAGCATCGCTCCTTGTTACTTATGTTGGTCGGACAGTTTTCCGACTTTATGATCGCGGTTCTACTGATAGCCGCGCTGATTTCAGGTTTTCTTGGAGAAGCACAGGACACGATCGCTATCCTGGTCATTGTACTGCTCAATGCCATTATAGGTGTGGTGCAGGAATTCCGGGCCGAGCGAGCCATGGCGGCTTTGCGACAAATGGCTGCACCCGATGCTCTCGTATTACGCGATGGCCAGGTGGTAACCGTGTCTGCCACCGAACTGGTGCCCGGTGATGTGGTTATGCTGGAAGCAGGCTATATTGTGCCTGCCGATATGCGACTACTGGAAGTCGAAGAAATGCAGGCAGATGAATCAGCCCTGACAGGCGAATCCCATCCTGTGGAAAAACAATCTGACTGTTTGAGTGGAACTGACTTACCCATTGGTGATCGTTCAAACCTTGCCTTTAAAAGCAGTCTGATCACGCGCGGACGTAGCACGGGTGTTGTTGTTGCTACCGGTTTAAATACAGAAATCGGTAAAATTGCTGAACTGCTGCAAACTGAAGCCGGTGTAAAAACACCCCTGCAGGTACGACTGGCCCGTTTTGGTCGATATCTCGCGCTGGCGGTATTGGCCATTTGTGTCGTGGTATTTATTGCCGGCTTACTGCAAGGTCAACCCGCATTGCTGATGTTTATGACTGCCGTCAGCCTGGCGGTTGCCGCTATACCTGAAGCATTGCCGGCTGTCGTCACCATTTCACTTGCCCTTGGGGCACGCAAACTGATCAAGCACAATGCGCTTGTTCGAAATCTTCCCGCGGTAGAAACCCTCGGTTCAGTCACCTATATCTGCGCTGATAAGACCGGCACCTTGACTCAAAACCATATGACCCTTGAATTGTTTTTTGCTGCAAATGAACGGCACGAGTCGCTGCCTGATCCAGAGGCCAATGTTGCCTGGGCAGAGTTGGGTCAAGCTCTGGCACTGAATAACGATGTCGCAGAGAAAGATGGTAAACCTGCCGGTGAACCGACTGAACTGGCATTGTTTGAAGCGGCACAACAGGCCGGTTTTAATAAAGATAAACTGGAAAAGCTCAAACCCCGTCTTGGCGTTATTCCTTTTGATAGCAAACGCAAGCAGATGAGTACCTTGCATCAGTCTGAAGAAGGAGTCGTTGCTTATATTAAGGGTGCACCGGAACATGTGCTGACGCAATGCACTATGGCGATGAGTATTGAACAGTCCAATGATGGACAAACAGCGTTTTCCCCCGATGCTGTATTGGCTGAAGCAGAACAGTTAGCCAATGAAGGCTACCGGGTATTGGCGCTGGCCAAACGTGAATTTTCAACATTACCGGATCCGCTCGATGCTGAAACGGTTGAACAAGATTTAACATTTATGGGACTGGTGGCCCTGATTGACCCGCCTCGAGAAGAAGTACCGCAAGCAGTAGCAGACTGCCTGACTGCGGGAATTACACCGGTAATGATTACCGGCGACCATCCTGGCACTGCCATGGCGATTGCTAAACGGCTTGGTATCACGGATAACGATCAAGCCATGTTGACAGGTGACGAACTGGCAGAACTCAGCAATGAAAGTTTTGCGCAGCGTGTTGAATCGGTTCGGGTTTACGCGCGAGTAACTCCGAAGCAGAAATTGCGCATTGTTAAGGCTTTACAGGTTAACGGTGAATTTGTTGCCATGACCGGCGATGGTGTAAATGATGCACCAGCGCTGAAACGTGCCGGTATTGGTATTGCCATGGGACAAAAAGGGACTGATGTTGCACGCGAAGCATCGGACATGGTTTTACTTGATGATGACTTTGCCACTATCGTACGCGCGATACGTGCCGGGCGACGTATCTTTGATAATATTCGCAAGTTTATAAAAGATACCATGAGTTCAAATTCGGGGGAGATCTGGACCTTGTTCCTCGCACCGTTTCTTGGACTACCAATACCGTTACTGCCCATTCACATACTATGGATTAACCTGGTCACCGATGGCTTACCCGGTTTAGCTTTCAGTGCAGAACCTGCCGAGCCAGGAATTATGGATCGATCACCACGTCCACCCGAGGAAAATATTTTTGCTCACGGCATGTGGCAACACATTCTCTGGACAGGTTTATTTGTTGGCGGCATCTCTATTGCTGCCATGGCCTGGGCAATTTCCCGAGAGGTCGAATACTGGCAAACAGTGGTATTCACAGTACTTACAGTTTCACAGTTGTTTCACTCGTTGGCCGTGCGCAGCGAAAGAGCATCGTTGTTTCAAATCGGGTTATTCACTAATCTACCGATGCTCGGTGCAGTCATGCTAACGCTTTTATTACAGTTTGCCGTGATCTATACGCCTGCATTGAATACCATTTTTCATACCCAACCATTACCCATGTACGACCTGGCGATCTGCCTGGCGATGTCATCATTGGTATTGTTTGCAGTAGAAATTGAAAAGTGGTTGGTACGCCGTGGTGTTCTTTATAACAACAAATAATTAAGAAAAACGCTTATATCACTTTCATTTGTAACATGTTTTATATTGCTGGTATTAAAAAAGTTATACGAAATGATTAATTGTGAATAACAGCTGTCCTTAATAAAAAAAGTTCACCTCTGTATCACGGTGGAAAGCAACACGGGAACGCGCTACATTGATAGTATGTATATTGGATTTAAAGTTTAAGTATGGATGCAATCTCAATAGAGCTGAGTAAATTACTGGTCGTTGAGCCACAACGACTTCTTCAGGCTGATATGATTATTCGTTTTAGCCTGCAAATATTCCTTCTTGCAGCCTCGGCATTTTTTTCCAGTTCTGAAACAGCGTTGTTTTCACTTTCACGTCTTGACCTGCAACAGTTACGACACGAACGCAATCCACGATTCGACACCTTACAATCCTTATTGGAACGTCCGCGCCAATTAATCATTTCTATTCTTTGTGGCAACGAGATAATAAATGTTGCGGCAGTAGCCAATATGACCGGGATTTTAGTCATCTTGTTTGGGCCAGAACTGGGTGGCGTTATAAGTGTTCTGCTGATGATCCCCTTATTATTATTGTTTGGTGAAATCACACCAAAGACTATCGCGGTTTCCGACCCGATAAAGATCAGTACCCGAATCATTGCCATGCCATTGAATTTATGGGTTAAATTTATAGCTCCTTTTCGCTGGGCCATTCGTTTAGTTGCCGACCGGCTAACAACTTTACTTGTTGGTGAGGAGACGGCAACAGAAAATATTCTCAGGGTAGATGAATTCCGTACACTTGTAGATGAAGTTGTTAAGGGTGGGCAACTCAGCGCAAGGGAACGCTCTCTTATTTACAACCTTCTTGATGCGGGTAATACCGAGGTCATTGAAATCATGATACCTCGTACGCAAACCGCCTTTATCGATGCGGATAGTTCGGTCCCCGATATCGTCGAGCAGGTTCGTTCACTGCGCTATACCCGTTTCCCTGTCTTCCGCGAAAGTCGAGATAACTTATTAGGTTTTGTTCATACCGAAGATATTCTGCAGCGGGTACTGGATGATACCGATTTCAATACTCTTAAAATTGAGGACATCCTGCGCCCACCTGTCATTGTACCGCCTACAAAAAAAGTCGATGAAATGTTTGATTTTTTTCAGAAGCACCAGGTTCAGGCCGCAGCAATTTTAAATGAATTCGGCGGTATTGATGGGCTGGTAACCCTGAAAAGTTTACTTAATTTTATTTTTGGAAAAGTTACACCCGAAACAGGACGAAAAGCAATTTATACCCAGTTAGCAGATAACAGCTTTGAAGTAGCCGGCGATATGAAATTAACAGCATTTAATGATCTTACAAATTTTGGAATTAATGATCAGCGTATGACAACCATTGGTGGTGTCATGCTTCGTGCCCTGGACAGGCTACCTCGTGTAGAAGATGAATTGATAGTTGATGGGGTTGATCTAACCGTGCTTGAGATGAAAGGACACCGCATATCAAAATTACGCGCAAGCAAAGGTGGCGACTCAGACAATCTTGATAAATCTCAACCATCGGTGCCTGACGAAAAGTCAGGCATAAATAATAAATTATCGGTGAATGATTGATGGATATTTTATTGATTATTATCGCCATGGTTATCCTGCTTTTACTGCAGGGATTTTTTTCTGGTTCAGAAATTGCGCTGGTACATGCCGATCGTCTGAAATTACAGCACCTGGCAAATAAAGGGAATAAAGGCGCGGGGCTGGTTTTGAAAATGTTTCATAAGCCTGAAAACTTACTTGGAACTACCCTAATCGGAACAAACATTTCAGTGGTGGTGCTGACAACATTAGGCACAATAGTGATGATTCGACTATTCGGTGCCAATGGAGATTTATATGCTTTTCTTTTCTATACACCTTTATTTCTTATTTTAGGTGAGGTGGTACCCAAAAGTGTCTATCAACAAAAAGCTGATCAGCTTGCCCCTGTAATTATTTATCCTCTGCAATTTTTCTCATGGTTATTTTATCCAGCTGTATTAATTTTCTCCTGGGTTGCACGCAAGGTTGCACATATGGCAGGTGTAGAAATCGCTTCCCGTGAACTTTTTGTTCATCGTGAGCAGATTCGTAGTGTAATTGAAATGGCTGAACAGGGTGCTGATATCGATGTATTTGATCGTGATCGTATTTTGCGTGTAACACGTTTTGCAGATATGACCGTAGGCCAGGTAATGATTCCTATTACCGAGATGACAACACTCAGTAATACTAAAACTACTCACGATGCTATTCGTCTTGCCAGGCGAAAGGCTCATTTTCGTTTACCTGTTTACGAAGGGGAACATAATAAAATTATTGGCAACGTGAGTTTTACAATGTGGAACCTCATGGATCCACAATTAAGAGAGAAACCACTCTCTGAACTTATTAAGCCAGCTTATTATGTAACAGCAAATCAACTCCTGGATGAATTATTGCCTGAACTACAGCAACGGCATGATCATATGGCAATCGTGGTAGACGAGTTTGGCTCAGCTATTGGCATGATCACTATTGAGGATATTCTTGAAGAGGTCGTCGGTGATGTCGTTAATGTTGGTTATACGTTTGAAGGCCATATTCCAAGACATAAATATGTCATCAAAGAAACGGAGAAAGGCGTATACCTTGTGGACGGTCGCATGCCTATCACTGAATTATGTGCAGCTCTTGATATCATCTTACCCCCGGTAGAAGCACACACTATTGGCGGTTTGGTAATTTCACATTTACACCATTTACCTAAAAAAGGTGAGTTTGTACTTCAAGCAGGTTACCGCTTCCAGGTAGAGAAGATGACTGATCGAAGCATTGCAAAACTTCTGATCGAAAAAGCTATGTAGAATTTTCTCCATATAATAAATTTTGTTATCGATTATTCTCTAACAAAGGTATAGCGCATGAAAAAACAATTAAAGATACTGATACTTGGCTATGGTGAAATGGGCCATGCTATGGAATTCCTATTAAAGTGCGTAAAGATTTTAACTTTTTACTCACCACCATTCTCTGGGGTAATGTTTCAATTAACGTTTTGCTCACGCTCCTGTCTAACTCGGTCATGGCGGGTG
>Ga0207752_1000560_pt1 | contig 17518 bp, 14 predicted proteins | sample Pon2CUnioCityCA_6_FD_187272 | JGI IMG/M metagenome (GOLD analysis project Ga0207752, IMG submission 187272) | Marine sediment microbial community from Union City, CA, USA - Pond 2C Sediment 2 (SPAdes) | ecosystem: Environmental > Aquatic > Marine > Intertidal zone > Salt pond sediment ...
GCGCCGCTGGAAGCGATCAGCACGGCTCAGGTTGAAAAAATCTATCAACGCACTGGCGGCCAATTGCCGATCGTCGGTGTGGGTGGCGTTATGGGCCCGCAAGATGCACAGCGAAAACTGGACGCCGGGGCTACCCTGGTGCAGGTGTACACCGGTATGGTTTACGCCGGACCAGGCCTGGTCCGGCGTATTGTGCAGGATATCGAGTTTTGAAACCGTCAGCCGCAGATTTAGGGCGCCGGTTATGTCTTATGCTTTGAATTAGGCTGGCATTCCTACGGAATACGAAAATCGAAAGCCCAGGCGCCTTCGCCAGGCATACTGGATGGGGAAGTTTCACCGATTACCTGGAACCACACGTTGCCCGGCTTGAGTGGGTAAGGTTGGCCGTTGCTGTAGGTGAGCGTGACCAGGCTCTCCTGGCTAGCCCGGTTCCATTGTACGGGGTACATATACCCGTCTCGGAAAGCGAAAGCTTTTCCCTGGCCTATAAAATTCATTTTGACCATTTCCGTCGTGGCCGTGTGGACGAAATATTCATGGGGGATCATTAACACGATTAGATTGTCGGCGGCGATTTGCTCTCCGGTGAGCTGGTCTTCCAATGGCAGGAATTTCTTTACGCTATCCTGGGCGTCTTCGGACTCTTGGAAACGCAGGTAGCGACCACGGGCGCCGTCATATTCCCAATGGTTGTATGAGACGAAGGAATAATTGATATCGAGCTGGTCGCCCAACTGGCTGGAGTAAGGGGTGGCGATCTCAAAGCGCAGACCATCCAAATTTTGACGATCATTGTCTGCGGTTAGTTCGCCAATATATTGGGTTAATTGCTGGGTATCGGCAAATAGAGTGTTGTATTGGGTTTCGGGGCCGATACGGCATAGGGGCGGGCAGTTGCTTTCTCGCTCGATGACCAGTAAATTCTTCAGGTCCGATTCCAGCCAGGGGTCAAGGACCCGGTAATCGGCGGAGGCAAAAGTGAAGATCGCCTTGTACATGCGCACGATGTGTTCATCGAAAAAGCGCCCCGACCGCACCGGGCCTACCCGGCTGGCATCGTTGCCGTAGAAGATGGCGATGAAGCGAGTGATCAGGTTTTCCAGGTAGTATTCGTAAACGTGATCAGCCAGGGTCAATCCATACTGGGGACGTACGCTGCGCGGGAAATTGGTAACTTTAATTGCCATCGGACGTCGGTTCAGCGCTTGCGAATCAATGACCGGCAGTCCTGTTAAGGGGTTTACGTCGGCTGGGAAGTCTTGCGGGCCGTATCCAAAGGTCAGGTTTACACCTGCTGGTGTGGCGCTTGGCTGCGGTGTGCTGGTTGGTTTCACCTGGAAGACGTAAGCCGTCGCGGTAGGTGGACGGGTCGTCTGGACAGTAGGTTGGCCTTGTGCCGGGACACCGAAGGGGGTGGACATCGCCATGGCCTGTTTGGGAGCCTGCATGGCCGAGCAGCTTGCCAACATCAAAGTGAGAAGAATCCAGAGTGGAATTTTTTTCATAGATCTCTCTTTGGCCTGTTTGAATATAGGTTGAATCACAATTATGATACCGCGCCATACCTTGCGGGAACCTTTCCCGGGCTCTACAGAATCGTAAGGCCGCCCGGACTAGCGGACCAGGCGGCCTGTGCTAAAGGAGCATAGCATCAAAATTTAAGGAATGCTGAAAGTGAAGCGCCACTCTCCTGGTGGATTGCTGCCCGTCTCGACCTGTGAGGACTGTCCGACGACCTGGTACCAGGTATTGCCAGGTTTGTAAGGGTAAAGTTCACCATCCGGGAAAGTCAAGAAGAGAGTCGCATCCGGGGTGGGCCGGTTCCAGCGCAGCTCGTATCCTTGACCGTTACGGAAGGCATAGGCGCTGCCGCTGCCGCTCAAGCGGATATCCACAATCTCGTTTTGGCCAGGCCGGGTATTGAAGGCGAACTCGTGGGTTGCAAACAAAATCACGACGTTGTCGGCGGCGATTTGCTGGTCGTTCAAGCGGTCCAGCAGCGGCGCGTAGGATTCACCATTGCCCTCGTCATTTTCGGTTTCCTGGAAGCGCAGGTAACGCTGGCTGGACTCGTCGTAATCCCAACGATTGTAGTTACTGAAATTGTAGCGCACAAACACCTGCCCGGCATCTGCGCCGCCTTCTGCCGGGGTGGGATCGAAGCTCATGCCGTTCAAATCCTGGCGCTCGTTGTTGATATTGTTTTCTTCGGCGTACTGGGTGATCTTTTCCGTATCGGCTACCAGGTAGTTAAATCCGTTCGGATCGATGCGGCAAAGCGGCGGGCAAGCACTGGGGCCGGGAATGATCATGCGATTGCCAATGCTGGAGTTGTAAAGATAGTTCAGGATGCGCTGGTCTGCCGAACCGAAGGCAAAAATCGCCTGGTACATTTGAACGATGTCGCGATCCAACATACGCCCCGAACGGATCGGTCCCACTTGGGAAGTATCATGACCGTAGAAGATAGCGTTGAAGCGGGTAGCGCCGAAGTTCTGGTAATAGTCATAGACGATATCCGCCAGAGAGACTCCCCAGGGCGGGCGTTGTCCACGCGGGAACATCTGCACTTTTACAGCCAGCGGCCGGCGGTCCAGCAAAGTTGTGTCGCTGACCTGCAAACCGGTAAGCGGGTTGACATCCACAGGGAAGTCGTCCGGCCCGTATGCCTGCGGTGTTGCAGTTGGCGCGGTTGTGGCGGTCGCCGTCGGAGGCGCCTGTGTGGCTGTGGGTGTTACCGGGGTAGCGCTGGGCTTGGAGGTGACCGTCGCCGCTTGTGGTTGGACAGCTTCCGTTTGCGTGATTTCTGGCGCAGGGCCAGCAGTCTGGCAGGCTGCCAATATCATCATGACCAGAAGCATCAAGGTACCGGTCCTCAAGGACAGATGCTTTAGCATTTTATCTTCTCCATATTCTTCTTTCAATTGCGGTCTGAGATGTACTTGCTTTGCAGGTGAGCAGGCAAGGCTGCACTCTAAACCTTCACCAGGTTAAGCGTGAAACCGCATGGTAACGGGATTTCAGTAGGCAATCATACACCAAATTGTATTTTTTGGGGTGTTGCCGGAACAAAATGTTATAAAAGGTCAGAAAACTCTACAAAACCACTTTAGCAGTTATTCTCAAACGTTGAATTGAGCGACCGCAAAGGGGCAGAAAAGGCTCAAGCTTGCGTTTTTAGCAAAACAACCTATAATTCTAATAGTATGGAACAATCCAGAGCAGGTAGCGAACTTTCAAGATCTCCAATTAAATGGCTGGTGTTTTTAGCGGTAGGCTTGCTGTTTTTCGGTTGGCTGATCAATACACCGGGGGGGTTGTTGGGGAAAGCCGATGCGGTTGGCTACGCTGTGTGCCATCGCATCGATGCGCGTTCCTTCCACCTGGGGGAGCGCCAGGTGCCATTATGCGCTCGCTGTTCGGGAATGTATCTGGGGGCGATGTTGGGATTAATTTTTCAGGCGATTGTGGGCCGCTCCAGGTCAGGCATGCCAGCCGGGAGGTTGTGGGTAGTCCTGGGCTTGTTGGTAGCTGCTTTTGGTGTGGATGGTCTGAATTCCTACCTGCATTTCTTCCCGGGAGCGCCGACGCTTTACGAACCGCAAAACTGGCTGCGCCTGCTGACTGGCACCGGCATGGGGGTAGTCATCGCCGCCGCGCTTTACCCGGCTTTCAACCAGACCGTCTGGACAAAGCAGGTCCGGCGTCCTGCACTTGAAAATCTCCGTTCATTGATGATTTTACTGGTGTCTGCCTTGGTATTAGACCTGGTTGTCTTAACGGAAAATCCTCTGATCTTATATCCACTGGCTTTGATCAGCGCAGCAGGTGTGCTCGTCCTTCTGAGCATGATCTATAGCATGTTGTGGCTGATGGTCCTGCGTATCGAGAACCGTTTTGAATCCTTAATCCAACTGGTTCTCCCGCTCACCGGTGGGTTCGGGCTGGCTTTAGTACAGATCGCGGCTCTGGATTATGTTCGCTTCCTGTTTACGGGTTCCTGGGAAGGTTTTCATTTGGGGTAAAGTTGCTGGAGTAAGACGATTATTTTGCAACCTGATCGTCTTAAAAGCGTAGAATAAATAGAACCTGGTTCATTAAATGATTAGGAGATGGATATGGACCTCCTGACCGGTATATTCTCTGCGTTCGGCCTCTCGGCGAGTGCGGGGTTGAATGCTTATATTCCTTTATTGGTAATCGCTCTATTGGCCCGTTTTACTGATCTGGTGAAATTGAACGCCCCCTGGGACAATCTGACCAGCGGCTGGGTTATTGGCCTGTTGTTGATTCTGTCTTTGGTGGAGTTTTTTGCAGATAAAATCCCGGCAGTCAATCATGCCAACGACGTCATCCAAACCTTCGTGCGTCCGGTTGCCGGAGCGTTGACTTTTGCAGCCAGTGCTAAAGTCGTCACCGACATCCACCCAGTGCTTTCCCTGGCGGCTGGTGTGTTGATTGCGGGAGGCGTCCACGTCGTAAAGTCGGTTGCAGTTCGCCCGGCGGTCACAGCGACCACCGGAGGCGCGGGCAACGTTCCTGTCAGCATTGCAGAGGACATTCTCTCGACGGTCTTATCGATCTTATCGGTGGTGATCCCGGTTATGATTGCCATGGTCGTGATCTTAGTGACGGCCTGGCTGATTTGGCGTTTCTGGCGGCGCGCAAATTCGATGCGCACAGCCACCTAATATCACAAAAGGAGAGTGCATAATGTCTTACGAAACCCCTTCCGGAGGCGCGGCGTATGCTCCGCCGAACAGTAACATGGCGATCGTCAGTCTGATTGCGGGAGTGCTGGGACTGACCTTCTTCCCAATTATCGGAAGCGTAGTGGCTTTGATAACCGGATATATGGCTAAGAGGGAGATTCAGGAAAGCGCCGGAAATTTAGGGGGCGATGGTATGGCAACCGCCGGCATTATCCTGGGTTGGATTGGAGTGGCGCTCGGCATCTTGGGAATTTGCCTCGCCGGCGTAATCTTGGCCATTCCACTCTGCCTGATCCCATGGGGGATCATCGAAAACTCCAATTTCTGGCTGGCGCCAATGCTGTTTTCCATATTGGTCTAGTGGATCACCACCACCACCACCACCACAATCCGGAACGATTAGTGATCAAAACGGTTGTCTTTGACGATCGACTGGGCGCAAATTGACCCGGATAAGATACAATTAAATACATCACCAACCGGCCAAACAGGCACAAATTCGATTAAGGAGAACAATCATGGCTCAAGAATTCAGCACCCCTCCACCCCCGCCCCCCACGGTCGATGAACCCCGCAGGAATACAAACGTCGTTCTTATCATCGTGATCGTAGTAGCAGTCTTACTGTGTTGCTGTTGCCTGCTGCTGGCTGGAGCCTCGTGGCTGTATTACAATGGCGATCAAATCTTTTACCAGTATGGTATGCAGTTGAGCAATTTCTTGCTGATTTAGTTTTTCCGAAGCGAGAAGCCCCTTCTTCCTCGGGGACTGCCGGGCGGGCTGTTGGGATTCCCTCGGTGAGGGGTGCCTTGCTAAGTTAGCGAGATGCGGGCTGATCCGAAGCCAGCTTGTGCGTGCTTCGAATCAAAACAGGTACGGCTTTTATCAGCCGTACCTGTTGCTTTAAGAGTTCGTTCTAAGCCTCAAATCGCTTGGCGAAAAGCTCCTGAAGATCCTTCAAGGCCGCACGCGCCTGCAGGCGGTCTTGGTCTGTTATGTCCAGTCTTTCGAACTCGTCCTCATCCACGACAACCTGATGCCCGTTTGGGAACACCAGCAGATCGAGAGCCAGATCGACGTAAGACAGCTCGTCTTCGCCGATTTCAGCAGGAAAGGCGATATTGCAGTAGTAGCCGCGCAGATAGTCTTTTGAGCGCTCGTATACTTCGTGGATGTTGTACCAGCGATCCGTGTAGTACGTTTCGACGAAGCGGTCTCCTTTCAGGATCTGCATCCCGTGTATCTGTGTGTCCTCGCGGTCGAAGAACGCTTCCAGGATCAGATAGTTCTGGCTTCGTTCGACCAGTCTGCCCTGGTAGCGCCATGTCTCCTGGCCTTTCTCATTCAATTTACTGACTTTAATGGTCGTCATTTCTCGATCGGTGCGCCGACCAGGTTGCCCCATTCCGTCCAGGAGCCGTCGTAATTTCTGACCTGAGGGTAGCCCAGCAAATAGGTCAGTACGAACCAGGTATGTGAACTGCGTTCACCGATCCGGCAATACGCGATCACCTCGGACGACGAGGTGACTTTATGGTTTTCATAGAGTTCTTTTAGCTCTTGGGGGCCTTTAAAAGTGCCATCTTCGTTGGTGGCTTTGGACCAGGGGATATTGGCTGCTCCGGGGATGTGACCGCCACGTGTGGCGCCTTCCTGAGGGTAATTGGGCATATGCAGCAATTCTCCGGAGTATTCCTGTGGGGAGCGCACGTCTACCAATGGTTGGCGCTTGGAGATCTGCTCGAAAACGTCGTCGCGAAATGCACGGATGCTGGCATCCGACTCTTGGGCTGTGTATTCGGTTTCGGGATAAGAAGGCACTTCTTTGGTCAGCGGGCGCTCCTCGGCCTGCCACTTGGCGCGACCGCCATCCATGACTTTGAGGTTTTCGTGGCCGTAGTACCGGAAGAGCCAGAAAGCGTAAGTCGCGAACCAGTTGCTCTTGTCGCCATAGAAAACGACTGTCGTATCGTTGCTGATACCCAAATCGGAACAAAGCTGCTCGAATTCTTTTTTGGTTAGAAAATCGCGCCGGACAGGATGCTGCAGGGTGGTGAACCAGTCAACCTTGACGGCGCCGGGGATGTGTCCGGTTTCGTAAAGCAGGGCGTCCTCGTCTGATTCGACGATGCGGATATTGGGGTCATCCAGGTGTTCGGCTACCCAATTCGTATCAACCAGGACATCGGGATGCGCATAGTCGTTTGGCATGTCAGTTGCCTCCTCTTAGACTTTTTGCTAATATTTACTAATTTTATCACAATAATCTAATAATGATTGGGACCTCGCCAGCAGAATCCCCCCTGCACCCCCCTTCCCAAGGGGGGAAATATTGTTAGGTATCAACCAAACCGTCACGCAATTATCACAAGGTAAGCTTAGCCCCCTCTTGCTCGGGGGGAATGAATTGCTAGCGATTGAACAATCAACGATGGTGCGATCGTTACAAGGTAAGCTTAGCCCCCCTTGGGAAGGGGGGTTGGGGGGATTCCTGTTGACTTTGCTCCGTAATGTTACCTAAGTTTCTTCTGACCGCGATTCCGGACTGGGAAAAACCTGTAGCGCTTCCTGTGGATCGAAGCCCAGGCGCACCGCTTCGCCCACCTGTGGCAAATGCACCTGGGAGGGAAAATCAAACCTCAAGTCGATGTCGTTGACGGTGATTACAGCCCGGCAGGTATTGCCTCGGAAGGAGGTCTCCGAAACGATTCCCTCCAACTGGCAGGCTCCTTTTCCGTTCAACTGGACCGCGTCCGGTCGAATCAACACGGTCACATCGCCTTCAGCCTGGGAGTCCACCGGTAAAATGCCGACCCCGGTCTTGACCACCCGCCGGCCGTCTCGCTGGCGAATCTCTCCGCGCAGCAGGTTGGACAGTCCCAAAAAGCGCGCCACGAATGTGGAGGCCGGGTGCAGGTAGATTTGCTGCGGCGTGCCAATCTGCTCGACGCGTCCGGCGTTCATGACCACCACCCGGTCGGCCACCGCGAAGGCTTCTTCCTGGTCGTGGGTGACGTATATGGCGGTTTGCTGCATGCGGTGCAGAATCTTGCTCAAATCCATAACCAGGCGTTCGCGCAAATTGCGGTCCAAGGAGCCCAGGGGTTCGTCCAGCATGAGTAAACGCGGGTCAGGCGCCAGGGCCCGTGCCAGGGCGACGCGCTGCTGTTCCCCGCCTGATAGCGTGTTCACATCTCTCTGGCCAAAGCCGGGCAGCCCAACCAGTTCCAGCATCTCTATTACCCGCTCCAAGATGTATTTTTGCGATCGATGCGCCATCAGCAGGCCAAAGGCGACGTTTTCGTAGGCATTGCGGTGTGGGAAAAGCGCAAAGTCCTGAAACATCAGGCCAAAATTGCGTTTGAAAGGCGGCACACCGGACAAGGAAACCTGATCCCACAAAACGTCTCCCCGGGTGGGTTTTTCCAAGCCGGCGATGATTTCCAGTAAAGTGGACTTGCCACAGCCGCTGGGACCGAGAACGGCGACGATTTCTCCTTGCGCTACGTGGAATGTGACCCCCGCCAGGGCGCGGGTCTCGCCATAGTACTTGTGAACCTGGTCTATCTTTAAACCTGCCATGTTTAGAATTCACCCACATCCGCAATGCGGAAGCGCTCGATTGCCAGCATTCCGGCGGCTGTAACCACCATCAATATTGTACTCAATGCCAGCGCCTGGCCGTAGTTCAGTGCGCCCGGCTGGGAGATCAGCCGGTAAATTGCCACCGGCACAGTCGGGTATTCCGGCCGTGCGATGAGAGCAGTTGCACCGAACTCACCCAGCGAGATGGTGAAAGCGAAGGTCGCCGCCACCAGCAGCGCCCGGCCGACCAACGGCAGATCGACATGCCGCAGGACCTGTCCCGGCGAGGCGCCCATGACGGCAGCCGCCTGGCGCAGACGCGGCCGGATGCTGCGCAGCGCCGGTGTCAGGCTGCGGACCACGAACGGAAAGGCAACCAGGGTGTGGGCCAGTGGCACCAGGAAGGGCGAGGCGCGCAGGTCCAGGGGAGGCCTGTCCAGAGCGACGATAAACCCAAGCCCTAAGGTCACCGCCGAGGTGCCTAGAGGCAGCATTAGCAGCGCATCCAGCCCTTGCATAATCTTGGCCGATGTGCGTCTGCCTCCGCCGGCAGGGTGAGCTGAATCCGGATTCGAGCCGGCGGGGACCAAGGCTGCCTCACCTGCGCGCGGCGCCTCGGGCGACGGAGCGCGCGCCAGCGCCCACGCGGCGGGCAGTCCCAGCAGCAGCGCCAGGAAGACGGTGGTGAAGGCGTATCCTAATGAGATGGCAACCGCGGTCGAGGGCGTTACGTAAAATAAGGACTCGCGCCGGTTGATATTCAATTCCCGATAATAATCCAGTGTCACGCCTTGCAAGGCTGGAGAACCCGCCCCAGCCGTTTCAAAGCGGGTGAAGGAGCGTACTGCCAGGCCCAGCAGCGGAGTGACCATCAGAACCAGCAGAAATGTGATCATGGCCGCTGCGACGACTTTCCTGGGCCAGGTGTCCAAAAGGCGCTGCGTGTAGCGTTGCGGTCGTAGGGATATCGGTCTGGAAAGCCGGGCGCTTAGTCGTGTATAGGCAACCGTCAACCCAAGCGTACAGGCCAGTTGGATGATCGACAGCACTGCCGCTAACGGCAGGTTAAACAGACTGATGGTTTGGTAGTAAATTTCCACCTCCAGGGTGGCGAAACGTGGCCCACCCAAGATCAGAATTACCCCGAAGGAGGTGAAATCGAAGATAAACACCAGCAGCGAGGCGGCTGCAATGGCTGGCGCCAGGATCGGCAATGTCACGTAGCGTGCGGTCTGCCAGCGATTGGCGCCCAACATCTGGGCCGCCTGTGCCATGCGCGGGTCGATGTGCGACCAGAAATCCCCCACCATACGCAGCACGATGGTGGTGTTGTAGAAAACGTGGGCGACCAGGATGGCGACCAGGGAATTGGTGAACTGGATCGGAGGGCTCTCCAGGTTGAATAAGGACATCAAGCCCAGATTGGCCCAACCGCGTGGGCCTAAAAGCGCGTTAAAGGCCGCCGCCACAACCAGGGTGGGCATCACGAAGGGGATGCCGGTCAGCGCCCGGATCAGGGATTTGCCGCGGAATTCGTAGCGAGCCAGCAGGAATGCGCCCGGAAGGCCGACCAATAAGGTCAGCAGGGTGGAAAGGATGGCTTGCCAGATCGTAAACCATAGCACCGAGCGAATGGAGGCGGACTTGAGGGCCTGAATAAATGGATCCAGCAAGCCAGCCTGGCTGCGAGTGAGACTGATCCCCAGGATGGACCCTAAAGGATAGAAGTAAAACAGGCCCAGGAAAATCAGCGGCGCTAACCACAACAGGGCGGACACCGGCAGTTTCTGGAACCAGGAACGCAACCGGCTGCTTGACGGCCGGTTGCGTTCCTGCGTTCCTTGGGGATGGAGCTGCCGGGTAGGTTCGCTCACCTGAGTACGGTCTCCGTCCAGGCCTGGATCCAGGTCTCCCGGTTCTCACGGATGGCTTGCGGGCTGACTTGCGCGGTGTTTTCCGGAATAGTGACAAACTTGGTGAATTCTTCCGGCAGCTTGGCGTTGGGATTTACCGGGAAGACGAACATCTGCAAAGGCATATCTTCCTGGAAAGGCACCGCAAGCATAAAGTCGACCCATTTCTCTGCCAGGTCGCGCTGCTGCGTGCCTGCCAGGATGCCCACGAACTCGATCTGTCGGAAGCAGCTTTCATCCTGCAAGACGACGCCGGTGGGCGGTTCTTCCAGCGGTTGCTCCGCGAAGATGACCTCCGCCGCCGGGCTCGAATTATAAGAAACGACGATCGGGCGCTGGCCGCCGTGAACGCTGAACTCGGTGTAGTAAGCTGCATTCCAGTCGTTTACCACCAGGACATCATTGGTAACCAATTCTTCCCAATAATTAAGGTAGTTATCTTGCCCGAAATGCCCGATGGTCGCCAGCAGGAACGCCAGGCCCGGCGAGGAGGTGGCCGGATTCTCTACGACCAGTAATCCATTGTATTCGGGCTTGTTCAAGTCTTCCAGATTCTTTGGCGGTTCGATCCCCTGGTCTTGAAAATAGGACTTGTCATAGTTCAGGCACACGTCTCCGTAGTCCACCGGCAGGGCACGTTTTTCTGGATCCAGCTTGAATTGATCTGGAATATCCGCAAGAAGTGGAGAATCATAGGACTCGAAAATTCCTTCTTCCAATGCTCTGCTCAGGAAGGTGTTGTCGACGCCGTAGAAAACATCTGCCAACGGGTTGTCCTTGGAAAGGATGGCCTTATTGAGCGCCGTTCCGGTGTCGCCCGATTCCAGGAATTGAACCGTCACGTTGTTCTCTTGCTCAAATTGCTTGACAACTGGTTCGGAGACGGCGAAGGAGTCGTGTGTCATCACTTCCAACGTTTGCTTCTCGGCAGTCTGCACCGGTTGGGTGGCAGGCTGTGTTTCCACGATGGCCTCCGTTGCCGTCGGGGTAGCGGTCTGCTGCGTTTGGGCGCAAGCTCCTGCGACAAGTGCTAGCAGGGTCAAAAAAATTATGAGATGCTTCTTCATCGTTTTACCTCAAGCTTTATTTCAAATATATACATTTCGCGATTCGTATTCTTATAACCTGATCATCGCATGTTTTGGATCTGCATGAACGCCTTTTATTGCATCGTGCGCGTGTTCTGATGGATCACCACACACAACAGCAGACCCTTCTTCAACCTTATCGAGGCGTTGGATGAGAGCATGACGTTGCTGATGCCACGGCTGCTGCCAAACTTTAATGTGCCCCCATTCAGCGGGTATTCCAATCCCTGGGTGGTGATGCCCTGGGCATCGCCACCCAAAGGAATCAAGGATAAAGTATCCCCCCCTTCTCCTTCAACTCGAAGCTGGTCCCCTGCCCTCAGCAAGAGAATCTCTTGGGGCCCGTCCACCACGTGAATGCGCAGCGGCTCGAGACGAGCGGTGGCGGGCAGCAGCACGTTGGCCAGGGTTTGGTCCCAGCGAGAGCCCAGAGCCGCCATGACCAGCGCTTCATCGAACCCTCGCTCCAGGACTAACCTCAGCGCTAGCTCTAAATCATTGTGATCTTTTTGGGCTGGATGGCGGATGATTTCCACCCCCTGTTGTTCCAACCGGGCCAGAATTTCTTCTTCCAATGAATCGAAATCGCCGATAATAACGTCTGGGGTAAGTCCCAATTCCAGGCAGTGATGAGTGCCGCCGTCGGCGGCGACGATGAGGTCGTTCTCCCGGATCACTTCACGGGCCGCCTGGGGATATTCCAGGTCTCCATTGGCAAAGATTACCGCGCGCAAACTAAAATCCCTCCTCATTTCCGGAGGAGGGGCGCACTTGGTTTTTTTTCCGTTCTATCCAAAGCTGCGTTCCCTCCGCCGGTATTATCCGGATCAGGTTCGCGGGTCGAAGGCTGTGGGCCTTCCTCTCAGCCCGGCAACACCGGGCTCCCCGTGCAAGCAATTTTCAAAAAAAGTATAACGAACGAAGGTATGGTTGTCAAGTCACGGGCGCGCCAACCAGAAAGCCCGGGTCGATTTAGTCGCTCACCGTGTTGCCAGCCAGGTTAGCGCACCCGGCGCCGCCACTCCTCTTTAAGTTGTAGCTGTCGGGGACTCTCGCCGCTCTCCAGGGATAGAAAATCGGCCATCAACCGGTTAAATTTGCTATTTTCTTCCAACATGGGGAAATGCCCGCATTGCTCGAAGTAAACCTGGTGTATGTTGGCTGGGTAGGTGTCGGTAGGTTCCGGATTCTCGGCCATAACGGCCGGATCATCCTGCCCATAGATCATCAAGCAAGGGGTCAGCAGTTCCACACAAACTCTGAATAGATTGGAGTCGACCGATTCTCGCAGGGAAGTCTGAATGGCACGCATATCGGTTTTGGGGGCTTCCAGGCGCACCGCTTCATTGACGATGTCCGGATCCAATAGCCAATCAGCCAATTCACCAGGTGTGGCCCCGAAGAGACGCGGGTTTACCGGGTGACCGGCAGTAGGCAGGCTGGTCAGCATCAAGCGATCGACGGTATTCGGGAAGCGGGCGGCGTAGAGCAAGGAGATCACGGCTCCCAACCCGTGGCCCACCAGGGCGATTTTACCGATGCCCAATTCTCCCAGGAACAGATCCAGCAAATCAACCTGTTGTCCGAGCGTGTAATTAGCGGAGTTCTTGGCTGTGTCGCCGAACCCCCACAGGTCGATGGCGTACGTTCTGAATCCGGTGGAAGCGGCCTGCATAGTGGGAATCCAATAGCGCCACGAGCCGACCCAGCCGTGCAGGAAAATGATCGGCCGGCCGCGACCCAGCACTTCGTAATGCACGATCTCGTCTTTGAGAATAACGACGCTCATCAGATGCCTTTTGCCAGAATATCCTGGATACGTTCAGCCAGATGGTCGGGCGAGAAAGGTTTCAAGATATATTCCATAGCCCCGGCTTCGTATCCCGACTTCACTTCGCTTTCCTGTCCTTTGGCGGACAGGAAAACCACCGGCACGTGTTGTGTGGAGGGCGATGCTTTAATCTCTTTGCAAGCTTCATAACCGGTCATACGCGGCATGCGCACATCCAACAGGATCAAGTCCGGGATCTCTTTCAGGGCCGTGTTGAGAGCTTCTTCACCATTAGCTGTGGTGATGACCTCGTGACCGGCGAAGGTCAAAGTAAATTTAATCAGATCGCGAATATCTCTTTCATCTTCAGCGATTAGAATTCTAGCCATTCATTACCTCTCGGTGGTGCGTTGATATCAGCAATGTTTTTCCTGTAAATGGCGGTTCATCCTTGTGGTTGGTAGATCGGCAGGGTAAAGGAGAACGTGCTGCCCTCCCCGGAAACGCCGCTGCTTTGCAGCCAAATGCGCCCTGCGTGCATCTCAACCAGGTTCTTAACAATCGAGAGACCCAGACCAGTGCCTGAAACCCCTAAGGCCAGCGGGCCCTCACCCCGGTAAAATCTTTCGAATACGAAGGGCTGTTCTGACGGTGGAATTCCTAAGCCAGTATCGATCACGTCGATCTGTACGTGATGGCCGTTTTGCGTGGCGCGCAGCTTGATCTTGCCTTCGGGTGAGTTGTAGTGATAAGCGTTTTCCAACAGGTTGTTGAGCACCTGGCGCAAGCGGTCCAGGTCGCCTACCACCCGGGCGATATCCTGGGGGATGTCTTTGATGAGTTCAACCGGCTTGTTTTCTTCTTGCGAGCGGCGTTTCAGATCGAAGATGGCTTCGTCGATTAGCTCGTCTACGTTCACCGGCTGGATGGAAAGTGTGACTTTCCCGGATTCGATACGCGAGATATCCAGCAGGTCGTTCACCAGGATTGACAGCCGTTCGGTGTTAGTTTTTACGATCTTCAGGAAGTGTTCCTGTTTATGGTTTAACGACCCTGCCGCGCCCATCAGCAGCACTTCCACGTAGCCTTTGATAGAAGTCATCGGCGTGCGCAGTTCGTGGCTGACGGTAGCCACGAACTCGGATTTAAGCCGGTCAACCTCGACCAGGTGAGTGATATCCTGGAATATGGAGACCGTCCCTAAGAAGTCACTGGGGGTACTGACAGGGGCCAGGCGAACGATCACCACGCTGCCGTTCTCAAGCGTAATCTGTTCTTCAAAGGTCTCGCCCGGCTGGCAGGCGTCAGGATCGTCCGACCAGATCTGAATGGTCTCTTTCCAGGACCGGGCTGCCTTACCAAACAAGCCCGAGAAATTCTCAAGCGATTTCCCGGTCACCTGTGAACGATCCAGGCCGAGAATCTTAGCCGCCGAAGCGTTGAACAAGGTGATGCGCCGCTGGTCGTCGGTGACCAATACGCCATCGGCAACGGCTTCCAGGATGGCTTTGGAACGTCCGGTTTCGATTTGCTGCTTACGCAGCATACTGCCCAGGTCTTCCGCCTGGTCTCTTATCAGCCGGTAGAGCTCGGCGTTGTTAACTGCGACGGCGATCTGGTTGGCGGCGGCCTGAACCATATCCAATTGCTCTTGGGTGAAATACCCGGGCTGCGGGTGCAGCAGCACCAGGCTGCCCAGCGATTCGGCGCCAACGGTCAAGGGCACCGCCATGGCGCTGCCTTGTATGCTTTGTCCCGTCTCCTGGAAGTGTATGTTCCCATGAACGCGTTCATCTTTTTTAACGTCCTCAATGAGCAAGGAAGTACTTTGGCGAGAGACCCGGTCCGCCAAGATCAACTCCAGTGGAGAAGCTTGTTCCCGGGTGTGGATATTTTTGTCGGCTGCGACTGAAGCCAGGCGCTGCAAGCCCTCTTCTCCAGGTCTGGTAATCTGGACACTGACCTGGCCCGCTTGAATCATTTCGTTCAACACATTCAGTGTGCGGATCAGCACCTGGTCGAGGTCCAGACTGGAGGAAAGTTCCGTCATCACCCGCAGCAAAGTTTCAGTGCGTTGGTGTTCGCGCGCCAATTCGGAAGTGCGCTCGATGACCCGTTTTTCCAGGTCTTCGGTCAAGCTGCGGGTCTCGTCGAACAGGCGCGCGTTCTGGACGGTGATGGCGACCTGATTGCTGATAGTGCGTGCCAGTTCTACAACGCCGGGGCTGAAACGGCTGGGCTGGTCGGAATGAATAAACAGCAGCCCGTGCAAGTTGCTGCCGGTAGCCAGCGGCACCACCAGTAAGGAGTGGGTTTCATGTTGGGCCAGGAAATCCTGGATCGGACCTAACTCCTTTTCGCTGGCGACATCCTCGCTTAAAAATACACCCAGGGATTGGCGCAAGTGCTCGAATAAGGGCGTTGCGGGCAAATCGAGTGGCAGTTGCAGGGATTTGGACGGATATTCTGCGGAGACGCTGGCCTTACCTGACGCGTCGAGAAGGACCGCAGAGACCGAAGAGCTAAGAGTTACCTGGCGCAGCTCCTTTAAAGCGAATTCCAGGATATGGTCGACTACCAGGGAGCGGCTTAATTCGCTGGATAGGCGGTTGAGCATGGCCAGGATTTGGGAGCGTTGGTCCAACTCCTGGGCTCGGCTCAAGCTTTCCTGGAACAGATTAGCGTTTTCCAGTCCCACGGCAGCCTGGCCGGCGAAGGTCGTGGCGACCTGGATGTGGTCCTGGGTATAAAAATGAGGCTCGATCTTTTCCAAAGCGATCACGCCGATTACCTCTCCGGAAGCGATCAGGGGCACACCCAGCCACGATAGGTATCGCTGTTCTACGAAGGAAGGGAAGTGCGGGTCTGTGCGCACGTCGCCGACCGAGATGGGCTGGCCGCTGGTCGCCATTTCGTGGAGAAGTTGGCTGTCCTCTACATTGACCGACAGACCGGTGCGCTGCTCGCTGTCCTCGAAGCCCCGGGCGGCTCGCACGACCATTTTTTGCAGCGGCTTCCGGGGATCTCCCTGTCGCAGCCACAGCGTGCCGGTTTCATAAGGCAGGATCGCCTCGAGCTGGTCCAGCAGTGTGGAGATCAGCTCATCCGGCTGCAGGTTGGCGGTGATGGTTGTAGCCACATCCGTCAGCGCCTGTAGCTGTTGGGCGCGCTGTTCGGAAGCCTGGTACAGGCCGGCATTTTCCAATGAAAGGGCAGTTTGCTGGGTGAGGGAGGTGATCAAAGCCTGGTCTTCTTCGGTGAAGACGTCTGTCGAAGTGAAATTATCCACTACGAGCACGCCCAGCGCAGGCGCGGGATCGGCGATCTTTACGGCGGTCGTTCCGACGATCGGCAGCACCAGGCTGGAAACCGGCGGTCGTCCGGCGGTCGCATCCCGATAACGCAGCAGGTTTTCGGGCGTCAAGTTGTAATGCTCAGCAAAATCGATCTCAGCGATGCGCTGGGCGCGTTGGTCCTGGAAGACCTGTCCAACGAGACCTTCGCCAGCTTGCAGAGAAATTTCCATCATGTGTATGTTATCCGCATAGCCCCAGGCAGCCATCGGGTCCAGTCTTTGCATGCCGGGGTCCCATAGCGCCACCATGGCGGCATCGGCCTCCGGAACCACATTCATGGCGCTGTCCACCAGCGCCTGCAAGATGCTGATTGGGTCCAGGCTGCCCAACTGGCGGCTGAATTCCATCAAAGCGTTCACCTCACGCAGCCGGCGCTTGGTTTCTTCTAGTAAGCCCAGGTTTTGAAGGGCGATCGCAGTTTGGCGGGCTAGCAGCGAGAATAGTTGTTTATCTTCGACTGTGAAGGGCGGCAATTTGGTGTGAGCGATCGCCAGGACAGCCGAATCGGTGCGACCGCCGGTCAAGACCGGCAAGCTGATAAAAGCTTGCGCCTGCAATGCTTTCAACAAGGGTGTCGATTGCCAGTCTGTGCTTTGGTCCAGATTGTCAACCAGGATCATTTCACCGCTTTGCAAACTTTGGCGCAGGGGGTTTCGTTGGCCGATCAGGGCTTGCGGGTTGGCGTTTTCCGGCGCCTCACCCAAGAATTGCAGCATGCGCGGTCCACCTGGACTAGGCTCGGCCACCAAGGCCAGGTTCAGGTCCATGCGCGAGAGGATCTCCCCAGCCAACACGATCAACACATCGCTTCTGGTCTTCTGGCGGTTGACGATCTCGGCGATATCCAGACCGGCCTGAATCCGGCTCGAGCGTTGGACCATGCGCTGGAGGGTGAGGGTTTGCTGTAAATCTTTGTGCAAGAGAACCGGCAAATGGCTTTGGGCCGCCTGGGCGGTTTGTTTTGCTTGCTGCAGCTCGAGGCTTGTGCTCTCAACCTGGGAGGCTAGTGCACCTATTTTCTGGTGGTTCTCGATGGCGATGGCTGCCTGACTTCCAAAGATTTCCAGGCTTTCGATGGCCGTGCGGTCGGG
>Ga0207752_1000561_pt1 | contig 17512 bp, 14 predicted proteins | sample Pon2CUnioCityCA_6_FD_187272 | JGI IMG/M metagenome (GOLD analysis project Ga0207752, IMG submission 187272) | Marine sediment microbial community from Union City, CA, USA - Pond 2C Sediment 2 (SPAdes) | ecosystem: Environmental > Aquatic > Marine > Intertidal zone > Salt pond sediment ...
CTATTATTCCGAGACGGAACTGACATTGACAGACACCCGCGACTGGACCGAAGAAAACGTCGCCGAGCTGTCAATCTGGTTCAGAGGCTATCCGGCCTCTGTTGGCAGCTTCGTCGAAGGCCCGACCGGCACATTCACGATGACCGGCTCGGGTGCCGATATCTGGAACGTCAACGGCGTGGAAGCCGATGAATTTCACTTTGCTTATAAGATGTTAACCGGCGCCGGTTCGATTACAGCGAGAGTCTTAAGTATGACCAATACGAACGAATGGGCCAAGGCCGGAGTGATGATTCGCGAGTCGCTGGAGCCGGATTCCGCACACGCGATGATGGTGGTGACGCCCGGTCAGGGTATATCTTTCCAGCGGCGTCCCGGTACGAGCGCTGCCAGCGCCCACACGACAACGGCTGGTATTACTGCACCGTACTGGGTGAAAATAGAACGCGGCATATCAGGCAGTTTTACAGCGTACCATTCAGCCGATGGTTCTAACTGGCAAATTCAGGGCGCGCCGGAGAACATCACGATGGGTTCCAATGTCTATATCGGTTTGGCTGTTACAGCTCACGATGCCGCTCTGACATGCCAGGCAGTATTTACCAATGTTACGACTTCAGGTAATGTGACCGGACAGTGGACCAACCAGGACGTCGGTATCCTCAGCAACGACGCCGAGCCGCTGTATGTGGCTGTTTCCAACAGCATCGGCAATCCTGCTGTTGTAGAGCACGATGATCCGGCGGCGGCAACGATTGACACCTGGACAGAATGGGTCATTCCGCTGCAGAGGTTTGCCGATCAGGGCGTAAATCTGACCAACGTCGAAAGGATAGCAATCGGCCTGGGAACCCGCGGCAACACGACGGTACCAGGCGGTTCCGGCAAGATTTTCATCGACGATATCCGCCTGTATCGATCCGCTCCTTAAGTTCGGATTTATCGTGGAGTTGATACGGTGAATGAGAGAAATTCCTGCGTGAGCAGCCTGGTGTACTTGCCGGGCTTGCCGTCGCCGATTGTTTTGCCGTCGAATCTGACCACCCCGACGATGTCCTGTGTGGTCGAGGCGATCAGAAGCTCATCGGAACCGGCGGCCTGCTCGACCGTCAGCGATTTTTCGACAATTTCCAGGCCGATATTGCTGCCGGCTTTGATTGCGTATTCGCGGGTAATGGACGGCAGGATATTCGCCGTCAGCGGGGCGGTTTGCAGCGTTTGCCCCAGCACGGCGAAAAATGCCGAGCCGGCGCCTTCGGTGATCAGGCCATGTTCATCAACGAGAATAGCCTCGCCGCAGCCCTTCCCTGCGGCGTCGGTGGCGGCAAGAACGTTTGCCAGCAAATTTAGGGATTTGATGTCGCATCGTTTCCAGCGCCAGTCGGGGTGGGTCGAGACGGCGATGCCTTTTGTCTTATTTTCGGTGTTATCGGCCAGCTCCGAGACTGTCAGAAAGAAATTCGGCTGCAAGTCGGCGTTCCAGACGCGGTCTCTCGGCTGTGAACCCCGTGTAACGTGAAAATATATCTTTGCGTCGCCGATTCGGGCCGCATCGAACGCTCTCAGTATCCGGGAACGAACCAAATCGATGTCCACGCCGGTTATTTTTACGCCGGACAGGCTGCCGGCGAACCTTTGCAAATGCTCTTCAAGGGCGAAAATCCTGCCGTTATAGCTTCGCATAACCTCGTAAACGCCGTCGCCGAAGAACGTGCCGCGGTCGAAATAAACCGGCTCGAGCTCGCTTGCCGGCACGATTTTGTCCTGTATCATGGCTATCTGCATCAATAGCTCCTGCCCTGTACCGCTATGGTGCAGGGACTGAAAAATGTCATTAGCCGGAATTCCTGATTTTTAATACGAAATTTGTCATTCTGAGAGCAGCGAAGAATCTCAAACGTCTGCGTGGTACAAATTCTGTTATAACCCCAGATGCTTCACTTCGTTCAGCATGACAATTCACAAGCGATACAATCCATACATTACAAATTTGGCAATATAATACAAAAATATACAATAATTTGCTTTACAAAAAAGATTTAATCGGTAAAATGCGGCCTCGATTTGAATTTTTGACAGTTTGGAAATCCGGAGTTTTTCGAATGTACGCAGTCATTGAACAAGGCTCAAAGCAATATAAAGTCGCCGAAGGCGATTGTTTGAATATCGATCTGACGGATGTTTCGCCCGATGCAAAGACCATCGAGCTGGATAAGGTTTTGCTGATAAGCGACGGCGAAGAAGTCAAAGTCGGCACACCCTTCCTCGAAGGCGCCAAGGTGATAGCCTCATTTCAAACTACCGCCGAAGAGGCCGTAGTCAAGGGCAAAAAGCTCTATCCGATGTACCACCGCAGACGAAAAAACAGCAAAAGGCGCATCGGCCACCGCCAGAAATATCTCCAGGTGATTATCGACAAAATCGAAGCCTGACAAAGCAAAAGAATGGTACAATTCCGAAGAATACCAGAACGCAAAAAAAACTGCGTGCCGGGGCATCCACAGGCTCTCTCGTAGCCGTTGACGGTGTTAAAGAGTAAAAAGAAAGGTGGATTCACCTCGCCGTGCTAATCTAAGAAGGACTGAACAATGAAAGGCAGAACAAACCGTTTTAGTCTTTTATCCGGTCGTTTGATTGCTTTGCTGCTCGTGCTCATCTGCTTTGTGCCGCGACTTTCAGCAAAGCCGCTCCGCATCTACATCGTCACCGACCTGGAAGGAGCCAGCGGTGTATATAAATTCGCTCAGACTCGCGAGCCGGGCAATCCGCTGGGCGAGGCGGCGAAGGAATACCTGATGGGCGATATTGCCGCCGTAGTCAAGGGATTGCGTTCTGCTAATGTGTTCGACATAGTAATCCTCGACGGGCACGGCTCGCAGGCGTTTGTACCGCACCTGATGGCGCCGGGCGCCAAATACATCACAGGCAAGCCGCGCCCCGGCCCGCTGACGGACCTCGATGATTCGTTCGACGGCCTGATCCAGTTAGGCGCACACGCCATGATGGGCACACCTGACGGCGTGCTCTGCCATACGCAGTCGTCGCGTTCGGAGAACCGGTACTGGTACAACGGCGTCGAGTCCGGCGAGCTGGCTCAATGTGCGGCCATCGCCGGCTACTATGACATCCCGACAATCATGGTCACCGGCGACGTGGCGACCTGCCGGGAGGCAACGAAATTCTTCGGCCCTGATTGCGTTACAGTGGCCGTCAAACGCGGCATCTCGCGCGAAGCGGCGGAGCTTTACCCCTTCGACGAAACCCGCAAGGCCCTCTACGAAGGCGCCCGCCGGGCAGTTCAAGCAATCCCGAAATGCAAACCCTACAAACTCTCACTCCCCATCAAGGCCAGGAAAGAGTATCTGGTCTTTGAAAATTCCGAGCAAAAACAAGGACAAGCCTGTCCTGAGCTTGGTCGAAGGGATGCCCTTGCTACGAAGGGCCGCCTGGTAACCAAAGAAGGCACAATCGAAGACGTCCTGAAGCTAATGGATTTCTAAGACAAAACGCAGAGATAAAGCGATTAATTAGTGGGCCAAGGCCAATCCCATAAGAAGTTGCAAAATGTATTTAATGTGAGAAAAACATTGATCTTGTGGACAATTCATCCTGAAGATTTTTTTGAGAAATCGCAAAGACGAGGATATATCAAGGCTGACGGAAGATACATAGACCATGATTTTAAAGACAAATATTACTGGATAGCTAAAAAAATGCAGGAAAGGTGCATTACCCGAAAGAGAACCTATCCAGTATGGGCATGGTATAAATATGACGGAAAAAGGAAAAAGCCTGATCTGCGGTGCTCTGGTCATTTACCAAGATGTACAAAAGGAATATGCATAGAATTTGAAGCGCGTGACAGTGAAGTGTTATTGTCAAATTTTGAACAGTGGCATTGGGTACTCAATAACTGGTATCTCTACAAAAACGATAAGGAAAATACGTATTTCGAAAAGTATCCACATTTACTTTCTGAAACTATGGTGAGAAAATCATGGGACAGAATGTTTGATTTGTCCTTTGGCTCTAAAGATTTTTGGGAACCGATGAATGAAAGATGGATACAAGCTTGTGTGCCTATCGTGTACAACCATCAGATTCGCAATGTGACGAGATTCTTGGCAAGATAGTCGTTAATTATCTGCTTGTTCCATATTTTTCTACATACTCCATATCAATTCGGATAAAAATACAAGGCCGTCTCAAGGAGATTTATTCGGTATAATATTTATGGGTAAAAATGTGAACCTTGATTCGATTATTGGGCACTTAATATTAGTATGGAACAGAATAGCGAACAAGATTGGGTTGAGCGGGCCGGGAAGGGCGAGGCGGGGGCTGTTGCTGAGCTTTTTCGGCTTTACTGGCGGGCGGCGGCCCGAAGCGCAAAAACTGTAGAACTGCAAGATTTCTCACTTTTCGATTTTTTGAAAAATCAAGGATAGGGTGTGCAAATTTTTTTGTACACGCGGTTTCTAGCGCCTATTACAGTGTGTGCAGCTATAAAACAAGCTGCACTCTCTACATTACTAAATCTTTCCAATGTCACCCTGAGCGGAGCGAAGGGTCTCTGTTAAACTTGAAGAACGAGATTCTTCGTTTCACTCAGAATGACAAACACGTGATACCTTAGACAGTAGGGTGTGCATTGTACACCATTTATCGCTGGGCGGATTGCAGGTTGCCGATAAGTTCTTCGGCGAAGGAGTTCCATCGGGCCGGGCCTTTTTCGACGAAGTATTCGAATGATTCGTCATCGGCCAGTTGTCCCAGCACGGCTTTCCTGTCGGCGGGATCGGAGACGTTTTGAATTATATTTTTTCGCAGCTTTTCCAGCTCGTCGAGAAACTCGCCGTGATGCTCGGTGAAAATCGTTTCGAGCTTTTTTCTGGTGTGGCCTGCGTAAGCGGGACACTGGCCTTCTGTGCCGATGGCGATTTGCAGGTTTCCGCGCTTGACCACGGCCGGTACGAAAAAGTCGCAAAGCTCCGGCACATCAACGACGTTGCACAGCACCTCCAGCTCCTGGCAGTCTTTGTAAATCTGTTTATTGAGCTGATGGTTGTTCGTCGCCGCAATGGCCAGAAGCGCCCCGGCCAGATAGCTCTTGGAGTATTTCGACCTTATCAGCTCGGCATTCGTGCCCCGGCACAGGGCCGTCATCATCTCGTCGATACGCTCGGCGATCACGACCACCCGGGCGCTGGCGCTCAGGAGAGCCTGTACCTTCCGCACGGCCACCGCGCCGCCGCCGATAACGACCACACGCCGGGAGCCTAATTCCAGAAATATCGGGTATTTTGCCATAACGGTATTATACCATACGAATCCCGGCTGTAAAATCAATTTAAAAAGAAATGAATGATGAAAATCTCAAGACAGGAAAGTGTTGTTGGTATTGAATTGGGATTTATGGGCTTCCCGGCTGATTATTCCGTGCACTTTATTACGAGCAGCGTAATATCGTCGGCGGCGGGCGTATCCGGGCAGAATTTTAGAACCGACTTGACGACTAAAGAAGCGATTTGCCGGGCGGATTTTTCTTTATTCGAACTTATCAGGTCATTGAGACGTTCTTTGCCGTACATTTCATCGGAAGCGTTGCGTGCTTCCCAGATGCCGTCTGTGCCTATGACCACGATATCGCCGGCCTGAAGTATTACCGGCTCGGCCTGGCCGAATTTCGCATCTTCGGTGACGCCGAGTGGCATGCCGGTGTTTTCCATTTCGGAAAAATTGCCGGAATCGGCGTGGTACCAGACCGCCGGGTCGTGGCCGGCCGATGCCCATGAGAATTTTCTGCTCTTTTCGTCGAGCATGCCGTAGAAGAGCGTCATGAATTTGCCGGGCTCGGAATTTCTCACCAGGTGCCGGTTCAGCTCGGCAATCGCGGCCGACAGATCATCGCCGTGGCGCGGGGCGTTGTTGCGCAAGATGCTGCCGGCCGATATCATCAGCATTGCGGCCGGGATACCGTGTCCGGAAACGTCTCCGAGCACAAGACCGACCCGGCGCCGAGCGGCGTCTCTTAAATCGAATATATCGTAATAGTCGCCGCCGGTTTCATCGCAGTACCGGCACAGCCCGGCAACCTTGAAATGCTCTAATTCTATATCTTCGGATGGAAGAAAATGCTGCTGAATCTCGCGTGCCAGTTCCAGGGACTGTTTTATCTTCTGCCGCTCCTTCATGCCGGGGCCTACCTGATTGAAAACCTCGCCGAGCTGTTGTAGCTCGTCGTTGGTCGATATATCGACAATGACATCATAGTTTCCGCGGGCCAGCTTTCCTGCGGCGTCGGCCAGATGGGTTATGGGTATGGTAAGATTGTGTGCCCTAATGACTGCTAAAACAACGGCGGCGACAATCACTGTGAAAATCAGGATAGTAACTACTTGTATAGCACGGAGGTTGTCGCGGAAAAGCAGTTGCCGGGCGCTGGCCACTTGTTCCATTATTCTCTGATAAGGTACGACCAGGATTGGAAAACCGCCTCCCGGCTGAGAAGAGCCGTAAACCCAGAATGCATCGACCCCGTCATAAGGCTGGCGAATCAGACCGGCGTTTCCTCGGCGGGACTGTTCAACCATTTTCCCGATGTGTTCGGGGTCGCAGATATCGATAAGCCGGGATGGTTTGTCCGATTTTACCTGGGTCTGTACGAATCTTGTGCAGCAGATGATGTTCACGTCAACCGGCTCATAATTCATCTCATCCGGCAGCCGCGCCAGCAGCTTCCATGACCCGGCTTTCCACGGATCGGGGATTTCCATTCTGTCGAGTACGCTGGACAAGTCGATATCCATAGCAATCACACCGGCAAAAGAACCCTCGCTATCAAACAAAGGCACTGCGACTGTCATGACGGTTTTGCCGGTGAGCGGCTCGATACGCGGCGTCGGTATAAGCTGCTTGTTTTCTCGGGCTTTGACGTACCAGGATTCCCGGCGTAAATCATAACCTGCTTCGAACGGCCAAAAGCCGGGTGAGGGATACAGTGAAACCGTGCCATCCCTCAGGATAGTATAAGTCCAGAGCTTTGTTTCGGGATTTAGAGAATAGATGTCTTTGCATATTGCGGTCAGCTGCGGCATTTGAGCTTGCAAAAGCGCGCCCTGCTTTTCGTTGCCGGAATGAACGAACTGCGAATCAAAATCTATCGTATGAGCCTGATCGACAGGAGGTTTTAACAATTGGTATCGTTGAGCTTGTTGTGACAGTTCCGCCGGCGAGTGTTGTATAATGTAACGGGATGCACTCGGCGATACCATATTGATATCGGCGGGGCCCAAAATTCGCTGGACCCGGTCGGCGTAATGCCGCAGGCCGTAACGAACCGCCTGTGCGGAAATCGTCAGCTTCTCCTGATAATTAGAGATGGTTTGAATCAGTGTGTCGCGGGCCCTTTCTTCTACTACCGAGCCCATTGTTTTTTGGATGCGGCCCCTTACAATACGCGAGAAAGAAATATCGAGGACGAAATATACTGCCAGCGGAACAAGAGATATGCTAAGCAGCAGAATCAGCAGTTTGTTGCGAATAGTCATTATTTTGCGGCAGCTCCGTACATGTGTTTTCCTCGGCGTGCGGCACGAATGGCTTCGTGGGTGTCCTGGGCGGCGCCGGGGTCGCCTTGGTCTTTCATCCAGCGGTCGAGCTCGGCGCTTAGCCGGTCCTTGATATTAGAAAACGCCGGATCGCCGGCGAGATTTTTCAATTCGTAAGGGTCTTCGGCCGTGTTATATAACTGCTCGGCGGGACGGTGCATGTATCGCTTGACGAGGTTGTAAGTTTTCGGGTCGTTCCATGCGTCTCTAATCCACGTCGCCCAGTAGGGATTGTTCAGCTCTCCTCTGCCGGTCCAGCCCATCAGATGCTTTTCGATGTAAATCTCGCCGGGCGTCAGGTTTCGGATGTAACGAAATTGCCCGTCGCTGACCGTCCGGACTGGGTAGGCGGGGCCTTCGGGAATATTGTTGTGCACGCCGTAAACGAACTTTCGATGTGTGGTTGCTTTACCATGCAGAACCGGCAGGAAACTTGTGCCGTCGTAGTTATGCCCGGCCGCTTCGCCGCCGGCGGCGTTTACGAGAGTCGGCAGAACATCTGCATACTGAACCATTGCATCGGTCCGCCCGCCCGCAGCGATTCTTCCCGGCCAGCGTGCAATCATTGCCGTATGTAAGCCTGTGTCCCAGTTGGTCCATTTACAGCCGGGGAACTGGCTGCCCTGCTCCGAGGTGAACAGCACGATGGTATCGTCGGCCTGGCCGGACTGCTGTAATACCTCGAGGATTTCACCGACTTGTTTGTCCATGTAGGTTATCTCGGCCAGATAACGTGAAAAGTCCTCTCGCGTTCGCGGCGTATCGGCAATGTTCGGCGGGAGTTTCAGCTTTTTCGGCGGATACTTCGAAGCGTCGCCCATCACCCACGGCACATGCGGCTCTACCAGCGCCACGACGAGGCAGAACGGCTGATTCTGATTTGATCTCATAAATCGGCTTATGCCCTTGAGATTGTGCGGCCGGGTAGGATTGCGGACGCAGTTGGCGTCGAATCCTCCCACACTTGTGAAAGGAAATGCCTTCTCCGGCTTGACGTGCACCTTGCCGGCCAGGCCGACGCGATAGCCCAGTGCTCCGAGGTGCTGCGGCATTGTGGTTATATCCGGCCGGCTGGCCGAATGGTTCCATGCACAGCCGTTACGCATGGGGTAAAGCCCGCTGTACAGTTCGGCCCGGCAGGGCTGGCACATCGCCGAACCGAGATAGGCCCGGTTAAAGACAAGCCCTTCCGAGGCCAGCTTGTCGATATTGGGAGTTGCCGCATTTTGCCCGTCGTAAACCGGCAGATCGTTATAAGTGCAATCGTCGGCCATAATAGTGAGGAAATTCGGCTTTGCCCGTTTTGCCGAACCTGCAAAAGATAATGCTGTCGATCCGAACGCCGCTGATACCGCGGCTAAGCCCGCATTCTGTAAGAATTTGCGCCTGTTTAACATTTTGATTTCCTGTCAGATTCTTTTATATGTTACATGAAAGCTTCTGTTCGGATTTTATTATACCCGTCAGTCGTTAGTTTGTCATTTACGGAGTCTGAGGCAAAACAGAAAGTCTGACTGTTGACTGTTAGGTCATCATTTCCCGATGCAGTACAGGTGCTTGCGGCCGCGAAGGTAAATCTTGCCTGCGGATACGGCCGGTGAAGCGCAAAATACCTCGTCAAGCTTATTGACGGCGAGTATTTCGAATGCCGGGCCGGGCTTGACGACGTAACACTCGCCGTCCTCGGTCTGCACGTAGATGTTGCCGTCGCCGGCTACCGGTGAGGCCGTGATAGTATTGCGGTCGCCGAGTTTTTGCTTCTCGTACACGGTTTTGCCCGTCCGGGCCTCGTAGCATGTCAGAGTTCCTCTGTCTTGAGGAACGTATAGATATTCACCGACGGCAATTGGTGAGGGCACATAAGAGCCGCCCGAGTGATGCGACCAGGCAACACCGTCACTCTGGGAGCGGCCTCTGGGCGGCGTGATATCACCCGAAGCTTCCGGGCGGACGGCGATGATTGGCTGGGGCCTAAGGAAGCCTATGCTGTGTCCGGATGAGAGAAACACCAGCCCCTGTGTAGATACAGGCGAGGGAACCGATACCATCGATCCACCGGCGCACTCCCACAAAAGCTTGCCCGTGGCGGCATCGTAGCCCCGCATGTGACGTGTGGCGTTGGTCACAACGATAGTGCGACTGCCGGCCTCGAACAAAAAGGGCGTTCCCCACGATGAACCTTCGTTCCGCTCGGTGCGCCAGACCGCCTCGCCGGTGGCCTTGTCGAATGCGGCGATGTAAGAGTCATCGTCGCTGTCGCAGTTGACGATGACAGTGTTGCTAAACAGAATTGGTGAGGCGCCTGTGCCCCAGCCGGTTTTTCGGCGCATTAGTCCGAGGTCGCGCTGCCAGACAACGTTGCCCTCGAAATCGACGCAATACAAGCCTACCGAACCGAACGATGCAAAGACGTTTTTGCCGTCCGTCACAGGTGTTTCGGAGGCATAGGTATTCTTTGTATGGCGTCGCGTCTTCGGGCTTTGCTTTTCGACGGCCTTCGACCACAGGACGTTTCCCTCATCGGTGTCGAGGCAGATTACGCGATAAGCGTACTCGGACTCATCCGGCTTGTGACGGTCGCCTCCCATATACACGCCGCCCTTGAACGTTTCGACGTTCGGGTCCTCGGCGACGGCGGTAGTGACGAAGACGCGGTCGCCCCAGACAATGGGAGAGGAGTGGCCGGCGCCGGGGATGGGAATTTTCCACTTGATGCCCTCGTTTTCACTCCATTTCAGAGGCGGGTTCTTCTCGGACGAAATGCCCCGGCCGTCACAGCGCCAGCCGGGCCAATTCTGCGCGAAAATCCGGTTCGTGCTAATCAAAGTCACACACAGCGTCATCAACGCGATTGATAAATCCGTCTTTTTCATGATAGCCTCTCATTCGATTTCTACAGAGAAGTCCTTGGCTTGCTTTACCACGGCAACAATGCACCACCATAGATTCATCTATTACAACTTTGATTTAGGTGATGTGTCAATATTATTTATTCGATATTTCGTGCAATCCGTGATATATTGTAAACTTGCATAGTTCATAGTTCGTGGATAAAGATGATTGAAATAAGGAAATTACAAGCCTCATTGACGAAAATAGATGTGAGATCGTTATCGGAAAGGAGTATCACAGTAAGATGAAAGCAGCGCTGGTTGGTCTGCTTGGAGTCGGTAAAAGTACGATATTGGCGAGTCTGAGCGGCAAGGAAATTCCTGCAATCGGTTCGACATCTATTGAAGAGGCAATCGTTCCTGTGCCGGATGAGAGGCTGGACTGGCTGGCGGACTATTACAAGCCGAAGAAAATTACTCACGCTACAATCGATTGTCTGGATGTGCCGGGCTTTGACTTTACCGATGAGCACGGCAGGGCAGCAGCCCGGCGATTAATTAGCCAGATAAGAACGGTCGATCTGCTTGTTCTGGTCGTTAGAGCGTTTGAAGAGACGAGCGTGCCGCCTTATCAGGGAAAGGTCGATCCGGCCAGAGATTTAGCAGAATTACGTACGGAATTGCTGCTTGCCGATTTGGAGCTTGTAACCACGCGCATCGACAAACTCGAAAAGCAGGTCCACAAGCCCACGAAAACACAAGCTCATGACAAAGCGGAGCTGGCTTTGCAAAAGAAGCTGCAAGAGGCAATCGAATCGGAAAAGCCGATAAGCTCGGTTATCGAAACCGATGCCGAGCTCGAAATGATTAAGTCTCTCGGCTTTTTGACGCTTAAACCGATGGCCGTTGCGGTAAATATCGGCGAAGACCAGTTGGACAAGAAATTCTATTTTACTGATCGACTTAATGATTCCGCCGCCGTTATTACGATGTGCGCCAAGCTCGAACACGAACTTTCACAATTGGACGCCAAAAGCAGGGCCGAGTTCATGGCGGATTTGGGGCTTGACGAATCGGCGGCGAGCAGGTTCGTACAAAGCTGTTATTCGGCGCTTGGATTAATCAGCTTTCTGACTGTTGTCTCCGACGAGCTGCGCGCCTGGCCTATAAAGGCGGGCACCACAGCGCTCGATGCGGCGGGAAAAGTCCATACCGATATTAAACGGGGTTTCATCCGGGCAGAAACTTTCAGCTTCGACGAGCTGCGGGAGCATGGCGATGAGAAAGCCTTAAAAGCCGCCGGCAAAGTCCGGCTCGAAGGCAAAGAATACGTCGTTCAGGACGGCGACATTATCAATTTCAGATTCAATGTGTAGCTTAATAAATTCCTCGGGAAAAGCTGTGAAACGAGCCTTTAAACTATTGGTGCCGGTACTTGCACTGCTGTTAACAATAGTGGTTGTTTCGTTCCTGGTGTTTTCCGGAAAACCCGTTACTCATGCCGCCTGGACTTATAAAGTTGTAAATGCTTTCGGTCACGATCCGAAGGCCTTCACGCAGGGTCTGGTTTTCGAGGACGGCTTTTTGTACGAGGGAACGGGACTTAACGGTCAGTCGGAGCTTCGTAAAGTCGAATTGGAAACCGGCAAAGTCCTGCAGAGCTATAAATTGCCGCATGAATTCTTCGGCGAGGGAATTACCATTTATGACGACCATATTTTCCAGTTGACGTATAAATCAGGTGTCGGTTTTGTTTATGACAAAAAGACTTTCGAGCTGCTTCGGGAATTTGAATATCAGACCGAAGGCTGGGGCCTTACGAATGACGGCAGGCATCTGATTATGAGCGACGGCACGCCTATGCTGTATTTTCTGGATCCTGAAACGTTTAAGCAAAGTTACAAGGTAATGGTACTCGACCAGGATTCACCGGTCTGGGGGCTTAACGAGCTTGAGTATGTTGACGGTCAAATTTACGCCAACGTCTGGCCTATGGAACGCATCGTCAAAATTGAGCCGAAGACGGGCCGGGTAATCGGCTGGGTGGATATGGAAGGCATCTTGACTCCGCAGGACCAAATCGGGCCGGTCGATGTTTTTAACGGAATTGCTTATGACGCTGAAAACGACAGATTATTCGTGACCGGTAAATTTTATCCGAAACTTTACGAGATAAAGCTTGTTCCGACGAAGTAATGATGGCATAAAATGCGGAATTTTGGTATAAAAGCAAGATATCTCGGCTATTCTTTGGAGCCGGTGTGAATTTTGTCCGGAGAGATTGTATGAAAGCTGTTGTTTTGACGGGTATAAGACAAATGGAGCTCAGGGGCGTTCCCGAGCCGAAGATAGAAAAAGACACGGACGTTCTGCTGAAAATTGAGATGGTGGGTGTTTGCGGTTCCGATGTGCATTATTATGAAACCGGCAGAATCGGCTCGCAAGTTGTCGAATATCCCTTTATCGTGGGCCACGAATGTGCCGCGACGGTTGCTGCTGTCGGTAAATCGGTTACAAATGTCAAAGTCGGCGACAGTGTAGTGGTCGATCCGGCGGTTTCCTGCCATGATTGTTTTCAATGTAAAATAGGCAGGGAAAATACGTGTTATAACCTGCGTTTTTTAGGTACGCCCGGGCAGGGCGGCGGCTGTCTTTGCGAGTATATTGTTATGTCGCAGGAATGCTGCTATCCTACAAACGGGACGCTTACCCCCGAGCAATCCGTCATTTGTGAACCGCTGGCGATTGCCGCTTATTCGGTCGAAAGGGCAAAGATGCCGGAAAATGCCAACGTTGCTGTCCTCGGCGCCGGCCCGATAGGTCTCTGCACTTTCGTCAGTGCAAAGGCAAAAGATGTGAATACCTGTTACATGACAGAGAAAATACCGGAGCGTGTCAATGCAGCGAAAAAAGCCGGCGCTACGCGGGTTGGAAATCCGGACGAGCAGGATATTGTCGGTGAAATACTTAAACAGCAGCCTGACGGGCTGGATGTCGCATTCGAATGTGCCGGCCAGCAGGAAACGGTTGACCAGTGCATCGAATTGCTCAGGCCCGGCGGCACATTAGTGCTGACAGGCATCCCGCGCTTTGACAGAATATCTTTACCTATCGATGTGATGCGAAGAAAAGAAATCACAATCGTGAACATCAGAAGGCAAAATGAATTCACGCAGAATGCCGTCGATTTGGTTGCTTCCGGCCGGGTCAACGTCGATTTTATGGTAACGCATCATTTCCCGCTCGAAGAGACGCAAAAGGCCTTCGATTTGGTCGCCGGATACAAGGACGGCGTTATCAAAGCTATGATTACTATATAAATTCGTGCTCACTTGAGTTGTGAGGCCGGTAGGGTGTGCAAACGTTTTTTTGCACACGCGGTTGTGAGTACTTATTGCTAATTGTCATTCTGAGTGAAACGAAGAATCTGGTTTGCGAACGGTCCGTTAGATGCCCGGATGCTTCGCCGGTGGCTCTCCGTAGGGAGTCCATAGGACAGCATGACAACGTTGAATATAAGTTTATTATGGAATAAGAATTATTTTGGAGACAGGATTTCAATGAGCTGGCTCGGTTTGGAAGGAAAAGTCGCAATCGTTACAGGAGGAGCCTGCGGGATCGGCAGGGCGGTTAGTCAGGGATTGGCAGAGGTCGGGGTAAATATTGTCATAGCCGATATAGATGAACAAGGCGGCAAAAAACTCGCCGTTGATTTGAAAAAGCAATATGACAGTGAACATATCTACACAAAAGCTGATGTAACCGATAAATCCAGCGTCGATGCTATGGTTGCGGCGGCTATCAATGCCTTCGGCAGAATTGACATACTCGTAAATAACGCCGGAATTTTGATTCCGCGGCTGCTCGTTGATCCGGCGGGAAAAGAGGAGCTGACAGAGCAGATTTGGGACAGGATGGTATCTATAAACCAGAAAGGATACTATTTGTGTGCCCAGGCGGTCGCGCGGGTGATGATTAAATCCGGCGCCGGAGGTGTTATTATCAACATGACTTCCGAGTCCGGCCTCGAAGGTTCCGAGGGCCAGAGTGTTTATGCGGCGACAAAAGGGGCAATCTATTCTATGACACGCTCGTGGGCTAAGGAGCTTGGCAGACATAACATCCGCGTTGTCGGCATCGCTCCGGGAATTGTCGAAGCAACCGCTTTGCGCTCCGAGGAATACGAACGTGCCGTCGCCTACACGCGCGGGATCACCGTCGAGCAGTTCCGCAAAAAATACGAACAGGTCTCGATACCTCTGGGAAGAAGCGGCAGGCTTAGCGAAGTGGCTAATACGGCGTGTTTTTTGGCTTCGGAACGGGCCGGCTACATCCACGGCACCGTTATAAACATTTCAGGCGGCAAGAGCAGGGCTTAATCGCTGATTTCAGGCTGGTTAACTCGAAAAAAACAACGGGTATGAGTTAAGCGGGGTGGTTTTGGGGGAGAATTTTCAAATATTTAGATTAAAAAAAAAGCCTAAAGTACATAAAAACAGTGATTTACAGATGTGCTGATGATTTAACTGAAAAAAATCATTATTTAAAAAAAATTTACTTGACGGGAAAATGGCAAGTCTGGTATAAATAAATAAGTGAAGTCTAAGAGTTTTATGATTCTGGACTTCAATACGTATTGCTTATCCATAGTTCCTGGGCAAAGCCTGATGCGTGGTCAGGTATGGGACATAAGTTGGAAATTAGGTAATACGGCAGGAAACGGAGGAGCAGTGTAAGGCGGAACGAGTAGTTTTTGCCCGCATCTTCTTTGCCGCATATTTTCGTGGTCAATCTGCAATCTGTCTTGCCTGATTTTAGGTTTTATCTATGTACAGCCACGGAGGGTCAGTGCGCAAGACCCTTCGTATTAGGTTGATCCGACTTTTGTCAAATCAGTTTGTTTGTATGGATGCAACTGTGTTCGTGAGGAGAATTATGATGAAGAAACCATTAATGATTTGTGTGATTGTTATTGGTGTAGCCAGACTTGCCGGCGCAGCTCCCACAACATTAATCACTTTCGATGAGTTTCCTAATGGAACATTGATCGATACTCAATATGTATCTCTGGGTGTTCAGTTCACTCCCGGGGACGTAACACTAAATCTGCCGCAGATCGCGGATGATATATTCATGCCTGACTCACCAGTCCTTCGTCCCACCGGTGAGCCGGGTTTATATGAATACCAGGGAGACTTCTGGATTCGTTTCATCACCCCGGCGGTCGAAGTACAGTTCGAATCGGGCTCCTGGGATTATCCTGGAGTTGGAGTAATAAACGTCTACGACCCGTACTTTAATCATCTGGAGAGTTTAACTAATACGACCACCGGAGTAAATGTGACTTATATAACGGGCAACATCGGTTATATCTACTTCAACTCCGTTGGTGATGGAGCTGGTGCCGACATTGACAATCTGGCTTTCAGTACAGATGTCAACCCCATCCAGATACCCGCCCCTGGTTCTATTTTACTGGGCGGAATCGGTTTAGGGCTGATCGGCTGGCTGCGCAAACGCAGAACATTGTAAATTAAAAAGGTATGGCAATGCCATGTAAATAGCTGTGAGTTCAACCCTTGCAGTTCTTATCGGGCCCCTGCCCGCACTCGGAATTACCTTCTGTGTGCAGAGCAGGGGCTTGTTATTGGTTTTTAAAACACCGATGTCAAAAAAGAACCGGCAGAATCTTCTCATCAAAAGGCGCCGCTATATCATCTGATGCGGCAATCATCACAGTTTGACAGGCAAATCTTTTCTAAACAGTATGAAAAAGACTCGACTATACGGTCATATATGCTAATATAGTGAAGCTGGGCGTTCGGGACTTTTTGCCCGCGGCGCGTGAACATGATGATTCAATGTTATTTGAGTAAAGGATCAAATTATGAATAGAATAAGTCGTCGAAAATTTCTTAAACGCAGTATCTCAACAGCGGCTGGTTCATATTTGGCTCTGTCTTCGTATCCCGGCATTTTGCCGAGCGTCCGCGGGGCAAACGAGCAAGTACGTGTCGCCGTGGCAGGCATTCGCGGCCGGGGCGGCGCCCACATCAAGCATTTTCAGGGTCTGAAAGGCGTGAAAGTAACGGCCATTTGCGACCCGGACAGCAAAGTTCTCGGCGATTGGGTAAAGCGGTATGAAAATAATTACGGTTCTTCCGTAGCTGGTTACGACGATATCAGGGAGCTGCTCGAGCGAAAAGACGTTGATGCACTGGTAATCGCCGCTCCGAATCACTGGCATTCATTAATGACAGTCTATGCCTGCCAGGCGGGTAAGCACGTGTACGTGGAAAAGCCGGTCAGCCACTCGATTGCCGAAGGCCGGCAGATGGTCAATGCGGCACGAAAATATAACCGCATAGTCCAGGCCGGCACGCAGCACCGCTCGTGCCCATCTGTAATCGAGGCCGCCGCCGACATCCAGGCCGGCAAGTACGGCAAAGTTCTCTGGGTGCACTGCTCAAAGCTCGGCGCCAGGGCTTCGATAGGAAAAGTTACGGAACCTCAGCCCGTGCCGGAGAACATCGATTACAATCTCTGGGCCGGCCCGGCCCCGATGACGCCGGTCATGCGAAAGCAGTTCCATTACGACTGGCACTGGCAGTGGAACTGGGGCGACGGCGAAATGGCAAACTGGGGGATTCATTACATCGACGATTTCCGTCATATGCTCGGCTGGGACGATGTGCCGACAAAAGTTGTCGCCGCAGGCAACCGCTTCGCATGGGACGACAACGGCGAAACACCCAACATGCACTTTGCGCTGTTCGATTATGACGGCCTGCCGGTGGTTGTAGATATCCGCAATCTGCCTGATCCCGAGCGTCGCGGCGGTAAAAGCGGGGCGGTTTATCTTTCCTCTCGCGGCGGAAACTGGATACAGTGCGAGCAGGGCTCGGTCCGCATTTCGCGCGGCGGCGGCTGGTCTTACGACAATGACGGCAATCGAGTCAAACAATACAAAGGAGACGCCGGAGCACATCATGCCCAGAATTTCATCGACTGCGTCCGCAGCGGCCGAAGGCAGGACCTGGCGGCGGAAATAGAAGTCGGGCATCTCGGCAC